>Ga0070665_100001385_pt1 | contig 28573 bp, 28 predicted proteins | sample KBSS13metaG_FD_65862 | JGI IMG/M metagenome (GOLD analysis project Ga0070665, IMG submission 65862) | Switchgrass rhizosphere microbial communities from Kellogg Biological Station, Michigan, USA - KBS S1-3 metaG | ecosystem: Host-associated > Plants > Roots > Rhizosphere > Soil ... | reverse complement strand
CTCACCCGCCCAACGCAAAGCCCTCGCCCTCCGCGACCGACACTGCCAAGCCGACGGCTGCGACATCCCCGCCGCCTGGTGCGAAGCCCACCACGCCACCACACCCTGGAACCGAGGTGGCCGCACCGACCTCCAAGACGGACTCCTCCTCTGCTCCTTCCACCACCACCGAGCCCACGACCTTCACCACGACCAACGACGCCTCCCAACCGGGGCGGTCCGCTTCGCCAGGCGGACCTGAGCGACGGCACGGCTGGTCGCCGACATTGCCGAGGTGGCAATCACGGTCTGGATCATCGGCGTCGGCTAGGCCGGTGCTGACTTCTACTGCGACGTGGCCATCCCGAACGCCCCGTCGTTGCACGTCGAGCACGAGGGCGACCGGGTCCTCGCGTTTCATCACACCCGCCCCTACTGGCGTCACCACCTGCGGCGGCAGTCTGAGGCCTGCTCCCTTGGCGGCGTCGGTGGCACGGCGTACAACGGGAGCATGACTCTCGGATCCTGCAGCTTCGTGCCCCCGTTCCTGCTCGAGCGGATCGCCTCGTCGTCCCACGACGCGGCCGAGCAGTGCCGGCTGACCCTGGCCCGCGACCAGGAGCTGCGGGAGGCGCGGGAGCGAGCGACGACGATGACGGCGAGCCCAGCGGCGGCGAGCGCCACCCCGTGGGTCGTGCACACGGCGAGGAACGGGTCGACGCTCCCCGGTGACGTCATCCGGTCGGCGGGCGATCCGGCGTCCGGCGACACCGCGGCCGACCAGGCGTCCGACGGCATCACGGCGACGCTGGCGATGTTCCGCGAGGCCTACCAACGCTCGTCCTACGACGGGCACGGCGCGCAGGCGGTGGTGACCGTGCACTACGAGCGCGACTACGACAACGCCTTCTGGAACGGCGAGCAGCTGGTCTTCGGAGACGGCGACGGAAAGGTCTTCGGCTCCTTCACCCAGCCCGTCGACGTGCTCGGACACGAGTTCACCCACGCGGTCACCCAGTTCACGGCGGCGCTGACCTACCAGGGGCAGTCGGGTGCCCTCAACGAGTCGGTCTCCGACTGCTTCGGGATGTGCCTCAAGCAACGGCTGCTCGGCCAGAGTGCCGACCAGGCCGACTGGCTGATCGGGCAGGGCATCTTCCTGCCGGGCGTCAACGCCCGCGCGCTGCGGGACATGGCACACCCCGGCACGGCGTACGACGACCCGACTCTCGGCAAGGATCCCCAGGTCGGCGACATGGCCGACTACGTCGACACCACCGACGACAACGGCGGCGTCCACACCAACTCCGGCATCCCCAACCGCGCCTTCTACCTCGCGGCCACCGCGATCGGCGGCAACACCTGGGAGGGCGCCGGCCAGATCTGGTACGCCGCGCTCACCGGCGGCCAGGTGACGGCCGACACCGACTTCGCCGGCTTCGCGGCCGCCACCGTCGCAGCTGCGGGCGAGCACGCCGACGCGGTCGGCCGGGCGTGGACCACGGTGGGGGTCGATCCGCAGGCGACCGGCAGCAGCTCGTCCGGTCGTACGCCGCCGAACTCCGGCGTCGTCCGGGTCCGGCGTACGGGGGGCATCGCCGGCCGCACCGTCGAGGGCTCCCTCGACCTCACGTCCGACGATGCCCGCGCCTCGTCGGTCCGCGAGCTGGTCGACCGGCTCGACCTGTCGGCGCCGATCGAGACCGAGACCTTCCCCGATGCGTTCAGCTACACCTTCGAGGTGGGTGGGCGATCGCTCACGGTCCCGCAGCAGCACCTGAGCGACGACCAGCGCGCACTGGCCGACCTGCTGCTCGCGCAGGACTGAGGTCAGCCGGCCAGGGCCCGGTCGAGCGCGGCGTTCACGTGCAGCGTCGTGCACGGGTAGACCGGCATCTCGGCGTCGGCCTGCTTGACCAGCAGCTCCAGCTCGGTGCAGCCGAGCAGCACGCCGCCCGCGCCGGAGTCCCAGAGCTCCTCGATGACCCCGAGCACGCGACGACGCGTGGCGTCGACCACGCGGCCGTGCACGAGCTCGTCGTAGATGGCGCTGTTGAGCAGCTCGTGGTGGCGCGGGTCCGGCATCACCGTCTCGACACCGTGCCCGGCGAGACGGTCGGCGAAGAAGCCGTCCGACATGGCAACCGTGGTGCCGATGAAGCCGACCTTCGTGACCCCTTGCGAGCGCACCTCTTCCGCGACCACGTCGCCGAGGTGCAGCAGCGGAATGCCGACGGCCGCCTCCACCTGGTCGGCCGACTTGTGGAACGTCGTGGTGCACAGCAGCAGGAAGTCGGCGCCACCCCGCTCGACCCCACGCGCGGCGTCGGCGAGCAGCTCACCGATCTGGGGCCAGCGCTCGGCGTCCTCGAGCGCCGTGAGCTCGGCGAAGTCCACAGTGCTCAGCACCAACTTCGGGGACGAGAGCCCACCGAGCCGGTCACGCACCCCGAGGTTGAGGTCGCGGTAGTAGACCGCCGTGCTCTCCCAGCTCATCCCGCCGACCAGGCCGATCGTCTGCATGCACGGCAGTCTTGCCGCCCCGGGCCGTCCACGACACCCGGGTCCCACGGGTCAGGACTGTGCGGTCCCGCTCAGCCCTCGCGGTGCACCTTGTGCTGGGCGGCCTGGGCGCGAGGCTTGATCACCAGCTCGTCGATGTTGACGTGCGAGGGTCGGGTGGCGATCCAGGCGATCGCGTCGGCGACGTCCTCGGCGACCAGCGGCTCGGCCACTCCGGCGTACACCGCGGCCGCCCGTGCCTGGTCGCCGCCGAACCGCACGGTGGCGAACTCGTCGGTCCGCACCATCCCCGGCGCGATCTCGCTGATCCTGATCGGCTCGCCGACCAGCTCCAGCCGAAGCGTCTCGGTCACCACCTGGGTGCCGTGCTTGGCGGCCGTGTAGCCGGCACCGCCCTCGTAGGCGATCCGGCCGGCCGTCGAGCCGACGTTCACGATGAGCCCGTCGCCGCCCGCCCTGAGCGCCGGCAGGAGGGCCTGGGTGACGTGCAGCAGGCCGAGCACGTTCACGTCGAACATCCGGCGCCAGTCCTCGGGATCGGCGTCCGCGACGGGGTCGAGCCCGAAGGCGCCACCGGCGTTGTTGACGAGCACGTTCAGGGTGTCGCCGACGGCGGCGGCGAGTCCGGCGACCGACTCGTGGGACGTGACGTCGCAGGTGACGGCCGTGCCGCCGATCTCCTCGGCGAGCGCCGAGATCCGGTCGGCCCGACGGGCGGCGCAGACCACGGCGTACCCCTCGTGCGCGAGTGCCCGGGCCGTCGCCGCCCCGATCCCGCTGCTGGCTCCGGTCACGACGGCGGTACGACGGGTTCCTGGCGTGGGCACGACGTGATTCTGCCCGGCCCGGGTGACCGGAGGCTCGCTCGGGTGGCAGACTCAGGTCCCCATGGGACGCCATGTCGAAGCATCCGGGACCCCGTTCGACCTTCGGAGACTGACTCAGATCGCCGGTCTGGTCGGCGGCGCGGTCTGGGTGCTCGCCTCGTTCCTCCCCGACGGCGGCGCCGCCGAGGTGGCGCTCCTGCGGGTCGGCGCGGTGGTGCTCACGGTCGCCCTCTGCGGGCTCGGGCTGCTGCTGGTCCGTAGCGACTTCCTGGCGCTGCGGATCTTCGTCGCGGTCGCCCTTCCACTGCTCGTCTGGGGCGTCTTCGGGATCGTGCACCAGTCGCTGTCCGACCCCGAGGTCGTCGACGGGGTGTTCGGCGCGATCGTGGCCGTGGTCTCGGCCGTCCGGCTCGGCCACCAGGGCGGCGCCTCCCGGGCAACCCTCTGACGGGAACCGCGCGTGTTGTTGCCCCCCGCCGCAGATCTCGCGTGGCGCTGTTGCGGCTGAGCGGGATGTGTTCTCGTTCTTCTCGATCGGGCCCCGAGCTCCGCTCGGGTACCGATCTCGGGAATGAGGGACGCACCACTGCGGTTGGGGTCGTTCGGGCCCGCGCTGCGGGTCCGGGGAGGAGTACGCCGTGGCGCTCAGCGAGGTCGATGCCGTCCGTCGGGTGGCGATGATCAGTGTGCACACGTCGCCGCTGGACCAGCCGGGCACCGGCGACGCCGGGGGCATGAACGTCTACGTGCTCGAGCTCTCCCGACGCCTCGCGTCTGCGGGGATCGAGGTCGACATCTTCACGCGAGCCACGTCGTCGCGCACCGACCCCGTCGTCGACGCCGGCAACGGGATCACGGTCCGCAACATCCACGCCGGTCCGTTCGAGGGGCTCACCAAGGGCGAGCTCCCGGGCCAGCTCTGCACCTTCGCCCGCGAGGTGCTGCGCACCGAGGCAGGCCTGCCCCTCGGTCACTACGACATGGTGCACTCCCACTACTGGCTCTCGGGCCAGGTCGGAGCGCTCGCCCGCGACCGGTGGGGCGTCCCGCTCGTGCACACGATGCACACGATGGCGAAGGTCAAGAACGACGCCATGGCCGTCGGCGACGTCCCTGAGCCGGCGGCACGCATCATCGGCGAGGAGCAGGTCGTCGAGGCCGCGGACATGCTGATCGCGAGCACCGACCTCGAGGCCAAGCAGCTGATCAACCTCTACGACGCCGACCCCACCCGGGTCGAGGTCGTGCACCCGGGCGTGGACCTCAACGTCTTCCGGCCACGCGACACCCACGCGGCGCGTGAGCACCTCGGCCTGCCGCTCGACGCCCACATCGTCCTGTTCGCGGGGCGCCTCCAGCCGCTCAAGGGCCCCGACGTGCTCCTCCGGGCGATCGCGCGCCTGCTCGCGCGCAAGCCGGAGCTGCGGCAGCGGCTCGTGGTCCCGGTCGTCGGGGGACCGTCCGGCACCGGCCTCGAGCATCCGGAGGCTCTGGCCGACCTGGCGACCGAGCTGGGGATCGCCGACGTCGTGCAGTTCGTGCCACCGGTCCCGGCCGCGGAGCTGGCCGTCTGGGACGCCGCAGCCACGCTGGTCGCCGTCCCGTCGTACAACGAGTCGTTCGGCCTCGTCGCCGCCGAGGCCCAGGCCGCCGGTACGCCGGTCGTGGCCGCCGCGGTCGGCGGGCTCACCACCGTGGTGGACGACGGCCGCAGCGGCCTGCTCCTCGACACCCACGAGCCCGAGGCCTGGGCGCACGCCATCGGCCGGGTCCTGCTCGACGACGGGCTGCGCGCCCGGCTCGCCGAGGGTGCGCGGGTCCGCGCGGGTGCCTTCTCGTGGGAGGACACCGCCGAGCGCACGCTCGCCGTCTACGAGCGCGCTCGCGCCTCCCTGCGCGAAGCGGTCTAGGACGACACGTGGCAGGGTCGTCCCATGGACGACCGGGCCCAGGTGCTGCGTGACTACCTGACCGACAACGACCTCGCCTTCGAGGAGCGTGACGGCTCGTTCAGCTTCGCCCTGCCGGGCGAGCGCAAGCTGCAGACAGCGGTCCGCCTCGACCTCGGGCCGCACGCCCTCTCCGTCCATGCCTTCGTCTGCCGCAACCCGGACGAGAACCACGAGCGCGTCTACCGCTGGCTGCTCGAGCGCAACCTGAAGACGTACGCCGTGTCCTACGCCGTCGACCACCTCGGCGACATCTACCTCGACGCCCGCCTCCCCTTGGCTATGGTCACGCCCGACGAGCTCGACCGGCTGCTGGGCTCGGTGCTGACCCAGGCGGACGGCAGCTTCAACACGATCCTCGAGCTCGGCTTCGCCTCCTCGATCCGCAAGGAGTGGGAGTGGCGCAACCTCCGGGGCGAGTCGACCCGCAACCTCGAGGCGTTCCGCGGCTGGCTGGAGACCGGCACCGTCCCGGACCCCGACGCGCCCTAGCCCGGGTCGGGTGGCTGGCCGGAAGCTGTCACAACCGCGCAATTGCGCTGTTTCGGCACGCGGACCGCCTTCGAACCTGTCGTAACCGCGCAATTGCGCTGTTCCGACACCAGCCCTCGCCCTAGCCTCGTCGGGTGATCTGGCCCTTCGTCGACCTCCGCGTCACCAGCGGTGAGGTGGTCCTGCGTGGTGTCACCGATGCGGACATCCCGCAGCTCCTCGCGGCGCTCCCCGACGACCTCGAGATGAACCCCGCCAACGAGACGTTCCCCGGGCTCGCTCCCGACGCCGACCGGCGGCGTCAGCTCGTCGCCGAGCTCTGGAAGCACCGAGGCACCTGGTCGCCCGGAGCATGGTGTCTCGACCTGGCCGTGGAGGTGGACGGACAGGTCGTCGGGGTCCAGGCGCTGGAGGCCGAGCAGTTCCCGGCGTTGCGGACGGTCGACTCGTTCTCGTGGCTCTCGGCCGACGTCCGCCGCCGCGGGCTCGCGAACCTGATGCGCACCGGCGTCCTGGCGCTCGCCTTCGAGCACCTCGGTGCCGAGGTCGCGGTGTCGTCGGCACGTACCGACAACGCCCCGTCGCTGGCCGTCTCCTACCGGATGGGATACGTCGACAACGGGCTCAGCCGGACCGTCACCCCGACCGGTCCGTTCGAGCTCCAGCACGTGCGGCTGACCCGCGAGGCGTGGCGGTCCGGTGGTCGCTCGGCCGAGGTCACCGGCGTCGAGCCGTGCCTACCGTGGTTCGGGATCGGCCCCGAGGGCGGGTCGGGCGTCAGCTGAGCGCGACGGCGACCAGCGCCACGGCGGCGGGCACCGCTTGCACGAACAGGATCCGCTTGTTGACCGTCGCCGCGCCGTACACGCCCGCGACGACGACGCAGACCAGGAAGAACACCCGCACGTCCGTGCGCCCGGAGACCAGGCCCCAGACCAGCCCGGCGACCAGGAAGCCGTTGTAGAGGCCCTGGTTGGCGGCCAGTGCCTTCGACCGCTCGGCGAAGTCGGCGTCGAGGCCGAAGACCCGGCGCCCGGTGGGAGTGGTCCAGAGGAACATCTCGAGGACCAGGAAGTACAGATGCAGGGCGGCGACCAGGCCGACCAGCACACCGGCGACGACGTTCACCCGCGCAGCATGGCAGGGCCGCCCTCCTGCTGTCGTCAGGCGGGCTGGGGCACGACCTTCGCGGCCCGTGGTTTGCGGCGCGCGATCGCGACGCCGACCAGGGCGAGCGCCCCACCGACGTAGGCCATGCCGGGAGGGGTCTCGCCGAGGAACAGCCAGCCCATCGCGATGGTCAGCGGCGGCACGAGGTAGGTCGTGATGCCGAGGCTGCTGGCCGTCATGTGCTGCAGCGCGAAGGCGTACGTCGTGAACGCGATCGCGGTGGGGAACAGCCCGAGGTAGATCACCCACCAGATGTCCGAGGGTGAGGCGTCGCCGGTGGCCGAGACGAGCTGGCCGGCGAAGGGCAGGCAGGCGACGGCGCCCACGGTGCAGGCGAGCCAGGTGACGTGCAGGGCCGAGAGCCGGGACACGAGGGGCTTCTGCACGACCAACGCGATCGAGTACACCAGGGCGGCGAGCAGGCAGAGCAGGACGCCGACGAGGTCGTTGTGACCGCCGGGCTGGGAGATCCCGATCAGCACGACGCCGGCGAACGCCAGCACCAGGCCGACGCCGAGCCACGGCGTGAACCGCTCGCCCAGGAACAGGGTCGCGAGCACCGCGATCAGGACCGGCGAGATCTGGATCAGCATCGCCGACGTGCCGGCGTCGACGTGGTGCTCACCCTGGTTGAGGGCGACGTTGTAGACGCCGAACCACAGGACTCCGATCACGACCAGCCCCAGCCAGTCGCGTCGGCTGGGCCGCGGGAGCCCGCGCGAGACAGCCACGGCGCCGAGCGCGATCGAGCCGACGACGAGCCGGCCGAGCGACAGCGACCCGGCGGAGAAGTCGTGGCCGAGATGGCGGATCGCGACGAAGGCGGAGGCCCACAGCAGCAACGTGGTGGCGACGGCAGCAACGGGCAACCAGGGGCGATCGGACAACGGCACGCGTGTCAGCCTAGGGACGACCACCGACAGTGGCATGCGGGTTTCGGACCCCGCGTCCGGCTCGCCCGCGAGCGGTCAGCCACGGCTGGAGGCACGGACGACGAGCTCGGGCTGGAAGACCACCTGCTGATGCATGTGACCGGGGTCGGTGGCCTCCTCGAGCACCAGCTCGGCGGCCCGCGCACCGAGCTCCTGACGCGGCTGTCGGACCGAGCTGAGTGGCACCGCCGCTGCGGCCGCGAAGTCGATGTCGTCGTAGCCGATGATCGCGAGGTCACCCGGTACGTCCCCACCGGAGCCGACGATCTGCTGGAGCAGGCCGAGGGCGAGCAGGTCGTTGGCGCAGAACGCCGCGGTCGGGCGGCGGCGTCGGGGGAGGCCGGCCAAGCGCTCTCCCGCAGCTCGTCCTTCGGCCACGGTCAGGCCCGCCGTGGCGAGGTGCACCAGCGCCTCGGGATCGCGCCCGGCGTCGGCCCAGGCCCGCCGCGCGCCGTCGAGCCGGTCGCGCACCTGTCCGATGGACGTCGGTCCGCCGACGAACGCCACCGTCTCGTGCCCGAGCTCGATGAGGTGCTCGAGGGCCAGTCGCCCTCCCAGCACGTCGTCGACCGCGACCGTGCAGAAGCGGTCGGCGCCACGGGTCCGGTCGACGATGACGACGGGAGTGCCGCGGCGGACGATCTCGGCGAGGAAGGGGGACTCCGGGTCGAGCGGGGTGATCAGGATCCCCTGGACGCGCTGCTGCTGCAGGTGCTCGAGGTGAGCGTGCTCGCGCTGCTCGCTGCCGGCGCTGTTGCAGATGAACAGGCTCAGCTCGTCGGTCATCGCGGCGTCCTCGATGCCCTGGGCGACGTCGGTGAAGAACGGGTTGCGACCGTCGAGCATGACGTAGGCGAGGGCGCGGCTCGTCCCGGCGCGGAGCTGCCGAGCTCCTTCGTTCCGCACGAACCCGAGGTCGGCCATCGCTCGCTCCACCCGTTCGCGGGTGGACGGTCGAACCCGGTCGGGTCGGTTGAGCACGTTGGAGACCGTGCCGAGGGAGACGCCCGCGGTGGCGGCGACGTCCTTGACGGACGCGCCTCGCCGCGGGCCGGACGGCGGTGTGGCCATCGTCTGTCCCCCTGGGCCGTCCCTCTTGAAACGTGTGTAGGACAGGGTAGCGATATTTCTACGATCTGGGCCGACTCCAGACCGTTGCGTCGGCTCCGACGTCGAGCAGCCCCGTACCAACAGGTGCTTGACGACAAGTGTGACGGTCGTTACTCTCCCGTGAAATGAGTTGAAACCTTTCAATTCTCAAGGAGAACCGATGGCCGAGCAGCGCGTGGACCCCACGCTGGAGCTGCGCGACGTCTCGAAGTCCTTCGGCTCCGTCGCGGCACTCCGGGCGGGCACCTTGGTCGTGGAGCCGGGCATGATCCACGCTCTGGTCGGGGAGAACGGCGCCGGCAAGTCGACGCTGGTCAAGATCGTGGCGGGCGTCCACCAGCGCGACGGCGGGACGTTCCGCTTCCAAGGTCGCGACGTCGACTTCGCCACGACCGCGGCGGCCAAGGACGCCGGCATCGCCGTGATCTACCAGGAGCCGACCCTCTTCCCCGACCTGTCGGTCACCGAGAACATCTTCATGGGACGCCAGCCGGTCACGGCGAGCCGTCGCATCGACCGGGCGGCGATGTACGCGGAGGCGGAGGGTCTCTTCACGCGGCTCGGCGTCCACCTCGACCCACGTCGGACGGCGTTGGGCCTGTCGATCGCGGACCAGCAGATCATCGAGATCGCCAAGGCGATCTCCCTCGACGCCTCGCTCCTGATCATGGACGAGCCCACCGCCGCCCTGTCCGGCATCGAGGTCGAGCGGCTCTTCGCCGTGGCCCGGTCCCTGCGCGACGAGGGGCGCGCACTGGTCTTCATCTCCCACCGCTTCGACGAGGTCTTCGCCCTCTGCGACACCGTCACGGTGATGCGGGACGGCTCGTACGTCTCGACCGACCGGATCGAGGACACCTCCGTGGCCGAGATCGTTTCGCGCATGGTCGGCCGGGAGGTCGCCGAGCTCTTCCCCAAGACGCCCGCGACGATCGGCGACGTGGTCCTCGAGGTCCAGGGCCTCACCACCGCCGGGGTCTTCCACGACGTGTCCTTCCAGGTCCGGGCCGGCGAGATCCTGGGGCTCGCCGGGCTCGTCGGCGCCGGACGCAGCGAGATCGCCCGCGCGGTCTTCGGCGTCGACCGGTACGACGCGGGGTCGGTCCGGCTGCTCGGCCGCGACGTACCCCCTCACCAGCCGCGGTCGTCGATCCGGGCCGGCATGGCCTTCGTCCCCGAGGACCGTCGCCAGCAGGGCCTCGTCACCGAAGGCTCGGTCGCCCGCAACATCACGGGTGTGATCCGCTCGGGCCTGGCTAGGGCCGGGATCCTGACGTCCCGGGCCGAGAACGCCGCCGCCGTGCCGTGGGCCCGACGGCTCGAGGTCAAGACCGGCGCGCTCGACATGCACGCCACCACCATGAGCGGTGGCAACCAGCAGAAGGTCGTGATCGCCAAGTGGCTCGCGACCCGGCCGAAGCTGCTGATCATCGACGAGCCCACGCGTGGCATCGACGTCGGCACCAAGGCCGAGGTCCACCGCCTGCTCTCCGAGCTCGCCGGGCAGGGGATGGCCGTCCTGATGATCTCCTCGGAGCTCCCCGAGGTGCTCGGCATGGCCGACCGCGTGCTCGTCGTGCGTGAGGGCGAGATCACCGCCGACCTCGACCGCAGCGACGCCACTCCGGAGTCCGTGATGACCGCCGCCACCCGCTCCGCCGACTCGGAGCCCGCAGCGTGAGCACCACCGAGCTCCTGGTCGAGCCGAGCCGGGTGAGTCCGGTCCAGCGCGCCGTCGTGGGCGCCTTCCGGTCACGCGAGTTCGCGATCGCAGCCGTCCTCGTGCTCGTGGTCGCCGCGGCGACCTTCAAGAGCTCGTCGTTCGTGTTCAGCCACGACGGCTGGCGCGACCTGCTGCTGTCCCCGTCGTTGCTGCTCCTCGTGGCGATCGGCGAGATGGTCGTGATCGTCACCCGCAACGTCGACCTCTCCGTCGGCTCCACGCTCGGGCTGTCGGCCTACCTCACCGGACGCCTCTTCACCGACCACCCCGGGATCCCGATCCTCCTGGTGTTCGTGATCGGCCTCGTCTTCGGCGCCCTCCTCGGCTGCATCAACGGGCTGCTGGTCACCGTCTTCCAGGTGCCGGCCCTGGTGATCACGCTGGGCACGATGTACGCCTTCCGGGGCGCTCTGGTCCACTGGGCCGGGAGCAAGCAGATCTACGCGTCCAACCTGCCCGACTCGTTCCAGAACCTCGGCACCGAGCAGATCCTGACGATCCCGGTGCTGACGATCGTCGGTCTCGCCGTGCTGGTCCTCGTCGGCTACTACCTGTGGAACGCGCGTGGTGGCCGCGAGCTCTACGCGATCGGCTCCGACCCGGAAGCCGCCGGGCTGTACGGCCTGCCCGTGGCTCGCCGTGTCTTCGGCGCCTTCGTGGTCTGCGGTGCGCTCGCGGGCCTCGCGGGTGTGGTGCAGGACGCCCGCTACTCCACCGCGACCTCGTCGACGGGGCAGGGACTCGAGCTCCAGGCGGTCGCGGCGGTCGTGATCGGAGGGGTGGCGATCTTCGGCGGCAGCGGCTCGGTGTACGGCGCGGCCATCGGCGCCTTCCTGCTGATCACGATCAACGCTGCGCTGCCGATCCTCGGCATCCCTGAGTTCTGGCAGAACGCCGTCGTCGGCGTGCTGATCCTCGGCTCCATCTGCCTGGACCGCTTCCTGGCTCAGCGTCGGACACATCGCCTGATCGAGTCGAGGGACGACGCATGACCACGACGACCGCGCCGGCTACCGAGACGACGTACGCCGCCTACGCGCGGCCGCTGTGGCAGCGGCTACTGCTCAACCGCACCACCGCGATGGTCGCCCTGCTCGTGGTCGCCTACGTCTACGCCTACAACCAGGTGCCGTTCTTCAGCGGCAAGCTGACGCTCTACTTCCTGCTGATGGACATGGCGCCCATCTTGCTGATGGCGCTGCCGATGACGCTCGTCATCGTCACCGGCGAGATCGATCTGTCGGTGGCCAGCACCCTCGGGCTCAGTGCCGTCGTCACCGGGCTCCTGATCCATGACCACGGCTTCTCCCTGCCCGCCGCGGCCCTCGTCGCGCTCGTCGTCGGTGTCCTGGCCGGCCTGCTCAACGGCGTGCTGGTGGCCTACGTCGGGCTCCCGTCGCTGGCCGTCACGATCGGCACTCTCGCCCTCTACCGCGGCATCGCGGTCGGCCTGATCGGCACCAAGGCGATCAGCGGCATGCCGGCGCACTGGAAGGACCTGGTCAACCGGCACATCGGCACCAGCAGCTATCCGCTCGTGGTGATCCCGATCGTGGTGCTGGCCGCGCTGTTCGCGCTCCTGCTGCACCTCACCCCGTTCGGTCGTGGTGTCTACGAGATCGGGCTGAACGCGGAGGCGGCGCACTTCAGCGGCGTCGACGTACGCCGGACCAAGCTGGTCCTCTACGTCCTCAGCGGCGTGGTCTCCGCCTTCGCGGGGGTGTTCTACCTGTTGCGGTTCGACAGTGCGAACACCGACACCGGCACCGGCCTCGAGCTCCAGGTCATCGCGGCCGTCCTGCTCGGCGGCGTCTCCATCTTCGGCGGCAGGGGCGACCTGATCGGTGTCCTCGCCGGCGTCCTCCTCATCGGGGTCCTGTCCAGTGCTCTGCGCCTGCAGCAGACCGGCTCCGACGTCATCGAGATCGTGATCGGCGTCCTGCTGGTCCTCTCGGTGATCTCCACCCAGCTCTTGGACCGCGTCCGCTCCGTGCGGGGACGGCTGAGAAGGACCACACGGTCCGCCCCCGCGCCGGAGGTCGGCGACGGGTCACGAAAGGTGATGTCATGAAGTGGAATTCCCCGCGGTTCGCCGCCGCAGCCGCCGTGGCCCTGTCGGCGAGCCTCGTGCTCGCGGGCTGTGGTTCCGGGTCGAGCAGCACGGCCGGCGACGGCAGCAGCACCGGAGGGGGTGGCGGTGACACCACTGTCACCTTCATCCCGAAGAACCTCGGCAACCCGTACTTCGACACCAGCGACAAGGGCGGCGAGACGGCGGTCAAGGAGTTCGGCGGCACGTACGCCCAGGTCGGGCCGCAGACGGCGACCCCCGACGGCCAGGTCCCGTTCATCAACACCGCCGCCCAGCAGGGCATCAAGGCGATCGTGATCTCGGCGGACGACGCCAGCGCGCCCTGCGACGCGCTCAAGCAGGCCATGTCGGCCGGCACCAAGGTGGTCACGTTCGACTCCGACACCAGCGCCGACTGCCGCAACGTGTTCGTCAACCAGGCCACCGCCGACGGCATCGCCAAGGTCGAGGTCGACATGATCGCCAAGCAGATCGGCGACTCCGGTGAGATCGCGATCCTGTCCGCGAGCGCCAACGCCACCAACCAGAACGCGTGGATCGCGCTGATGAAGAAGGACCTGGCCGCCAACCACCCGAACATCAAGCTGGACGGTGTGGTCTACGGCAACGACGACGACCAGACGTCGTTCGACAAGACGTCCGCGCTGCTACAGCAGTACCCGAACCTGAAGGGCATCATCTCGCCCACCACGGTCGGCATCGCGGCGGCGGCTCGCTACCTGTCGAAGTCGCAGTACAAGGGCAAGGTCGCACTCACCGGTCTGGGTACGCCCGACCAGATGCGCAGCTTCGTCAAGGACGGCACCGTCCAGGAGTTCGCGCTGTGGAACCCCGAGGACCTCGGCTACCTCGCGGCGTACGCCGCCCAAGCCCTCGTCGACGGGACCATCTCCGGTCCGGGCGACTCCTTCAAGGCGGGCAAGCTCGGCAACTACACCGTCGGTGGCGACGGGTCGATCCTGCTGGGCAAGCCGTTCGTCTTCGACAAGTCCAACATCGACCAGTTCCACTTCTGACAGCCAGGTGGCCGGCCGCGCACTCATCCTCGCGGCCGGCCACCGGCAGCAGCACATTCCACCGTTCCTACCCAGGCCACGAGATCCGGAGGTGAGTCATGCGCGTCTGCTTCCAGCTGCAGGTCAAGCCCGACCGGATCGCGGAGTACCGCTCGCGGCACGCCGCCGTGTGGCCCGACATGCTCCAGGCGCTCGCCGACACGGGCTGGCACAACTACTCGCTCTTCCTGCGCGCGGACGGACTGCTGATCGGGTACGTCGAGACCCCGTCACTGGAACGGGCGCAGGCCGGCATGGCCGCCACCGAGGTCAACGCGCGGTGGCAGGCGGAAATGGGCGATCTCTTCGAGGACCTCGCGGGACGCGCCCCGGACGAGGGCTTCCTCGTCCTCGACGAGATCTTCCACCTGGAGGACCAGCTGGCAGCTGGCTCCGACGCGGTGGCCCAGCAGACGGTTGAGGAAGAGAGACCATGACCACCTTCGGTGAGATCGCCCCGCTGCTCGAGGGCCAGGCGATCGAGGTCCCCTCGTGGGCCTACGGGAACTCGGGCACCCGGTTCAAGGTCTTCGGCAGCCCGGGCACTCCCCGCACCGTCGAGGAGAAGATCGCGGACGCTGCGACGGTCCACAGGTTCACCGGCCTTGCTCCGTCGGTCGCCCTGCACATCCCGTGGGACCAGGTCGACGACTTCGCCGCCCTCAGGACGTACGCCGAGGGTCTCGGCATCCGGCTCGGCACCGTCAACAGCAACACGTTCCAGGACGACGACTACAAGCTCGGCAGCCTCACCCACCGCGACCCGACGATCCGGCAGAAGGCGATCGACCACAATCTGGCGTGCATCGACGTGATGGACGCCACCGGTTCCCGGGACCTCAAGATCTGGCTGGCCGACGGCACCAACTACCCGGGCCAGGACGACCTCCGCGCCCGTCAGGACCGCCTGCTCGAGTCGCTGCGGACGATCTACGACCGGCTCGGCGACGACCAGCGGCTGGTGCTCGAGTACAAGTTCTTCGAGCCGGCGTTCTACCACACCGACGTCCCGGACTGGGGTACGTCGTACGTCCAGTGCGCGGCCCTCGGCGACAGAGCCGTGGTGTGCCTCGACACCGGCCACCACGCGCCCGGTACGAACATCGAGTTCATCGTCATGCAGCTGCTCCGGCTCGGGCGACTGGGCTCCTTCGACTTCAACAGTCGCTTCTACGCCGACGACGACCTGATCGTCGGGGCGGCCGATCCGTACCAGCTGTTCCGGATCCTGGTCGAGGTCCTGCGCGGCGGCGGCTACGGTCCGGCCGGCGGCGAAAACGACGTCGCGTTCATGCTCGACCAGTGTCACAACATCGAGAAGAAGATCCCTGGCCAGATACGTTCGGTGCTCAACGTCCAGGAGATGACGGCCCGCGCTCTGCTGCTCGACGGCGCGGCGCTCGACGCGGCCCGCGCCGAGGGCGACGTGCTCACCGCCAACCGGGTCTACATGGATGCCTTCTACACCGACGTCCGGCCCGATCTGGCTGCCTGGCGCGAGTCGCGCGGCCTGCCCGGCGACCCGGAGGCGGCGTACGCCGCGAGCGGGTACCAGGAGCAGATCGAGGCGGAACGCGTCGGCGGCAACCAGGCCGGCTGGAACTGACCGGTCTCCACCCGAGAGAAAGCTGACATGACCACCTCCACCCCCGCCGAGCTCGTCGCCCGGTCGAACCGGCTCGGCGCCGACCCGAAGAACACCAACTACGCCGGAGGCAACACGTCCGCGAAGGGCCTCGAGACCGACCCGGTCACGGGGGAGGACGTCGAGCTGCTCTGGGTGAAGGGATCCGGCGGCGACCTCGGGACACTCACCGAGAACGGCTTGGCCGTGCTGCGGCTCGACCGGATGCGGACCCTCGTCGACGCCTATCCCGGGCTCGACCGCGAGGACGAGATGGTCGCGGCGTTCGACTTCTGCCTGCACGGGAAGGGCGGCGCCGCGCCGTCCATCGACACCGCGATGCACGGCCTCGTCGACGCACCCCACGTCGACCACCTGCACCCCGACTCCGGCATCGCGATCGCGACCGCGGCCGATGGCGAGGCTCTGACGCAGCGGATCTTCGGCGACAAGGTGGTCTGGGTGCCGTGGCGTCGCCCCGGCTTCCAGCTGGGGCTCGACATCGCGGCGATCAAGGCCGAGCACCCGAAGGCGATCGGCTGCGTGCTGGGCGGGCACGGCATCACCGCCTGGGGCGGCACGTCCGAGGCGTGCGAGCGGAACTCACTGTGGATCATCCGGACCGCCGAGCGCTACATCAAGAGGCACTCGAAGAAGCTCCCGTTCGGGGCGCGGCTGAAGAGGTTCGAGCCGCTGACTCCCGCGGCACGACGGGCCCGGGCCGCCGAGCTGGCGCCCCTGCTCAGGGGCGTGGCGTCACAGGACCGGCCGATGGTGGGCCACTTCACCGACGACGTGGTCGTCCTCGACTTCCTGGCCTCCCGGAACCACCCGCGGCTGGCCGAGCTCGGCACCAGCTGTCCCGACCACTTCCTGCGGACCAAGGTCAAGCCGATGGTCGTCGACCTTCCTCCCGGCGCACCGCTGGCGAAGGTGAAGACTCGGGTGGCCGAGCTCCACGAGCAGTACCGCGCTGACTACCAGGGCTACTACGACCGGAACGCGACCGCGGACTCGCCCGCGATCCGGGGAGCCGACCCCTTGATCGTCCTGGTGCCCGGCGTCGGGATGTTCTCGTACGGCAAGGACAAGCAGACAGCCCGCGTGGCCGGGGAGTTCTACGTCAACGCGATCAACGTGATGCGCGGCGCCGAGGGCCTGTCGCGGTACGCCCCCATCGACGAGTCCGAGAAGTTCCGGATCGAGTACTGGGCGCTGGAGGAGGCGAAGCTCCAGCGGATGCCGGCCCCGAAGCCGCTCGCGACCCGGATCGCCCTCGTCACCGGCGCCGCCTCCGGCATCGGCAAGGCGATCGCCGAGCGCCTCGCGCGGGAGGGTGCGTGCGTCGTCATCGGCGACCTGTCGCTGGAGAAGGCACAGGCGGCGGCGGCCGGGATCGGGTCGAGCGACGTGGCGATCGGTGTCCAGGTCGATGTCGCCGACGAGGACGCCGTGCAGGCGATGGTGGAGGCGGCGGTGCTCGCGTTCGGCGGGTTGGACCTGGTGGTCAACAACGCCGGCCTGTCGCTCTCGAAGCCGCTCCTCGAGACGACCACCGCCGACTGGGACCTGCAGCACGACGTGATGGCCAAGGGGTCGTTCCTCGTGTCGAGGGCGGCGGCCCGGGTGCTGGTCGAGCAGGGCCTCGGCGGCGACATCGTCTACATCTCCTCGAAGAACTCCGTCTTCGCGGGGCCCAACAACATCGCGTACTCGGCGGTCAAGGCCGACCAGGCTCATCAGGTCCGGCTCCTCGCCGCCGAGCTCGGCGAGCACGGCGTCAAGGTGAACGGGATCAACCCCGACGGCGTCGTCCGTGGCTCCGGGATCTTCGCCGGAGGCTGGGGCGCCTCCCGTGCGCAGGTGTACGGCGTGCCCGAGGAGGAGCTGGGTGCGTTCTACGCGCAGCGGACGCTGCTCAAGCGCGAGGTGCTGCCCGAGCACTGCGCCAACGCCGTCTTCGCCCTCGTCGGCCCGGACCTGACCCACACCACCGGCCTGCACGTACCCGTCGACGCCGGCGTCGCGGCGGCCTTCCTGCGATGACTCGCCGATGACCACCCGCCATGGCTGACCTCCGCGTCGCAGCCGTCGACCTGGGCGCGACCAGCGGCCGGGTGATGGTGGGGGAGCTCGGCACGGACCGGCTCGATCTCCGCGAGGTGCACCGCTTCCCCAACGGCGCCCTCCGACGCGCCGAGGGTCTCTTCTGGGACATCGAGGCGCTCTGGACCGGCATGCTCACCGGCCTGGAGGAGATCGCCCGGACCGGCCCTCTCGACGGCATCGGGATCGACTCCTGGGCCGTCGACTACGGCCTGCTCGACGCTTCGGGGGAGCTGCTGGGAGACCCTCACAGCCACCGCGACGGCCGGACCGACGGGGTCGGGGACCGAGTCGTGGCAGAGGTCGGAGCTGCCCACCTCTACGCCGTGAACGGCCTGCAGCAGCTGCCCTTCAACACGATCTACCAGCTGATCTCCGCCCTGGGCTCGCCGGAGATGGCCGGGGCGCAGACCATGCTGCTGCTCCCCGACCTGCTCGGCCACCGACTGACCGGTGCGGTGGGCGCCGAGCGCACCAACGCCTCCACGACCGGCCTGTACGACGTGCGGTCGGGCGAGTGGGCGGGTGACCTGGCCGCGCGGGTCGGCATCCCGACCGGGCTGCTGCCACCGCTGCGTGACCCCGGCACGGTCCTCGGCCGGGTCCTCGAGTCGGTGTCCCCGACGCTGGCCGGCGTGCCGGTCGTCTCGGTGGGGTCGCACGACACGGCATCCGCGGTGGTCGCCGTGCCGGCCGCGGACGAGTCGTTCGCCTACGTCTCCTCGGGCACCTGGTCGCTCGTCGGGCTGGAGCTCGAACGCCCGGTCCTGACCGACAGCGCCCGGCTGGCCGACTTCACCAACGAGACCGGGATCGACGGCACGATCCGCTTCCTGCGCAACGTGATGGGGCTGTGGGTGCTCAGCGAGTGCGTGCGTGAGTGGGGTGCCGACCTGGCCGCGCTGCTCACGGCTGCCGCCGAGGCCGAACCGCTGCGGACCGTCATCGACATCGACGACCCCCGGCTGCTGGCGCCGGGAGACATGCCGGGTCGCGTAGCGGCACTGGCGCGAGAGCTGGGTGAGCCCGCCCTCGAGGACGAGGTGGTGACCACCCGATGCATCCTGGACAGCCTCGCCCTGGCGTACCGCCGCCAGGTGCGTACGGCCTGCCGTCTCGCGGACCGCGCCGTGTCGGTGGTGCACGTGGTGGGCGGGGGCGCTCGGAACACCCTGCTCTGCCGGCTCACCGCCGACGCCTGCGGGCTTCCCGTGCACGCCGGGCCGACGGAGGCGGCCGCGCTGGGGAACGTGCTCGTGCAGGCACGTGCCCTCGGCGCCGACCTGCCCGACCTGTCGGCGATGCGGGCGCTGGTGCGGCGTACCCAGGACGTGCGCCGCTTCGAGCCGGACCTCGGCCTGGACTGGGCCGCGACCGAGGCACGGATCCGGACCGGGTGACGGGCGGCATGATGGATCGCATGCGCGTCGCCCTGCAGGTCACCTGCGTGAACGACGCGATGTTCCCCGACACCGGTCGGGCCGTGGTCACGCTCCTGGAGCGGCTCGGGGTCGAGGTGGAGTTCCCGGCGGCGCAGACCTGTTGCGGGCAGCCGATGATCAACACCGGCTACCTCGACGAGGCCGTGCCGGTCGTGCGGACCTTCGCCTCGGCGTTCGCGGGGTACGACGCGGTGGTGACCCCGTCCGGATCCTGCGCCGGGTCGGCCCGGCACCAGCACCGGATGCTGGCCGAGCGGGCGGGCGACGCCGCGCTCGCCGAGGCCGTCACCGAGCTGGGTCCGAAGGTCTACGAGCTGAGCGAGTTCCTCGTCGACGTGCTCGGGGTGACCGACGTGGGGGCGTCGTTCCCGCACCGGGTGACCTACCACCCGACCTGCCACTCGCTGCGGTTGCTGGGCGTCGGCGACCGGCCGCGGCGGCTCCTCGAGGCCGTCCGCGGACTGGAGCTGGTCGACCTACCGGCGGCGGAGGAGTGCTGCGGCTTCGGCGGCACCTTCGCGATGAAGAACGCCGACGTGTCGGTCGCCATGGGTGCCGACAAGGCCCGGCACGTCCGCGGGACCGAAGCGGACGTGCTGGTCGCCGGCGACAACTCGTGCCTGATGCACATCGGCGGGGTGCTCTCGCGGCAGCGCTCCGGCGTCCGCGTCCTGCACCTGGCCGAGGTCCTGGCCGCGACCGAGGGCAGCCCATGACGGCCACCTTCGTCGGGATGCCGGCGTTCCCGATCGCGGCCCGCGCGGCCCTGGCCGACACGCAGCTCCGCCACAACCTGACCCACGCCACCCACACGATCCGCGACAAGCGGGCCCGCGTCGTGGGCGAGGTGGCCGACTGGGAGGAGCTCCGTCAGGCGGGTGCCGACCTCAAGGACGCCGCCCTGCTGGACCTCGCCCGGCACCTCGAGCAGCTCGAGGAGTCGCTGACCTCCGGGGGCGCCGTCGTGCACTGGGCGAGCGACGCGGCCGAGGCCTGCCGGATCGTCGCGGACGTCGCGAAGGCGCACGGCGCCGACGAGGTCGTCAAGGTGAAGTCGATGGCGACCCAGGAGATCGGCCTCAACGAGGCGCTCGCGGCCGAGGGGATCGCCGCCTGGGAGACCGACCTCGCCGAGCTCATCGTCCAGCTCGGAGACGACCTGCCCTCCCACATCCTGGTGCCGGCGATCCATCGCAACCGGGCCGAGATCCGCGAGATCTTCCGGTCGCGGATGGGAGCCTCCGGGCGACCCGCGCCCGACGACCTGACCGACGACCCGGTCGAGCTGGCGAACGCCGCGCGGCTGCACCTGCGCGAGAAGTTCCTGCGGGCGAAGGTGGGTGTCTCCGGTGCCAACTTCGCGGTCGCCGAGACCGGGACCCTGGTCGTGGTGGAGTCCGAGGGCAACGGCCGGATGTGCCTGACCCTGCCCGAGGTGCTGGTCTCGGTCGTCGGGATCGAGAAGGTGGTGCCGACGTTCGCCGACCTCGACGTCTTCCTCCGCCTGCTCCCGCGGTCGTCGACGGGGGAGCGGATGAATCCCTACACGTCGATGTGGCACGGGGTCACGCCCGGCGACGGCCCACAGGAGGTGCACGTGGTCCTCCTCGACAACGGACGCACCCGGGCGTTGGCCGACCGGGTCGGCCGGCAGGCGCTGCGCTGCATCCGCTGCTCGGCGTGCCTCAACGTGTGCCCGGTCTACGAGCGGGTCGGTGGTCACGCCTACGGGTCGGTCTACCCGGGCCCGATCGGTGCGATCCTCAACCCCCTGCTGCGCGGTGTCGGCGACGACGCCCAGGTCGACTCATTGCCGTACGCCTCCACCCTGTGCGGCGCCTGCTACGAGGTGTGCCCGGTCAAGATCGACATCCCGTCGGTGCTGGTCGAGCTGCGGGCCCAGGTCGTCGACGCGCGCCGCGGTCGGCGGCGGCCCAAGGCTGAGGCGGTGGCGATGCGCTCGGCCGCCTGGACCTTCTCGGATGCGCGCCGGCTCGCGCGGGCTGAGCGGGGCTCGGGGCTGATCGGCCGGTGGCTGACCCGCCTCGCCCGGCTGCCGGGCCCGGGTGCGCGCTGGACGTCGGCCCGCGACCTGCCCACGCCGCCCCGGGAGTCGTTCCGGGCCTGGTGGCGCCGCACCCGGGAGTCCGGCTCGTGACGGCGCGCGACGAGATCCTCGGCCGGGTGCGTGCGGCGCTGGCCGACGCCTCCGAGCCGCCCGCAGCCTCGGTGCCGCGACGCACGCCCGAGGCGGATGCCGACGTCGTGGCCCTCTTCTGCGAGCGCGTGGCCGACTACCGCGCCGACGTCGAGCGCTGCTCCGAGGCCGAGCTGCCCGAACGCCTGCGGGCAGCCCTGCCCGAGGGCGCGCGTGTGGTCGTGCCGACCGACCTCGACCTCGACCTACCAGGAGCGGTGGCGGACGACGCGCTGTCCGCCGCGGACCTCGACGCCCTCGACGCCGTGGTGACCCGCGCCCGGCTCGCGATCGCGGAGACCGGCACGATCGTGCTGGACCACGGCCCGGGCCAGGGCCGCCGGGCGATCACGCTGGTGCCGGACCACCACGTCTGCGTCGTCGACGCGACCCAGGTCGTCGCCGACGTGCCGGACGCGTTCGACCTGATCGAAGGGGCCGGTGTCCTCACCTGGATCAGCGGTCCGAGTGCGACCAGCGACATCGAGCTCGACCGGGTCGAGGGCGTCCACGGGCCCCGGCGTCTGCACGTGATCGTCGTCGGCTGAGCGCGCGATCCCACGCCCGAAAAAGCGCGTTGACTCGTCGCTCAGCCTCCGGAGGGGGATACTGGAGGCGATGACAACTTCAGCAGCGCCACGGCGTCACCTGGCCAGCAGCCCGTTCCAGCCCGATCCCGAGCCCGTGATCGAGCAGTTCGCGATCGGCGACCTGGTCTCTCACGACGCCTACGGCATGGGTCGCGTCACGAACGTGGAAGAGGCTGCGATGACAGTCGACTTCCGCTCCCAGACGGTCCGCATCACGAGCCCGTTCGCCAAGACGTCCAAGCTGTGACAGAGGTGCGGCCGGCAGCCGCACGAGCCTGACTCAGACGACGAGGGCGACTTTGCCGCGCACGTCGCCGGCCTCCCGGGCTCGGGTGGCGTCCTGCGCCCGATCGAGCGGATAGCTGCGGTCCAGGCGCGGCGTGACCGCACCGCTCTCGATGAGGTCGGCCACCTGCTCGAGAACGACACCCCGCTCCTTGTTCAGGAAGCCCCGGAAGCGTTGGCCCGCCACCAGAGACCAGGCGAGGCGCCGCAGCTGCCGGTCCATCCCGCCGGTCAGGCGTCCACCGTCCTCGCCGCCCACCAGCACCGCCGTGCCTCTCGGTGTCAGCGCTCGCCGAGCCGGGCGAGAGACGGGTCCTCGACGGCCTCGCCCGGGCGTTCGACGAGGAGCAGAACGGCGGGTGACGGCCCTGCTCAGTCGCCGACCGGTGCCGGCTCGCGCTCGGCGTGCGGGTGGGACTTCTCGATGCGCAGCACCCGCGCCGCGGCGTCGGGGAGCATCCAGTTCCACGAGCCGAACAGCGACACCAGGGAGGGCACGAGCACCGAGCGCACGAGCGTGGCGTCGAGCAGGATCCCGAAGCCGAGTCCGGTCGCCATCACCTTCAGGTCCGTGCCCGGGCCCGAGGCCAGCGCGGCGAACGCCAGGAACAGGATCAGCGCCGCACTGGTGACCAGCCGACCCGTGCGGCCGATCCCCTCGATCACGGCGTCGTCGGTGGAGGCGCCGGCGTCGTACGCCTCACGGATCCGGGCGAGGATGAACACCTCGTAGTCCATCGAGAGCCCGAACAGGAACGCGAAGACCATCAACGGGATCCAGAAGGTGACCGCGCCGGTCTTCGCGATGCCGAAGACGGCGTCGGAGCCGTAGCCCTTCTGCCAGAAGAGCACCATCAGCCCGAACACCGCCGTCAGCGACAGCAGGTTGAGGATCACCGCCTTGAGCGGCAGCAGCAGCGAACGGAAGGCGCGTGCCAGGAGGAGATAGGTCAGCACCGAGATGATCAGCAGCATGAGTGGGAAGTTGCCGTAGACCGCGTGCAGGAAGTCGACCTGCGCGTTGCCGAGGCCGGCGACCCCGATGACTCCGTCGGTCTTGTCCGCGACTCCGGTGACGTCGCGGACGACCTGCACGCTCTGCGAGTTCACGGTCTCCCGGTCCGGGAAGACCAGCACGACGGTCCGGCCGCCGACCGACGCGTCGGGCCCGGTCGGCACGTCGACACGGGTGACCCCGTCAACCCGTCCGAGAGCGTCCGCGACCGTCTGCGCCTTGTCGGTCTCGGTGAGCACCTCCATCGGCGTGAGCACGCCCGTCCTCACGCCGCCCTTCTCCAGGGTCTGGAAGGTCTGGTACGCCGCCCCGCTGTGCGCGAGCGAGGTCGAGTCGGCGGCACCGATCTTGATGCCGAGGAACGACGCGAAGAGGATGCCGACGACGGCGAGCGCGGCGACCAGCGCGATCCAGCGGCGCCGGACGATCAGCCTGGCCCAGGCGGTCCAGCCCCGGCTCGGCTTGTTCTCGTGCCGGATCTTCGGCCAGTCGACGCGTGGCCCGATGCTGCCGAGGATCGCGGGGGTCAGGGTGAGGGTCACCAGCACACTGGCCAAGGGGATCAGCGCACCACCCATCCCGACGCTGCGCATGAACGGCACGGGCAGGACGACGAGTGCCAGCAGACCGATCGCCACGGTGATCCCGCTGAACAGCACCGCGTGGCCGGCGGTCTCCATCGCCGCGACCACCGCCTCGTGGTTGTCGCGGCCGTGATCTCGTTCCTCGCGCCATCGGGTGACGAACAGGAGGGAGTAGTCGATCGCGACGCCCAGCCCGACCAGCGCCACGAGGAACTGGACGATGAAGGACACATCGGTCAGGTAGGTCAGGGGCAGCAGCATCAGGAACGTCGTCAGGATCGACACCGCGGCGATGACGAGCGGCATGAACGCGAGGAGCGAGGCGAAGACGAACAGCAGCACGACCAGCGCTCCGATCGCACCGAGCAACGTCTCGGTGAGGACACCGTTCCCCCCGGTGTCGTCGCCGACGGCGAGCGCGTCCATGCCGGTGACGCCGACGGTCGAGCCGGGTGGGGCCGCCGACGTCACGGCCTTGTCGATCGGCTTGGTCGGCAGCTCGGCCGAGAAGCTCTGCAGGAACGGGTAGAACACCAGGGCGTACGCGGTCCGGTCGTCGGACGTGCGGAACGCCTTGTCACCGGTGGTCGCCTCGTCCACGACGCGGAGCTGCTGCTGCGGGACCGCGCTGCCGATCGAGGCGAACGCCTGGGCGACCTCGGCCTCGTGGCCGGAGATCGTCTGGCCCGCGGGCAGGGTCACCGTCGCGATCAGCGGTGAGGTGTTGCCGCCGTTGTGGAACGCCGCGATGATCTCGTTCGCGGCCTTGTCCCCGGGCTGGCCGGGCAGCGAGAAGTTGACCGTCATCCGGTCCGAGACGGTGCCCGAGACGGCACCGCCGGCCACGGCGATGATCATCCAGCCGATCACGATGACCAGTCGGTGCCGCAGCACCAGCTCTCCCCAACGACGCATGCAGTTCCCCCTCGTGAGAACTCGGTACGTTAGCGAGAACCGAGGGTCGGGCAACAGGGATTTTCGTCCGGCGGTGCGTCGTTCAGTTGCGGCCGCGGAAGACGTAGGTCGGGTGCGGTTCGTTGATCCAGGCGCGCGAGAGGTGGATGAGCGTGATCCGCTCCAGGAACGCCCACGACTGGGCGAACACGTTGCTGTGCCGGGCTCCGAAGTGCAGTCCCTGCTCCTGGGGCAAGGCGCCTTGCCTCGGCGGGCGGAAGAGCGGGTCGAACGCGCGGATCCGGGTCTGGTGCTTCTCGACCTTGACGTAGGTGTCGAGGTCGACGTCGGTGATGAACGAGGCGAGCCGCGCCCGCCGGGTGAGTCGGTGCGCCTTGAAGAAGCCCCGTGCCGTCCACGGCTCGAAGACGACGACCGCGGGTCCGAGCTTCGTCACCTGGATCACTCGGGGGAACCCCCAGCCGTTCATCCGGTTCTGGGCGTACTCCGACGCCTGTTGGTGCGTCAGGTCGCCGAGCTCCGTGCGCACGACTCCGAGCCGGCGCAGCACCTGCTTCTTGGTGGCGCCCCGGACGACGGTGATCGCGTAGGTGTCGGCCGGCCGGAAGTCGTTGAGCCAGCGGTACGCGTGCGGGGTCACGTCCGGGCTGCCCTGCCACGACGGGGTGCCGGGGGCGTCCGCAGGAGCAAGGGCGCCGAGGGTGCACGCGAGAGCGAGGACGAGGCCGCCGGTCGTGCGGAGTGCCGGGAGACGGAACATGGCGGCATGCTGCCGCCCGATGAAGCGCTCGTCTGCGCTTCCGGCGGCTCGGGTTCCTCAGAGATCGAGCTTGTAGCCCAGACCGCGCACCGTGACCAGCATCGTCGGGTGGGACGGGTCGGCCTCGAGCTTGGCGCGCAGTCGCTTCACGTGCACGTCGAGGGTCTTGGTGTCGCCGACGTAGTCCGAGCCCCAGACCCGGTCGATGAGCTGCCCGCGGGTGAGGACCCGGCCGGGGTTGCGCAGGAACAGCTCGAGCAGCTCGAACTCCTTGAGGGGCAGCCGCTGCGGCGCACCGTCGACGGTCACCACGTGGCGTTCGACATCCATCCGGACGGAGCCGGCCTCGAGCGTCATCGGCGCCAGGTCGGGCTCGATGCCGCGACGCAGCACGGCCCGGATGCGGGCGACCAGCTCGCGCGGAGAGTAGGGCTTGGTGACGTAGTCGTCGGCGCCGAGCTCGAGACCGACGATCTTGTCGACCTCGTCGTCCTTCGCACTGACCATGATCACCGGCACGTTGGAGACGGCCCGGATCTGCCGGCACACCTCGGTGCCGGGCAGGCCGGGCAGCATCAGGTCGAGCAGCACGATGTCGGCACCGTTGCGGTCGAACTCGGTCAAGGCGTCGGGACCGGTGGCCGCGAGCGACACGTCGTACCCCTCCTTGCGGAGCATGTACGACAGCGCGTCGGCGTAGCTCTCCTCGTCCTCGACGACCAGAACTCGTGTCATGACGCGTACTCCTCTTGCTGGGATCGGGGGAGGGAGAGCGTGAACGTCGAGCCTTGCCCCTCCAGGGACCAGACGCGTACGTCGCCTCCATGGGTGGCGGCGACGTGCTTGACGATCGAGAGCCCGAGTCCCGTCCCGCCGGTGGATCGGTGCCGGGCCGGGTCGACGCGGTAGAAGCGCTCGAAGATCCGGTCCAGCTCGTCGTGTGGGATGCCGATGCCCTGGTCGACGACGGAGATCTCGACCATGTCGCCGTTGGGCTTGGTCGAGACGAGCACCGTGGAGTCGTTGCCCGAGTAGGCGACCGCGTTGGCGACCAGGTTGGTGATGGCCGCGGAAATCTGCTCCTCGTTGCCGAAGACGGTGAGCCCCGGCGAGCCGCCGGTGACGACCGACATGTGCTTGTTGGCGGCGTCCATGACTGTGATGTCGACCGATCGCTTGATCACGTCGTCGATGTCGACGACGGCCGGGGTCTCGAGCGGCTCGTCGCCCTGGAGCCGCGAGAGCTCGATGACCTGCTGGACCATCCGGGAGAGCCGGTCGCTCTCGGTGAGCATCCGCCGGGCGAACCGCTCGACCGCCTCGGGGTCGTCCTTCGCGTCGGCGACGGCCTCGGCGAGGAGCTTGATCGCGCCCACGGGGGTCTTCAGCTCGTGCGACACGTTGGCCACGAAGTCGCGACGGACGGCCTCGACCCGGCGTTCGCGGGTCCGGTCCTCGACCAGGGCCAGGACGTAGCGGGAGCTCAACGGCGCCACCCGCGCGGTCACCATCCGAGGCGGCCCGCTCGGGCGCGGCATGGTCAGCTCGGTCTCACGGATCTGGCCGTCGCGGCGTACCTGCTGGACGAGATCGGCGAGCTCCGACGACAGCAACCGGTGCCCGCGGACCAGGCCGAAGGCGAGCGCGGGCGCGGACGCCTTCACGACCTCATCCTCGTCGTCGACCACCAGCGCGCTCGAGCGCAGCACGGACAGGACGGTGGCGACCCCGGCCGGCAGCGCCGGCTCCTCACGAGGGGTCGCCGCGAGCTGCTGTCGGTCGCTGACGTGCCAGGCCAGGACGGCTCCTCCGGCGACCACGGCCCCGATGAGCGCGGCCAGGAAAGCCTGCGTCGTGGGGCTCACACACAGATCGTACGCAAGACGACACCTACCGTTCGCTCGCGGACGGCGTGCTCACGGAGTGTTCACGACGCGTTCACCGCTCGGCCCCGTCCGGTCACCTTCGCCACCTACCTTTGCCGACATGCGTGAAGCGTTCCACGAACAGCTCGACTCCATGTTCTCCGACCTCGCCGAGATCTGCCACGAGGTCGAGACGGCGGTCCGTCACGCCACCCAGGCCCTGCTGAACGGCGATGCCGAGGTGGCCGAGCAGGTCATCGCCGCGGACGCGAAGATCGACTCCGCGCGTGAGCGCGTCGAGGAGACCGCGTTCTCGCTGCTCTCGCTGCAGCAGCCGGTGGCGGGCGACCTGCGGGTCGTGGTGTCGGCGCTCAGGATGGTCAGTGAGCTCGAGCGGATGGGTGACCTGTCCGTGCACGTCGCGAAGATCGCCCGCCTGCGGGTGCCCGAGATCGCGGTGCCGGAGGAGGCACGACCGACGATCGCCAAGATGGGCGAGGTGGCCGAGGACATGGTGCGCCGGGTCTCGTCGGTGATCATCGACAAGGACGTCGAGGCCGCCATCGAGCTCGGTCGTGACGACGAGGAGATGGACCAGCTCCGGCGCGGCAGCTTCACCCAGCTGCTCGGCGAGGACTGGCGCCACGGCATCGAGTCCGCGGTCGACATCGCCCTGCTCGGCCGCTACTACGAGCGGATCGCCGACCACGCCGTGTCGGTGGCCAACCGGGTGATCTTCGTGGTCACCGGCCAGTACCCGGTCGCCGTCGAGCAGTAGCGGCTCTGACCAGGACGGGGCCGGGAGCCCCAGGAGTCACAGCCGCAACGTGAAACTGTCGCTTAGTAGGGGTTGCAACCCCTGCTAAGCGACGGGTTCCCCGGCTGACCGGGGAACCCGGCAGCCGACTCAACGACCCTGGTTGGCGACCGCGGCAGCCGCCTCTGCGGCGGCCTCGGGGTCCAGGTAGCGACCGCCGGCGACGGTCGGCCGCAGCTGGTCGTCGAGTTCGTAGACCAGCGGCATCCCGGTCGGGATGTTCAGGCCGGCGATGTCGTCGTCGCTGATCCCGTCGAGGTGCTTGACGATCGCCCGGAGACTGTTGCCGTGGGCCGCGACCAGCACCGTCTGCCCGGTGCGGAGGTCGTCGGCGAGCGGCCCGTCCCAGTAGGGGAGGAGCCGGCCGATCACGTCCTTGAGGCACTCCGCTCGGGGCAGGTCGTCGCCGAGGTCGGCGTACCTCACGTCGTGGGCCTGTGAGAACTCGTCGTCGTCGTCCAGCGGCGGCGGCGGTACGTCGAACGAGCGGCGCCAGAGCATGAACTGCTCCTCGCCGTACT
>Ga0070665_100001384_pt1 | contig 28575 bp, 24 predicted proteins | sample KBSS13metaG_FD_65862 | JGI IMG/M metagenome (GOLD analysis project Ga0070665, IMG submission 65862) | Switchgrass rhizosphere microbial communities from Kellogg Biological Station, Michigan, USA - KBS S1-3 metaG | ecosystem: Host-associated > Plants > Roots > Rhizosphere > Soil ... | reverse complement strand
CAGAACGCGCAGATCACCGGGACCGTGAAGGACTCGAGCGGCGGCGTCATTCCGGGCGCCACGATCACGGCGCGCAACGCCGAAACCGGCCTCACGCGCGTGGCCGTGACCGACAGCGGGGCGACTTCCGCCTGCCGTCGCTCACGCCGGGACGCTACTCCGTCTCGACGGAGTTGAGCGGGTTCAGCAGCGAGACCCGTCCCGACATCATCCTGATCATCGACCAGACGGCGATCATCCATTTCGTGCTGAAGCCGGCGGCCGTCTCCGAAACGGTGACCGTCACCGGCGAGTCGCCGATTGTCGACGTCACGAGATCCGACGTGTCGACGTCGGTGTCGACCCAGCAGATTCAGGATCTCCCGGTCGCCTCGCGCCGCTGGATCGACCTGGCGATGCTGACGCCGGGGACGTCGCAGGACAATATCCGCGGCCAGTTCTATCGCGGCAACGTCAACGTCGGGGCGGGCGGCCGCGAGTACTCGAACGGCTTCGTCGTCGACGGCGTGAACAACACCTGGGCCGAGATGGGAGAACCGCGCCAGAACTTCGCGATGGACGCGATTCAGGAATTCAAGGTCTCGACGTCCAACTACAAGGCCGAACATGGCCTGGCGACGGGAGGCCTGGTCTCGGTGGTCACCAAGTCGGGGACCAACCAGTACCACGGATCGGGCCTGCTGTTCTTCCGCGACGCATCGATCACCGCGCAGGAGTTTTTCCAGACCACCAAGCCCGACTACCGCCGGTATCAGTACGGCGGCACCATCGGCGGACCGATCATTCAGGACAAGACGCACTTCTTCTTCGCGTACGAAGGCACGCAGGAGAAGCAGTTCCTCACCGTGAACGCGCGAGGACTGTGGCCGCAATACGAGGGCACGTTTCTCAGCGATCAGACGCGCTGGACCTACAACGCCAAGATCGATCACCAGCTCGGAAACGGCCAGAGCCTGTTCTTCCGCTACGGCGCGGAAGACGAATACCGGCCGATCATCACGGCCGGCGGCAGCGTGGCGGTCAGTAACAGCTTCGACTTCGCGGTTCCCCGCCAATCGGCAGTGCTCGGACACACGTGGGTGATCGGTCCGCGCGCACTGAACGACGCGCGGTTCCAGTACGCCTACGCCAAGTACGAAGTGTCTCCGCCGCTCAGCCACGGGAATTGGGATCCGGCGGACTTCGCCGGGCGGCTGCCGCTGTGCACGCCAATCTACAACTATCCCTCGATCACCGCTGGCGGCTGCGGCAACGCGCAGATGGGCCCCGAGTCGCGGTGGGAATTGAAGGACGACTACTCGTACCTGATGCAGCGGTGGGGCGGCCGCCATCAGTGGAAGGCGGGATTCGATTTCAGCAGCATCCCGTTCGAGGGCGACAACATCGGCTCGCCGCTCGGCAGCTGGACCTTCCCGAAGGATGTGCCGTACAACGCGGCCGATCCCTCGACGTATCCGACGCAGTACACGAACTCGCTGCCGACCTACGCCAATATTCCGACGAAGACTTTCGCCAGCTATCTCCAGGACGATTGGCAGGTCGCCAGCGGTCTGACGCTCAATCTCGGACTGCGGTACGACCTGCAGCGGGGCTCGTTCAACGAGGATGTGCCGGCGCTGCTCTCCTCGATCGAGGACAAACTCGGACGCAACGGCTCGTTCCCGGTCGATGTGTCGGTGGTCGCACAGCCGCAAACCGGACGCGGCGATTTCAACAACTTCGGACCGCGCGTGGGCCTGGCCTGGGATCCCGGCAACAACGGCGTCACCAACGTGCACGCCGCCTGGGGCATGTTCTACGACAACATGCGGACGCTGCAGAACTTCGGCGAGCTGACCTGGCCGCAGGCCAATCAGATCATCATCTCGCGGCCGTCGTTTCCTGATCCGTACGGCGGCAAGTCGCGCGATGCGTTCGTCACCGGCGCTCCGCCCAACGTCACAGTCGAGTCCAACGATACGGTCAATCCGTACGCGCATCAGTTCAACGCCGGCGTCAGCCGCACCGTCTCGCGCGATATTGCCGTCACCGCCGACGTCAGCCTGACGAATCGCTACTCTGACCGCGACACCATCGATCCGAACCTGCCGGATCAGAACACCAAGGCGAAGCTGTATCCGCAGTTCGCGCGCGTGAACTTCTGGGTGTCGACGGCCAACAACACGTACCGCGCCCTGCTGCTCAAGATCGACAAGCGGATGTCGAACCACTATCAGTTCCTGGTGTCGTACACGTTGAGCAAGGCGATGGATACCGCGGCGACCAACCTGCTGGCCGACCGGTACGGCTTCTATTCGATCGAGCGCTACGGCGCAGCCGACCGTCGTCATCGTCTCGTCACGAGCGGCATTCTGCAGCTGCCGGCCGAGATTCAGTTGTCGGCGATCGGCGATTTCCGATCGAGCCTGCGATTCGCGCCGACCAGCTCGCTCGATCTCAACGGCGACGGCTATACCGGCGATTTGCCGGCTGGCGTCCTGCCGGGCACGGGCTGCCGCGACATGAACCTCGACGCCGTGAACGCGTTCCGGCGCTCGCGCGGCCTGACCGAGGTGACTACGGTCGACTGTCCGGGATTCGCCAACGTGGATCTGCGGCTGTCGAAATTCTTCCGCATCGGCCCGACACGTGCGGAGTTCATTGCGCAGCTGTTCAACGTCTTCAACCGCGCAAACTTCAACACCCCGAATACCAGCGTGAACGCCGGCAACGACACGCAGGGGCGGCCGCTCTTCGGCCAGAGCACGTCGCTGCTGCCGAATATCAACGCGCCATCGCGTCAAGCGGAGTTCGCCGTCAGACTACAGTTCTAGCGGGCCTCCGGCCCTGCTAGGGCCTCGGCCCGCTATAGTTCACTTGTGAGCCCCGAAACTTGACTCAAGGAATCAAGTTTCGGGTTCTCAAGGGTTCTAGACCGGTCGTTGTGGTTCGATAGCCCGCCCCAGGGGTTCCCATGAGACGTGTAGCGTTCGTCCTTCTCTTCGTCGCAGCCAGCGTCGTCACCCGCACGGCGCCTGGCGATCCCGCCCCCGCTTCGCTGAGCGACTTTTTCACACCAGGGGCCGTCTTCCAGGATCGCAACGGCGACGGCGCCGTCGATTTCGTCGATGCGCGGATCGTGCTGGCGGAACAGCCGTCGTCAGCCGAGCTCGCAGCGGCCGCGGACGTTGCCGCGCGATTGGGCTTCGAAACGTCCGCGATGAATCTGCCGCTGACGGTCGCGCGCGGCTTTCAGTCAGGCTCGACGCCCACGGTTTTCGTCGGCGCAAAGGCGCTTGCCGGATCCGGCGTGGGGCTCGATGCGATCGGCGGAGCAGGTCTTCGAGCAGGAGACGGTGCGGTCGTCGCATTTTCGCTTGGCGGGAAGCCCGCCGTCGCGGTGCTCGGAGGCGACGATGCCGGCCTCTCGTCAGCCGCGGTGATGCTTGCCGGACATCTGCCGTACGTCTGGGACCAGAAAGGGCCACTTGTAAGCAAGATCGGCGACGAGCTCAAGCAGTTCCTGGTCGACAAAGGTGTGGCGGTTCAATCGGCTGCCGCCACCGCGGTCTACGTGCGCGCCAGCGTGAACGACGCGGCAGACCGCGTCGCCATCGTCCTGCAGCTGGCCAACGGCGGCGAACTCGAGAAAGCGATGGTCGCGCTGAATCAGTTCAAGGCGACGAGCGCGCGCGATCCCAAGCGACCGCTGTCGTACGCGAACGTGCGCGCGCTGCAGATCAGGCTGCGCACGCAAGGCGCCGCGACGACGTCCGTCGATCTGCCGCGGGCAGCTTCGACCGAGCAGGCGGCTGCGCAACCGCCGGGCCGGCGCGCGGGCGGCGGCGCCAAGGAAAACCTCGATCTGTCGACGTTCTACGCGAACGAGGGCGCGCTCGCCGATTCGGACAACAACCTGATTCCGGATCGCGTGGACGTGCTCCTGAGCGCGGAGGGCGAAGGCTCTGAGGGTGTCGTCAATCTTGCGGCGCGCCTCGGTCTCGAATCCACCGGCATCTCTGTCCCGATCGCCCGCACCGCGAAGTCGCTGACGGCTCCCGCGAGCGAGCCTATCCTCGTGCTGATCGGCACGTCGCATCCGGTCGTCGATCAGCTGATCAAGGACCACAAATGGGAGGCACCCCGGTTGCAGCCGGGCGAGGGCCTGATTCAGCTCGTGAAAAAGGCGTTCGGCGAGAAGAGCGCCCTCATCGTCACAGGCGGAGACGCCGCCGGTGTCCGCCGCGCGGTGTCGCAGCTCGCCGAGACGTTTCCGCATATCTGGCAGCGAGGCAAGGACCGGACGACGCTGGACGATGTCGAGGACGATGTCCGGAAATTCATCGCGGGACGGTCGCCAGCCGGACAGGCGGCGATGAGCCTCTACAAGCTGGATCAACTGGCCGCGCAGTTGAAGGAGAAGGATCTGGCGTCGGCGCACGTCAAGGTGTTCGTCGAGAAGCCGGCCGACGGGTTCGCCGACTACGTGAAGCGGCACGCCGCAGAGGCGATCAAGGCCACCGATCTCACGGTTGATCTCCAGAACCTCGACGTTCAAAAGGGACGGCCCCTGATCAACGACGATTACCCGATCGCGTCCGAGGTCGATGAGTTCTGGACGAAGTTTCGCGGGAAAGTCATTCAGGGCTTGAAGAAGAAAGTGGCGGTGACGGTCGAGGCGCGGCTGAGCGAACCGCCCGAGGTTCGCCGCCAGATTGAGCAGCAGGCGCGCACCGAGCTGATCAAGGCCGGCGCCGACGACAAGGCGACGACCGTCACGGTGCTGTCTGCGTACAAGCAGGGCTACAGCTGGCTCTACGACGTTGTCCGGCCCGCGCTGGAGGGGAAAGGCGTCGATCAACTCACGATCCGGTTTGCCGAGATCGGGCCACCGGCCGGCTGGCAGCAGCAGGGGATGTACGCGCCAACGCGCTGGCTGCTCGAGCTATATCCGATCGACGAGATCCTGGCGTCCGAGCTGAAGATCGATCTCAAGAACATTCATTTCGAGATGGCGCCGATTGGATCGCCGGCCTACGAAGTGATCGCGACGGCGCGCGGCGGCGGCGCTCCGCTGTTCCGGCGGACATTCGACCCGGCGATCGTCGAGCGGCCGTTCTTCGATCGCTTTCCGGACTACGAACACGTTCGCGTGACGACCGGATGGATCAAGGCGAGCGTGAGCGGGAAGACAGCGATCGACGAGCGAATCGCCACGGATCCAGAGCGCTTCTGGGACCGGTTCCAGTCGAAGACGCTGCCGGCGTTGTACGACCACGTGATGGCTCTCGGAAACGGCAAGCCGAGGCCCGAGGATGCGCCGTTCTTCGGCGAACTGACGGTCGATCTCACGCTGAGCGAGCCCGAGTACCGCCTGCCGGTCGATCAGGAGCAGATCTCGTCGATGGAGGCGCTCCACGAAGAGATCTACTTCAACACGATTCACTTCTTCGATGTGATGGGCCGCTTCACGCGCGGCGCGGGGCTGACGTATCCAGGCCGAATCATCCCGATCATGCACCCGAAGGCCGATGGCAAACCCGGGCGCGCGAAGATCACCGTCACCGGATTCGACGCGTCTCGTCCATCCGTGGTCGTCGAATACACCGAGCGCAATGGAAAGCGCGGGGTCGCGCGGCTCGACATTCCGAAGATCGCGGTCGATCGGCCGCAGACGCTGGCCGCACGCGTCCGTGCCGGACGCGAAGGGATCGAGCAGCTCGATGTACGCGTGAAAGTCGACACACAGAAAGACGAGCGCGAGTCGCTGATCAAGCGCAGCGACGAGTTTCGCGTGGATCGCACGATGCTGTCGGCGGATCAGGTCGGTCACGTAATGACGAACCTCGCCGGGATGAGGACTTCGGGTCTGTATCGCGAGGCGCTCGCGTACCACGACCTCGACACCATCCGCCTGACGATCGCGTGGGAACACGAGAGCAAGCCCGAGGCGGAACAGGTGGCCACAATCGGACCAGGCACGCCTGAGGCGTTCCCCGACATCAAGAAGTACGCTGCCAAAGATCTTCAGTGGGACACACCCATTCCTCCGCCGGAGGCGTACGGCGTGCTGGCGAAGATGTCGGCGCAGAAGGAAGCGACCGTCTACAAAGTCGGGCAGAGCTACCTTGGCAAAGACGTGTGGGCGATGGACCTGATGCCGCCGATCGAGGCCTCGCACTGGTCGCAGGCCAAGCAGACGACGATGAAGCCGACCATCGTCTATTCGGCGCGGCAGCATGCGAACGAAGTGTCGTCGACGAGCCACGTGCTGCGCATGGCGGAGCTGCTGCTGACCGACCCCGTCTACCGGGAGAAACTCAACAAGGTCAACGTCGTCATCCATCCGATCACGAACCCGGATGGCGCGCAGCTCGCCTTCGACCTGCAGGAGATCAACCCGACGTACATGCTTCACGCCGGCTACCTGGGTTCCCTGGGTGTGGATGTCACGTCGGCGCAGTGGGACCCTGATCCGATGTATCCGGAGAGCGGCATCCGGCCGAAGATCTGGCGCACGTGGCTGCCGGATATCTTCCTCAACCCGCACGGCTATCCGTCTCACGAGTGGGTGCAGATGTTCTCCGAGTACGCCGCGTGGGTGCGCACACGTTCGGTGGAAACGCGCGACTACTGGACGATGCGCGGCTGGTGGATGCCGGGGTTCGGATGGCTGGACGATGCCCGGTATCCGCGTCACAAGGACGAGCAGATGAAGCTGCTCGGGATGATCACGGACTTCGCGAAGCAGGCGCCGGAAACCGTCGCGCTCAACGCACGCGCGTACGATCGATACAAGCGATACAGCTTCGATTTCGATTCGAAGAACTTCAAGCTCGATTTCACCGACGGCGTCCTGATCTACAAATCGATCAAAGGCGCGCGAGCGAATCCCACCAGCCAGGATTTCATGACCCGCAATCCCAACGTGACGATCTGGGACGGCGTCACCGAGGCGCCCGACGAGACCGCGCGCGGCGACTGGATGAAGCTGGTGGCGAACGCCGGCCTGCAGTGGGACAAGGCGATCCTCGAGTATCTCGTCCAGGGACACCACGAAGTGGAACGCAAGGTCGAGCCGTTCTGGAACGGGGTCACACTGTCGATGAATCGTCCGAGGCCGCCGAAGCCGCCCAAGACCGCGGACGAGAAGAAGACGACGGACGGGAGCAGATAGGGCAGGACTGGCGGGATCGGCTGGAAGGGCGGGACGGAAGGACCGAAGTAGTGCAGGCCTTCAGGCGCAGGTGACAATCACTGATAGCTTTCAGACCTATTTACGAGTGCAACCTGAGGTCGGGGATGTCAGCGAAGTCTGACCGATTGAGCGTCCACAGCGAGGCGTCGTGGGCGATGGCGCATGCGGCGATCGCCAAATCGATCTCCCGCCCGCGGGCTCGTGGCAACGACGCATAGAGGCGTGCCGCCAAGGCCGCCGTTTCGCTGTCGAACGTGACGGCGGCCTCTCGCGGAAACAACGCTTCCTGGTCGCTCAGCTCCATCGGCCGGCGAGGGCCGCGGAGCCATTCGTAAAGCACGATCGTGCTCAGCTGTACGCGTTCCCCGGCTTCGATCGCGCGGCGCAACGCCTGCGCGGAGCGGCGAGTGCCAGTCAGCGCATCGACGAGCGTGGACGTGTCGAGGTGGATCATCGCCGGCGTTTACGTGCGATGACGCCGGCCACCGCTGCGTCTCGCGGCTCGTATCGAACGCAGTTCGCGATCGACGTCCGCCGCCGAGCGAATGGGTTTTCGTTTCACCATCGCATCGAGCGCCGCAAGTGTACGAATGCGCTCGGCTTCGCTGAGGCGTCCGACGCGATCCGCATAGTCGTTGACCGCTTCGCGGATCACCTGGCTCTGTGGCTTGTTCTCCCGCGCGGCCGCCTGGCGCAGGCGTGAGACGGTTCGATCGTCGAGCGTAAAGGTCACCTTGACCATAGCGACACCATATTACCATACTGTACCTGACCGCTCGACCGTCCGGAACGTCTCATAAAATTGAGCAGGTTGGCCGGGCTGGTGGGTTGGGTGAGTCTAGCCGGTCGCGAGGTGGGGTGAACCCAACGTCGATCGTGGACTGGACACGCTGGGGTTGGCCTACCTGCCCTACTCGACCTATCCTACCCACGCGACCTTATGCGCATCGACATCAACTCCGACACCGGCGAGTCGTTCGGGGCCTACACCATTGGCCACGACGCAGGGCTGTTCCGATCGATCACGTCCGCGAACGTCGCCGCGGGATTTCATGCCGGCGACCCATCCGTCCTGCGCGCGACGATTCGTCTCGCGAAAGCGAATGGCGTCGCCGTTGGCGCGCATCCCGGGTTTCCCGATCTCGTCGGCTTCGGCCGCCGCGAGCTGAACGTCACGCCGCAGGAGGCCGAGGATTTCGTCCTGTATCAGATCGCCGCGGTTGCCGGCGTCGCGGCGGCGGAAGGCGTCAGGATCCAGCACGTAAAGCCGCACGGCGCCTTGTTCAATATGGCGGTGCGCAACAAGGAGCTCGCTGCCGCGATTGCCAGCGCGGTTGCTGCGTTCGACAAGACGCTCATCCTGTTTGGTCTCCCGGAGTCAGAAATCCTCAACGCCGGTCGTGCTGCCGGACTGCGCGTGGCCGCCGAGGTGTTTGCCGACCGCGCATATGAACCTGACGGATCGCTGGCCTCACGCCGAAAACCAAACTCCGTCATTCACGATCCCGCCGCGGTCGTCGCCCGAGCGGTGCGGATGGTGAAAGAGAAATCAGTCGTCGCGATCGATGGCTCGGTCGTGCCGCTGGAAGCCGACACGATCTGCGTCCACGGCGACACGCCGGGCTCGGATGACCTCGCCGCGAAGATCCGCGCCGGCCTCGCGGCCGCCGGTGTTATCGTCAGGGCCATCGGAGCTCAGTGACGACCATAGCCAGCCCCCAGTCCCTAGCCTCAAGGCCCGAAGGTTTTCTGACCTGGTGGACCGAAGCCGATACACGCGCGCGACACGCGTTTCTCGCAGCCGCCCTCGGCTGGATGCTCGACTCGTTCGACGTGATGCTCTACGCGATGGTGGGCGCGGCGCTCATCAACGACCCGACCCTGCACCTGTCGTTCCAGACCAACGGCCTGCTCGGATCGATCACGCAGCTCGCCGCGGCCGCCGGCGGCATCATCTTCGCGGTCATCGCGGACCGCCTGGGCCGGAAGCGTGCGCTGATGGGCGCGATTCTGATGTACTCGGTCTTCACGGCGGCGTGCGGGTTCTCGCAGACGGTCACGCAGCTGGCGGTGTTCCGGGTGTTTCTCGGCCTCGGCATGGGCGGCGAGTGGGCGACCGGCGCCGCGTTGGTGTCGGAGTCGTTTCCGGCGCGCCACCGCGGCAAGGCGCTGGCCTTCGTCCAGAGCTCGTGGGCGATCGGTTACGGCTTTGCGGCGCTCGTCAACCTGATCGTGATGCCGCTGTGGGGCTGGCGCGGCGTGTTCTTCGTCGGGGTCATCCCTGCGCTCTTCACGATGTGGATCCGCCGCAACGTGGAGGAGCCGAAGATCTGGCTCGAGTCGAACAAGACCGACCGCGGCCGGATCAGCCTGCTGTTCGCGCCGAGGATCGCGCAGGTCACGTTCTTCGTCACTTTGATGAACGCCTGCACGCTCTTCGGCTGGTGGGGACTCAACAGCTGGGTGCCCTCGTATCTCGCGCTCGGGGCAGACCGCGGCGGGATCGGCCTCTCCTCGTCGGTGATGTCGCTGTTCGTGATCCTGATGCAGACCGGCATGTGGCTCGGCTACGTGAGCTTCGGCTACATCGCGGACGCGATCGGACGTAAGCGGACGTATGTCATGTTCGTGCTGGCCGCGAGCGTCCTGCTTCCGCTCTACGGCTTCCTGAAAACGCCGTCGCTCCTGCTCGTGCTGGGCCCGCTCGTCGCGTTCTTCGGCACCGGCTACTACAGCGGATTCGGCGCCGTGATCGTCGAGCTCTATCCGACGTCGGTTCGCGCGACCGCCGCCGGCGTCTGTTACAACACCGGCCGCATCGCCAGCGCCGCCGCACCCTTCGTCGTCGGATCGCTGGCCGCGTCACGAGGTTTCTTTGCGGCGTTCGCGGTCGCCGGCGTCGCGTTCTTCCTCGCCGCCATCATGTGGATCTGGATTCCCGAAACCCATAACGCAGAACTCACTTAGACAGCGCAGGGTTCAGAGTTCAGAGTTCAGGTTGCCAGAAGTCAGATTGTGAGTGCCGCCGTCTCCGCCGTCGTTGCCATGTATGGCGCCTTCATGGTCGTGGGGTGGCTGGCGTCGCGGAAGGTACGCGAGGGGACGGCTGCCGACCTGATCGTCGCCGGGCGCTCGATGCCGCTCTGGGTCGCCGCGCTCACGATGACCGCCACATGGGTCGACGGCGGCTACCTGCTCGGGACGACGGAGGGCGCGTACAAGAACTCGATTCAGCTCGGCATCCAGGGCGGCTTGTGCTTCGGCATCAGCCTGATCATCGGCGGGCTGTTCTTCGCCGGCATCATGCGTCGCTTTGGTTTCACGACGCTGATCGATCCCTTCGAGGCCCGCTATGGCAGACGGTGGGCGGCGGTGCTGTTTCTTCCCGCGCTCGGAGGCGAGCTGTTCTGGAGCGCGGAGCTGCTCGTCGCCGTAGGATCGACGTTCGGCGTGATCCTCGGCATGAAGCTGACGACGGCAATCCTCCTGGCTGCCGTCGTGACCACGGCGTATACGATGCTTGGCGGCATGTGGTCGGTCGCATACACCGACATCTTCCAGCTCTCGATCGTCGCGATCGGCCTGTGCATCGCGCTGCCGTTCGTGCTCACTGGTGCGGGTGGCTTGCGCCACGCCTGGGATGTGTACGTTTCGGCCCGGCCGGAGGGTGGTGGTGTGATGCCGCCCTGGCACCCACAGACCGATCTCTGGAACCGCGCGTCGGTCGTCGGCTGGTGGGACACGTCGGTGATGCTCATGTGCGGCGGCGTTCCCTGGAACTGTTATTTTCAGCGCGTGCTCTCGTGCCGTTCGCCGCGAGCGGCGCGCGGTCAGTCGATCCTGTCCGGCTTGCTGACGATCGCGTTCACGATTCCGCCGCTGCTGATGGGCGTGTCGGCGTTCGCCTATCATTGGCCCCCCGACATCGTGGCGCGGCTTCAGGCGACGCCCGCGGAAACGATGCCGTTGCTGTTCCTGCACGCCGTGCCGCGCGTCATCGGGCTCCTCGGTCTGGCCGCGATCGTCGGCGCGGTGAGCTCGAGCTTCAGCTCGTCGATCCTGTCGGCGGGATCGATGTTGAGCTGGAATTGCGTCAAGCGGCTGGTGTGGCCGAGTGTGACGCCCGGGCAGATGACGCGGGTCATCCGCTGTTCGATTCTGTTCTTCGGTGCCGTCGCGACCGGGCTGGCGCTCAAGGTGCAGAGCGTCCAGGCGCTCTGGTTCTTCACCAGCGATCTGGTCTTCGTCCTGCTGTTTCCGCAATTGCTGTGTGCGTTGTTCGACCCGAAGGCCAATCGGACGGGATCGATCGTCGCATTTGTGGTATCGCTGGCCATTCGCGTTGGCGGCGGTGAGCCGCTGCTGAGCGTGCCCGCGCTCGTCGCCTACCCCGATACGTTCCCGTTCCGCGTGGTTGCCGCGGTGACCGGCCTGATTCTGCTGCCGCTCGTGTCCCGTGCGACGGCGCGCATGGATCCACCGCGGCCGCTGCGCAACGTGGTCGCGGGCGAATCGATGGCGGAGCGCGACGGCCCAGCTCGGTCCTCGGAGCGCGAAGGCTTTAGCCGAGCGACATCTCGAGCGACATGAAAAAACTGTTCGCCTGGCTCGCGCATCTCTACACTGCCCTGGGCCTGGTCTGCGCGGCGGGCATGGCCATGCTGATCGTGCGCGGCGGCGATGCGTCGTTCCGCCAAGCCTTCTTCCTGATGATGCTCGCGACGGCGATCGACGCGACGGACGGATGGCTCGCGCGAAAGGCGCGCGTCAAGGAAGCGCTGCCCGGATTCGACGGCGCCGCGCTCGACAACCTGATCGACTTTCAGACGTACACGACGCTGCCGCTGCTGCTGATCTGGCGCGCGGGCGTGCTGCCCGACAACCTCGCCTGGCTCCTAATGCTGCCGCTGCTGGCGAGCGCCTATGGCTTCTCCCAGGTGAACGTCAAGACCGCTGACGGCTTCTTCCTTGGCTTCCCGTCGTACTGGAACATCGTGGCGTTCTATCTCTTCGCCCTGCATCCGGCCGTCTGGCTGTCGGTCGCGCTCATCGTGACATGTTCGACGCTGACGTTCGTGCCGACGCCGTACTTGTATGCGACGCGCGGCGGCCCCTTCTCGAAGACGATCAACATCGGCGCCGCGATCTGGTTCGTCGCACTCGGCTGTGTCTTGTTCGGCCCCGAGCCCCAGCGTCGAACGATTGCGCTCGTGTCGCTCGCCTATCCAGTGATGTATCTTGCGCTGTCGACGTTCATCGCGGTAGACCGCTGGTCACCCCGTCAAACGCGCTCCGCCACTCTGAGGAACTGATGAACACAAGAACGGCGCTTGCTATCGCTCTCACGCTTGCTTCGCCCGTGCTCGCGCAGCCTCCCCAGACCGTACAAGACGAGTACGCCGTCTACGATCTGCTCGCGCCGGAAACGTCGTCGTTTCGAGCGGTCTACGAGGTGACCGTGACCACGCCTGGTGCGACGGTGTTTGCGGATGGCATCGGGAGCGGTTTGACGACGTCGAACAAACCTGACGATGCGGTCGTCGATGTGATGACTGGTGCTCCTCTCAAGTTCGAGGTCACCAGCCGGGCCATCGAAGTGCAGCTCGCCCGTCCTGTTCCGGCCGACGGAGGACAGGCGCGGCTGCGGATTACCAAGACCTACACGGACGTGAAGAACTATCGGCGCGACGGCGACGCGCTCGTCTTCGACCGGCCGATTCCGATCCGTCATGCGGCCATCGTCCTGCCAGCGGGATATCAGCTCACCGACTGCAACGTCCCCTCGCAAGTGCTTGCCGATCCATCCGGACGTCTCCGCGTGAGCTTCATGCATCAGGCGCCTGGCGTTGCCGCACTCGTGCTGAAAGCGAAGAAGGGCGCGCAGACGGGCGACGCCGCGAAGCCGCGGCCGTTGACCAACGCGCGAACCTGGGAGGCGATGCCGACGCAGGGGCCGACCGAGCGCGCGCGGCTGGCCGAACGGGCGCATCAGGACCGCGACATCGTCTATTTTCTGCAGGCGCCGAACACCAACGCATTCAGCCTGTATCACGACTACACCGAATCGCGTGAAGGGACGGACAAGTATCTCAACGTCGTGCGCGCAGGCAGCACGGTTTCGAATACGTCGGGGAAGGTGCTCGATACCGGCGAGGTGCTGAAGGCCGAAACGCTGACGGGCGCACAGATGAAAGCCGCAGGCATCGACCCCGGCGGCGAACAGGTTGCACCGGATCAACAAGTGGTCGTGACCCGATTCTCGCCGGTCAAGAAAGGGCAGTCGATTCGATTGCGCCTCTCGGAAACCTACACCGCGCCCCAGAGCTATCGTGTCGAAGGCGATGAATTCGTGTTCGAGCGCAGCCTCGGGCGTCCGCGCAACTCCGTCGTCCTGCCGCGCGGCTGGTATCTGACGGAGCTGTCGATCCCGGCGGTCGTCCGACAGACCGCGGACGGCTTGACGCGCGTCGATTTCGTCAACGGCCGGCCCGATTCAGTCGATGTGCTGATGAAGGGGAAACGGCTGGCACAGTGAGCGCGACAGCTGCTGTCGCTGAGCACCGTGCCGGGGATGCCGCTGGCAAGCCACCGCGCTCGTTCTGAAACCGGCGAGACCTGTCGGGAAGCACCGGTCGAGCCACGAGACGTCGGCGGCTTGCCAGAGCCTTGTTACTGCACGACGAGCGATCCCACCATTCCGGGATGGATCGTGCAGTGATACGTGAATGTGCCCGCCGTGCTCATCGTGATAGGCGCGCTGGTGGCGCCGGCGCTGATCGTGCCCGTTCCGAAACGCGAAGCGTCCTGCGTCGCGTCGTGCGCGGTGGTGTCGCCGTTCTTCCAGGCGACCGTCTGACCGACCCGCATCGTCGTGGGATTGGGCGAGAACGACTGATTTCCGCGATCGCCGACCATCGTGATGGTGACGTCCGCGGCGACCGTTGGCGTGGTCGGACTCGAACTGCTGCCGCAGCCGGCGCCGGCCAGCGCCGTAACCGCTGCAAGCGCGGCGAGACCGATTGTGAAACGAAACCTCGACATTCCGACCTCCGAAAGAGATGTAAGAAAGCGTGCAATCAGGTAGAGGCAAGCGCTGTGCCGCACGGTCGCTGGCGGAATCGTGAGGGAATGCGCGGAGTTCCGCGATTCGGCGGCACCCCGATCTCGACCATCCGCGTAAACGGTTACGTGATGTGCTGTACCGCCTGCGCAAAGGCGGCGGCTGAAGCGGGGGCGTGTTCGAGATAGAGGCTGGGCTCGACCAGCTCGACTTCCATCAGGACGAATCGCTCGGCGGTCACGACCGCGTCCAGGCGCGCGTATAGGCAACCGGGCGCGTGCTCGTCCAGGACCGCCTGGCCGCAGGCAATCAGCGCCGGCGGCGGATCGGTGCGCGCAATCATTCCCCCGAGGCGCTCCTGCACGCGAAATTCGCCGGCCTTCGGCCGCTTGATGACGGCGTGGCTGAAGACGCCGCTGAAGAACATCATCGAGATCTCGCCGTGGAGGCGGATTTCCGGGACCAGCTCCTGAATCAGCACGTCTCCGCGAGCGAGCATTGCGTCGAGCGTGCCCTGATCCGCTGCAGCGTTCGCCAGCGTCGTGCGTTCGGTCGAGAAACCGTCGGCCGAGATCGTCGGCTTCATGACGGCTTCTTCCCAGCCGCGTGCTTCAAGCAGTGCACGGAGATTGACGCCGGCTCCGCGATCGAGAATCACAGTCGGCGGAGGATGCAGGAGCGGATTGGAAAGCCGCGCGAGATACTTCTTGTCAGTGTTCCAGCGGAGCACTGGCGGCCGGTTCCACAGAGGGGCGCCGATCGCCTCCATGCGATCGATCCAGGCGTGAAACTCGCCAGTGCGGTGGTGATAGTCCCACGTCGATCGCAGAACGACCGCGCGATACTCCAGCCAGTTCACCGCCGGATCGTCCCAGCAGACCGCGTCGGGTATCAGCCCGAGCCGCGTCAGCGCATCAGCGGCCAGCCGATCGTCCGCGTTCAAGTCCGGCAGATCCCGATACGTCACCAAGGCGACGCGCGTCACGTTATTCAATGCGGACGATGCGGTCGGACACGTGGGGGAAACGCGCGAAGACCTCGGGATCATGGCCGGGCACGAGCAGCCGTGGCTGGCTCGCCAGCGACTTCATCCGATCCTGAGTCCGAAGATTGGATGCCGCGTCGAGTGTCTGCGCGATCGCGACGTGAGCGTCGAGGTTCTCGAAGAGATACATGTTGTCGGATGCGATTACCACGCGGTGCGGACGCGTGGACACAACGAAGAACTGTGACGCGAACGTATGCTTGCCGCCGACGCCGAACGCGATTCCCGGCAGCGACGTCCCGTCTTCCCCGCGAACGAACGAGACCTTGCCCTCGGTGTTCCGCTTCACGAGCTCCAGCACATCTTCCGCATCAATGCCGCCATGAGTGCGCGCCGACTGCCACGCCTCGCCGGTGTAGTAGTCGTATTCGTCTTTCTGTACCCAGACGCGCGCTTTCGGAAACAGGTCGATCCCGCCGGCGTGATCCCAGTGCATGTGCGACAACAACAGATCGGTCACATCGTCCGGCTTGATCCCGAGCGGCGCGATCGCCTCCGACGGCTTGATGAAGTCCTTGACCGTGAACTGCGTGAAGTACCGGTCGCGGTGAAAACCCGAATCGATGATGGCGATCCGGCCGTCGGCGCCTTTCAGCACCCAGATCATCATCGCGATGTCCATGCGCCGCGACCGATCCGCGCCGGCGACGAGACTCGAGACGGGAAAGTTGGCGAGCGTCGCGAAGCGGACCGCATACACCTCATAGCGATCCCCGTCCGCACGCTGATGGGCCGCGAGAGAGCAAAGGGCGAGGCACATGGCGACGACCGTCGACCCCATCCTGCCCATCCAGCCTCTCCCGCCCCTCCTGCCCACCCCGCCGGCCCCTATCCCCCGTCCCTGAGCGCGCGGCGCAGCACCTTGCCGACCATCGTCTTCGGCAGGTCCTCGCGGAAATCGATGTGCGACGGCACCTTGTACGGCGCTAACGTGTCCCGGCAGAAGGCACGGAGATCGGCTTCCGACACCGTCTGTCCCGCGCGCAGCACCACCCACGCCTTCACGGCCTCGCCCTTTTTCGCATCGGGGATCCCGGCGACGCCCACCTCAGAGACCGCCGGGTGCGACGCAATCGCCTCCTCGACTTCGCGCGGCCACACCTGGTAGCCGCTGGTTTTGATCAGATCCTTCTTTCGATCGACGATGAAGAGATACCCGTCATCGTCCAGGTATCCGAGGTCGCCGGTGTGCAGGAAGCGGCGCGTGGCGCCGCCGATCTGATGATCGCGAAGCGCGAGCGACGTGTCGTCCGGCCGATTCCAATAGCCGGTCATCAGCTGAGGCGCGCTCAATGCTATCTCGCCAACTTCGTTTCCTGTCAGTTCTCGAGTTCCCTCGTCGTCGTCGAAAATACGAACGTCCACGTCGGGCAGCGGCATCCCGACCGACCCCAGCTTGTTAGGACCCTTCACCGGGTTGACGCACGCCGCCATCATCGCCTCGGTCAACGAGTAGCCTTCGACGATGCGCGCGCCGGTGAGCTCTTCGAATCGGGTCTTGGTGTCAGCGAGTAACGGCGAGGCACCGGAGAAACAGATCCGGATCGAGGAGAAGTCGATCTTCCCCTGCTTCACGATCGGATGATTCAGCATCGCTACATACAACGTCGGCACGCCCGCGAAGAACGTCGGCTTGACGCGTTTGATGGTAGCCAGGAGGTCGGGGAGATCGCGCGGGTTCGGCACAATCGCCACCGCCGCGCCGATCATGAACGTGAGCGCCTGGACGCCGACATTGCCGTACACGTGGAACATGGGCAGCGGCAGGAAGGTGACGTCGCCCGCCCCACGAAGCGTCGACGCGTGCCACGTCTTGATCTGCAGGCCGGCGATTGCGTAGGCGCCATGCGATCCGAGAACGCTCTTGGGGCTCCCGGTGGTGCCGCCGCTCATCAGCAGGACTGCGGGATCCTGTGTGGACGGCGGAGTCGCGGACGGCTTGCGGCCGCGATTGACGAGCAGCAGGTGCGAGAGGTCGTGATCACCCGGCCTCAAGTGGATCCGATCCCCGTCGCGGGTTTCCCGGAACAGCGTGAAGAGCACCCGAAGCAACGGCGGGAAAAATTCCTTGATGTTGGTCGCGATCACGCGGCGCACGCCGGTCGCGTGCTGAACATTTTTGACCCGCTCATAGAAACGCGTCAGCGTCACCATTGTCGTGACGCCGTTCTCGGCGATCGCGCCCTGGAGCTCGTGTTCTGTGTAGATCGGGTTCAACGGCGCCACGATGGCACCGAGCTTCCAGGCGCCGAACTGGGCGATGAAGAACTGCGGGCAGTTCGGCAGCAGCAGGCCGACGCGGTCTCCTCGTGTGATGCCGAGCGCGGCAAACGCGGCGGCGCAGGCGTCGCTCAGGCGATCGAGCGCACCGTACGTGACCGCGGCGCCTTTGAAGAGCAGCGCGGGGGCCTTCGGCCGGTCTTTTGCCGCGTCCGCGAGATATTCGATCAGCGTTCGATCGGGATAGGGTTCAAGCGTTGCGGGAACGCCGGGATCGTAGTGGGCAAGCCAGGGCGCGGCCGTCGACATCGGACGGCCGATTATAACGGCGCTCTGTCACGGTCAGAAGAAACCGCAGAGACCGCAAAGAACGCAGAGATTCATATGCTCAGCGGTCTCGGCGGTCTTTGCGGTTTCTTCCGAGAGTGGGTTACATCCCCGCGGCGGGGGGCGCGAGCAGCATCAGCAGGAGCGCCTTCTGTCCGTGCAGGCGATTCTCGGCTTGATCGAAGACGACCGACGCGTCCGATTCGAACACCTCCGCCGTCACTTCTTCGCCCCTGTGCGCGGGAAGGCAGTGCATGAACAGCGCTCCCGGCTTGGCGAGCGACATCAGCTCGTCGTTCACCTGATAGGGCGCGAAGATCTTGCGCCGGAGAGCGGCCTCCGCCTCCTGGCCCATCGACGTCCATGTGTCGGTGTAGACGGCGTCGGCGCCGGCGACGGCGTCCGCCGCTTCGCTGAACAGCCGCAGCCGGGCGCCGTGGCGCGCCGACGCGGTGGCCTGCTGCACGACGGCGTGCGGCAGTTGATAAGGCTCAGGGCTCGCGATGTGTACGTGGACGCCCAGCATCGCGCCGGCATGAGCGAGCGACGTCGCCACGTTGTTGCCGTCGCCGATGTACGCGATCGTGCGCCCGCGCAGGGGTCCGATGTGCTCTTCGAGCGTGAGGAAGTCCGCGATCGCCTGGCACGGATGCTCCTGATCGGTGAGCGCGTTGATGACGTGGAGGCGCGGCGCGGCGTCGGCGAACTCGCGAAGGATCTCCTGTGAGAACGTCCGGATCACTACGCCGTCCACCCACCGCTCAAGGTTGCGGGCGACGTCGGCGACCGGCTCGCGCATCCCGAAGGCCACGTCGGGCTGCAAGGTGACGAGATGTCCGCCGAGCTCGCGGATCGCGATCTCGAACGTCGAGAACGTGCGCAGGGACGGCTTGTGGAAGAGCATCGCCACGTGCCGGCCGTTCAGCACCTCGGCCGTCGGCGCGTGACGGCCCAGGGATCGGTCGGACTTCAGTTGAGCGGCGAGCTGCAGGCAGCGCTCGATGTCGGCGGCATCGAAGTCGAGGACCGACAGGAAGTCCTTACGGGTCTGGGTGGCTGGAGTCACGGTCTCTCCGGCAGAAGGCATCACTAGGTTCGATAGTCCGCGTTGATGCGCACGTATTCGGCGCTCAGATCGCACGTCCACACCGTGGACGAGGCGCTGCCCGCGCCGAGATCGACTCCGATGCTCAGGTCATCGCCCTTCAAGTACTCGGCGGCCGCGGGCGCGAGCTCGTCGTGCGGCTGGCCGTCCTTGAACAGCACGAGCGACCCGATGGTCACGCCGGCCCGCGACGCGTCCAATGCGACCCCTGCGCGCCCCGCCGCGCAGATCAGACGTCCCCAATTGGGATCGCCGCCGTGGATCGCCGTCTTCACGAGCAGCGAGTTGGCGATCACCTTCGCGGCCTTGCGCGCCTCGGCCGACGAAGCCGCGCCGGTGACCTGGACGGTGACGAGCTTGGTCGCGCCTTCGCCGCCTCGGACAATCGCCAGCGCGAGTTCCCGGCAGACCGTGGTGAGCCCCTCGACGAAGGTGCCGTAGCTTGCTTCGTCAACGGCCACACCGCTCGCACCGCTGGCCAGCAGCAGGACGCAATCGTTGGTCGACGAATCGCCGTCCACGGTGATGGCGTTGAACGACTGATCGACAGCTTCGCGCAGGGCGCGATCGAGGAGCGCCTTCGGCACCGCGGCATCCGTCGTCACGAAACCGAGCATGGTCGCCATCATCGGCTCGATCATGCCGGCGCCTTTGCACATCCCGCCAATCGAGGCGTGGCGCCCGCCGATGCTGATCGTCGCGGCCGCTTCCTTCGGCCCGATGTCGGTCGTCATGATGGCCCGCGCCGCGGCCGGCCCCTGGTCAGCGCCGAGTGCTTCGTACGCGGCCGGAATCCCGCTGCGGACCTTGTCCATTGGTAGCGCGACGCCGATGACGCCGGTGGAGGCGACGAGTACCTGCTCGACGGGGCAGCCGACGACCTGTGCCGTGAGTTCGGCCATCGCTCGGGCGTCGCGCATGCCCGTATCGCCGGTGCACGAGTTCGCGCAGCCGCTGTTGACGACGATCGCGCGCGCCAGGCCGCCGGAGCGGTTCAAGTGCTCCTTCGACAACAGCACCGGCGCCGCCAGCATTTTGTTGGTCGTGTACACCGCCGCAACCTGTGCGGCGGCGTCGGCGACGAGCAGTGCGAGATCCGGGTTGCCGTTGGCCTTGATGCCGGCGCTGATGCCCGCGGCGCGAAAGCCGCGCGCCGTGGCCACGCCGCCGCCTGTGATGGTCGAGAGTGCGGCGCCCATCTACGACAGCGGCGCCGCAGCCTGCGCCGCCGGCAGCCCGTAGCCGTGCTCGGCGTCGAACGCGACATCGAGCGGCACCACCATCGCGTACTGGCCGCAATGGCGGAACTGCGGGCACTTCACGCAGTCGGTGAAGACTTTTTCCGTGAGCCAGAGGTGCGGCACGATGGAAAAGCCCATGTGGATGAAGTAGCGCGGTGCGTGCGTGAACGCGCAGAGCTTCTCGTAGCTTTCGCGCCGCGCGCGCAGCCGCAGCTCGTCGACGATCGCAACGCCGACGCGGCCGCCGCGCGCGCTGCTGTCCACGGCCAGCGATCGCACTTCGGCGACGTGCGGGCTGAGCGGCGCCAGCTCGGCGCAGCCCACGATCTTGCGGCCCTTCACCGCGACGACAAAACGCTCGGCGTGGACGGACAGCTCGCCGAGCGTGCGCGGCAGGAGATGTCCCTCCTCCAGGTTGGCTTGAATCAGCGCGAACAGTTTTTTCGCGTCGGACGCGCCGGCCGTCCGCAGCGTGATTCGCCCCCGGGTCGGTTGTTTCATTCAGCAGCTCCCACGGCGCCCAACGCCGCATCCAGGCGGCCGAGCGCCTCGTCCACTTCCGATTCGGTGATGACGAGCGGCGGCAGCAGCCGCACGACCGTGTCCGCCGTCCGGTTGACGACGACCCCGCGCTCGAGCCCGGCCGGCACGATCGCGCCGGCGTCGCGCGTCAGCTCGAGGCCCCACATCAACCCGGCGCCGCGGATCTCCTTGACGATGGGGTGCTTCGCCGCCATCGCGCGGAGCCGCGCCTCGAAATGCTTGCCGACCCGGCCAATCTGCGCCAGCAGGCCGCCGCCGACGAGCTCGTCGAGCACGACGAGCGCCGCACGGCAGGCCAGCAGGTTGCCGCCGTAGGTCGTGCCGTGATCGCCGAACGAGATGGTGTCCGCCACCTCCTGGCTGACCAGTGCGGCCCCGATCGGCACGCCGCTTCCGAGCGCCTTGCCCACGGACACGAGGTGCGGGTGGAGGCCGAGCGCCTTGAAGTAAAACGGATAGCCCGTCCGGCCGACGCCGCTCTGGACTTCGTCGGCGATGAGCAGCGCTCCGGTTTTCGAGCAGACGTCCGAGATGGCGGCGGCAAAGGCCGGCGTCAGCGGACGGATGCCGCCCTCGCCGAGCACCGGCTCGGCAATGATCGCGGCGGTCTTCGACGACACCGCTGCTTTGAGCGACGCCGCGTCGTTGGTCCGGATGAACGTGACCGACGGCAGCAGCGGTTCGAACGGCTTGCGGTAGTGATCGTCGGAGGTGACCGACAGCGATCCGAACGTGCGGCCGTGGAACGACTCGTCGAGCGCCACGAACTCGCGCCGCGGCTCACCCTTCGTGTACCAGTAGCGGCGTGCGAATTTCAGGCAGGCCTCGACCGCTTCGGTGCCGCTGTTGCAGAAGAACGCGCGGGGGAGTCCCGACAGGTTGGCCAGGCGCTCGGCGAGCTGACCCTGAAGCGGATGAAAGAAGAGGTTCGACGTGTGAATCAGCGTCTGGGTCTGCTCGGCGACCGCGCGCGCCAGCCCTGGATGCCCGTGGCCGAGAGACGCCACGCCGATGCCGGAAAGGAGGTCGTAGTACTCGCGTCCCTCCGCGTCGTACAGACGGACGCCCTGGCCACGCACGAACGTGACCGGCTGGCGCCGGTAGGTCTGCAGCACATGGCGCGCCTCGCGCCCGACAACATCGTCCATCACCATCGTCATTTCAACCACCTGTCTCTCGACTACACGCTCGGCTGAAAACCTCGCGCTCCAAGATGTGAAGGAGCGCGAGCCTTTCAGGCGAGCGAACCCACGAATCATCCGGCCGCGTGTGTTGCCGCCACCAGCCGCGTCGCGCGTACCGGCGCGGCACTCGACGCGGCGCCTTCGAGCGCCGCACGATCTCTCCCGTCCACGATCACGACATCGTCCACGCCCCGGGCGAGCGCTCCGTCGCACGCGCGCAGCTTGGCGATCATCCCGGCCGTCGCGGTGCCGTCTCCCACGAGCCGCCCGATGGCGTCGGCACCGAGGACCGGCAGGGTCGCGCCTTCGTCGTTCAGCACGCCCGGTGTCGTGCCCGCGATGACCAGCCGTCGAGCCCCGAGGCGGGCCGCGAGATGCCCGGCGAACGTGTCGGCGTTGACGTTGAGCAGCCGTCCATCGCGTCCGATGCCGATGCAGGCCACGACCGGTACGAACCCGCCGCCGGTCAACGTATGCATCACCTGTATATCGGCGTCTGCCTCTGGGAGACCCACACGCCCGAGGTCGACCAGCCGGCCGTCCACCGTCCGGTGCGGCGGCGCAGCCGCTGACAGTCCGCACAAGGCGTCGGCGCCGGTCAGGCCAACGCCCCGGACGCCGGCCGTGTTGAGCGCGGCCACGAATCGCGTGTTCACCGCGCCCGCGAGCACCGAGACGACGACGTCGAGCGTGGGTTCGTCGGTGATCCGCAGCCCGTCGACCTGGCGCTTTTCGATGCCGGCCGCCTTGAGCGCCCCGTCGATTTCCTTGCCGCCGCCGTGCACCACGACGAGCGGCGCACCAGTAGCCGCGATCGTCGACAAGGCGCCCACAGCCGTCGCGAGGTGCGCGCGATCCTCGATGAGCTCGCCGCCGAACTTGATCACCAGCGGGCGGGTCACTCGCGGCCCTTCACAGCAATGCCGTCCGCTCGTCGAGCCCGAGCATCACGTTCATGTTCTGCACCGCCTGCCCGGACGCGCCCTTCAGCAGGTTATCGATGACCGAGACCAGAATCGCGCGGCCCGACGGATCCACTCGCCAGCCGATGTCGCAGAAGTTGGTGTGCGCGACGTGCTTGATCTCGGGCAGCGAGGAGCCGACGAGGCGCACGAACGTCGCGCCCGCATAGGCTCGCTCCAGAACGTCGCCGAGCGCCTCCTCGGTGGTGCCGGGAGCGACGCGCACGTAGATGGTGGCCAGGATGCCCCGGTCGAGCGGCAGCAGGTGCGGCGTGAAGGTGACCGTCCGCCCCGCGCCCTGCTCGATTTCGGCGCCGTGGCGATGGTTGAACACGCCGTAGGCAGCCATGCTGCCGTGGACTTCGGAGAAGTGCGTCCGCTCGGACGGCGTCTTGCCGGCGCCCGAGACCCCTGATTTCGCATCGACGATGACGTCGGTGTTGGGGAGGAGGAGGCCCGCCTCGACGAGCGGCGCGAGGGCCAGCAGCGAGGCGGTGGGGTAGCAGCCAGGGTTGGCCACCAGCCGTGCGCGCGCCACCTGACCGCGCTCGCGCTCGGTGAGGCCGTACGCGACGTCCGACGGCAGCTTGTGCGTTTCCGGATACCACTTCGTCCGGGCCGCCTCGTCGCGCAGCCTGAAGGCGCCCGACAGGTCGATCACGCGGACGCCTCGATCGACGAGCGCGGGCGCCAGTTCGGCGGCGGCCGAGTCGGGCAGCGCCAGGAACACGACGTCGGCCTCGCTGGCGAGCGCGTCGAAGGACAGCGGCACGATGGAGCCATTCCACAGGCGCGTGAGCGCGGGAAGCCGGCGCGACGAGGCGGCGGTCTGGCCCGACGACATCGCGGACGTGAGCGCGACCGCCGGATGGCGCGACAGCAGGCGCAGCAGCTCCTGCCCCGTGAAACCGGTGGCGCCGGCCACCGCCACGCGCGCCCGCGCGCCGGCCGCCGCCTCGCCCGTCTCCGCCCCGTAGGGCTGCACAACTGTATGCATCGGAAAGAATAGTTATACACGTCAGGTGCATTTGGATCAACAAAAATCGATGTATACTCATGCTTCCTTTTCATGAAAACGCGACGTCAGGCCATCATCCTCGAGCTGATCGACCGCGAAGGGCTTCACAGCCAGGAGCTGCTGCGGCGGCGGCTCCGCCAGCGCGGCTTCGAAGCCACGCAGGCGACCATCTCGCGCGACATCAAGGATCTCGGTCTCGTGAAGCGGGCGGGCGACGGCGCGTACCAGCGCGCGGGCGCCGACACGACGAATCCCGAGACGGCGCTCAGCGCGCTCGGGCGCGCCGCCGCGGAGTTCGTCCGCAACATCGAGCGCGTGCAGCAGCTCGTCGTCATCCGGACGGGCCGGGGCCAGGCGCAGGCGATGGCCGAGGCGCTCGATGCCGCGCGGCTCGCGGAAGTCGTCGGCACCATCGGCGGCGACGACACGATTCTGGTCATCGCGCGCGGGGGCCGCGCGGCGGCGGCCCTGGTCAAGCGCCTCCAGGAGTTCGCGGCTGAATGACGCGTATCGTGCTGGCATACTCGGGCGGGCTCGAGACATCGATCGCGATTCCCTGGCTCGCCGGCGGGAACGGTGCGGAAATCATCGCCGTCACCGTCGACCTCGGGCAGGGCAAGGAGGCGCTCGAGGAAATTCGTGACCGCGCCCTGGCGACGGGCGCCCTGCGCGCGCATGTCGTCGACGCGCGCGATGTCTTTGCGCGCGACTACCTCCTGCGAGCGTTGAAGGCCGGCATCCTGGGGGAGCTCTCGCCGGTTGGCGCCGCGCTCGCGCACCCCCTCGTCGCGCAGAAGGTCGTCGAGATTGCCAACATCGAGCAGGCGGTCGTCGTCGCGCACGGCGACCCGGCCGGCGAGGCCTCGCCGATCCACCGGACGATTCGCGCGCTCGACCCGACGCTGTCGGTCCTGGCGCCGGCCGGCGAATGGGACATGACGCTGGACCAGCAGCTCGACTATGCGCGCGAACGGCATGTGACCTTGCCCGTGGAATTCAGCGGCCTCGGCGATCGCGCCTCGGCGCCGAGGGCGGTCACTGTGAGGTCCGGCGAGCCCGCGTCGGTCGAGATCGCCTTCGAACGGGGGACGCCCACCGGCATCAACGGCGTCACGATGCCGCTGCTCGATCTGCTCGGCAGCCTGCACATCATCGCCGGCGCACATGGAGTCACCAGCCTCGCGGCGCTCCATGCGTCGCACGACGCGCTCGAGCGCGCGGCCGTGACGACGCGCGGCGAATTTTCGTCGCCACGCGTCGGCGAGCTCTACCTGCGGCTGCTGCGCGGCGGCGCGTGGTTCACCCCTGAGCGCCAGGCGCTCGACGCCAGCGCGGACCGCGTCCAGCAGAAGGTGACGGGAGTCGTGCGTCTCAAGCTGTTCGAGCGCGACTGCACGGTCGCCGACGTCCGCGTCTCGACGCCGCCGAAGAGAATTGCGCTCGCAAAGGCGAACAACTAACGTCCGGACGACACGAATAACTCATGACTAATTTATGGTCTGGCCGCTTCGATACGGCGCCCGACGCGGCGGCGTTCGACTTCGGCGCTTCCTTTCGCTTCGATCGCCGTCTGTTCGAAGATGATGTGACCGGCAGCCTCGCCTGGGGCCGCGCGCTGCACAAGGCCGGTGTGCTTTCGGCTGACGAGGCGTCGCACATCGAATCCACGCTTGCGGCGCTCCTCGAACGAGGCCGCTCGGATCCGGCCTTCGTGTCGGGCGACGACGAGGATGTCCACAGCTTCGTCGAGCGGCAGCTCGTCGAGCGCATCGGCGATGCAGGCCGGCGGCTGCACACAGGCCGATCGCGCAACGAACAGGTGTCGCTCGATCTGCGGCTCTACCTGCGGCGGCGGATCCCGCTCCTGCAGCGGGGCGTCGCGGGCGTCATCAGTGCGCTGTCGGCGCAGGCCGCGTCCGCAGCCGACGCGCTCATGCCGTCCTTCACGCATTTCCGCCCCGCGCAGCCGGTGCTGGTCGCGCATTTCTTTCTCTCGCACGTGGCGCCGCTGCGCCGCGATTTCGGGCGGCTCGCGGGCGCCCGCGAGGAAGCGGACGCCCTGCCGCTCGGCAGCGGGGCGATTGCCGGCACGGCGTACGACGTGGACGTCGACGCCTTGGCCAGGGACCTCGGATTCGCTCGCGTGGTCGACAACAGCATGGACGCTTCGTCCGACCGTGACTTCGCCGCGACGTTCCTGTACGCGTGCGCGATGACGATGCTGCACCTGAGCCGCCTGGCGGAGGATCTGATCATCTTCTGCGGCGACGAGCACCGGTTCTTCGAGCTGTCCGACGCGTTGAGCACCGGCAGCAGCATGATGCCGCAGAAGAAGAATCCGGATCCGCTCGAGCTGGTCCGCGGGAAGACGGGCCGCGCCATCGGTCATCTCGTCGGGATGCTCACGACGATCAAGGGGCTGCCGACCGGTTACAACAAGGATCTGCAGGAGGACAAGGAAGCGGTGTTCGGCGCTGAAGACACGCTGACCGGCTGCCTCGCCGTCGTCCGGTCCGTCGCTGCGGGGCTGACACTCAACCGCGAGCGAACGGCGTCAGCCGCATCCGGATTGCTGCTCGCCACGGACGTCGCCGACTATCTCGTGGGAAAGGGGATGCCGTTCCGCCGGGCGCACGAGGTCGTCGGCGCGCTCGTTCGAAAGCTGATCGCCGAAAAGCGGGACTTCGAATCGCTGTCGCTCGCGGAATGGCGCGCCGCCAGCGAGCTGTGCGAGCCCGATGTCATGGCGCGCATCACGCCGGCCGTGTCCGTGCAGGCGAAGCGGACGCCGCAATCGACCGCGCCGGACGCTGTACGCGCCAGGCTGGCCGACGTCAAGACGTGGCTGGACGGCCTCGGCGACCTCTGCTAGTATGAGGGGCCCTTTCGCATTCATCCCCTGCCAGCGGTATCTTCGGGAGCGTTGATGCAACAGCGCCAGCTTCGGCTTGGTGACATTCTGGACGATTATTGTCCGCGTGAACGGCGTGTGACGAATCACGTCGTCGTGGCAATGATTGGCGACGACGTGAAGCAGGTGCGCTGCACGACGTGCGACGCAGACCACGAATTCAAGCACGCCAAGGTGCCGCGCCAGCGTCGCAAGAATGAAACTCCCGCCGCGCTCTACGCACAGGTACTGGCGGCCGGTCCCAAGCGCGTGTCCCACGATGGCGCGCAGACCGCCGCCACCGCTGCCGCCGTCGACGTCAGTCCGGCGCCCGAGGAAGATCGCACCGAAGCGCAGCCCGCACCGGCCGTTCAGTCCGTCCCGATGCCAGAGCCGCTCGAGAGCGCGCCTTCGCAGGACGCCGACGAAAGCGATGAAGCCGTCGACGCCGACAACCGCGACGATGAAGAAGGACCTGTTCATCGCCCGCTGATTCGCGCGTCGCTCCCGAAGATCGGTGGCGTGCCGCCGCCCGCCCGCCAGATTCCGGAGTTCACGATCCGTCAGCCCGGTGGGCGCCCCGCCAACCGATTCCGTGCGCGCCACCATCGCGGCGGCGCCGGCGGAGGCCAGCAGTTCCAGGGAAACCGATCGCAAGGCGGCGGAAATGCGCACGGAGGCCCTCGCGGCGGCCCGCGCTCGAACGGCGGCCGTCCGCCTCAAGGACAAGGCGGAGGACAGATGCGCCGCCACGGACAGGGCGGACGGAAGCGATCCAAATGAAGTTAGAAGTTAGAAGTTAGAAGGTAGAAGTTAGAAGTAAGAGCCACAACTCAGAAACTGAGCAGCCGGCACCCAGCACGCGGTACCATCGCGCCGGCACCTATTACCCCTGACCATGCCCGATCTCTCTGGAAAACACGGCCTCATCGTCGGTGTCGCGAACAAGCGATCGATTTCGTGGGCGATAGCCCAGGCGGCGGCTGCGGCCGGCGCGCGTCTCGTGTTGACGTATCCCAGCGAGCGGCTCGAGGAAAACGTGCGCGAGCTCGCCGCGACGCTCGAGAACCCGCTCGTGCTGCCGTGCGATGTCGCTGACGATCGCCAGATCGAGACCCTGGCCGCGACGCTCGATCGCGAGCTGGGCGGCCTCGACTTCTTCGTGCACGGCGCCGCGTTCGCGCCAGCCGACGCGCTGAAGAACCCCTTCACCGAAACCTCGCGGGAGAGCTTTCGCGTCGCGCTCGACGTCAGCGCTTATTCGCTCATCGGCCTGTCGCGGGCGGTCACGCCGCTGATGGAGAAGCGCGGCGGCGGCAGCATTCTCACGCTGACCTTCATCGGCAGCGATCGGGTGTTCACCAACTACAACGTGATGGGCGTGGCGAAGGCCGCGCTCGAATCGTCGGTCCGCTATCTCGCGTCGGATCTCGGCCCGCGCAACATTCGCGTCAACGCGATCTCCGCGGGCGCCATCAAGACGCTGGCGTCAGCCGGCATCTCGGGGATCTCGACGATGCTGCAGGCCTATCGCGACAAATCGCCGCTGCGCCGCGGCGTCGATACTGCGGAAGTCGCCGACGCCGCCGTGTTTCTGCTGAGCGCTGCCGGCCGCGGCATCACGGGAGAAGTCCTGATGGTCGACTCCGGCTTCCACGCGATGGGCGGAGCGTAGGAATTAAGAATTAGGAATTAAGAATTAAGAATTAGGAATTAGGAATTTAGAATGCGTGACGCGGCACGCTTCAGACGCGGCTGACACGAATTCCAAATTCCAAATTCCAAATTCTTAATTCTTAATTC
>Ga0070665_100001383_pt1 | contig 28589 bp, 25 predicted proteins | sample KBSS13metaG_FD_65862 | JGI IMG/M metagenome (GOLD analysis project Ga0070665, IMG submission 65862) | Switchgrass rhizosphere microbial communities from Kellogg Biological Station, Michigan, USA - KBS S1-3 metaG | ecosystem: Host-associated > Plants > Roots > Rhizosphere > Soil ... | reverse complement strand
TCTCACGAACAGGTTGCAGCAAGAATCATGCCGACAGACACAACCGCACCGCGCCCCAGAACCTGGCTGATCACCGGCGTCTCCTCCGGCTTCGGCCGCGCCCTTGCCGAGGCGGCGATCGCGGCCGGCGATCTGGTGGTGGGAACGGTGCGCACCGAGGCGGCCCGGGCAGCCTTCACGGCGATCGCACCCGAGCGGGCGATCGCGATGATCCTCGACGTCACCGATGAGGCCGCAGCCCACGCGACCGTCGCTGCGGCGGAAGAAGTGACCGGGGGGATCGACATACTGGTGAACAATGCCGGCTACGGCCTGGTCGGCGGCGTCGAGGAAGCCAGCATGGCTGAGATCAAGGCGCAGTTCGAGGTGAACGTCTTCGGCGCCGTCGCCGTCACCCAGGCTGTCCTACCCTTCATGCGGGCCCGCAAGGCAGGCCATATCCTGATGGTGACCTCGGTTTCCGGCCTGGTCGGCTGGTCGAGCCTGGGCATCTATTCCGGCAGCAAGTTCGCGCTCGAGGGGATCGGCGAAACCCTGGCCCAGGAGGTCGCCCCGCTGGGCATCAAGGTGACGATGATCGAGCCGGGGGGCTTCAAGACCGAGTTCGCCAAGGGCTCGCGCGCCCGCACGGCGCGGATCATCGACGATTACGATCCGACCGTCGGGGAGTCGCGACGGATACTGGCCTCGCACGCCGGCGACGAAGCCGGCGATCCGGCCAAGGCGGCCCGGGCGATACTGGCCGTCGTCGCCGAGCCGTCGCCGCCATTGCGCCTGCTGCTGGGGCCTGATGCGCTGGGCTATATGGAGACCAAGCTCAAGGCGCAGATCGCCGAAATCGAGGCCTGGCGGGCGGTGACGCTCGATACGGGGTTCGCGCCGGCCTGAGCCCCGAACTCTGCCTATCAATTCGCCTGTCTGCACAGAACTTGACCACACGGAGAGCGTCCGATTGGGCCTAAGGGCCGGAAAAAGCGCGGAAATCTTGCTTCTGGACGTGGCACGTCTTTTGCACTTACTCTTTTCGGCAATGAAGGGTGCCAATCCGCCGGTTTCCGGCGGCAACGAGCAGGGGGTCCGGGCGCAGGATGAAATCCTGGAAGTGTTCGACTGATCTTGTGAACGGCGACGAACGTGAGCGTATCTGGGGCGAGGCCCTGACGCAGATATCGCTGCCTGCGACCTATGTCCAAGACCATTCGGGCTTCCACGGCGACGTCTCCAGCATCACCTCGCCGCTCGGCATCGAATTTTCCCGCGTATCGTCCTCAGCTCAAACCCTCTCCGGCGCCTGCCTCAGCAAGCCGCCCTGCCTCTGGCTCGCTTTGCCGATCGAGGGCGTCTTCCAGCTCGACAAGGGGTGCGAGACTGTCGACCTGAAGCTGGGCGATATCCTCTATGGGCCGACCGGGTACGATTCGACGCTGAAGCTGCCCGACCATTTCGAGATGCTGTACATCCGCATCCCGCAGACGATGCTCTATCCCCGCCTGATCAATCTGCAGGTGCTGCCGATGGGGACGCTGACCGCCCGGGTGGCGGTCAACCGGATCTTCGCCAACCTGCTGCACTCGATCGTCGACGATCTGGAGGAGCTGACCGACGATCATATCCGCCCGATCGAGGTCGCCCTGTCGGAATTCGTGGTCTCGAGCCTGGCCGAAAGCTCGGCAATGAGCTGCTTCGACGCCGCCGGCGCCAGCAACTTCCACCGCATCTCTCAGGCGATCGAGCTCCAGCTCGGCGACGGCGACCTGACCCTGCATCAGATCGCCGACCAGCTGCGCGTGTCGGCGCGCTATATCCAGAAGCTGTTCCAGCAGGCCGGTATGAGCTTCAGCCAGTATCTGCGCCAGCGCCGGCTGGAACATTGCTATGCCGACCTGGGCAGCCCCGCCCACCGCAACCTGTCGATCAGCGATATCTGCTTCCGCTGGGGCTTCAACGACGCGGCTCATTTCAGCCGCTCATTCCGCGCCGACTACGGGATGACGCCGCGCGCCTACCGCCAGGAACGGCTGAGCGCCGCCGGCCGCCCCCACTAGTCCTTCAAGTTACCGGCACTTACTGAAGCTGCGTGGCCTTCCGCGCCTGCCAGCCGCTGCGATACCGGTCGACCAACCACAGGTTGAACTGGCCCTGCGCCCCTTCCTGCCATGAATAGCGGCCGCGCGGCGCGAATTTCGACTTCAGCCCGATCTGCACCATCTCGTCGACATGAAGGTCCTGGGAGACGATCTCCTGCACCGATTCCTGGTTGATCTTCATCAGCCGCTCGAACATCGGGTTTTCCATCGCCTCGCGCGTGACCAGTGAGCCCATGACCATCGAATGGTGATCGGCGTCCTCCGCCTGCATGATCAGATAGAGCGCCATGTCCGTGTTCATCACCAGCGACAGGGTCGGCGGCACGTTGACGAACATCACGCGGCTGCGCTCCGCCTCGGTCAGGGCCGGGAAAACCGGCAGCAGCGCTTTGTGGGTCGGGTTGAAGCTGGCGTCCGGGTGCAGTGAGCCGTTGACGCGGTAATAGCCGGCCGTATCCTCGGGCAACTCGGGAAAGCTCGCCAACTTGCTGGGGATCGGATCGTGCAGCGGGCCGCGATGCAGCCGGTTGGCGTGATAGCCGTCGTTATTGTTCTCGAACATCACCTTCCAGTTCCAGTTGTACTGGATGGCGTCTGTCGGCGGCGGCCCGACCAGATTGGGAAAATCGTAATGGGCGACGACCTCATCCAGCGCGCGCAGGCGCGGCGCGAGCGGCGGGGCGTCCGGGTCGAAATTGACGAAGACGAAGCCCTGCCAGATCTCGACCTTCAGCCGCGGCAGGCCGTGCTTGGCTGGATGGAAGTCGCAGGTCTTCTCCATCGCCGGCGTGCCGACCAGCTCGCCCGACAGCGTGTAGACCCAATGATGGTAGGGGCAGACGAGGTTGCGGACATTGCCGCGGCCTTCGGCGACCAGCATGCCGCGGTGCTGGCATACGGCGGACATGGCGGCAACCTCGCCCGTCCGCGTGCGCGTCATCACCAGCGGCTCGCCGGCATGCTTGGCGGTGAAATAGTCGCCCGGCTCCTTTAGCCAGGATTCCAGCCCGACACACAGCCATTCCTTGAAGAAGAGCGCCTCCTTTTCGAACTCGAAGAACTCCTGGTCGACATAGCAGGCGGGAGGCAGCGACTCTGCTGCATCCAACGGCAGGACCGAGCTCGACAGGCTCTCGAAGAAACTGTCATTCAGGACTGAACGAGGCATACAGAGGATCCCAAGTTACGGCACGGGCGCACTAACAACCGTATAACGCTTGGAAACTAATCATTCCCCCAGCGCCCGTCTTGGCTGTGCGCGAACTACCACTTGAACGCTTCAGGCATATCGCGGGCGCGTGCGGCAAGGCGAACAAATTGCAATGCGCATTCGGGCAAGATGCGACAGGACTGCATCCCTATTGTGCAAGTGCGAAATACGACCCTGCTCAAATCTACATGGGACCGCCGATGTCGCTCTGCCACAATGATGCCAATGCCCGCGAAAAGGTGACGCCCTCTGCCCTGCACAGGCTGCGCGCCACGCCGAAAACCGTCCATTGGGGTTATTTCGACCCGGCGATCGCGCCGGCGTTGACGGTCAGGAGCGGCGACCTGATCCAGGCCGAGGCGGTCACCCACCACGCCGGCGACGACCCGGACCTGATGTTCGACGCCGGCATCGAGGCGATCTTTCGCGAGATCCCCCAGGAAGACCGCAACCCCGGCGTCCATATCATGACGGGGCCGATTTATGTCGAGGACGCCAAGCCCGGAGACATTCTGGAGGTGCGCTATCTCAGCATGACGCCGCGTAACCGCTACGGCTCGAACCTCGCCGCCAATTGGGGCTATCTCTATAAGGAGTTCGGCGAGAAGGAGCGGGTGACGATCTATCAGATCGACCAGACCGGCAACACCGCCAGTGCACTCTATGCCTATGACTTCCCGGGGAAATATCTCACCCCCGGCACGATCACGCGCTGCCCCGAATGCGACCGCCAGAAGGCGCTGGAGGGTGTGCGGATCCCGGTGCGGCCGCATCTCGGCACCGCCGGCGTCGCCCCTGACGTGAAGGGCCGGGTCAGCACGATTCCGCCGGGCAAGCATGGCGGCAATATCGACAATTGGCGCATCGGCGCCGGCGCGACGATGTACTATCCGGTGCAGGTCGACGGTGCGCTGTTCTCGATCGGCGATCCTCACATCTCCCAGGGGGACGGCGAACTGTCGGGCACGGCGATCGAATCCTCGCTCGACGTCATCTTCCAGGTGATCCTCAGGCGCGACTTCACTTTCCCCTCGCCGCTGCTTGAAACGCCAGACTGCTGGATCGTCCACGGCTTCAACGAGGACCTGAACGTCGCCATGCGCGACGCCTCGCTCGACATGCTGACCTTGCTCAACGAGCATCAGGGACTGTCGAAGAACGATGCCTATTCGCTGATGAGCATCGCCGCCGACTTCGCGGTCACCCAGGTGGTGGACGGACGGCAAGGTATCCATGTGCGCATCCCGCGCACCATCTTCCCGCCGGAGGATTAGGGGCGGGGGTTCAGCCCCACGCCGCTGTCACCGATGCGGTGTCCGTCAACAGCGCGCAGTTCTTCGCGAGGCCGTTCAACGCGCCGTAATGCAGTGCCTCCTCATAGGCGGCACAGGCATCGGTGACGACGAAGACGCTGTAATTGTGGTGGAAGGCGTCGCGCACGGTGCTGTCGACGCAGCATTCGGTGGTGAAGCCGACCACGACCAGCGTGTCGATGCCCCGCGCCTTCAACTGGGCATCGAGGTCCGTGCCTGAGAAGCTCGAATAGAGCGTCTTTGCGATCTCGATGTCCCCGGGCTCTGGCTTAATCCGGTAATAATCGACGCCGGGGGTGCCGGCGCGGCAGATCGCCAGTGCCTCGGGCGGACGGCCCTTGCGCTGGTGCAGCAGCTTCAGCGCGTCGCTGTCGGTGTCCGAACGGGTGACGACGCGGACGAAGACCTCGGCCACCCCGGCGCTACGGCCTGCGGCGATCAGTGTCTCGATCTTGGCGAGCGGAGCATCGAACATGCCCATATCGATGCCCCAGTGCCCGGCGGCGCCGGTGGGGGAGATGAAGTCTTCCTGGACGTCGATGATCACCAATGCCGTCTTCGCCGGCACGATCATCGCCGGCAGCTGCGCGGGATCGACCAGCGGGTCGAGGCTCGCCTCGTCAAACGGCATGGGCCAGGTCCTTGCGTTCGGGGAAGCGGGCGCGAAGCTGCGGCATGATCTCACGTGCGAAGACCTGCATGCCGGACAGATATTCCGGGAAGATCAGCATGATGCCGTCAAGGTCGCACTTCTCGATCAGTTCGATCAAGCGGTTGGCGACCGTCTGCGCCGACCCGATGATCTTTGCCGACATGAAGCTGGAGCGCGCATTCTGCACGAAGGAATTCTCCTTGCCGATCTCTGCGTCGAGAAAGCCGTAGGCGCGCATCATGCCCTTGCAGGCTTCCATGTCGAAGCCTTCCCGGTAATGGTCCGCTTCGGCCTGGGCCTCCGCGTCAGTCTTGCCGATCACGAGGTTCATCATCGTGTAGGTCCTGATCGACCGGCCCGATTCCAGGGCCATCGCCTTCATCTTCCGGCTGATCCCGGCCAGCTCGTTATCGTCCCGGCCGCCGCAGAACATCGCATCGACCTGGTCGGCGGTGAAGCGCATGCCGCGGGTCGACGTGCCGGCGCAGACCAGGAAGGGCTGCTTCATCGGCTTGGGGTCCGACTGGCAGTCGTCCATGGTGAAGTACTTGCCGTTGAAGGTGACCGACTCCTCGGTCCACAGGCGCTTGATGATCGAGATCCACTCGTCGGCGAGGTCATAGCGCTCGTCATGGCCGACCGCGTTCTGCCAGGCGTGCATCTGTTCGAACTCGCCCTTATAGGCGCCGGTCACGATATTGAGGCCCGCGCGGCCGTGGCTGATCAAGTCCAAGGTCGCGATCATCTTCGCCGTCACCGCTGGGTTCTGCAGCAGCGTATGGACCGTGGTCAGAACCTTGACCCGCTTCGTCACCGCGGCCAGCGCCGCCATCAGCATCTGGGAATCGAGCGCATAGCGCCACTGCTGGGTCTCGCCGCCATAGCCGCGCCACTTGGCCATCGACATGATGAAATCGAGGCCGATCTCCTCGGCCAACAGGCCGATCTTATGGTTGTAGTCCCACGACGCTTCCTTGATCGGCGAGTTGGTCGACAGGATCCAGCCGCCATTGGCCATCGGCAGGAAAACGCCGAAATCCTTGCCGCCGCGATCTGAGGGAAGGCCGAAATCGGGCGGCCGGATCGACCCTTTCCCCGCGATTTCCGTCATTTTTGCAAACTCCGAGAGGTCGACTACCAATGATGTCGACCTTATCCGGTCCCGGTCCGGTCCGCTTGCGCGAACGCGCTCCGATAATTGACCGAACCGAACCCAGGGGGACAGACACTACCGGCGCGGCCATGCGGACCCGACGCGCAATTTATCGTGCGTTTCGGCGCAAGAACATCGCAAGCTGAAGCGGCATGGTTGTGGGGTAAGCTCCTCTCCCGGGAATGTGATGACCGTCCTTTCCAGCATCAATATCCTCGCGCGCGACCTCGACGGCCTCGTCGCTTTCTATGCCGGCCTGTTCGGGCTTCAGGAGCATCTGGACCAGCGCGGGCAGATCTATCGCGCGCTCGACGGCGGCGGCGTGGCCATCGGCTTCCATGCCCCGGAGGCCTACGATCTGCTGAATCTCGGGGATTACCGTTCGACGGCCGGCGTCAAGTCGCTGCTCACCTTCGAGGTCGCGGATCACGACGCCGTCGCGCGGCTGACCGCCCAGGCCGAGGCGTCGGGCGCCACGCTGGTCAAGCCGCCGTACGACACGTTCTACGGCTCGCGCCAGTCGGTGCTGTTCGACCCCGAGGGGAATGTCTTTCGCATCAACGCCTTCCGGAAAGCGGCCGCGCCATGATCGTCTACGAACCACCCCAGGCGGCGAAGCATATCCCGATCGTGGACTTCACCGACGCATTCTCGGCCGACCCGGCGGCGCGCAAGGCTGTCGCCTGGGAAATCCACAAGGCGGGCCGCGAGACCGGGTTCTTCTACCTGACCGGCCACGGTGTGCCAGAGGCGGTCATGGCGGGCCAGCTTGCCTTCGCCGGCCGGTTCTTCGGCCAGCCGCTGGAACGGAAGCTGGACGTCCGCATCACGAACTCGCCGTGCCAGCGCGGCTATGACCCCATGGGCCGGCAGGCGCTGGATGAGGATTCGCCGCCCGACCTCAAGGAAGGGTTCATGCTGGGCCGCGACCTCGGCCCCGACCATCCGCTGATCCGGCGCGGCGTCCCGTTCGAGGGGCAGAACCAGTGGCCTGATTGTGTCCCCGGCTTTCGCGCTCAGATGGAAACCTATCTGGCCGAAATGATCCGCCTCGGCCGGGGTCTCGGCGCCATGCTGTCCCTCTCGCTCGACCTGCCGGAAGACTATCTGGAGGCGGGCCTGTCCGAACCCAATTGCGCCGTGCGGCTGCTGCACTATCCGCCCCATCCGGCGAACGCCGCCTTCAACCAGCTGGGGGCAGGGGCCCACACCGACTGGGGCCTCCTCACCATCCTGCTGCAGGACGACAAAGGCGGGCTGGAGGTTCGCAATGCCGAAGGCGTCTGGCTGCGGGCTGACCCAATTCCGGGAACCTTCGTCATCAACATGGGCGATATGGTGCCGCGGATGACGAACGGGCTTTACCGTTCCAACCTGCACCGCGTGCTGAACAAAGGGGACGACCGCTATTCCGTCGCCACCTTCTTCAACCCGCCCGCCGATTATGTCTTTGCCTGCGCCCCGACCTGCGAGCAGCTGGGAGAGGCGCCGCCGCCCTGCACCTTCGGCGAGCATATCCAGGACATGATGCGCCGGACCCAGGCGGCGCCGGCGTGAGGTGCCATCGCCGATGACCGGGCCGATCGACAAACGCGTCCTGGTCCTGGGTGCCGCGGGCAAGATCGGTCGCGCCGTGCGCGATGGGCTGCGCGGCCGCTATCGGCTGATGCGGCTTGCCGACATCGTCCCGCAGGCGCCCGCCGCAGCCGGTGAAGACTGCGTCGATGCCGAGCTGACCGATATGGCGGCTTTGGCAAAGGCCATGGATGGGATCGACTGTGTGGTTCACCTGGCCGGCGTTTCGGTCGAGCCGGACGAACTTCAATGGGAACAGGTGCTCCCAGCCAACATAGTCGGGACCCGCAACGTCTTCGAAGCCGCCCGCCAGGCCGGGGTGAAGCGGGTGGTCTTCGCCTCCTCGCATCACGCGATCGGTTTCTATCGTCGTGAGGACACAATCCCGGCCAGCGTCGCGCCGCGTCCTGACAGCTTTTACGGGGTTGCCAAGGTTTTCGGCGAGGCGATCGGCCGGCTCTATGCCGACAAATTCGGGCTCAGCGTCGTCAGTCTCCGCATCGGCGCTTATCGTCCGGCGCCAACCGAACCGCGCCACCTCTCGGTGTGGATCAGCCCGCGCGACATGGTGGAGCTGATCCGCTGTTCGATCGAAGCGCCGACGATCCACTATTGCGCCGCCTATGGCATCTCGGCCAACGATCGGTCCTTCTGGGACAATCGCGAGGCCGCCATGCTGGGCTATGCGCCACGCGACAATGCGGAGGATTTCGCCGCGCAGATCCTGGCGGCTGCGCAGGCGGAAGACCCCGCCGCTGCGCCCTTCCACGGCGGATGGTACTGCGCCATGGATTTTGCCGGAGACCTTTCGGCGATCGATTGATCGGCGCCGCCAGCCCCAACGGCTCACGGGTCGGCGCTATTCGCGGACATCACGCTGCGTTTGGTCGGCATCGGGCAGATGAGTCAGATATTCGTACACCGCCTCCAGCTCCTCATCATCCATTCGCCCGATCGGACGCCAGGGCATTTGTTTGCTGAGCGGGTGGCCGCTGGGATCGATGCCGGTGCGCATGGTCTGGATGAATTCCGCGGCCTTCCAGCCCTTGACGAGATTGAGGTCGGGCCCGATCGGGCCGAACTGGCCCGGCACGCCGCCGGTCAGATGCGCGCCGTGGCATATGCGGCAATCCTGGTATGACAGGACATATTCACCGAATCTGACGGTCGGGCCCTTCGGCGGCGCCGTGACGATGCCCGTGAGGACCGGATTGCCGCTCGGTATCATGCCCGCCCCCAGCATCGCCAGGCCCAGCAGGGTCAACTGGTCCGGCGGATCGGGCGTTGGCTCTCCGGCGGCGGGGATGCTGCGGATATAGGCGATTACCGCCTGGATATCGTCGTCGCTCAGTTTGCCGGCATTGGTATAGGACATGATCGTCAGCCAGTGGCCGTTCGCGTCGATGCCGTTGCGGATCGCCCGAAAGATTTCGCCGTCCGACCAGTGCCGCAGCGCCCCTGCCGGGGTCAGGTTGGCCGAGACCATCGAGCCGATGGGGGGCGAAAAATGATCGCCGAACTTCTCCCCGCCGGTCAGCGTGCCGGTCCGGGAATGGCACGCGCTGCAAAAACCGTCGGCGACCGCCCTGCCGCGCGTAATGCGCTCAAGCGTGGCCGCGACCTTAAGGTCGGGAACAGGCGCGCTACGGGCATCCTTCTTCACCATCCCGATGATGGCCAGCGCGCCGAAGGATGACACGGCGATGGTCAGCACCGCTGCGAGCCCCGCGCCGCCCCATTTCAAAAGACCGTTTCCGAGCCGCCAGGCGCCGAAGCCCGTCCTGATCAGCAACGCGGCAATGGCAATCAGCCCGATCAGGCCGACGGTATTCTGCATGTTGCGCCTCAATAAATTGCGTGCAGGGAAATCTGGGCGGAAAGGCGAGACAGAAGCTGTACGTGCAGAATTACGACGCCATTTCAGGACGCGCTTCTTGAGTTGCACTCGTAACTTTGCATGCAGAGAGCAAGGCGATCCGGCTAAGCCGGGGCGGCAGCTAACAAGAAGGTTTTTGGAACCGATGTGTTGGCTGGAGGCTGCACGAGCCCTGTCTCATTACGGGCGCAATGCGATTTCCCAATAATGGAAACTCTTCTGTAGCGCAGCGCCGACATCCTCACGGCTGAACCAAATCAGGGAGGCGGGCGCCGTGATTACAAGAAAGTCCTATTTTCGATTTGATCTTCCCATGCGCATCGCGACGGGAACATTGGCGGGGTCCGAATTGGCAGGCGCGGTTTCGCCCCACCCTTCATCCTCGAGGCACCGTCGCCGGCTGGTCTGCCGATGGCATCGGGCGGCCGATGGCCATCTGATCTGTACATGGAAGCACGCAGGTTATCCGAGCACCGCGTTAATGCCGACCAGTCGCATGATGCGCGCTGCGGGCCCATGCCAGACAACGAGATGGACGGATATCGATATGACTGTAATTGCTTTGCGGCCACGTGAGATGGCTGCGAGGCTTATGTTCCCTTCACTCATCTGCCCACTGGAGGCGGAAAGCGGCATACAGGCTGTCGGGCGCTGGATCGTGGGAGCCGGGCTCGTCGCCGGCTATGCGATAACAGTTATCGCATTCCTTTCGAGGCTGTCGCTGATCGGCTGACTGACGGCCTCTTCGCAGGCCGGACGGGTGGTTTTGGCCCGCCCCTCCTGGCCCAAAGTGGCCGGAACGCGTCAGAGCCGAGATTTCCGAAAACGCCCCATCCCGGTCGTCGAGGCTCCGCAGGTCGAGCCCGAAACCGGACATCCATGAAGGGACTTTATTTGTCGTTTTCAAAAACTCTCAAAATTAAAGGTGCAGACGATTGCCGGTGCGGTTGCGGAAGCGCCTCGGACGCTATCGTACGGATCGGGAGCAACTACCGAACTCAGGACATGTACGGAAACGGACCCTTAACGACAGCAGCAGCATTATAGGCCTATGACCTACAAAGACTGCTGCGATCATCTTGGCGAAAAGCTTTCCGAATCCGGGCCGCTCGTCGGCCCCGAAGCCTTGGTCCTCCTCGAGGAATGTGTAGATGCGCTTCGGGCAAATTCAGCTAATGGAAAATTAGATGAAGCCGCGCTGATCGAACATCTTCCAAAGTTACGAACGTCGATCAGAACCGTGTGGAACCACGACCGAGCGTTGGCGGTCAGCCTCGAAAATCGGATCATAGCGATCTTGGATGAAGAGCGATCGCGGTCTGCGGTGGCGGCAGAACAGTCCTCCGACCAGGCTACGGGCGTATTGTATGGGAAAGGCGGTCAGGGAGATCGCAGCGGGATTTAATGGAAAAAATGAAAGAAGCGCAGCCTTTGTGCCGCCACTGTTCATTTCTGGTTCATCCCGGTGATTCTCGCTGGACAGCGCGCGAGCCCATTGAACATTGGCACTATGCGTGCGCGGAAGAGGCCGGTCTTGTGAGATCGGCACCCTTCTTTTTTCCGAAAGTGCTGAATGACGCCTGATCGTCTTCAGGATTGCGCAGGAGGGCGATATGAGGATGATCGGGCGCTGGTCGGTTCGCGATCAGATATCTGATGATCGACGGTTCCTAAATCGCCGTTGCTCCGCTTCTGGTCATCAGCCAGCAATCGATCGGCGAGAGAGCGGGCCTCTTTTTTGAGCGACTGCATTAGCGAGCGTAAATCTTTATCGAAGGCCATGTCGGCACCTCCTACGATAAGGCGGTGCCGCAACCCGAGGACATTTTGGATTTCGGGGGCGGTGGCAGGGCCAGAACATGCATAGTAGCACCTTTCGCGCGTTCGCCCCATTAGCCATTCGGCAGTATAGCGCATCCGGTGCTTGACGAACCCAGCGGAGTGCGCGCTTGGATTGAGTCCTTGGACCGTACCAATCACATATCTTTTGCCGCCGAGGCGGCCCGCGCAATAGCCTCCACCTGAAGGAGCCGCCACTCGGCAGCAAGCGCTCGGTACATATCCGCCGCTTCAATGCTGAAGCACTCATCGGCCTTGCCGTCCATCTCCACGGCCTTGGCTCCGTACTCGTCTGCCCTCATCATCGCTACACCACACTCCGTGGCGGAAGGCCCACTTAGAGTGAAGTCGGGTTGGCAGATGTCCGTTCCAATACACCGGCTGGACTGTGAAAGGGGATCGCTCCGAGAAACCATCCACTGCCGGGGCTCGGAAGATAATTGAGGTCACGATCGTCGCCCTGGAGACGGATGATAAGCCCCGCTGGGTATATTTTCATAATAGCCATTATGATCCTCGGAAGGGCGCCGAGCAGAGTCTGATGTCCGATTTTCAAGCCGGTTGCCTGAAAGCGGACGGTCCGGAATCCCCCAAGTAAGACAACGCTAGCGATACGTCGCATGTCCGCTCATGGCGCATAGCAGCCCTCCTGGCGCATAGCGGAATGTCAGACTAACAGACCGCCAAAGGCGCAGTGCTATCCGCCCCAGCTGGCCTCAGCCTGCCGGATAGCCGAAATGATAGGCCGAGACCGCCTTGCCCCAGATCGTGCCGCTGAAGGCGTGGCGCCCCGGCTCGCCGGTCCCGGCGCCGGCGGCGACCATCAGCGGCAGCAGATGCTCCTCGCGCGGATGGCAGATGCGCGATCCCGGGGCGGCTTCCCAGCAGGCCAGGATGGTTTCGCGTTCCGCGACCGGCCTGTCGCACAGCGTCTCGGTCAGCCAGCGGTCGAACGCCTCGGCGGGGGCGCGGGCCCGCGGGTCGCCCAGCGCCGGCAGGTTGTGGAAGCTGAGGCCGCTGCCGATGATCAGCACATTCTCGGCCCTCAGCGGCGCCAGCGCCTTGCCGATGGCGATATGCAGCGCCGGGTCGAGGCTGTTCTGCAGAGACAGCTGCAGGATCGGGATGTCGGCCTCGGGAAAGGCGACCTTCATCGGGATGAAGATGCCGTGGTCGTAACCCCGCTCCAGATCCTCGTCGCTGTCGAATCCGGCCTCGGCCAGCAGGCCGCGCACCCGCTTCGCCAGCGCCGGCGCGCCCGGGGCGGGATAGGTTATCTGGTAGGTGTGGGGCGGGAAGCCGTAATAGTCGAACAGGAGATAGGGACGCGGCGCGGCCAGCACCGTCGGCTTGTCCATCTCCCAATGGCCGGAGATGACCAGCAGCGCGTCCGGCCGCTCAGGCAGCAGCAACGGCAGGCTGCGCAGATAGTCGCCCATCGCCACCCAGCGGCTGGGCTCGTCCGCCGGCGGGTCCATGAAGAAGCAGGGGCCGCCGCCATGCGGCAGGTAGATCGTCGGTTGCATCGTCAGGTCTGTCGATTCTGAATTTCGTGGCTGCAGTTATGATTGCTGCCCGGGCGCTCGTCTTGATCCGAGCCGCACGAAGCCTTGCGCATTCATCCGGATTTGGCGGCACCCACCGCTTCGGACAAGTCCTTCCGGATCTGGCGCGCCCTGGCCAGGATGAAGCTCTGGTCCGTGCCGCAGACGAACACGGTGATGCCGAGCTTGAGCAGGGCCGGGATCTCTTCCGTGCCGCCGACGAAGATTCCGACCGTGCGGCCATGCCGGCGGCCGGCCTCGGCGATGGCTGCGATGGCAGCCGTCACTTTCGGGTCGCGCGGACCCTCCGCGGCGAGTGACAAGGCCAGGTCGGCGGGGCCGATGAACAGGCAGTCCACCTGCTCGACCGCGGCGATCGCATCCAGATGGGTGAGGGCCGCCACATCCTCGATCTGGCACCAGACCGAGCTCTCTTCGTCTGCCTTCAGGCGATAAGCGGACGGGTTGGCCGTGCCATAGCTGCCGGCGCGGGTCGAGGGGGAGAAGCCGCGCTGCCCGCCGGCATATTTCGCGGCGGCAATCGACCGTCCGGCGGCCTCGGGCGAGGCGACATGGGGCACCAGCACGCCAGCGGCGCCGAGATCGAGCGCCTGGCCGATCGGCGCCGGCGCCAGTTCCGGCACCCGCACGAGGCACGGCAGGCCGGCGGCGCGTCCCGCCAGCGCCATCCGGTCCAGCGTCTCCGGATCGAACGGCGCGTGCTCCGCATCGATGACCGCGAAGTCGAGCCCGGCCGCGCCCAGTATCTCGGGGATCTGATGGGAGGCGGTCTTGATGAAGGTGCCGATCAGCACCGTGCCGTCCCTGACCGCCTGCCGGAAGTTCCCCATGAGCGCCACGCGCCTCCAAGTTGCTGCTTGACAGTGACTCCACGCGGTGAGAACTTCAAGCTGAAAATCGAAACATTGTTCCGTTCAGTGGAACAAGTTGGGAGATTCACCCTGACTGTCGCCGAAGTGATTTCCGAGGATAGCGGCCTCGCCTCGGTCGATCTGGTGCTGAGCCTGATCGAGCTGCTGGCGGGCTCCGCCCGGTCGCGGGCGATGTCGGACATCGCCCGCGAAATGGGCATCTCCAAGGCCCGCATGCATCGCCATCTGCGGGCGCTGATGCAGCACGGCTATGTCCTGCAGGACCCCGAGACCGAGCGCTATGAGATCGGCATCAAGCTGCTGGCACTGGGCGAGGCCGTGCGCGACCGGTTCGATGTCGTCAGCGCTACGCGCACGGAAATGGGCCGACTGCGCGACGAGACCGGGCAGACGGTCACCGTCTCCGCGCTGGTCGAAGGCAAGGTCGTCGTGCTCGAGCTGTTGCAAGGCAAGACGTTGGTCGAGTTCGGTGTAAGGCCGGGCTCGTCGCTCGATTTCCATTCCTCCGCGCATGGCCATGTGGCGCTGGCCTTCGGTCCGCCGCAGCTGATGGAAACTGTCCTCTCCAAGCCGATGAAGGCCTGGACGCAAGCGACCATTACCGATCCGGCCAAGCTCCGGAAGGAAGTCGACAAGGTGCGGCGGCAGCGCTGGGCGACGGCAGCGGACCAACTGCTGCTCGGCGTCAATGCGCTGGCGTCGCCGATCTTCGATTATCGCAACGAATGGCGGGGCTCGATCGCGATCGTCGGCGCCACGCAGTTCATCGACGCCCAGCCCGCGGCCCGGCAACTCGCCCAGGTTGTCGGCGCGGCATCCGAGGCGTCCCGCAGGCTGGGATGGAAAGCGAGCTCACCATGACATTCTCTCTCGCCGTCGATATCGGCGGCACCTTCACCGATGTGGTCCTGCGCGCCGGCGACGGGGCGCTGACCACCGACAAGACGCTGACGACGCATCACGACCTGCTGGAAGGCTTCTTCCGCGGCGTCGACCAGGTGCTGGACAAGGCTGGGGTGGCATCGCACCAGCTGGACGGGGTCATCGTCCATGCGACGACGGTGGTCACCAATGCGCTGATCGAGCGCAAGGGCTCGCCGACAGCGCTGATTGCGACCAAGGGCTTCGGCGACGTGCTGTCGATCCGGCACGAGCATCGCTATGAGATGTATGATCCGCAGATCGAGTTCGCCGACCCGCTGATCCCCCGCGCGCTGACCTTCGAGATCGACGAGCGCATCCTGGCCGACGGCAGCGTGACCAAGGGCGTCGATCCGGCGGAGATCGAGGCCGTGGCGGCCGAGATGCGGAAAAAGGGCGTGGTCTCGGTGGCGATCAGCCTGATCAACGGCTTTCGCAACCCCGCCAACGAGCAGGCGGTGGCCACCGTCCTGCGCCGCGTGGCGCCGGACCTCTATATCTCGCTGTCTTCGAGCGTCTCGCCGCAGATCCGCGAATATCCGCGCACCTCGACCACCGCGATCAACGCCTATACCGCGCCGATCACCGAGCCTTATCTGCGCGGCCTGACCCTGCGCTTGGCTGAGCGGCAGGTGCCCAACACGCCGCTGATCATGCTGAGCTCCGGCGGCATCATCGGGTCGGAGATCGCCGGAAGGAATCCGGTCCGCATGATCGAGAGCGGCCCGGCCGCCGGCGCGCTTGCCGCCGCCTATTATGCCGAGCGGCTGGGGTTGGACCGGCTGCTGTCCTTCGACATGGGCGGCACGACAGCCAAGGCCTGCCTGATCGAAGACCGTAAGCCGCTGATCGCCGCCAGCTTCGAGGTCGACCGCATCTACCGCTTCCGCGAAGGCAGCGGCATGCCGCTGACCATCCCGTCGATCGACATGATCGAGATCGGCGCCGGCGGCGGCAGCATCGCCAGCATGGATTCGCTGGGCCTGCTCAAGGTCGGCCCGCAAAGCGCCGGGTCGATGCCCGGCCCGGCCTGCTATGGCCAGGGCGGCACCGAGCCCACCGTCACCGATGCCGACCTGGCGCTGGGTCTGCTCGACGGCGACAATTTCCTCGGCGGCGACATGAAGCTCGACAAGGCCGCATCGGAAGGCGCGCTGTGGCGCCTGGGCGAAAAGCTCGGCACCGACATGGCGCAGACCGCCGCCGGCATCTATCGCGTCGTCGCCGAAACGATGGCCGCCGCCGCCCGTGCCCATGCCACCGACCGCGGTGTCGATCACCGCGGCCTGCCGCTGCTCGCCTTCGGCGGGGCAGGGCCGGTCCATGCCTGCGCCGTCGGCGCGCTGCTGGAGAGCACCTCGGTGATCTTCCCGCCGCATGCCAGCGTGCTGTCGGCCTTCGGCACCCTGGTCACGTCGGTGCGCTTCGACCTGGTGCGCAGCGCCCCGGGCAAGCTCGACGCGCTGGACTGGGCCGATGTCGGCCGCCTGCTCGACGATATGACGGACGAGGGGCTGGCCGCGCTCGACGAGGCCGGCTGCCCGCGCGAGACGGTCAGCCTGATCTTCGGCGCCGACCTGCGCTATTTCGGCCAGCAGAACGAGGTCACCATCAGCTTCGATCACGACCCGCGCCAGGGCCGCGACATCGGGATGATCCGGCGCATCTTCGAGGCGGCCTATTTCGCCCAGTACGGGGTCAACCCCTCGCATGTGCCGATCGAGATCGTCAGTTGGCGCCTGACCGTCCGCGGCCCGGATGTCGGCACCGGCAACCCGGAGACGCTGCCCGGCAAGCCGGGTGCGCCCAAGGCGCACCGCCCGATCCTGCTATGGCCGGATCTGGGGCCGACCGCGGTCTATGACCGCTCCAGCCTCGCCGCCGGCCAAGCCTTGGCCGGCCCGGCGATTATCGAAGAGCGGGAAACGACGATTGTGATCCCGCCGAAATGGATTGCCGAGATCGATTCCCTCGGCTGCGTCATCGCCAAGCGGAGTGTCTGAGATGGACGGAATCACGCTCGAAATCCTCTGGTCGAACCTGATCAGCATCGTCAGCGAGCAGGCCAAGGCGCTGCAGCGCATTGCCTTTAGCCCGATCGTGCGCGAAGCCGGCGACCTCGCCAGCGGCTTGTTCGACGCGCGCGGCCGCATGGTGGCGCAGGCCAATACCGGCACGCCGGGCCACATCAACTCGCTCGCCTCCGCCGGCCTGGCGCTGGCCAAGCATTTCGAGGGCAAGCTGGTGGCGGGCGATGTCGTCATCACCAACGACCCGTGGATGTCGGCCGGCCATTTCTTCGACATCACCGTCTTCTCGCCGATCTTCCGGGGCGAGCGGCTGATAGGCTTCGTCGGCTCGACCATCCACCATACCGATATCGGCGGCTACGGCATCGGCGCCGGGGCGCGCGACGTGCATGAGGAAGGGCTGTGGATTCCGCCCTCCAAGCTCTACGAGGCGGGCGAGCCCAGCGCCCTGCTGCACGACATCATCCGCCACAATGTGCGCACGCCCGACCATGTGTTCGGCGATCTGGCCGCCCAGGTCTCGAGCGGGCGGGCCGGCGGCGAGCGGCTGAATGCGCTGTGCGATCGTGAGGGTATCGACGATATCGAGACCCTGGCCGACGAGATCATCGCCCGGTCGGAGAACGCGACCCGCCAGGCGATCCGCGCCCTCCCGGCCGGCACCTGGCATGGCGAGAGCCGGTTCGACGTGCCCGGCGGCACGATCATCACGCTGAAGGCGGCGGTGACGGTCGACAATGTCGCCGGCGACATCACCATCGATTTCACCGGCAGCTCGGGCGCCAGCCCGATCGGCATCAACGTGGTGATGAACTACACCCACGCCTATTCGACCTTTGCCATCCGCAGCTGCCTCAATCCCGAGCTGCCGAACAATCATGGCTCGCTGGCGCCGATCAAGGTGACGGCGCCGGAAGGCTCGATCGTCAACGCCGCCTATCCTTCGCCGCTCAATGCCCGCCATGTCGTCGGCATGTTCGTGCCGATGCCGATCCTGAAGGCGCTGCACCAGGTCATTCCCGACCGGGTGCTGGCCGAGGGCTCGGGCGCGGTCTGGACCGTGCAGATCCAGGGCAAGCGGGCGACCGGCGATGCCTTCACCTCCTCCATGTTCAACTATTCCGGCGGCATGGGCGCGCGGCTGACCAAGCCCGGCCCCAGCGTCACCTGCTATCCGACCGGGGTCGCGGCGGTGCCGGTGGAGATATTGGAAGCAGCCATGCCCATCGTCTTCGACAAGCGCGAGCTGCGCCTCGGCTCCGGCGGCAAGGGACGCACCATCGGTGGCGACGGGCAGGTGATCGAGTTCCATATGAACACCGACCAGCCCTGGCTGCTGAACGCGGTCCCCAGCCGCCTCGACCGCGGCCCCGACGGGCTGGAGGGCGGCGAGCCGGGTGCGGCCGGGCGCTTCCTGATCAACGGCCAGCCCGTTTCGGACGCGAAGAAGATCGCCATGCAGCCGAACGACATCGTCCGGTTGGAAACGCCGGGCGGCGGCGGCTACGGCGCGGCTTGAGGAGGAATAAGCGATGGATATCCGCAGCATCGACTGGAACGCTGTCCCGTGGGAACGGGTCCGCGAGGGCGTCGAGCGCAAGGCTTTTTCCGGCGAGGGCGCCACGGTCGCGCTCAACCGCCTGATGCCCGGCCATGAGCCGCGCCCGCACAGCCATCCGCATGAGCAGATCGCCTATGTGCTGGCCGGCCGGATCGAATTCCATGTCGGCGAGCAGGTGGTCGAGCTTGGCGCCGGCGGCCTGCTGGTCATCCCGCCCAACGAGCAGCACTGGGGCGTCGTCGTCGGCGACGAGCCGGTGCTGAACCTGGATGTCTTCACCCCCAAGCGTGCCGAATACGCGAACTGAGCCAACAGAGAGGAAACCATGGCAACGCCCAATACGCTGATTTTCGTCGACCTCGCCTCGGACGATCCCGCCGCCTGCGCCACCTTCTATGAAGAGGTGTTCGGCTGGCGCAACGACCACCGACCGACCGGCGTCTATCACCGCATGGTGCCGGGCGGGATGTTCCCCAACCCGGACGGCAGCGACAGCGAGATCGGCAATCTGCATATCGGCATCTTCAACGCCGCGAACACGCGGCCGCATCCCAATCCGGAAGGCGTCGAGCCCCGCGGCTTGAGCCAGGACGGGCGTAAGGCCCGCGTCTGGATCCTGGTCGGCGATGGCCAAGACTACGAGGAGCTCCTCGGCAGGGCGGTCGCACGCGGGGCGAAGATCCTCTGGAAGGATCACTATTGGAAGGAATTCAACGGCTATAACCACGCCTTCCGCGACCCTTGGGGCAACGAGATCATCCTGTGGGGCAAGGCCGGACCGGAGCCGAAGATTCCGGAGAACTATACCCGCGAATAGCCGCCGCCGGCGGCCGGACCCGGGATGAGGTTGGAGGATCGGCAGGCCGCGCCGGCCGAGGCAGGCATGCTGTCCGGCGTCGGCATCGACGATATCGGCGGGCGGCTCGATCGCCTGCCGATCACCTGGCTTCATGCCGCGCTGATCGCCGCCTGCGCGGTCGGCTTCGGCTTCGACCTGCTGGAAATGGCGCTCGGCAACGCCCTGTCGGCGGTGTTTTCGGCGCCGCCGCACAGCCTGCCGGCCAGCCGCCTGTCGCCGCTGCTATCCGCCGTCTATTTCGGCGGGCTGATCGGTGCCCCGGCGCTGGGATGGCTTGCGGGCCGGATCGGCCGCCGCGCCGTCCTGTCCGCCGGCCTGCTGTGGCTTGCGGTCATGTCGCTGGCGATGGCCTTCACCGACAGCATTCCCTGGCTCACGGCAATCCGGGCGCTGGCCGGGATCGCGCTGGGTGCCTATCCGCCGCTGATGCTGGCTTTGCTGACCGATGTTCTGCCGGCCGCCCGCCGCGGTCTGCTGATCATGGGCACGATCGCCTTGGCCGCGCTTGGCCAGCCGGCCGGCATCCTGCTGGTGCGCTGGCTGACACCGATCCAGCCATTGGGCATCGAAGCGTGGAAATGGGCCTTCCTGCTCGGCGGCGCCGGCGCGGTCGCGGCGGCAATCCTGTTCCGGATGGTGCCGGAATCGCCGCGCTGGCTGGCCGTGATGGGCCGCGGCGCGGAGGCAGAGGCTGCCTTCCATTCATTCGCGGCCTCGCGGGTGCTCTGGCAGCCGAAGGAAACACCAAGTCCGTCAACGCCACGCCGCGCATTCCCCCATCCGCCGTTCCGGCGCTACCGGCGCGCCTTCGCGGTCGTAAGCGGGCTCTATTTCCTTGGCCCCTGGGCGCTCGTCGGATTCCCGCTTGTGACCGGCGCGGTGCTGATCGGCAAGGGATACAGGCTGTCGGACACGCTGCTCTATATCGGCATCGCCAGCTTCGGCGCCTTCCTCGGCACCTTCGCCAGCGCATTCGCGGTCGACCGCTTTGAGCGGCGCAGCGCGCTCGCCATCTGCGCTGGGGCGATGGCGCTGGCCGTCATGGCCTTCGCCGTGGGCGGGTCGCCCGCATGGCTGATCGCCAGCAACCTGGCGTTCTTTTTCATGTCGAATATCTATCTTGCCGCGCTCGGCCTCTATACGGCCGAGCTGTTTCCGACCCGCCTGCGTAGCGCGGCGTCGGCCAGCGCCTGGGCGGTGAACCGGTTGGGCTCGGTGTTGGCCCCTTCGGCACTTCTGTTCCTGCTGCACACGTGGGGCAGCGTGCCGATGTTCGCGACGGTCACCGCGATCCTGGTGCTGTCGGTCGCGATTGTGCTCGTCTTCGGTCCGCGCGGACGCGCCGGCGAAGCGGTGGAGTGAGACCCGTCAGGCTGGCTCGGCTATGACGGCTGCGGGCTCGTACTCTGCCGTCTTCTTGGCATAGAGCGCCGCCGGCGGGCGGACCAGCGCCACGGGGACGGTCAGCGCCAACAGCACGACGGCGTAGATGGCGAAGATCGGCGTGAACGTGCCCCAGCGATCGGCGATGATGCCGGCGCCGATCGGCCCGGCGGCGCCCACGGTGGTGAACAGCTGGACGATCGCCAGGATGCGCGCGCCGGTCGGGCCGCCGAAATAGCGCATCAGCACCACCCAGCCGGCGACCAGGGCAAAGGCCCAGCCGGCGCCGAACAGGACGGCTGCGGCGAAGGCGACAATCATGGTCGTCGAGACGATCAGCAGAGTGCAGCCGGCTGCCTGGCAGAGCAGCCCGACGACGACAAAAGTCTTGGGCGACCTGCTTTCGCACAGATGTCCGGTGGCCCCCTTCATCAGCGTGCCGGTAAAACTCAATGCTCCGAGCGCCCAGGCCCCAGTCGCCGGCGACAGGCCGAGCTTGGCCAGATGAGCGACCGCGATCCCGTTGATGGTCGTCACCGCGGTCATGGTCAAGACCAGGGCGGCGGTAAGCACGGCGAACTGGACGGTGAATACCGCCTGGCGCGGCGTCCAGGTGGCGGCGGCGGGCGAGATGCTGACGCCGGTCTGGGCGGCGGTGGCCGCGGACGCCTGCGGATCGCGGACGAAGGCCAGGCAAACCACGCCGACTGCCAGGGCGACCGCGGACATGATTTCCCAATGTGCGCGCCAGCCCAGCTCACGGACCACGAACTCGACCGTCGGCGGGGCCGCGGCGGCGCCCAGCGCCCCTACCATCAGATAGATCCCGACGATGCGGGCCGATCCACGCTCGAACCATTGCGCGATCAGGATCACGCCCGGGATATTGCCGAAGAAGCTATAGCCCGCGCCGATCATGGCGATCGCAATGTCGAACACGATCAGGCTGCGCGAGACCGATGCCAAAAGACAGCCGACGAGGAACAGCGCGGCTCCGATCGCCATGGAGCCCCGTCCGCCGACATATTTCATCGCCATCGTCGGAAGCATGCTGGACAGGCCGCAGGCCAGCCCCAGCAACGAGAAGGTGAAGCCTGCCGCGGTCATCGACCAGTTGAGATCGCGCGCCATCGTGAACAGCACGACGCCGAGCGAGGCGAAGGTCGCGAAATTAATGAAGAAATAAGCCAGTCCAAGGGCCCCGAGGACCAGCCATTTCTGCGGCGACGACGTGCGAACCATGGCAACTCCTTCGCAGGACAGCATATAAATGCTGCACTGCAAAAGGCGCGAACGTCTTGTCTGTAAACGAAAGGAAGTTTGCCTGTCCGATGGCGAGCTGCGGGAGACAGTGCTTAAAGCGCGGCCTCGAGTGGTGCGAGAACGTCATCCAGCCTGTCGGGGGCCTGTTCGCCGAGCATGTGGTCGCAGAGCCGCAGCCCCAGTGAGATCGCCGTCAAGGTACAGTTCGCGAACCCGGTGCTGGGCATGACGGCGGCGCCGGCGACGTAAAGATCGGTCACGCCGTAGACGCCGAGATTGCTGTCGACGACGCCGTCGCCCGCGTCACGGCCCATGCGCGCCCCGCCCATCTGGTGATAGGTGTCGGACGCGTCCGCCATAAAGGCCGGATCGCGGGCGACCAGGGTCTTTTCCAGCTCAAGGTCGGCGATGCCGGCCTTTTTCAGCGCGTCGCGGACCTGTTCAGAGAAATAGGCAATGGTCTCCAGTTCGACGCCGTCGACCTTCCAATTGACGTCGACGAGCGGCATCTCGAGCGCGTCGCGTTCGTGCCGGAGCGTGATCCGACTGTCGCGCTGCGGCAACTGCTCCGAGGTCACCCGGAAAAGAATGTCCGACCCGGACGGGTGGAACGTCCTGTTGTCGTGAAAATACCGATAGGCCAATGGCCCCAGGACCTTCGCCAGCGCCAGCGCATGGCCTGGCAGTTGCCACCAGTTCGGCGGCAACCTGCCGTCCCGGACAGAGCGCAGGAACAGCTTAATATTCTCCGCATGGTCCTGATAGGACGTCTTGAACAGGAACGCACCGGCGATGCCGAGGAGCGATCGTTCGCGTTGGGCCTGCTCGGACAACTTGATCTTGGGGTTATATTTGTAGCCGTCGAAGAACAGGTTTTCGAACAGGTTGTGGAACGTGTCCCGGTTCCTGGGCACAACCGTGCCGGCCGTCGTATCCAGGTGGTCGATATAGCCGCGTCCGAGCCAGGCATTGTCGTTCCAAGGGGTCTGCCGTCCATCGACATACGGCATCATCAGCAGGCGAGCGATCTCGATGGTGCCGCAGGCCAGAACGGTGCGCCTGGCGGTCACGGTCGCGCGTCGGCCGCCGAAGGTCCGCATATGGACGCGCGCAATCCGTTCGCCCGTGTCGTCGGGCTCGAAGCCGCAGACATTCGCATGCACCAATACCCGCACGGCGAGGCTGCCGAGGTCAGCCTTGAAATGTTTCGCCAGGTTCGGAGTCTTCACCCAGCGCGTCAGGAACAGCTCCAGCTCCGCATCGAAATCGGGCGGTTTCGTGTCCGCACGCGCCCAAACATCTGCATCGCGGGGTTCGCTGCCGTCCATCCCCAGCAGGGTCATAGCCCGGGCGTAGTAGGGATCCAGGGTCCGCCGGTCGAAAGGCCAGGGCTCGATATCGAACGCGGGGCGGCCCTCGAACACGATCGGGTCGAAGGGAACCAGCTGCCCGCCCCAGAAGTTGGTTGTCCCGCCTAGCAGCCGGAAGCGACCGGAATGCAGTCCGGTCAGATTGAAGCCGCTCGATCGGGCATTGTTGAAAATGCCCTGCGACTGGCTTTCCAGGCTGACGCCTCCGGCTTCGAGCAGGATGACGTCGTGCCCTCGCCTGGCCAGCTCGGTCGCCATGGTAATTCCGACTGCGCCTGCGCCGATAATGACCGTTTCACACGAAAATGCGCTCGCTACATCGCTGTTCTCGAGATCGAAAATGGTCATCTTTGTACCAGCCTTCACACACCTAAATTCGGATGGGCGCATTGAGGCCATCGCCTGACTGCCGCCGCGGCGGGCGAGCAAGCCGGCTGCCTGGGTTGCACCCAAACAGAAGCGCCCGGCGCACCGTGCCGGGTTTCGTAAAATACGACGGAGTTAAACTGTTCGTGGATGAAATAAGAGATTAGTAATTCATCCTATGAGCTAATCCAAAATTCAAATAAAGCCTGCCCGGTCTTTCACGGCACGAACGCGCTTCAAAAATACGATCAGGACGGGAGGATAAACGAGCATAAAAAATCCACCCTCCCGGCCGAAACCGAGAGAGTGGAAGGTAAATGCCAGAGCGACGGGACCTACCGCTCACTTTGGCTCGCAAATAGATACTGTTCGCGTTTTTGGCGCAGCGCAAACTATCTTAAGAGCTACCCCCATAGGTGGAGTGCATGGTGCCTTCCCGAAAGTCGCGCCGGACTGAGGGGCGCGTGCATATTCTCCATTTCGTCCGCCGAAGGAAGTAATCCCTTTAAATATTGGACAGTAGTTCTGAAATATATACTTATCCAAGCCATAGCGACGACAGGACCAAGGCCCGAATATGGACGCCGACTTACTGCTGCAAGCTAAGGCTACCGCGCGGCACACGAAGCCATCTAATTCCGAGTGCGCTACAGCCGCCAAGGGGCGGAGGCACATTGAAACCGTCGCGATTCACGGCGGTTATCGCCCTGAGCCGCACACGCGGTCCGTGGCGGTGCCGATCTATCAGACCGTGGCCTATGCCTTCGACAGTGCCGAACATGGCGCGGCGCTCTTCAACCTGGAGGCGGAAGGCTATCGCTACAGCCGCATCAGCAATCCGACCAACGCGGTGCTCGAACAGCGCATGGCCGAATTGGAGGGGGGACTGGCCGCGCTCTGCGTCGCGTCGGGCCAGGCGGCACTTAACTACGCCCTGCTGAACCTGACCGGACCCGGCCGAAACATCGTCTCCGTTCCACAGCTCTACGGTACGACGCACACGCTGTTCGCCCATCTCTTCCCGACGATGGGGATCGATGTTCATTTCGCCACGAGCGACAGCCCCGATGCGATCGAGCGGCTCATCGACGAAAACACCCGTGCCGTATTTTGCGAAAGCGTTGGGAACCCCGCGGGAAATGTCTGCGATATCGAGGGGCTGGCGAGCGTCGCCCACCGCCACGGCATTCCGCTCGTGGTCGACAACACGGTCGCCACGCCGATCCTGCTTCGGCCGATCGAATACGGCGCGGATATCGTCGTCCACTCCCTGACGAAATTCCTGGGCGGGCATGGAACCACATTGGGCGGCGTCATCGTCGACAGCGGAAATTTTCCATGGGCGAAACACGCCGACCTGTTTCCGATGTTCAGCGAACCGGACGCCTCCTATCACGGGCTGGTCTATGCCGAGTATTTCGGCCGGGTTGCGTTCATCGAACGATGCCGGAGCGTTTTCCTGCGCGCCACCGGTGCCGCCCTTCCCCCGCTCAGCACGTTCCTTCTGCTCCTCGGCATCGAGACTGTGGCGCTGCGGGTCGAGCGGCACGTCGAGAATGCACGGCGTGTCGCCGAGTTCCTGCGTGACGACGCTCGGGTCGAATGGGTCAACTATGCCGGCTTCTCCGAGCACCCGTCACACGCGATGGCGGTCAAATATCTTGGGGGACAGGCCTGCTCGCTGCTGACCTTTGGCGTCCGTGGCGGCTTCAGCGGCGCCTGCGCCTTCTACAATGCGCTCGATCTCGTTCAGCGGCTGGTCAATATGGGCGATGCTAAATCCCTGGCATGCCATCCCGCTTCGACGACGCACAGGCAAATGCCGCCTGAGGAACAGCGCAGGGCAGGGGTAACGCCGGAAACCATCCGGTTGAGCGTCGGTATCGAAAATGTCGGCGACATCATCGCCGACCTGGATCGCGCGTTGAACGCCACGACGCCGATCGGCGGGCAGCCATGACGAGCCTCGACGGGCAGGCCGGGTCGCAGGCCTGCGGCGACCGGATCGCCACCAGCCTGCCGCTGGTCATCGGGCTGGTCAACAATATGCCGGATGCCGCGTTCTGGATGACGGAAGGGCAGTTCCGAATTCTGCTGTACTCGGCGATGCCGCAGGGCGCGGCGTTGGAAATTCGCCGATTCACAATGCCGGGCGTTCCGCGTTCGGCGAAGATGAAGGCGGAGATCGCCGAACGCTATGAGGATATCGACGCGCTGTGGAACAGCCGCATCGACGGATTGATCGTAACCGGGCTCGAGCCGCGGGCGGCCAGCCTGAAAGACGAACCCTACTGGCCGACCCTGGCCGATCTGATCGATTGGGCGGCGGAACACACGCGTTCGGCGATCTGGTCATGCCTCGCGGCGCATGCCGCCGTTCTTCATCTCGACGGCATCGAACGCCAGCCATATGCCGAGAAACTGCTCGGCCTGTTCGCCTGCGAAAAAACGCTTGGCCTGAAAACCTTGTCGGCGATGCCGCCACGGTGGGCGTTCCCGCATTCACGTTATAACGGTCTCGCGACCGAAAAGCTCAGGGCGCACGACTATCGGATCCTGTCCAGCTCATACGCCACCGGGGCGGACATATTCGAGAAGCACGGGCGCAGCCGCTTCCTGTTTCTGCAGGGCCACCCGGAATATGATGCCGGCGCGCTGCTGCGCGAATACCGGCGCGATGTCCGGCGCTTTCTGGACGGCAAGCGGGAAAGCTACCCGAATATGCCGGTCGGCTATTTCGGATCGGACGACGAGACCGGCTTCGCCGATTTTCGGGAGCAGGCGGTGCAGAACCGGAACCCCGAAATGCTCGGCCGCTTCCCCGAAGTGTCCGAGTCTTCCCTGGCTTGGCATTGGCACGAGCCTGCGATCCAGTTCTACAATGATTGGCTTTGTCATCTGATAGCCGCGCAGTTTTCGTCGCGCGGAGCCTATCTGCCGCGGCGCATGTGGAGTCAGATTCGCCGCGAGGGACTTCATGCTGATCCATGACGAGCTGAAGCTGCAGGCGCCCCTTTTTCCCGATAACGACGTCCGCCGGCGCTGGAACGATTTTCTTACGTGGGAACTTGCCGCCGCGCATGAGCGCGTGGCCGGCGGACGGGTCGCGCCGGCGCTCGATCTCGATGACTTCCGGCGGCGATTGGCGGCGTTCGACTTCGACCGCGCCCGGCCGATCGACGCGGTCCTGCCGTGGGTGATCTCCCAGATGGAAGCCGGGATCGTCCAGATCACCCATCCCCGCTATCTTGGCCTGTTCAATCCGGCGCCGACATACCCATCGGAATGCGCGGATCGTATTGTCGCGACCTTCAATCCGCAGCTGGCGAGCGCGACGACATCCCCCATCCCGTGCGAAATCGAAAGCCACACGATCGGCGCCGTTGCCCGCCGCATCGGGCTTGGCCCCGAAGCGGGCGGCCATTTCACCTCCGGCGGGTCCGAAGCGAACTATACCGCTGTCATCTGCGCGCTGACCCGCGGCCATCCGAAATTTGCGCAGGAGGGCGTGCGCGCTTTCGCCGGCCCGCCCGTGTTCTATGTCTCGCGGGAATGTCATCTGGCATGGCTGAAGATCGCCCATCAGGCCGGTATCGGCCGCGACGCAGTCCGATTTGTCGGCACCGACGGCGGCGGGCGCATGGATTGCGACGAGATGGCCGCGATGATCGCGCGCGACCGCCTGCAAGGGGCCGTGCCTCTCATGATCGTCGCGACCGCCGGCACGACCGGCGGCGGCATGATCGATCCGTTGGCGGACTGCGCGAGAATCGCCCGCGACGAGGGGCTGTGGCTCCATGTCGACGCGGCCTGGGGCGGCGCGCTGGTTGCGTCGGACCGTCTGCGGCACAGCCTCGACGGCATCGAGCAGGCGGACTCGATAACCGTCGATGCCCACAAGTGGTTCGCCACGTCGATGGGCTGCGGGATGTTCATCTGCGCGGATCGCGCGGTCCTGCCGCTGGCCTTCGGTCTGACCGCAAGCTTCATGCCGCCCTCCGCGCACCCCGACCGCGATCCCTATGTCACGACCGTTCAATGGTCACGCCGGTTCCTCGGGCTGCGCTTTTTCATGTCGCTCGCGATCGCGGGGTGGCCGGGCTATGCGCTGCTGGTCGAGAAATCGGTGGCGTTGGCATCGATGCTCGAGATGCTGCTGGTCGCTCGCGGATGGCATGTCGTCAATAACTCGGCGCTGGCAGTCCTGTGCCTCGAACCCCCGGCCGGCTTCACCGACATTCGCGGGATTGCCGGCAGAGTCGTCGCATCGGGCCGCGCTTGGGTGTCGGCAACGATGTTCGAAGGACGCGACGTTCTGCGGGCCTGCGTGACGCATGGCGAAACGACCGCCGATGACATATTGGAGGTCGCCAACGCCCTGCAGGACGCGCTCTAAGCCGTGCTTCGGGAAATCGACGCGGCCGCATCGCCGATCCAACGGCAACCGGCGGAGGCGAAAGCCGCATGGCTTCGTGCCTTGGAGCGGACGGCATCGCTAGGCCGCGATCCGTCGATGACATTTCCACGCCTGATCGACGATCTGGCGGATCGCTTCGAGGATGCGCCGGCACTCTTGGACGAGGCGGAGCGCCTCACCTATCGCGGGCTGGCGGAACGCGCCAACCGCTATGCGCGCTGGGCGCTTCTCCAGGGGCTCCAGCCGGGTGACACGGTTTGCCTGCTGGCGCCGAACT
>Ga0070665_100001377_pt1 | contig 28615 bp, 15 predicted proteins | sample KBSS13metaG_FD_65862 | JGI IMG/M metagenome (GOLD analysis project Ga0070665, IMG submission 65862) | Switchgrass rhizosphere microbial communities from Kellogg Biological Station, Michigan, USA - KBS S1-3 metaG | ecosystem: Host-associated > Plants > Roots > Rhizosphere > Soil ... | reverse complement strand
TCCGCTGGGAAGCCGGAAGCGCGGTCGCACCGAGCAATTGGCCCTGGTCGTCCGGCCGATGGACGCCACGACAAAGCTCGATTTGCGATCCGCCGACAAAGAGCAGCGGATCATGGCGGGCTGTCAGGTCTTCTCGCACCCGGTCGATTCGAAAAAGACAGACTTGCTGGGCGCTAGCGACCCACGCGGATCGTTTGTGGTCGAGCCTGGCGATGGTGGCGTCCGCGTCTTGATGATCAAGAGCGGCGACGCGGTCATCGCGCGCTTGCCAGTCCTGCCAGGCATGGTCCCGGAAATGACCGCCCGCATTCCAGACGACGAACGGCGTCTGCAGGTCGAAGGATACATCACCGGGTTTCAGGAAGAGTTCGTCGACATGATCGCCCGCCGCCAGGTGCTGGTGGCGCGGATTCGCTCGCGGATCAAGTCCGGCAAGAAAGAAGAAGCCGAGAAGCTGATCGACCAACTGCGGCAAATGACCGCGCAGCAGGATTTTGGAGAGAATCTGCAAGCGGCCCGGCAGCGGCTCGTCTCGACCGACAAACGCACGCAGCAGCGAATCGACAAGCTGTTTAACGACACGCAAACCGTGGTCAACCGGTTCTTCGATCCGCGCCAGGTCGACACGTTGGAGCGCGAGCTGGCCGGCCGCGCGCCGAAGGATCTGGACGACGACGACGATCCCATTCCACCAAGCCCTCCGGCCACGCCAGCCTCGAATCCACCACCTGCCGGCGGCGCCGCGCCCGTGCATGGCGCCCCAGCCGCGGCGCCTCCAACGCCTTTGCCAGGACCGCCAAATCCCGCCCCACCGGTTCCCGCGGCCGCGGCCGCGGCAGCAGGCGCGCCGCCGATTCCTGTGGTGGGCGCTGGGCAGTAAATTCCGCCTCCCGCGGTCGCGTTGAATGATGAATGCTTGGCCAGGCAGACGAATCTGCGTGGCCAACTCGCAGTGCATCTTCGTAGAAGCAGAGAAGCCATGAATGTCGGCTGGTTGCTCGACGCCGGAGTGTTCGAGGATTACCACGATGAACTTGCCGCAGCGATTATTCGGCATGGTTATCTTGTAAAGTCCGTGCGGCGACCGAGACCACCATACAGCTGGGATGACGTTACTCCGGGGTATCGTGGCGTGTTCCCTAAAGACGCATGTGTGATCGCTCACGGAGATATCGACCTGATCCAACGGGTAAAACGCGACAATCGTTGGCAGCCTGGAGCCTTCGCGACAATTGAGAACTTCTTCTGCTCTCGCTACTTCCCTCAATTGGAGCCGTGGCTCCTCAACCGACGTTATTCGATTCTGCCCTTTAACGAACTGCCAAACCAATCGGGCCGGTTATTTGCAGAATATGGAGACAACGGCCACATCTTTGTCCGGCCTGACTCTCCACTCAAGGACTTCACCGGTCAACTCGTCTCGCAGGCCGCCATGCAGCAAGACTTGGAATACCTGGCGTTTCATGAATTCTCGAAGGATTCACTGGTGGTAGTCAGTTCACGCCAAACCATACTGCGAGAATGGCGTCTCGTTATCGCGAATGGAACGATCGTGGCAGCCTCACAATACAAAGAAGGCAATACCTTGATTGCAATTCCTGGGACAGTGCCGGGTGTTCATTCATTCGCGCAGCGCGTTCTCGGGACCGGCTTTTCACCCGATCCGGTTTGGGTAATGGACATTTGCGAAACTGCGTCCCACGATTACAAAATAGTTGAGATCGGCGGATTCAGCTTCGCGAACTTGTACGCCTGTGATAAGGACGACGTTGTGTCAGCAGTCTCGGAAGTGGCTATATCAATCTGCAAGGGTTGAATAACTGACCATCCGGATATCGCTCGAGCATGACAAGTCCAACGCTCTCTTGGAATCTTTGTAGACGTAACTTAGCGTGATTCGACCGATGAACTTCCAAGAACCATTTCACGTTTACACCCCGGCGACGAACGTCGAAGCCCACGTGATTGTCGACCTACTCAGCGCCAACGGCATTCCGGCCATGGCGATGGAGGAGCAGTCCGGGTTGACGCTCTGGGCGTTCGGCACAATCGGCCAGTTCCATCGCCCCAAAATCTGGGTCGACAAGCCGACTGCGGAACGCGCCTACGCCTTGATCCTGGAGTATGAAGAGCGCAAGCACGAACGCAGGCATCCGGACGCCAGCGGCGGCGAGTTGTCTGTCGACTGCGAGGAATGCGGCAAGCAGACGTCATTCGCCGCTTCGCTCAACGGCACGGTGCAGGTGTGCTCGCATTGCGGCGCATTTGTCGACGTCGGCGAGCTCGACTGGGACGACCAGGATTTTGGCGAACCCGATGAAGATGCTCCATAATTTCCTCGGCGCCGTAAGTCGCCGGCGCAAGAAAAACGCCATGCTCACTCGCCCAATGGCGGAATGAGCATGGCGTTTCAAATCGTAATCAGTCTCTGCGTTAACCGAGCGCCCTACTTCGCCTCAGGCACGGCCACTTGCACGGCGCCCAGCACGGCCTTGTCGGCGTCGTCCTGCACGAGCGCCACGACCGATAGCTTGCTCAGGTCCAGTTCCGGTAGGTCGACCGGGAAGGGGCGGTTCGCCTTGGGATACTCGGCCAGGTACTTTTCCAGGCCTTCGCGAACCTCGGCCAGGTTGATCACCAGCGACGTCTCGGCCTGACCTGAGACGAGCTCTTTCCCTTCCACGCCGCCAGGCATGCCGCGGACCACGTGGTGGTGGTAGCGGAGGCGGTTACCACCGACGTAGTGGACTTCTTCCTGGACCAGAACCAACCGCAATCGCAATTGCGGCGCGCCGGCAGGTTCCTGCTTGTCGTCTTCATCCTTCTTGCCGCCAGCGGCGCCATCCGCGGCGTCTCGCTCGGCGGCCAGCTTGGCCGCGGCGGCGCGGGCCGCAGTCACGTTTTCATCCGTCGCCTGGGCCGACACGTTCACATTGATCGAGTCACCGCTGCGCGAAACCTTGAGGTCAATCTTGGCGGGCTGTTGGCCGGCCAGATCGGAGCCGATGATCTTCACGTAATCGTCGTACTTCTTCTTGGAATTCATCATCGGCCCGCCGCCGCCCGAGAGTGACTCGCCGTTGAAGTACGTCGAGGGCGTTCCGCGGGCGCCGTAATACTTGGCGCGGGCTTCGCTGTCGGCATTCGTCAGCGGATCAGGACCGGGGATGTGGAGGTGATATTGCAAGCCGATCAACTCGCTTGGCTTGTACGATCCGACTAGCGCGTCAAACGCCACGTCGGCTGCCACACAGGGTGGGCATTGCGCGCCAGTGAACAACTCCAACAGCACCACGCGGTTGTCTTGCGGGTCTTTGCGACCAGCGAACGGTTCGGGCTTGAACGGCGGAACGTTCTGGTGGTACTCGTCGTCGAGTTTGGCTTCGAGCTTCTGCCAGGCCTCGGTCGCCGACTTGGCAATCTCGGTTGCGCCGGCCGCAGTGGCGTTATCGGCCACCAATTTGGTCAACGCCGAGCGTTGCTCGGTCGTGGCCGTCTCGGGCAGCGCCTTCAGATCGGCTTCGGCCTTGGCCAGACGGGCCGAGGCGGCTTGTTTTTCCAATTGGGTCGCCTTCACATCGGCCGTTTTCGCCAGCTCGGCATTGCCCGCCGCCTTCGCAGCGTCGGCCACCAGGCGAGCAATCTCGGCCTGTCGGTCGAGCGTAGCATCCTCGGCCAGGGCCTTCTGCGCTTCTTGAGCTAGCGTCAGTTTCGCCTGTGCGTATTTGGCCTGCGAACCGATGGCGGCGATGATCTTGTCGCGCGTGGCTTCGGACCAGTCCTGACCGTACGGCGCAGCGCTGGCCATCCACTCGACGATGGCGCCCTGCACTTCCTCAGGCGAAAGATTCGCGGCCTCGGCCGTGCGGATCAGCGCGTCGTAGGCGAACGAGACCGCCGGAACACTGGCGTTCGCGCTGATCATTTCCTTGAGCTTGGTGACCTTGTCAGCGGCCGGCATTTCTTTATTACGGCTCAGCAGCATCGCCGGCTGCGCCAGGTTGGGGCCAGTCGGTTTTTCGATCTCATCTTGCGTCGTGCGCTCCAAACGCGCCGGGTGAAGCGTGCCTTGCAGTCGCAGGACACCGAGAATTGGCTTGTCGGCCTCTTTCGGCGCGGCGCCGGTGAAGACGTCTTTCCGCACGCCCGTTGTCAGTTCCAGACGCACCTTATCGCCGTCGATTTTCAAGCCCGAGACCTTCGGCTGGCCGAATTGCGGCTGGACGCTCTTGAACTCGCCCTTGGGTTCTGCCGGCGCTCCGCTGACAGAGATGACGCCGTACGGAAATTCATTGAACGACAGCAGCACTAACTTCCATTTGCCGTTCACGTCCGGCGCATCAGCGGCCGCCGCTGGAAACGCTGCGCTGACGGCAAGTAGCAGTGCGAGGCTTGCGAGCCCCATAGATCGACGATTCATCACCGTGCTCCTCTGTGTTCGAATGCGAAACGCCTCTTGGGCCACAAATGATCGACGTGACCTTCCGGTCACGAGAAAAGGTCACGTACACGGCGCCATTCAGGCCGAGGGCTGTATCTTACCGCATCGCGCAAAGGGCTGAGAAGGACCTGGAAAGTGATGGGCCGAGCGCTGCGGTGACGCCAGGAAAGGGTACTTCAGAACGCCCTCGGCGCGGCTGGTGGTGAGCCTGGCGTCGCTCCCCCCGCGTGGCAGGCCTGAAATCGCGCTCTGCACAGTGATTTTGGCTTCGTTGTAACGTCTGCGCCGGATATTCGGGCTGCTTTAGGTTGGATGTTTCTTACCCGGCAGATCCTGGCGATACGACCAAATCGTTGACCGGTTTCGCGCTTTGGACTAGCCTCAAACGATAGGAACAGGCCGTGACAAAAGGATTTGCCGTAAGAGTTTCGCTCGGCGCTCCAGTGGCCATTGGCCGATCTCACATCTTCCGTCCGGCAATCTTCAAGACAAGAGGCAGACGTTGTTGAAGTTCGTTGTCACGCTATGTTTGGCCGCAGCCATTTCGATCTGCACGGTCGACTGCGCCTCGGCAGTCACGATCCAGCTCGACTACAGCTATGACACGAACAATTTCTTTAACACGCAGCTCAAGAGAGACCTGATGCAAGCGGCGGCCGACACAATCGCCAGCCGGCTTACGGATCAGTTGACCGCGATCGTGCCTGGAGGGGCGAATACTTGGAACGAGAAGTTCTTCAGCCCGGCCACGGGGGGTGTAGTAACCATCCCGAACGCGTCGATTGCCGCGAACACGATGTTGGTGTACGTCGGCGGGCGAGACCTTGGTGGGGGTGGGACCTTGGGCCAAGGGGGCAACGGCTACTACAGCGACGCGTTCGGCGACGCGGCGTTTATCTCAAGCTTGTCGCGCGGTCAGGGCAATGTGAGCGGCGGTTCGGCGACGGATTACGGAGTTTGGGGAGGAAGCGTTACGTTCAATACCAACCCAGCAACGTTGTTCAGTTTCTCCAACCAGACGCCTACGAATGCCACCTACGATTTTTTTTCCGTCGCCATCCACGAGTTGGGCCACGTGCTGGGAATTGGGACTGCCGACTCCTGGTCGAAGCAGGTCGGTGGCGGCGCCTTCTCAGGTCCTCACGCCAAAGCAGCCAATGGCGGAGTAAACGTACCCTTGACGCCCGACAAGGGACACTGGCTTGCCGGCACACTGAGTGACGGGCGATTCGCCGCGATGGGCTCCGCGTTGTATTACAACACTCGGACAGGGTTCACGTCGCTCGACTTCGCAGGTCTGGCCGACATCGGTTGGAGCGTTGCGCCACTCGGCATTCCAGGCGACGTCAATCATGACGGAATTGTCGATATCCAGGACATCACCTCGGTCGCCAATCATTGGCTTACGCCGAGCCCCTATGGTGACGCGAATCGCGATTACACTGCTGATATCCAGGACCTGACGGTCGTCGCCAATCATTGGCTGCAGACCAGCGGCGGCGGAGGAAGCCTGGCGATTGTCCCAGAACCGGCGACAGTAGTCAGCCTGATGACCAGCGCCGCGATGGCGGCCGTGGTGCTAAGAAAAGGCCGCCGGCGAGGCTGAGTTCTTATCTCAAGCCCCAAGCCTTCTTCTCAGTGCCTTCGCTCGACGGAGAAATCAGCGACTCGCTCCAGCACGGTACGCGCGGGGCTGACCGGCAGCCTGGCGAGCTGCTTTTTGGCCCGCTCGATGTAACTGCGGGCTTGCTCGCGCGAATACTCCAAACAGTCAGAGCCGGCGAACCATTCTTCGAGCACGCCTGCCGCCAATGGCGCCGGCGAATCGAGCGTGGCGATGATTGCCGCGCGGCGGGCTTCGTCGGATTGCTCCAGCAAGCGAATCAGCGGCAGCGTTGGCTTGCGCTGTTCGAGATCGGTCCCCAGCGACTTGCCCGTGGTGACTTCGTCCCCTTGCACATCGAGCAGATCGTCGACGATCTGGAACGCAATCCCTAAGCAGCGGCCGAACTCTGCCAGAGATTCTTCGACTTCCGGCGTGGCGCTGGCGTAGTGCGCCCCCAGGCGGCAGCAACATGCGCACAGCTCGGCGGTTTTCGCCTCGATGATCGAGAGGTAGTCTCGCTCCGAAATGGCGTAGTCGCCGCGGCTTTCGATTTGTCGCAGTTCGCCTTCGCAGACAATGTTTGTCGAGCGGCCAATCGTCTGGCAGGCAAACGTCGTTTCGAGCGTGCTGGCCAGATAGAACGAATGAGTGAACAAGTAATCGCCCAACAACACGCTGGTTTCATTTCCCCAGCGGGCGTTGACCGTGGCGAGATGACGCCGCAGGCTGGCCTGATCCAGCACGTCGTCGTGGACGAGCGTGGCGGTGTGAATCATCTCCATCACGGCAGCCAGGACCAGGTGGTCCGGCGTGACGGCGCCGCAGGCTTTGGCCGAGAGCAGCACCAGAGCCGGCCGGAGGCGTTTGCCGCCCAGATGGAAGCTGTGCCGCGCCAGTTCGTCGACAAAAGCGTACTGGCTGCGGAGTTCGCGGCGCAGGACTTCTTCGACCTGTCGCAGTTCGTCGACAACCGGATCGTAGAGGTGATCGAGCAGTCTTTTGGTGTCAGAGACGTCAGCCAAGCGGCTCATGCCTGTCCTCGAATCGCTGCCATGCGCGTCGCAAATTGTGTCAGCGGCCTTCAACCAGGTAGAAACCGCAATCCGCCGTTCGGTTTTAACCCATCCTGAACATTTTCGATACCGAGGCGGCCAAAACCGCTGGTCCAAACCTCAAAAAAACTTGGCTGGCCCAATCTTTACCGCTCGGCCGGGGGAATCACGGCCTCATCCCGGCGGTAGACGCCGCTCCGGCCGCCCTGCTTCTCTTCTAGCTGCACCCTATCGATCACCATCGAGCGATCGACCGCTTTACACATGTCGTAAATTGTAAGCGCCGCGGCAGTTACAGCAACCAGCGCCTCCATCTCCACTCCGGTGCGGGCCGTGACGCGAGCCGTGGCCTCGACCTGGACCGTTTGGGCGTCTGGAAACGCGTATTGGATCTCGACTGAGTCCAGTGGCAGCGGGTGACAGAGCGGGATCAAATCGCTAGTGCGCTTGGCCGCCATGATGCCGGCCAGCCGAGCGACTTCGAGCACGTCCCCCTTGGCCAACTGCTTATCCCGGATGAGCGTCAAAGTCGACGGCGCCAGCCGAACCAGTCCACTAGCGCGGGCGCTCCGCGCGGTGACCGGCTTTTCGCCGACATCGACCATGCGGCTGGCCCCGGCGGAATCAAAATGACTAAGTTCACCCATAGCCACTTATTGTAAGCATCAACCAAGGGCCGTCGAGACGCCGGCGTTTGGATACGCGTCCAGGGAGGGCGAGGCTCCCGCCGAGCCGCGCGCCGAAAATGGAGCCTCCACCGCGCTCTCAATCCCCAGTCGCCTTTTCCACCTCAGCGCAAACACAAGCCCGCGGGGCGCCATCTTCAGGATGGTGACGGCGGCCTCGCGGGCAAGTGATTCATCCAGCCGTCAGACGGCTGATACCGCTTGTCTTCGCTACCGAACACAAGCGGTCTAGTTTTGGCTGGCCAGGACTATTGAATGCCTGGACCAGGATATGCGCCCGGTGGCACGGCGGCCCCCGGAGCACCCATGTACGGGTCAGGCGCATAAGCAGCGCTCGATCCGCACGCGGGCTGCGGCGGCGGGCTATTGCACGACGCGCCACGGTTAAACCAGTGGAAACATCCGCTGGAGCTGGCCAACAGCATCGCTGCGGCCGCTACAATTAGTAGCCTCTTCATTACACGCACCTCCATTAAAGACTGCGCATCACGGCGAGGCTGCGAGTCCCACAACTCTACCCCACGCTTGACGATGTGCAAACGCAACCGCGTGGAATTTTTGCGACAGGATACGTAGCAGAATCGGCACGCGCTTGGAGAATGTGCGCGAAACATACGAAGTGATTCCTGAGACGTAGCGGTCGCGCGCGCGACGGTCGTCGAGCTTTTCCGTCCCTTGCGAGCGCCCTCGAACGTGCCCTGCCGGCTGCGATTGCCGAGATCCCTTCCGCTGTTTGCAGCCATTGCGCTGGCGACGTTTGGCTGGCTCGCGCAGCAGGCGACTTTAACGGCTGGCGAGCCGAAACCGGTTGTGCGCCGAGCGCCGCCACTGGTGGCCAGCTTGGATTTGCAGTTAGCGCCAGAAATCGCGCCGGTCGCTCCGGCAAAGCCGCCGGCCAAAGCCACTTCGCAGCTTACTTTCAAAACGCCGTCCGAAGCGGTCCCAGCTCCGCTCCCTCACGGAACCACGGAAGCCGAGGCAATCGACCCGCCAGGCGAGCCGTGCGCTAGCGCCGCGGCCGGTAGCGAATTGTGGCTGGTCAGTACGCGCAGTCTGCCGCTGGGCGGCGATTGCTGTGCGCCAAAGTTTGCCCCAAACGTCTTTCGATTTATTTGCGGCGCAGGATTCCAGCGCGCGACGCTTGCCGAGTTGATCGCGGACGAAGAACCTGACCGGCCGACGATCATCTACATTCACGGCAACGACAACGACCCCGATGACGCCGCCGAAACCGGACTGGATTTGTACAACCGACTTCTCAATAGTCGTTGCGCGCAGCCGATCCGCTTGATCGTCTGGTCGTGGCCGAGCGAGGAAGTCGTTAAGCCCGTTCGGCAAGACGCCCGCATCAAGGCCTGCCGCACGAACATCGAAGGCTACTTCCTGGCCGTTTTCGTTGATCTATTGCCAGCGCACATTCACGTCGGCATTGCCGGCTACAGCTACGGAGCGCGAGTCGCCACGGGCGGACTCCACATCCTGGGCGGGGGCACGCTGGAAGGACGCCGCATTGGGACGCGCCGGCATCCGGACCGCGATCCGTTGCGATGCGTGCTAATGGCCGCGGCTATGGACAACGATTGGCTGCTACCGGGCCGCCCCCACGATCGTGCCGTTTCGCAGGTCGAAAGGATGGTGATTACCATCAGCCGCACCGACCATGTACTCTGCTTCTACCCGCTCCTCTGGGGCTGCGGCGGTCCAGAAGCGCTCGGCGTGACGGGCCTCATTAACGCCGGGAGCCTGGGCCCCGACGCGATGAAGATCGCCCACGTCGATGTCACCCGTGCAGTCCATCGTCGACACGCCTGGAACAACTTCGCCGAAGCGCCCGAGGTGATCTCACTACTGCGGCATGAATTGATGCACTGGCCCGCGACGGTTGCGGCGACGCCATAACTTTGATGGGCGCGACGAACGAAAGACGTAGGGCGCCATGCCCACGCTCGCGTGGGCATGCTGCGCGGACTGTTCCATCTTGAATGCAACGATTGCGTGTCTATCCATCCGCCGTGCGTGGAAGTGATTCTCGATCGATCGCCAGCGGTCCACTTCCAGGTGTCTCGTGCTCCCCGGCGCTCGACCATCGCCAGTCCATCGCTCGTTCGCAGAGGCCCCGCCGAACAGGATTCGCATGGATGTAATCAATCTTGGACCAGATCGCGGTCGGCTCCGTCAAATTACGGTCATAGCCTCCGCCGCGTTGCCAAAAGTGATGCCGCACGGTTCCGTCTAGTCGCTGCTCTTCCATCTGTGGAAGAAACGCAGGCGCATGACGTTTAATGAATAGCAACGCTCGTTTGGAGACTGGTTGCTTTAGTGCGGAGAGGATCCTACCAATCGAGTAATCGCCTCGCGTGGGCCAGAACAGCAAATGCACGTGCTCCGGCATCAGGACGTAGGCCCAGAGATGAATCTGATGCTTCGTGCGGCACGAGTCGATCGCATCGATCATCCATTCTCTTGTGCGTTGTCGAGAGAGGAACTGGCGTCGACGATAGCACGAGAATGTCAGAAAGTGAGCCTCGCCGGGTTCGTTATAACGCCGGCAACGCTTTCGTTGCTGTGGCATTTGCGTGCCCCATTTTCACGAAATTCTCGTACTTTTGTCGCGCATCGACTGGCGTTCGTCTGAAACGCAAACATGCCCACGCAAGCGTGGGCATGGCACCTTGCGCCCCTCGCGACAAGTTCTTTGATTTCCTACGCCTTCAACTGTTCGTCGTGGCGCATGCCGCTGGGGGGGCGGTCGGCAATGTGGACGTTTGCCAGGGCTCGCGCGGCGCCGGCGTGTTGTTCGACGTCGTTGTCTTCCCATTCGATCGAGACCGCACCGCTATAGCCGGCGCGATTCAGTTCGACCATCAGCTCCTCAGTGCAGGTGGCGTCTCGCGCCGTGCCGGCGGTAACAAAGTTCCAGCCGTTATCTTTGTCCCCCATCGGCCGGTGACCACCCAGGCGGCCGCTGCGGGTGTAGCCGTCGATGACTTGCACCCCTTTGATGTGGGCGCAGTGGATGCGGTCGCCATATTCTCGAATGAACTGCACGCCTGAAACGCCTTGCCATTCCATGTGCGAGCAATCGAAGTTGAACCCCGCGGCCTTGGCAAAACCGGCGGCGTCGACGGCCTTCAGGTATTCGCCCGCGCTACTAATATCGCCCATGGCCCGCTCACTCGGATGACATTCCAGATCGTACGTCGTGCCGTATTGCAGACAGGCCTGAAAGACCGGCGCGAAGCGCTCGAGCAAGAGCTCCAGGCTGACCTTATAAACATCCGGGATCGGATGACCACCGAGCGACGACGGCAGCGGCGGGAAGAGAAACCAATGACTCCAGCAATGCGCTGGGGAGCCGACGAAGCCAGAGACTGGCACAACGCGATCCTGTTCTTTACCCAGAAAGTGGGCCAGCCGGACCATGTTCACCAGCGCCGTCTGGGCCTGTCGCTGAGCAATCTTGCCAACTTCCTCCGGCACGAAGAATGGATCAGTCCGCGGCGGGTTGTTGCCGGCGGCGCGCCACTTACTGTAGGCCTCGACCGCTTCGCCACCCAGGAACTGTAGTGTTTTGGCCGTTGGCTCGTCGCCGAGTGCTTGCCCTTGCAAGTGGCCGGCGACGGAGAAGATTTCGAGCTTGCGCTGCTTGGCCTTGGCCACGCGTTCCTTGGCGTACTCGCGGGCGCCGGCGTCGTCGCCACAGCGGTCGAGCTGCAATTCCCAGCTCGCTTCTTCCCAACCGTCGAACCCGGTCTTGGCGATCCAATCTAGCCAGCCATCTTCCGGCACATTGCCGAACTGGCCGCGGACGAGGCCGATCTGGTGATAGGAATGCAATCCCTGGCGATGCTCTTTGGTCTGGCGGTGGGCCACAATCCGGTCTCCGGTTGAATGTTCAGCATGCCGCGGCCGCCTGGCGGGGAGGCCGCGTTCTCGGGGAGCATCTTATGACGAAGTGGGCTCGTTTGCAAAAGGGGGCCGTGTGCCTCGAATCAGCCGCATTGAACGCTCCGACCCACCGAATTGAGACCTTGGCGAACGCTCGCGTCGCCGGCGCACTTCAGGATTTGCTCCGTATGGCTTGCGTAGCCGGTAGACTTTGCCAGTTCCTTGAGACATTGTTCCCCGGAATGCGCGGATCGTAATAGTTTTGCGACTTATCTGGCCGATAGAGGGAACTGTGGACCTGAGTCCGGCCTGCCTCATGCGGCGGCTTGCGAGACCGGCCCACGCGTTTGCCCATCCCCGCGGCCGAGCTTCCCACGCTCGGCCCACCGTGACCCACTTCCGTTTTCGGCCCCAATCATCGGCCGACCGAGCTAAGCGCCCTTGCGCGCTGAGAGGAGAAGAGACTATGCCCAGCCGTATCTTGGCGAGTTTCGTTCCGTTTCTGTTCGTTGCGGCCAATCTTGCACAAGCGGCCCGGTTTGACGGCGATGACTGCTGTCCGACTGGTTGCACAGTGAAGTGCGAATCGAACAGTTGCGTCGCGCGCCCCAATTGTCCGTGCCCCGCCAAGTATTGCGCGGCGCCGCCTCCACCTCCGCAATACCATCCGCATCACTATTGCGAGAACGGCAATTGCAAGATTACGCCAGCTGTTGTGCCACCATTGAAAAGCGAACAGCCGGTTGCGCGCAAGCAGGTTGCGCCCCGCGCCACCACGGCAAAATCTCCGGCTCGTGGACGCACGGCAACGCAGGCGGCTACCAAACCGGCCGGCAAACGGGTTGTAAAAGTCGCGGGCGTTCCAACGCGGCAAGCCAAGCAAGCGCCCGCCAAAGGCGCAGTTGCCGTTGCGCAGGCGACGAAGGAAAAGCCGACCGCCGAAAAGTCGAATGGCGAACCGGCGGAGAAAACGTCTCCTGAGGGTTTGACGCCCATCACCGCCGAAGAGCTGAGCTTGCCACCCCTGGGCAAGCCACTACCGGCAGTAAAAGCCGGCGTGGTCGAAAACGCCGAGCCGCGATCTTTGTACGTCTTGCCCGCCGGCGCGACGAATGCGATCCAAAAACAATCGCACAACGTCGTCACAGGCAACACTCCGGCGATGGACCAAAAAGCCGACGTCGTCACGAAGTCGTCTGCACAGGATCAGCGCTTGTTGATGGGGACCAGCGCTCCACGCGTTCGGCCAATGAGCGAGATCAGCCCGTCACGCGATCCGCTGCCTCCACCGATGGCGCCGGATTACTCGTCGATCCGACGCAAGTAAAACGCCGTCCACTCGCACGCCCCCAAAGGCCTGCGAGCCAATCTCTCCCGCGCCCACTTCGGACCCCCGGCCGAAGTGGGCGTTTTCGTTGCGCGCTGTTAGAAATGGGCGGCCTGGCTCCCGGCTGGCCGGCGACACAATCGTTGTAATGAGGCAACGCGGAATTTTCCGGCCGTCGCTTTCGAATTGCGCAGCTGCTGTAACTTCCGCAATTGGGTGAACGGGGGGCTATATTTTCGAGCCTACCCGAGTCCCCACCCGCCTTTGCAGGAAGCACGATTGGCATGATTCCGCGCACCCTGTTGCTATTGGTCTGCGCCCTGATCGCGGCTGCGACCGGCTGTGTCACTCCTCCTCCCCCGCCACCGGCGACCGAGGCGGTTGTCACCGTCAGCCAGCCGGTGAAGCGCGACGTGACGGACTACATCGACTACACAGGCCGCACCGACGCTGTGAACTCGGTCGATATCCGCCCGCGCGTGACTGGCTACCTGGTGAAGATGCCGTTCACCGAAGGAAGCGAGGTCAAGAAGGACGATCTGCTGTTCGAGATCGACCCGCGCCCCTATCAGGCGCAGCTCGACCAGGCAGAAGGACAAGTCGAACTGAACCGTGCCCATTTAAGGCTCGCTCAGGCCGATAACGTTCGCGCGAAAGGAATCGCCAAAACGCCTGGCGCGATCAGCCAGCAGGACCTGGATACTTACCAGGCGAAAGAAGAGGAAGCGATCGCAGCGCTGGCCGCGTCGATCGCCAATCTGGAAACGTACAAACTGAATCGTCAGTTCTGCGAGATTACTTCGCCAATCGATGGCGAAGTCAGCCGCTACTTCTTCACGCTTGGCAACCTGGCGAACCAGGACACCACGCTGCTGACGACGGTCGTCTCGCTGGATCCGATCTACGCCTACTTCGACGTTGATGAGCGGACGCTGCTTGAACTTCGCAACGCCATCAATAGCGGCAAGCTGGAGGTGGCCGGGCCGGGCGAAATACCAATGCTGATGGGGCTGCAAGGCGAAGAAGGCTACCCGCACAGTGGTTTGATCAACTTCGTCAACAACCGAGTTGATCCGTACACTGGCACAATCACACTTCGTGGCGTCTTTGCCAACCCCAAACCGGCCAACGGCGTGCGATTGCTTTCGCCTGGGCTGTTTGTGCGAGTGCGCGTCCCGATCGGCAAGCCCCATCCGGCGCTGCTGGTAACCGATCGCGCAGTGGGAACCGATCAGGATCGAAAATATCTGTACGTTGTCGACGCGCAGAACAAAGTGCAATATCGCAAGGTGCAGTTGGGCGCATTGCAGGAAGATGGGCTGCGAGTGATCACCGAAGGGATCGAGCCCGACGATTGGGTGATCGTGACCGGCCTGCAAATGGCGCGACCGGGCGCGACGGTTTCGCCAGATCGCGTGCCGATGCCGATTCCGCTGCAAGAAGAAGCAATCCATCCCGATAGTTCCATCGCGCCAGCGAAACCGGCGGACTCGTCATCGCAAGTTGAGGGCAAAGGTGACCCACGCCCGACGAACAAGCATGTGCCGGCGCCTGAGGTGAACCCTACTCCGATTGACCAGCGGCCAAACCGCACCATGCCGGGTGATCCCGAAAAATCTCCGGGTGAGCCTGCGCCGCGTGCGCCTCAACCGCTGTCGCCAAATCCGCCGGCGAGAAATTCGAGCCCGAGTGACGCGCCACTTCGGACACCGGCGCCAGCGAAAACCGACAAACCGTAGGAAGTCGGTTTGCCATGATTTCTCGATTCTTCATCGATCGCCCGATCTTTGCGTCTGTGCTGTCGATCGTGATCACGCTGTCGGGCGCGATCGCGATGTTCTCGCTGGCGATCGCGCAGTATCCGGAGATCACGCCCCCCACGGTCCAGGTTTCTGTCAACTATCCCGGCGCCAGCGCGCAAGTGGTGGCCGACACCGTCGCCGCGCCAATCGAGCAGCAGGTGAACGGCGTCGAGGGCATGCTCTACATGTCGTCGCAGTCTGGCAACGACGGATCGTACAACCTGACGGTGACGTTCAACCTGGGGACAGATCTCAACACCGCGCTCGTGATGGTGCAAAACCGGGTGCAGTTGGCGATGCCGCAATTGCCCAGCACCGTGCAGCAACAAGGGCTGACGATCAAGAAGAAGTTGCCGAACATCCTGCTGGCGATCAATTTTTATTCGCCAGACAATCGGTACGATGACATTTATCTGAGCAACTACGCCACGATCCACGTCAAGGACGAGATCTTTCGCCTCGAGGGCGTGGCCGACATCAATTACCTGGGCGAGCGCGACTACAGCATCCGCGCCTGGTTAGACCCAGAGTTGCTGGCGTCGCGCAGCATCACAGCGTCGGAAGTTGCTGACGCGATCAAAGGGCAGAATCTGGACACGTCGCTCGGCAGCATGGGCCAGGCGCCGTCCGATTCGCCGGCCGCGCTCCAGGAACCGTTCGATACGCTCGGCCGTCTGACGACGCCGCAGCAGTTCGGCGAAATCATCATCAAGGCCGTCGATGGCGCCCAGTTTGCCATGACGCCACAGATTGTGCGGCTCAAGGATGTGGCGCGTGTCGAACTGGCGGCACAGCAATACGATCAGTCTTGCCTGCTCGACGGTCAGCCATCGGTCGGCCTGGCGGTCTATCAGTTGCCTGGCACCAACGCGCTCGACGTTGCGGAGCGCGTGCAAGCCAAAATGCGCGATCTGAGCACACGGTTCCCTGACGGGCTCGATTACAAGATCGCCTATGACACGACACCTTTCGTCAAAGAATCGATCATCGACGTCGTCCGCACGCTGTTCGAGGCCGTGGCGCTCGTGGCGATCGTCGTCCTGGTGTTTTTGCAGAATTGGCGCGCCGCGGTCATCCCGCTGGTGGCCGTGCCTGTGGCGATCGTCGGTACGTTTGCCGTAATGCATGTGCTGGGCTTCAGCCTGAACAACATCTCGCTGTTCGGCCTGGTGCTGGCGATTGGTATCGTCGTCGACGACGCAATTGTGGTGGTCGAAAACGTTGAGCGCTGGTTGGAACGCGGCCTGCCGGCCAAGGAGGCGGCCCGCCGCGCCATGGACGAGGTGACCAGCCCCGTGCTTGCCGTGGCGATTGTGCTCTGTGCCGTGTTCGTGCCGTGCGCGTTCATCACGGGTATCTCGGGTCAGTTCTTTCGACAATTTGCCGTGACGATCGCGGTATCGACCGTGATCTCGGCGTTCAACTCGCTCACGCTCAGCCCGGCGCTGGCGGCGCTGCTTCTACGGCCGCGCGAGGCCAAGCGGGACGTGCTGAGCCGGTTGCTCGATTTCTCGCTAGGGTGGTTCTTCCGGCTGTTCGAAATGACCTTTTCGGTCGCGACCAACTTCTATGTGAAAATCGTCGGCTGGTTCTTGCGATTGTCGTTCATTGTGCTGCTGGTGTACGTCGGATTGCTTGGCCTGACGTACTTTGTGTTCGACAAAATGCCGACCGGCTTCATTCCGCAGCAGGACCAGGGGTGGCTGCTCGTCAATGTGCAATTGCCCGATTCGTCATCTGTCGAGCGCACTCGCGAAGTTATGAGCCGCGTTGAAAAGCTGGCTCGTGAAACACCGGGCGTGGCGCATACCGTGGCAATCAGTGGCCAATCGGTGCTGCTGACGGCGAATAGCGCGAACTTCGGGTCGATGTTCGTCGTGCTCGATTCGTTTGATAAGCGCAAGACGCCGGATCTGCATGGCGAGCAGATCATGATGAAGCTTCGTGAGACTTACGCCCGCGAGATCCACGGCGCCGTGATCAGCGTCTTCGGCGCGCCACCGGTGCCCGGTATCGGCACGGCCAGTGGTTTCAAGCTGATGGTCGAAGACCGCGGCTCGTTGGGCCTGCCAGCGCTGCAAAAGAATACGGATGCGCTCGTTGCCGAGTTGACCAAGGTCAACGGATTGCTGGGCGTGTTCACCATGTTCCGCTCGAACACGCCGCAGCTCTATATGGATATTGACCGCTCGAAGGTCCGCGCCATGGGGGTCTCGATCTACGACCTCAATCAGACATTGCAGATCTACATGGGCTCGCTGTACGTCAGCAACTTCAACGTCTTCGGCCGGTCCTGGCAGGTCAACATCATGGCCGATGGAAAGTTCCGGAATCAGATCACCGACATCGACCTGCTGAAGGTTCGCAACAATCGTGGCAACATGGCGCCGCTGGGCACGCTCGTCGATATCAAAAGCGTCAATGGGCCCGTGATGGTGACGCGGTACAACCTCTACCCGGCCGCTCCGGTCAACGGTGTGATCTTTCCGACGATGAGCTCCGGCCAGGCGATCAACATTATCGAACAAAAGGCCAAGGCAACGCTGCCGCGCTCGATGAAGTCGGAATGGACCGAGCTGACCTTGATGCAGATCGACGCCGGCAACACGGCGATGTACGTCTTCGGGCTGGCCGTAGTGTTCGTGTTTTTGGCGCTGGCGGCGCTGTATGAAAGCTGGTCATTGCCGCTGGCCGTGATTCTGGTTGTGCCGATGTGCTTGCTGTGCTCGGTGATCGGCGTGGCGCTCGCTCATACGGCGATCAATATCTTTGTGCAGATCGGCCTGGTGGTGCTCGTCGGTCTGGCGTGCAAGAACGCGATTTTGATCGTCGAGTTCGCCAAGCAACTACACGAAGAAGGCAAGCCGCTCGAGGAAGCCACGCGCGAAGCCTGCCGGCTCCGACTGCGCCCGATCATGATGACTTCGCTGGCGTTCATTTTGGGCGTTGTGCCCCTGGTTGTGGCCGAGGGGGCTGGCGCCGAGATGCGCCGCTCGCTGGGCACCGCGGTCTTCAGCGGGATGTTGGGCGTGACCCTGTTCGGCGTCTTTTTCACGCCGGTCTTTTTTCTGGTGATTGAACGCCTCTCGCAGACGCGCGCGCTGTCGAATCCGTACGTCCGGCGGATCGGCTCGATGGCCTGGAGCGCGGCGGGCGGAGTGGCGGTTGCCTTTTTACTGCACCGCGCCCAATGGATGGGTTGGCAAGCGGCCATTATCGCCGGCAGCGTCACGGCCGTCGCCACGGGGGCGCTGGCTGCGCGGTTGACCATGCGGGTCAAGCCACGAACGCGAAAGTAACCGTACGCACAAAGGGCTACGCACGTGATATCCCATTTTTTTATCGATCGACCGATCTTTGCGTCGGTGTTGTCGATCGTCATCACCTTGGCCGGCGGCGTGGCCGCGTTCAAGCTGCCGGTGGCGCAATACCCGGACGTAACGCCGCCGACGGTGCTAGTGACCTGCATCTACCCGGGCGCGAACGCGCAAACCGTTCGCGACACCGTCGCCGCGCCAATCGAGCAGCAGGTCAGCGGCGTCGAGAACATGATCTACATGTCGTCGCTCTGCACCAACGACGGCTCGTACGTGCTGACTGTGACGTTCAAGCTGGGCATGGACTCGGATATGGCCCAGGTGCTGGTGCAAAACCGGGTCTCGCTGGCCCAGCCGGTCATTCCGGACCTCGTCCAGCGCGAAGGGATCAACGTCAAAAAGATGTCTCCCAGCACGATGATGATCGTGAACTTCTATTCGCCGGATCATCGTTATGACAACATCTTTCTCAGCAACTACGCCACGATCCAGGTCAAAGACGAACTCGGCCGATTGCCGGGCGTGGCCAATGTCTCGTACCTGGGCGAGCGCGACTATAGCATGCGGGCCTGGCTCGACCCAGACAAGCTGGCGTCGCTCAATCTCACGGCCGAAGACGTTTCGCAAGCGATCAGCGAGCAGAACTTGCAGGTGGCGGCGGGCCAGATCGGCCAGCAGCCGGTTCCCAAGGGGCAACAGTTTCAACTAACGATCAACACGCTCGGCCGGCTGGTCGATCCCGAGCAATTTGCGGACATCATCGTCAAAGTAGGGGATGGCAGTTCGAAGACCGGCGAGTCGAGCAGCATTGTTCGCTTGCGTGACGTGGCGCGAATCGAACTCGGTTCGCAGCAATACGATCAATCCTGCACGCTCGATGGCGAACAGTCGGTCGCGCTCTCGATCTATCAGTTGCCTGGCTCCAACGCGCTGGCCACGGCCCGCGGCGTTTACGCCAAAATGGATGAGCTGGCCGAGCGCTTTCCGGACGGGCTGAAATACGAGATCGTTTACGACACGACGCCGTTTATCAAGGAATCAATTCTCGAAGTTTTCAAGACCCTGCGCGACGCGATCATCCTGGTTGCGATTGTCGTGTTGGTCTTCTTGCAGAACTGGCGGGCTGCTCTGATTCCACTAATCGCTGTGCCTGTCGCGATCGTCGGCACCTTCGCCGTGATGGCCGGTTTGGGATTTTCGCTCAACAACCTGTCGCTGTTCGGATTGGTGCTGGCGATTGGCATTGTCGTCGACGACGCAATTGTCGTGGTCGAAAATGTCGAGCGCTGGCTGGAAGAGGGGCTGTCACCGCGCGACGCGGCGCGCAAGGCCATGGACGAAGTCACCAGCCCGGTGATCGCCGTGGCGCTCGTTTTGTGCGCCGTGTTTGTGCCGTGCGCGTTTATCACTGGCATTACCGGCGAGTTCTTCCGTCAATTCGCGGTAACGATTGCCGTGTCGACGGTGATCTCTGCGTTCAATTCGCTCACACTCAGCCCGGCGCTGGCAGCGCTGATTCTGCGACCACGGCACGAATTGCGTGATCCGCTCACCAAAGTGCTCGATTTCACGCTCGGCTGGTTCTTCAAGCTATTCAACGCTGGCTTCAACATTGGAACAAACGTCTACACTGCCGCGGTCGGGCGCTTGCTGCGCGTCAATCTGGTGGTGCTGTTGATCTACGGCGGCTTGCTCTGGTTGACCTATCACGAATTCAGCCGAGCCCCCACGGGCTTCGTGCCAGAACAAGATAAGGGCTACCTGCTCGTCAACGTGCAATTGCCAGATTCGGCAAGTGTCGAGCGAACGCAAGAGGTGATGCGCCGGATCGACGCGATTGCCAAAGCCACCGATGGCGTATCGCATACCGTGGGCATTTCCGGCCAATCGTTGCTGTTGGGCGCCAACGCGCCGAATCTTGGCTCGATGTACGTGATGCTCAAAGAATTCTCCGAACGGCGCGGGATCACGGCCGATAGCGTCTCGGCCCACATTCAGCAGGAGTGCGTCAAGCAGGTTCGCGAGGCGATGGTCAGCATCTTTGGCGCGCCGCCGATTGATGGCCTTGGCACAACGGGCGGGTTCAAGCTGATTGTCGAAGATCGCGGCAACCTGGGACTCGACTCGCTCGAAGCGGTCGGCGACAAAATCGTCGAACAGGGGAACAGCACGCCGGGGCTCGAAGGACTGTTCAACAGCACCCGCGCGAACACACCGTGGCTCTATCTTGATATCGATCGCACGAAGTGCCTGGCCGTGGGCCTCTCGATGCAGGAGGTGTTCAACACATTGCAGATTTATCTGGGCTCGTACTACGTCAACAACTTCAACGAGTTTGGCCGGTCATGGCAAGTGAACATCATGGCCGACAAAAAGTTTCGCGATCAGGTCGAAGACGTCAAGCTGATGAAGGTTCGCAACAAAAAGGGCCAGATGGTCCCCCTGGCGACGGTGATGACCGTGCGCGACTCGACCGGGCCGGTGGCCGTGATGCGCTACAACATGTATTCGGCCACGGCGATCAATGGCAACCTGACGCCGGGCACAAGCTCGGGTCAGGCCATCAAGCTGATGGAAAAGATCGCCAAAGACAACTTGCCCAGGTCGATGGCCTACGACTGGACCGAATTGACCTACATGCAGTTGCAGGCGGGCAACACGGCGATCTACGTTTTTGCCCTGGCCGTGGTGTTTGTGTTTCTGGTCCTCGCCGCGCAGTACGAGAGCTGGAAGCTGCCGATGGCGGTGATCCTGGTCGTGCCGATGTGCTTGCTCTGCTCGGTCGTCGGCGTGCAGATCGCCCACTTGGATGTGAACATCTTTACGCAGATCGGACTCGTCGTGCTCGTTGGCCTGGCGAGCAAGAACGCGATTCTGATCGTCGAGTTCGCCAAGCAGCAGCAAGAAGCCGGCATGGGGCGGAGGGAAGCGGCGCTAGCGGCCTGCCGGTTGCGCTTGCGGCCGATTCTGATGACGTCGTTCGCGTTCATCCTCGGGGTGGTGCCGCTGGTGATTGCCGAGGGCGCTGGCGCCGAGATGCGCCGCACGCTGGGGCTGGCCGTGTTCAGCGGGATGTTGGGCGTGACCGTCTTCGGAATCTTCCTGACGCCCGTCTTCTACGACGTGATCCAGCGCTTTGGGGCCGCGCCGCAGGTTGCCCACGGAACAACGGTCGGCCGAGAAGCGGCAACTGTGGCGCCGGCAGCGCCGCCCGCAGCGCCTGAAGCGAAATCGAATCCAACGCCTCCACCGACAGATCGTCCGGATCAATCGCCAGGAAAATAACGCTCGGGCATGCGCCAGTGAATGCCGAGCGCTCGACTACTTGCTGCCCGGCCAGCACATCGGCACGCAGCGATACCACGGTTCGCAATTCCGTGGGCAGGCCACCGGCGGTTTGGGGCAGTAGTCGTTGGCGTATCCACACGGCGCGCGCGGCGGCGGGCAAGGCATTGATTTTCCGCAATAATCGTTCGCGCAACCGCACGGTGGCAGCCGAGGATCGCACGGCGCCTGCTTGTAGCAATAGTCGTCCGGACACCAGCCGCAACCGACGCCGAAGATCGGCGTTGGGTTGCAGCGCGGGTAGCCGAAGATTCGCGGTAGCGCGGCGTCGGCGACGCCTAACAAGCCAAACAGCAAACTGGCCGCAACTAGCCCGCGATAAGTCGTCGCTTGCATACGGTCGAATGCCTGGTTTCTGAGTGGGTATTTTGCTGAGTGAGCCGCTCGCGCGACACGGCATCAACGCGTAACACTAGGGGGCCGGCGCTATGGTTTCGTTCCAACTCGTTGGCGTGACCGAATTCGATTCCAGCATAAACGTGGGTGCTTTCCGCCCGGGATCTCGCAGCACGTTCTGAATCTCGGGCGCTGGCTTCACAACGGTCTCAGAGAGACGCACTGATTGCGGCGCACTGACGATCGAAAGCGAAACCGCCGGCTCGACACTCTGAGGTTGATTCGAAATTGTCGGCTTTGCCTTAGCCACGCTGCGCAGGACGTTGTGCTCGGTATTCGATGGCCCACCGGCGCTGATCGGCGACGCTTCTCGGCTCGAGGCAATAGTTGTAACCTGCGACGGCGCTGCTTCCGCTTGATCCTGACTCTCCGGAATCACACCCGACGTTACTGAAACAAACTCGAACGTGCTTGGGCGAAGCGAAGTTGAGGTGGGCAGCGCGTTGTTGCGCAACTTGTTTTCCAGGTCTGGTCCGTCAGGATCTGTCAGGTTGACGGGCGGAGGTGGTTGTGAAATGGCTGGCGACACATCAACCGGCGGCGTCGACTTGGGCTTCACGGGCGCAGCGGGTTGCGTAGGCCCTGGTTGCTTGGGAATCGGAAGAGATGGATCGCCTTGCGAAGACAGCTTAGGCGCCTCGAGGTTCATCGGCGCTGCTTTGATCGAGGTTGCCTGCACGGATTTCGATTGCGTTGATTTTAACGGGCTCTGTTTCGACTGTGCTGGTATTGATTGCGCCGGGTTCGAATCGCTTGGCGCGGAAATACCAGCCGCTGGTTGGGCCGCTGATGCCTCGGTTTGAGTCGTTTGCACTGGCGCCGGGTCTACCAGCGTTGGTTTAACCGCGGCCCGCTTGGGCGCCTCGGTCTTCGGTTTCGCAGGGTTCTTCAACGGGACAGGGTCCTGCGCCGGCGCGTTGGGATTTGGGGTTGGATTCGGCAATTGCTCGATGACAGCAGGCGGGATCCATTCCCCCTGTTGTTCGGTCAGCGGCAGCCCCGGCGCCGACTCTTGATCTGGGTTGAGCCGGATTTGCCAGCCGCCGCCTAGCGCCCGGTAAGTTTGCACCAAGCCCGTCGCAATGGCGCCAAAAGCTTGCGCGTACGAGTTTTGCTGGGTGACCAGATTCTGTTCGACCAAAGAGACGCGATTGAAATCGACCAGGCCCCCCTTGTACTGGGCGATGGCGACGACGACGGCCTTCTCGGCGGCATCGACACTTTCGGCCATAAAACGCGCTTGCTCTTGCGAGCGGAGGAACGTGACCAGGCCATTCTCGGCCTCTTGATCGGCCTTCAGCACTTTTTGCTGATATTCAACCACCAGTTCCTGGAACAGCGCGTCTTGCGCTCGGACGTTGTTCAGAATGCGACCGTAGTTCAGCAGGTTCCATTGGAAACCCGGGCCGACCCCGGCCTGCAGCGCTTTCGAGTTCAACAGATCATTGAACTGCGCAGCCTGGCCGCCCAGCGTGCCGTTGATCGAGATATGCGGATAGAAGTCCGACTCGGCGATGCCGATCCGCGCGGCTTGGGCCGCCGCGTGGCGCTCTGCGCGACGCACGTCGGGGCGCCGCCTGAGCAGATCGGCCGGAATGCCAACGGCTATATCGACGGGCGTGGTCGGAATTGGCATGGCCGACATCCGCTTACGGAGGTCTTCCGACGGAATGCCAAGCAGCACGCATAATTGGTTAGTCGCTAACCGTAGACTGATTTGCAGTTGCGGAACCTGCGCTTGAGTTTGCGAGAGGATGCTCTGGGCCTGATCGACATCGAGCTCAGTGACCAGACCACCTTTGAAGCGGGCATTGGCAATGGCCAATGTTTGCTCCTGCAAACGAACATTCGCCTGCGTGTACGCGATCTGCGCCTCGAAGATGCGCATGTTTACGTACGCGTTGGCGATATCGCCAAGCATGGTGACCATCACATCGTCGTAGTCTTCGACCGATGCGCTTAACTCAGCGTCAGCGGCCTCGATCGCGCGGCGATAGCGGCCCCAGAAGTCGAGTTCCCACGCGAGCGTAAAGCCCAGGTCGTTCTGACTGTAATAGCGGTCCAAAACGAACGGGCGATTCGCGGCTTCGGTGCTGATCGCCGCTCGCAGGTAGTCGCCAGACATGTACTGCTGTTGCGGAAAGAACGTGCCAATGGCGTAGCCCAAATTGGCGCGGGCTTGCAGGATGCGGAAGCCGGCTTCGCGCAAGGTCAGATTCTGCCGATAGGCGTCGGCGACCAATTCGTCGAGCACCGGATCCTGGAACAGAGTCCACCAGTGGCAGATGTCGTCGGTTTCTTCCGAGCGGACTCGCTTGTCGGCCGCGTCGATCCATTCCTCGGCTACCGGCGCGGGCGGCCGCTTGTAATTGGGGCCGACTTTGAACCCATTTCCGACATACTCTCGCATGCTCGTACAGCCACTCGCTGCACAGAACAGTAGCAGGGTGACTGCGCAAAATAGTGGCCCGCGTCCGGGCGAGCCGGGCCCGGCGACTACTGATGCTGGCTTCGATTGTGAAGGCGTCCGTGCCTTCATGCGAGGGTCCTTCAACGCAGACTGGCGGCTCCGAATGCCGCTCGAACATACTGGCTTCGATTAGACCACCTGCCTGGCCGACAGGCGGCGCGCGGCGAAGGCGCATGGGCGCCCGGCAATGGGTGTATCGGCAAGGTTTCCCTAATCGTTACAGTCAATCCAGCCGTTAAGATCGAAAAATTCTCCAATTTCTTGTAGAGCAAGGAGTTCCGTGCAGCGGGCGCCATTTCACGGGCTGGGAGAAAATAATTGCAGATACACCTTAGTTTTCGAGGTTTTCCGCTTGGCCAAGTGAAATTCGCGATGTGGCGGCGGGGCCGGGAGTGGGCTGCCAGAACGACGGCACTCCATCTCGAGTTGCCTTCACTATCAGGGCAGCTTGATCCCTGGACGGCGCGTAGATGTGAGTTGAGTCCTATTGGCGCGAGTTTTGCTTTGAGGCGAGTAGCTCGAAGGAACCAGTCAAAAGCTGGCAGGAATTCAATCTGCGGGATGTAGCGAACCAGAACGGAATGCGCTTGTCTAACGTAGAAGGAGGTGATGAGGCGTCGTCAAAAACGTTTCAACCGTTCCTTCGGGGAAATCCGACCCGTCCAGTTTTTTTTCGGACACTACGGAGTAACTGAGCTGCTCAGGGAGAAGGAGAGAGTCATGCCAAGGCCAGAAGAAAACACGCCCGAATCAAACGAAACCGACAAGCTGCGAACTAGCGCCGCCCTGGCGAGCCTGGACGTCTTCAGCGCGTCGGAAGAGAAGGCCTTGGCGGATTTCGATTGCTGGATGGACGGCGAGCTCGAGAAACTGGTCGCCCGCTGGAGCCATCTGGCGTCGCCCAACGCCGCGAAGTCGCGCGGTTTCGGCCGTCACAATCTCTAAAGACTAAGGCAGGCTAGGGCGAGCGTTGCCTTCCGGGAGGGCGAGGCTCCCGCTGAGCCGAGTAGTTCGATTAGCCTCCGTGCCCGATCGAAGCAGCAATCTGCCGCACTACCGGCGCCGGCACTTCAATCCGGATCAACACTGACTTGAACGCCGGTGTCTTCGACGCGGGATCGACTCGGCGTGAGACCAGCACATTGGCCTCCGGGTAATACATCAAGGCGTTGCCCGGTTTGATCTGGTCGAAGTCGCGAACCAGGATATTCGGCAGTCGGCCAGTTTCGCTGACGATGGTGACTCGCTGCTCTGGTTTCAGCTCGAACCGCGCGATGTCATCCGGATGCAACAGGATCACGTCGCGGCGATCCTGGTTGCGGTATAAGTCGTAATCTTCGTAAACGACGGTATTGAACTGGCCTTCGCTGCGCACGGTGGCCAATCGCAGCACGCCATCGCCCCCTTCCGGTTCCGGCAGTTCATGCGCTTTCAATCGCGCCTTGCCGTCGGCGGTGGGGAATTTCGGCGTGTGCAATGTGCGGCCCGGGATCTGGAATTCTTTCTTCGTTTCGGCGATCGTGCTGAGTTGCTCGAAACCGGGAATCATTTTCGCGATCTGCGCTCGGATCTCCGATGTGCTGCGCATCGCCTGCCAATCGACCGGTCCAGTCGTGCCGAGGACGCGGCTTCCTAGTTCGGCCATGACTTCGACTTCGCTGCGTGGGCCGGTGTGACGGGCTGGGCCGCCATCGCTAAGCCGCACAAAATTGAACATCGATTCCTGCGTCGTCGCTTGCGGCTCTTCATCCCGCGCGAGCACCGGCAGCACAATCGTCTCGCGCGCCAACCCGCGGGCATGTCCGGTGTTCAATGTCGTGTTGAGCTGCACGAGCATGTCGAGATTTGCCAGTGCTCTGTCGGCGTACTGGGCGTCTGGGTTTGATCCGAACAGGTTGCCGCCGAGGCACAGACCGAATTTCAGCCGACCCGCCTCGGCCGCTTCGACGCAGGCCATGGTGTCGAGCCCCGCGGCCGTCGGCAACTTGATGTTGTAGTGGGATTCCAAACGCTGGAAGACGGCGTCCTTTAACTTGGGCGCAACGCCGACCGAGCCGATTCCCTGCACGTTCGAATGGCCTCGGATCGGTAGCAAACCGGCGTGCGGTCGGCCGACCATCCCACGCAGCAGCGCCAGATTGGCGATCGCTTCAACGTTTTGCACGCCATGCGTGTGATGCGTGATGCCCATCGTCCAGGCGAAGACGACGTTCTTCGCCCGCGCGTAGCGCTCGGCGATTGCTTCGATTTCGGCCTTGCCGACGCCGGAGTAGTCGTAGATTGTCTGCCAATCGAGCGCGGCGAGGCTGGCGGCCAACTCCGGGTAACCATTGCAGTGGGCTGCGAGATACGGTTCGTCGATGGCCCGCATCTCGACGATTCGTTTGGCGACGCCGGTCAGCAGCGCCAGGTCTCCGCCGATGTTCGGTTGGACATACAGGCTGGCAATCTCGCTGCCGAAAAGCAGGCTGCGCGGATCGCTCGGGACGCGAAAATTGATCAGACCCGTCTCACGCACCGGGTTGATCACAATCACTTCGCCGCCGCGTCGCCGCAGATGCATCAGCGTGGTCATCAACCGTGGATGATTGCTGGCCGGATTGCCGCCGATGATGAACACCAGGTCGGTGTGTTCCAGGTCTTCCAGACTGAGCGTGGCGGTACCAGTGCCGAGCGAGTTGTTCAGCCCCACGCCGCTGGCCTGGTGGCAATAGAAGCTGCAATTGTTGACGTTGTTGGTGCCGTACAACCGCGCGAAGAGTTGCACCAAAAAGCCGGCTTCGTTCGAACTGCGGCCGCTCGTGTACCAAAAGGTTTCGTCCGGTGCGAGGGCGCGAAGTTTTTCGGCGATGCTGTCGAGCGCCTCTTCCCACGAGATTGGCCGATAATAATCGTCGCCGCGCACGTAACGCATCGGCTGCGTCAGCCGACCGGCGTGCTCCATCTCGCGCGGCGAGAAGCAAGCGAGTTGCGGGATTGCATACGTGGTGAAGAAATCAGCAGGAATGCCCCCTTGCATGTCGGCGGCCATGGCTTGCAACGACTTCTTGCAAACCTCGGGGAAGCGTCCGGCTTCGTTGATCATTCCGCCGGCCTGACCGCCCATACCGAGCGCGCAGGTTTTGCAGGCGTTGCGAGACCGCATGGCCTTCCACAATTTCCAAAAGCCGCCCACCTGACGCGCTTTGCGGAACGTGTACCAAATCGCCTGCCAGCCGCCGCCGGAAGTGAGTTTTTTCATCGCCAGGGATCCAGGTGAACTTTGGAAACAATGCATCGGGAGGCGCCGGCCATGGCAACAATCAGGATACCCCGGTTCGCTGCGGCAAGGAACCGAGGCCGCTCGTCGACATTTCACGCACTATGGCCCATGGAGCCTCGAATTGAGCAAGTGATCGCGAAACTCCGCGTACGCCAAATGAAAAAGCGTGGCTTCCGAACGTTCGGAAGCCACGCTTGAAAAGTTATTGTTCTGTGAGCAAATGGGCTTGCTAGCCAACTCGCCGTTATCGCAAGTTTGGATAATAGTGCGAGTAATTATTCCACGTCGCCTGGTGGCCAGTCGATCTTAGTGACTCGCTCCCAGCATTGCCCGAGCTTGGCGGTTTAGCTTCCAAACGATTGATCTGCGAGGCTTGCTGCGAATTGACGCGCTGCTGATTCACCTGCGGACGAACCAATGACTGGTAGTTCGTCAGGTTTGGATCGTTGTTGTTCACCAGGTTCAGATAGGGGCTCACCGTCGGGCGGCTGTTCAGCCCTTGAGCAGCTTGCCGTTGGATCAAACCAGCACTAGGCGTCTGTATTCGAGGCGGCTGTGGACGCGTTATGGCCGGCTTATAAACCTGCGCGACAGCAATCGTCGGCACGAATGCAAAACCAACCGCAATTACCATCAACGCAACAAACTTGCTCATCAGATACACCTTTGCTGGAACTTGGAGGAATCAAACCCCAGGATCCGCCTACCGCGTAGCCGCTCTTTCGGTTGAAACCGAAATCAAACGTTACCTACATAATCGTAGCACCCTACCCCATGAGGATCAACGTAATTGCTACGAACCGGCTTACGCCGACGGGGCCAGTATTCCGTTTGGCAGAGGCCTATTCCAAGCAAAATCACCTGCCCCACCCGGTCAGGGCATCCCACTAGAAGCCGCCGGTTCCGGCGCCGGTTTGAAAGCCGAGTGGGAAGCGGTTGGCGGTTTGGATCATCTGGAAGGTCAAGATGTTGAAGCCGACAATACGCTCGATCGGCCCGATGACCTTGTCGACGATCGTGTCC
>Ga0070665_100001376_pt1 | contig 28638 bp, 22 predicted proteins | sample KBSS13metaG_FD_65862 | JGI IMG/M metagenome (GOLD analysis project Ga0070665, IMG submission 65862) | Switchgrass rhizosphere microbial communities from Kellogg Biological Station, Michigan, USA - KBS S1-3 metaG | ecosystem: Host-associated > Plants > Roots > Rhizosphere > Soil ... | reverse complement strand
CCGAAGAGATTGTGGAAGTCCTCCTGCGCGTCGTCGCGGATCGAGCCGAAGTGCTCCAGGTACAGATCCCAGAGCTTGGCCTTGCGGTTCATCGGCAGCAGGCTGTCGATGACGCTTTTGCCGACGAGTTTGCGCTCGAGTGCCTCCGGCTCGAACCGCGTCAGCACGCCGGCGAGCGCCGCGCGCATGCCCGCCATCGTGCCGATGCTGTGGCCGACGAGGTCATGCATCGCATCACGCATCGCTGGGGGCCCGGCCATGAACCCACGCAGTGGCGGCCGCAGCAATTGTTCGAGGGCGGCTTGCGCGTTGGGCGAGAACTTGAGCGGGTTGTTGTTGCGGCTGCGTATCGTCGTGACCTCGGCGCGCAACTCGGTCTTCGCGGTGGCGCGCACTGCCATCAGGCGCAGCGTGCCTTCGATCGCCTCGATCATCACCTTGCCGAGGAGGCGCATCTGGTCGGGGCTCAAGCCCTGCGGCGTCTCGACGCGGATACCCGCGCCTTCGCAGAACGCGGCCCAGAGTGCATCGCCGCCGTGCGACGGCGCCCGCGATGAGGGGGCCGCTGCCAGAGGCGGCGGTGCCGCCACGCGCGGTGCTGCCACCTGCGGAGGGCGGTAGGCCCCCTTCAGCTCGGGCGTGTGGTTGAAGGCGGCATGAGGTGTCGGCGCGGGTGGCGGCTGCACGCCGCCCGCCGATCCGAACATCGCGAACGGGTCGGTGCTCGGCGCGTTGGCGCGCGCCGCCGGCTGACCCGCGCTCGGCGGCGCGGAGCCCCCACTGAGAAACGCAGCGAGAGGATCGTCCCCGCCGGCCGGCGCGGGGCCGAGGCCGAAGAGCGCATCGATCGAGGGCGGCGCCGCCGACCCTGCACCGACGGATCCGAGCAGGTCCCTGGCGCCGACCTGTGGCGCGGGCGCTTTCGGCGCCGACGACGCGGGCGCGCGCGGCGGCGGCGCGAGATCGGCGAACGGATCGAAGTCGTCGGGCAGGCGCGCCGGTGCACCGCTGGGCGGAGGGGACTGCGGCGTTGCCGCCGCCGCAGGCGCGCTGCCGCCGCCGAGGAAGCCGAACGGATCGGCAGCCGGATTCGATGCCGGTGTGTTGCCGCCGAGCAAGTCTGCGAACGGATTCGACGCACTGGCCGCGGCCCGCCCGGGCGAGGGCGCGGGTGGCGGTGTCGCGGGGAGATCGCGGGGCGGTCGCGCCATCTGCTGCGGATCGGTGCGGTGTTCGACCGCCGATTTCACGATCACCGCGCGCGCGTCGACGACGGCGCGGCCCTGTGTGATGGTCCGCACGGCTTCGTTGTCGGTTTCGATCTGCACGCCCAGCACGTAGCCGCCGATGCGCAATTCGTCGTGGCTGGCGAGCACGCCTCGCTCGCCCGGGGCGAGCGTGCGCCCGTTGATGAAGATCGCGTTCGCCGATGCCGCGTTGCGAATGTAGAACTGACCCTCGTGGGCGACCACCTCGGCTTGCAGCCGCGAGATGTGGCGCTCCGGGTCGGGCAGGGCGAGCGTGTTCGTGTCGGAGCGGCCGATCGTTCCGCCCTTGACGTCGAAGCAGCCCACGATCGCCTGCGACAGCGGCTGATCGTTGAGCGTGAGAGCGCGGATGACGAGATTCACGTCGCAGTTATGGAGCGTGGCCGGGCGGCGGGCAATCAACGAAAGTCATTTGCCGGCGCGGCAGGTCAGTGTGACCAGAGCCACAGCGCGATCGCGCTGAAGATGGCGCCGAGCAGCAGCCAGGTGCGAGCCTGCGGGGCGAGGATGCCGGCATGCAGCGCACGCAGCGCTCCTAGCGCAAGGAGCGCGGGGCCGAGAACGGAGAACAGCAGCTTGGGATCGAAAGGGGACATCACACACCCAGTTGCGCCAACTGGCGCTCCTGGCGCCAGGCGGGCGCGGCGATGTTGAAGAGCGGCGTGCCGGGCTTCATCAGCGACAGGTAGTCGGCGGCGGCGATGCGCTGACGTTGGAAGCCGGTTCTCAGGACGGCAAGGCAATGCGCGGGGGAGGGCGGTTCGCCCATGAAGTAGCGGGTGCCGGGGGCGTAGCGGTGGCCGTTGGCGCGCCACCACGTTGCGATCTTGTCGGCGTCGGGCCAGGGCAGACGGTCGTCTTCGTCCATCGCGACGTTGTCATCGCTCGGGTCGTCGCTCGGGCCGTTGCCGTCGCCTTCGGGAGGCTTGCGCTCCAGATTGAGTGCCGCCAGGTCAAGCCCGGTGATGCAGCTGAACGACTCGCCCGCGAGCCGGGTGTGAACGTCATCGCTCATGTGCTTGATGAGCCAGGGCACGACCTTCGAATCACCGGCCAACCCGGCCGCGCGAATCAGCGTGCGCAGCGGCGCGTCCTGCGTGGTCAGCTGCCTCACGAGCGCGCGGGCGGCTTCGGGATCCGCGCGAAGAACGGACAGTGCCAGCGCGGCACGCTGCGAAGGCCCCGGTGTCAGCGCGATGTGCTGCAAGGCTTGCGGGGCTTGACGATCGTCGCCCAACAAGACGGCGGAACGCGCGGCGGCAAATTGGCACGCGGCGTCATCGTCGATCAGGTGGGCGAGACAGATGCTTAGGAGGTCGCGCCGGCCGAGTTCACCGGCGCCTTGCAGCGCACGCGAGCGCAGCAGTGCATGTGGCTGCTCGAGCGCGCTTGCAAGCGCTGCGCCTGGATCTACGCGGTGCAACGCGCAAGCGGCGATGCCCAGCCAGCGGTGCATCGGTTCGCTCGAAGCCAGCAACGGTGTCGCGATGCCGCGTAAGTCGGCGGCCGAGACCCACCCGAACGCTGACGCCAACGCGCGCAAGGCATCTGGCACGGCATCGGTCAGCGCGAGCAGCCGGTCGATGCGGCCCAGGTCTCGATGCGCGAGTGCCGACACGGCGGCCACGAACAGCGCGCCCGCGCTCGGCGACGCGAGCGACGCTTGGACCATTCGTACGCCACCCTCGCCGGCGATGGACAGGCCGTCTAGATTCGCCGCGAGACGCTCATCCAACCGACCGAGGTGCAGCAGTCGCACATGCGGCGCGCGCGTCAGTACCGAACGCACGGTGCGTTGTGACGCCGCATCTTCGAGGTGTTGCGAGACGACGTTGGGAATCATGGGACGCGTTCGAGCCCAGCAGCTAGCGGAGCTGTTCCTCGGCTTCGCCAAGGGCCGCCTCGTTCCATTCGTCAATCGGCTCGAACAAGCTCGATGGGGAATCGACGCGTCCGTCGTCAGGCCACAGCACACGCACCGGAAAGTCGGGCGCATCGGGCTCGAATCCGATCAAGGCCGAGCCCTTGACCGAGACGCCGATCAACCGCCGTCCATCGGGATGTTCGGCACCGATTTCGCGCCACTCTGCTTTGGGCAACCAGCCTGTGTCCGCACCGAAAAAATCATACCAACCATCGTGCAGTGCGCGCATCGCGATCAACTCGGCCGGAACGCCGCGGTCATTCGCGCCGGAACCGCCGCTCGCGGGCAGTCGGCCTTCGTAGGCGACGACCTCGTCCTCGACGATGAAGAAGTACAGCAGCGACGGCGCTTCGCTGCGACTCAACAGCACGCCCAGCCCCGCGAGGCGCGCGCGCAACTGTTCGAGCGTACGTGGCACGATCGTCGCGACGCCGTCCCATCCGATGGCCGCCAAGGCCTCGCTCGCATCACCAGCGGCCAATGCGGTGACCCATGCGCCGGGGACTCGATCGAGGTCTTGCTTGCGCCATTGGCTTGGGAGGGCCGGCGCGAGGACGATGCGAACCTTCTCGCCGAGCTCTTCCCCGCGGTCTTCCGCGAACTCCTTTGCCAGCTCCCGGTCGATAGCATTCGGATACATGGTCTACCTCTAATCGATCAAATCGATCACGCGCAATCCGCCTTTCGCACTTCCTTTTCGAGGTGACGCTTCGCCTGATGGGCGACGCGATCACCCTTGTCGCGGGTCGAGGCGTGGATCTTGTATCCGCCGGCCTTGTTCTCTTTCCAGTCTTTCCACAGCGTGTCCTGCTTCGAGGAGTTGCACGGGCCGCACATGCCTGCGAAGTTCTTCGGATCTCTCGCAAGCTCGCGTTGCTTTGCTGGCGGCAAGCAGACGAAGCCGGGCATCTCGACGAGCTCGGCCAGCGGGAACACATGGTCCGCCGTCAGGTTGCGCTTGCTCTCCTTGCAGCCGACACAGATTCTGGGCCGACCGATCCGCTTGTTCATTCTTTTCGTATCGGTTGAGTTGGGCGTCTTCTTTCGCAAGTCCTGGTAGACGTTGTCCTTCCTCTTGGGGCCCGGCGGCGGATCACACTTCGTGCACGGCTTGTCCTTGAGATCCCCGACCATCGCCACCCGCCCCACCTGCGGCCAGCTCAATGCATCGTTGGCCGTCGAGCCGTGGTTGTGCGTTGTCAGGTCGAGGTGCCGGTCGACGTTCTGACCTTCGATCTTCACGTCCATCGACCACGACACGAAGTAGACCTTGCCGCTGATCTTGCTGTTGATCAGCCCCTTCTTGGGCGCGCAGCCCGCCTCGTCGCCGCTGCTCGACTTGAAGTTCGACTGGCTCTTCAGCGCGGCCTCTTCGCCGCTCACCTTGACGCTGCTCGATCCGTCCGTCGTATCCGACGCGAGGCCGGTGTTCGGATAAGGGATGGGCACGCCGGGTGGTGTCGCCGGCGTTTGCGGCGGCGTGAAGCACACGTCGGGAAACGAGCAGATCGACTTGCTGCTGCTCGCCTTGCCGACGAGTTCCATGCCGTTCGCGAAGACCTCGTGGCCCATCTCAGGACAAGGCGTTGCCGCCGATGTATTGGAAGATTGCGGCCGCTCGGTGCGCGCCGTCGGCTGACGCGTGCAACAACATGCGATGGCCCGGTGCATAGTTCTTCGCACACGCCATCGCGGCCATCGCGACCATCGCGATGCCCGCAACCGCACCGGTCTCGCCCGTGCCGTCCGATGGATGCCAGAGGTCGAACGCGGCCTTGCGCACGCGCAGCAGCCGGCCGAGCGCGATCGTGGCTTCCTTGAAGAAGAACTGCTCGCCGGAAACGTCCGCAATGCGGAAGTCCAGATCGTGAATGGCCAGGTTCGCCTCGGCGAGCGCTGCGCGGATGGCCGTCGATAGGCCGTCGGCACGCAACGGCTTGCCGCTGCGCAGCGGAGCGTCCTCCTCGCCGTAGCCCAGGCCGATGCACACCAGTTCGCCCTCGGCGCCGCGGGCGCGGGTGAGCCGCAATGCGCCGCCGCCCTCGCCGGGGATGAACCCGTTGGAGTTCGACTCGGTCAGTAGGCGCTGCTGCACATGCAGCGTCTCGAGCGTTCGCGAGTCGAGCAGGCTATCGACCGCCGCAACGATCACTCCCGGCACCGTCGCATCGGCCAGCAAATCGCGAGCGCGCAGGAGTGCCGCGAGCACGCCGACTCGCCCGAGCGCGATGACGCTCGAGCGCTCCGCGTGGAAACGCATGCCCAGCTCCGCCTGCAGCTCGATGATCAAGTCGCTCTCGAGGCGACTGCAGCGCCCCGCACGGTCGGGCTCGGCAACGCAAAGGATCAGCGGCACATCCTGGGCGGCCGCGTTGCCACGTTCCAGGCATTGCCGCACGGCCGGCGCAAGGAGCTTGACATGCCGCGCCAGGCCGCTCCACGGCCGCTCCAGCGGCACACGATGCATCGCGAGCGGACGCTCGCCGTCGAAAATCGTGTGGCTCGCAGACGGATTGGCGATGCCCGCCCGCAGCGCCGCGCATGTCGCGGGCGCGTCGAGCCCGATGCTCGTGACCAGGCCGATGCCTGCGACGGCCATCGCGTTCATGCTTGCTCCGATTCGACCGCGCTTTCGGAGCCCGGCATCTGCCCCTCTTCGCGAGCAAGCCACCAGGTCTTGTTCTGGTTGCCGACCAGCACTTGTGCAATCTCGAACATGTCGTTCACGAGCGGCCGCGTGTAGCGCCAGGTGAGCGTGCAATGGCCCCGGTCCGGCTCGATGACGATCGTGTCGAGCTGCGCAAAGTGCCGTTCGGCGCGACCCTGGCGCGGGAAGACATGCACCGCCGCATTCATCGCCGGCAGGACGAAGCGGCAGTCGCCGTCCGCGCTCAAGTGGCTGAGCTCGACGGGTATCGGCCCTTGCGGAATTGGAATGCGTTGATCGAGCGGTGCTGCCTGAAAGTAGCGGTCGTCGAAGTCGTGCGGCAAGAACGGGCACTCGTGATCGAGCCAGGCTTGGTCATAGGTGCCGGCGTAGCAGGCGCGTTGCGTCCAGCCGCGGCCGAGCGGGCCCAGCGCCATCGGATGGCAGGCGTCGCTGGGTTGCAGGACCGGCCGGTCGACTTCTTCGGTGTTGGGCAAAGGCGTGCCATCGACCCAGGCGCTCTTCAGGTGCCGGTGCCACCCGCGGCCCACCGGGTTCGGCAGGTAGGCGTCGTGTTCGCTCTCGTCTTCACTGTATCGGTCCGCACCGCCGAAGGCGCGGTCGTACGACACGGGCATTTCGGTGAAGGGCTGGGGCAACGAGGCGATGATGCCCTTGGGCCCGGCCTGCCAGACGCGGTCGCCCACCACGTCGAACACCTTTTGCATCGGCCCGACGCGCAGGCCCACGCGCAGGCGCGCGACTTGCCGACCCACGTGCGCGTGGGCGTGGCCGGTCAGCAGCACGTCGCAGGCGTGTTTGCGCGGCGCGAAGTCCGTCTCGAGCAGCGGCGCGCTGAAGCCCGGCTCGCCGCTGAAGGTGTCGGCCATGATCAGCGGCTGTTGTTCGTCGGCCAGCCCTACGGGTTCGCCGGGCTTGGGCAGGGCAAAGGTTCCTTTGATCACCACGACCAGCAGTTCGCGGCCGCTGGGCTCCATCCCCATCGTGTAGCCGGCGACCATGCGGGTGGCGTTGATCAGCTCCATGCTCGGCGGCCTGTCCTTCAGTTGAGCTGCACCGATCCACCCTGGACGCGGTTCACGCCACTCGATCGGCTGGAGACATACGTTCCGTCGATCAGCACTTTGCCGGCGTCGGTCAGCGTGATGCTGGCCTTGCCGCATCGCATCACGAGTTGCCTCCTCGCGCTGACGATCATGCGTTCGCCGTCGGCCTCGACGTGGACCTGCCCCGGAATCTCGTCCAGCGGCCACGGTGCCGTGGGGCGCAGCACCCCGATCACGATCGGGCGCGACGCGTTGCCGCCATCGAACATCAACACCACGGACTGGCCGATGTGCGCAGCGTGCAGATCGACGCTGGAGCGCGCCCTGACTGCGGCCGTGCCGGGCTGTCCCGGATACAGCAGCAGCGCCGTCCGCCCCTCGTCGGTGATAGCGATCAATTCGCCGATGACCACCGCAGGCCATGGTTCGACCCGCTGCTCACGCGCAGTCGCCGGCATCGATGGTTCGTCAAGCAGGTCGTGGCCACCCATGGCTGCTCCTTAGTTCTGCAGAATCTTCGATCCCTTCATCACGATGTCGCTCGACGCCTTGACGTTGATCTTGCCCGAGCCTTCGACCGTGATGTCCTTGCCCTTGATCGTGATGGTCCCGTCCTTCTTCATCGTGATGCTGGCGCTGCCGGTGGTGATGGAGACCGAATCGGCCGCGGTGATCACCAGGTTCTTGCCGACGCTCAAGGCGTCGTTCTCACCCACGGAGGTAGCGCGCGCTTTGCCGACGCTGGTGGTTTGAGCGCCGCCGACCGTGATCGAACAGTCGGAGCCGACATTGGTCGTCTGATTCGAGCCGACGTCGGTGCTTTGATTCGCCCCGACCGTGGTGCTCTGATTCGCCCCCACCGTGATCGACTGCGCCGCCCCGATCGCGACCTCCTGCGCCGCACCGATCGCGATGCTCTCGTTGATGCCGACCGCATGCGTGCGTTGCAACGCCACCGTCGCGGTTTCGCTCGCGCCGACGCTGATCGTGCGGTTGGCGCCGATCGTGATGCTCTCGTTCGCGCCGACGCTCTCGGTCCGGTTCGCGCCGATCGTGATGTGCTCGTTGGCACCGACCTTCTCGGTGCGGTTGACGCCGACTGTGATCGTCTCGTTGTTGTCGACCGTCTCGGTGCGGTCGTGCTTGACGTGCGTCGTCTCGTCGTGGTCGATCGTCTTCTTGCGGTCGTGGCCGACCCAGTGGGTCTCGTCGTTCTCGACCTCGATGTCCTGGTTCTTCTCGGCATGGATCCAGAGCTGCTCGGAGCCTTTCTTGTCCTCGAAGCGGATCGCGTTGGCGTTGCCGTAGGCGCCGCCCTTGCTCGAGCGCGTCAGGATGCCCGACTGCGTCGCGTTGGCGGGCAGATCCCACGGCGGCATCTGCTCGGCGTTGTAGACGCGCCCCGTGATGATGGGCTGGTCGGGGTCGCCCTCCAGAAAATCGACGATCACTTCCTGGCCGATCCGCGGCGTGAAGATCGAGCCGTAGTTCTTGCCGGCCCACGCCTGAGCCACGCGCACCCAGCACGAGCTCTTCTCGTCTTTCTTGCCGTATCGGTCCCAGTGGAACTGGACCTTGACGCGCCCGTACTTGTCGGTCTCGATCTCGTTGCCCGCCGCGCCGACGACGAGCGCGGTCTGCGGGCCCTTCATCAGCGCCTTCGGCGTGGCCCGCGCGGGGCGGAACTGCTGGCTCGTCAGCAGCCCGGTGAAGTCGCAGGTCAGCGCCACCTGGGCCTGCACGCCGTCCGCATCGAGGGTGCCGTTGTGTGCTTTCAGCTTGGTCGACGTGACCAGGTATTCGGCGTTCTGATCGGCGCGCGGATGCCGCAGCAGCTTGAACGTGAACCCCGTCTCGAGGCTTTGCGCGTTGGTCGAGCCGCTGAAGAGCTCGTAGTCGCTGTAGACCTCGTCCATCCGGTTGTCGAGGTACTGCGTACCGTCGGCAGCCTTGGTGTAGAAGCCGGGATAGTCGTAGGCCTCGGCGTCCGAGAGGTCGTAGTTGTGCGGCCGCTTGCCTTCGGTGAGCAGCGCCTTGCTGGGCGCCTCGAAATCGTAGTCCTTGATCGCGAACTTGCCGCTGCGCACGGCGCGCGACGTGCTCCAGCGGCTCACGTAGTCGATGTCGGGCGGCGCGCTCGCGGCGTTCGCGTACAGCGGCAGCTGCTTCGCGCCGTGCGGCTGCGGGTCGTGCGCGCTGGCCGAATCGAGCAGGATCATCTTGTGCTGCCCGTCGCTGTGATCGAAGCGGTAGTAGATGCCTTCGTGCTCGAGCAGCCGGCTGACGAAGTTGAAATCGGATTCGCGGTACTGCACGCAGTAGTCCCACTCGCGGTACTCGCGGAACAGCTTGAACTCGAACGATGCGATGCCGTGGTCTTCGAAGACCGCCTTGACGATGTTCGGAACGCTCTTGTGCTGGAAGATGCGGCAGTCGCTGGTGCGCGTCAGGAACCACAGCCACGGGCGCAGCACCAGTTGATAGCCGTGGTAGCGGCTCGTGCCGCCGCTTTGCGTCCATTCGGTGATGTAGCCGTGCAGATAGCGCTTCGCGTCGCCGCGCAATTCGAGCTCGAAGGTCGCCGGCTTGCCGAGCAGTTGATCGGCCGAGATGTCGCTGCGCGGGCTCAGCAGCCGGGCGCGCATGCTGCCGAGGAGGGACAGCCCTTCCTCGCAGCTCAGCGATTCGAGCAGGAGATCCGCTTCCGGCAACGGGGTCTTGACGCGAAACGGCTGTGTCGAGGCCATATCCGGGCGACTGTAGGCAGCGTGCGGGTGTCCCTCAAGCGACGAAGGTCACTACCTGGGCTCGCGATCGCGATGCAGCGATCAGCCAGCCGGTCACGTCCACACCGGCTTCGACGCGCGGAACGACGGCCTCGATACGGGGCTGATCGAAGCCGGCGGCGAGCAGGCACTCGCGGACATGGCGATCGCTGTGCGCATAGCGTCCGCTGGCTTGCAGGCGCAGCGCAGCCGCGTCATCGGCCGCGACCGCTTCCAAGGTGAATACCAACCACCCGGGCGAGCGCAGGCTGCGAGCGGCCGCGGCCAGCACGTCGTGGAGATCGCCGAAGTAGCACAGCGTGTCGGCCGAGACGACGACGTCGAAGGTTTCCGGCTGCGTCTGCAGGTAGTAGACCAGCTCGGCCTTGTGCAGCACGTCGTAGACATTGCGCGGCCGCGCGCGCCGCAGCATGCCGACCGAGAGGTCGCAGCCTGCCAAACGCGCGGCCCAGGGTTTGAGCAGCGGGCCGCACAGACCCGTGCCGCACCCGGCGTCGACGATCGCGAGCGACGCACGCGGCTCGCCGACCGCGCGCGCCAAGGCCTGCGTCACCAGCTCGGGCGCGCGATAGTGCAGCCGTTCGAGACTCGCGTCGAAGCTCGCGGCGTAGGCATCGAACACGCTTTCGACGTAACCGTCGCTGGCGCGCGCGGGCGTTTCGCCCTCGCAGGCGGCGAGCAGGTGCTGCACGACCGGATGACCCGGTTCGTCGACGAGCCACTCGCGATAGAGCTGCGCCGCCTGCGTGCGCTCGCCCAGCATGGTCAACGCGCGGATCACCTGGGCGCGGCTCTGCGACTGACGCGGCCACAGCGCCACCGCGCGGCTGTTCGCAATCAGTGCCTCGTGCACGCGCTCCTGGCCCATCAGCGCGAGCGACAGGTTGTACCAGGCGTCGCCGAACTCGGGCCGCATCTCGATCGCATGCCGTGCCGACTTCTCGGCGTCAGCCCAAAGGCCGCGCCGGCGTTGCAGCGTCGCGATGTTGTTCAGCGCATCGGCAGCTGCGTCGCCCGGGCCCGCGTGTGCGACGCTTGTCTGATAGGCCTCCGTGGCTTCGTCCAGGCGCTGCGCGTGCACCAGCAGGTTGCCGAGGTTGTTCCAGGCACCGGGGTTGTCGGAGGCGACAGTGAGCGATTCGCGGATCAGCGCGATGCCGTCGTCGTTGCGGCCCTGGGCATGTCGCAGCACGCCGAGGAAATGCAGCGCGTCGGCGTGGCCCGGCTCGGCCGCGAGGATGCCGCCTAGCAGCGCGTCGGCGTCGTCCAGCCGATCGCCGCGAAGAAACTCGATCGCGCGCCCCAGGGTGTCATCGTCCACCGTGCTCATGCGCTGCGAGCCCGTGGCCATCGCGTCAGTCGAACGCGTAGGTGAAATCGCCCTGATCGACCGCCAGCGCCACACGCTTGATCGATTGCCCACCCGAGAGCCGCATCAGGTACTCGTGGCTGATCTTCGGCAGCACCGTGTTGGTCAGGATCGCATCGATCACGCGCCCGCCGCTTTCGATCTCGTTGCAGCGGCTGGCGACCAGCTCGACCACGGCATCGTCGTAGCTGAACGGTATGCCGTGGTTGGCCTCGACGCGCTTCTTGATCCGGCCGAGCTGCAGCCGGATGATCGTGCGCAGCATCTCGGCGCTGAGCGGGTAGTACGGAATCGTCACGATGCGCCCGAGCAGCGCGGCGGGGAACACCTTCAGCAGCGGCTCGCGCAAGGCCTTGGCGATGCCCTCGGCGTCGGGCAGCAGCTCCGGGTCCTTGCACAGGTTCATGATCAGCTCGCTGCCCGCGTTACTGGTGAGCAGGATGATCGTGTTCTTGAAGTCGATGTAGCGGCCTTCGCCGTCTTCCATCCAGCCCTTGTCGAAGACCTGGAAAAAGAGTTCGTGCACATCGGGGTGCGCCTTCTCGACCTCGTCGAGCAGCACGACGCTGTACGGGCGGCGCCGCACCGCCTCGGTCAGCACGCCGCCTTCGCCGTAGCCGACGTACCCCGGCGGCGAGCCTTTCAGCGTCGAGACCGTGTGCGCCTCCTGGTACTCGCTCATGTTGATCGTAATCACGTTCTGCTCGCCGCCGTACAGCGCCTCGGCCAGCGCGAGCGCGGTCTCGGTCTTGCCGACGCCGGACGTGCCGCACAGCATGAACACGCCGATCGGCTTGCTCGGGTTGTCGAGCTTCGCGCGCGAGGTCTGGATGCGCTTGGCGATCATCTCCAGTGCGTGCTTCTGGCCGATCACGCGCTCGTTCAGCGTGTCGGCCAGCCGCAGCACGGATTCGACCTCGTTCTTCACCATGCGACCGACCGGGATGCCGGTCCAGTCCTGCACGACCGAGCCGACGGCCTGCGCATCGACCACGGGCAGCACCAGCGGCGTGTCGCCTTGCAGCGCATGCAGCTTGCCTTGCAGCTCGTGCAGTTCGCCGAGCAGCGCCTCGCGCTGCTGCGGGTCGGGCGGCGTCTTGCCGGGCGCCGGTGCCGCGGCCGACGCGGCGGCGGGCGAGGGCGCCGCCTCGGCGGGCGCATCGACCGGCTTGAATCCCAGGCGCAGGTCGGCGCGTATGGCCAGCACGCGATCGACCAGCTGCTTCTCTTCGGCATAGCGCGCTTCGAGCACGCCGAGCCCGTCGCGCGCCGCCGCGAGTTCGGCATCGACGCGCGTCTTGCGTTCGCCGATGCCGATGCCGACGTTCTCCTCGCGCTCGATGATGTCGCGCTCGATCGTCAGCGCGTCGATGCGGTGGCGCGTGTCTTCGAGCTCGGGCGGCGTCGCATGCTGGCTGACCGCGACGCGCGCGCAGGCGGTGTCGAGCAGGCTCACCGCCTTGTCGGGCAACTGCCGCGCCGGAATGTAGCGGTGCGACAGCTTGACGGCGGCCTCGATCGCCTCGTCGAGCAGCTGCACGCGGTGATGCTTCTCGAGCACGGTAGCGACGCCGCGCAGCATCAGCACCGCCTTGTCCTCGCTCGGCTCGCCGACCTGCACGACCTGGAAGCGGCGCGTCAGTGCCGGGTCCTTCTCGAAGTACTTCTTGTACTCGGCCCAGGTCGTCGCGGCGATCGTGCGCAGCTTGCCGCGCGCGAGCGCGGGCTTGAGCAGGTTCGCGGCGTCGCCGGTCCCGGCCGCGCCGCCTGCGCCGATCAGCGTGTGCGCCTCGTCGATGAACAGGATGATGGGCTTGGCCGAGGCCTGCACTTCGTCGATGACCTGGCGCAGCCGATTCTCGAACTCGCCTTTCATGCTCGCGCCGGCCTGCAGCAGGCCGATGTCGAGCACGTAGAGCGAGACGTCCTTCAGCTGCGGCGGCACGTCGCCGCGCGCCAGGCGCAGTGCGAAGCCTTCGACGACAGCGGTCTTGCCGACGCCGGCTTCGCCGGTGAGGATGGGGTTGTTCTGGCGCCGCCGCATCAGGATGTCGACGATCTGGCGTATCTCTTCGTCGCGCCCCGCGACCGGATCGAGTTCGCCCTTGCGCGCGCGCTCGGTCAGGTCGACCGCGAACCGCTTCAGCGCTTCCTGCTTGCCGAGTGCGGCCGGCGCGATCGCGTCGCTCGCTTCGCCGGGCGCGGCGCCGCCTTCGGTCGCTGCTTGCCCGGCCTCGGGCGATCCGGCGAGCAGCGCGGCGAAGTTGTCGGTCAGTTCGTCGAGCTTGACGCGCTCGAACTGCTTGCTGATGCCGAGCAGCACGTTGCGCAGGTTGGGTGTCTTCAGCAGCCCGACGATCAGGAAGCCCGTGCGCACCTGCGTGCCGCCGAACATCAGCGAGCCGTAGACCCAGCCGCGCTCCACCGCGCTCTCGACGAAGCTGGACAGATCGGTCACCGACGAGGACCCGCGCGGCAATCGGTCGAGCGACTGCTGCAGATCGGCCGCGAGCACCGACGGATCGAGGCCGAAGTGCTTGATGATCCGATGCAGATCGCTGTCTTGCGTCTGCAGGATCTGCGCAAGCCAGTGCTGCAGTTCGACATACGGGTTGCCGCGCAGCTTGCAGAACACGGTCGCACCCTCGATGGCCTTGTAGGCGAGCGGGGTGAGCTTGCCGAACAGGGCGCTGCGGCTGATCTCGGACATCGTCTTCTCCTTCGTCGTCGTCAGGTGCTGCCGCGCAGCAGTGACTCCGGATTGATCACCAGATCCGCGCGCACGCGGCGCGCACCGCCGCCGAGCCAGCTGGTCCAGCCCAGGCGAGCGCCGCCCAGACCGAGCGCACCGTGGCCCAGGCGCGCGGGCGGGACGTCGCCGGCGCGCAGGCCGAGCCGCACATCCCATACGCGCGCCAGGCCGGCGTATTGCCGCACCCAGTCGCGCAGCACGCGCAACGCCTGCGAGCCGGGCAGCAAGGCCTCGTACTGCGCCAGGCTGAGCGGGCCGAGGTGCAGGCGAAACTTGCTCTGCCGATCCCACACCTTCGAGCCTATCGTCGCGCTGACGCCGAGCTGCGCGCTGGGCTCGGCCAGGTGGCCCGCGCCGAGCCGGGTGCGGTCCGCAGCGCGCAACGCCATCCAATGGCCGACGAAGCCCTCGACCCGCACGGGCACCTCGAAGTGCTGCTGCAGCAGCTGCACGAGACCCTCGGCGTTCTTGACGCCGCGGCCCAGGATGCCGGCCTGGAAGCGCTTGGCGTCGTCCGCGACCGCGTCGCGCGCGAGGAGCTGGCGCGGCGCGAGACCGAAGAGCGCGCCCACCCATTTGGCGAACTGATCGTCGTCCGGCCGATCGTGCTGCACCGTCGGTTGCGCTTGCGCCCAGGCGCGGTAGAACAGGCTCAGCAGGCGGTGGTGGAACAGGTCGGCGAAACGGGCGAAGCCCGGGTCGGCGTGATGGCGCAGGCGCTCGCGCGCGTACTCGGTCAGGTGCAGCGGCAAGGGACCGTGCGGCCCGAACAGGCCGAAGAAGCGCACGCCGATGCGCGGCGGTGTCTGCGCCGAATGCTCGAGCGACGAGATGGCGGCGGGCGCGAAGTCGAGCTCCGGATCCTGGCCCAGCCGCACCGCTTCGAGCGATGGCCGCAACGCCCGCCCGAAGCGCGGTACGTCGGGCGACAGTGCGTCGATGCGCCGCATCAGATGGAAGAAGTCGAACTCGTATGGCGCCGCTGCAAGCTCGTCGATCAGCGTCGCCAGCGCGATGGCCCTGTCGTTGGCGGCGGGCGACGACGCGTTCATGCCAGTGCCTGTTCGCCGAGCCGCGCCGGCCAGCGCATCAGTTCGCCGCGTGCGGTGCTGCGCAACGCCGTCTCGCTGAACGTGTTCAGCGCCACGTGACGCGCGAAGAAGCGTTCGAGCACGCAGCCGAGCAGGAACGCGCTGCCGCCCTGGAACGCGAGATCGTCGACGGACGCGGTGATCTCGATGCCGGTACCGAAGGTCAGCGGCCCGCCCATCGGCAGCCGGCGCACGACCTGGCGCGCCTGCACGGCGGTCAGTCCCTCGAGTTGCTTGGACCAGCTCGTGTCGTGCATCGGACCGTACAGCGCGAGCATGCTGCGCAGGGCCGCGGCCGCGCGCAGCGGATCGTCGCCGGCGATCGACAGGTAGTTCAGCGACAGATGGCTGATCAGCGACCAGCCGATGTCGCCATCGCTGTGGCGCTGCTGCGGCCGCGTCGGGCCGGTCAGGCAGCGCACCTGCGCGTTCGTGCCGGTCGCGTCCAGCGTCCAGCCGGTCGAGCCCGCCGAGCCGCCGGGCGGCAGCAGGTTGGGCAGGTCGCGGTTGGTGCACAGCGCGCTGACCGCGATCTGGCGCAGGTCTTCGCGGTAGGGTGCCTGGTGCGAATCGACCAGCGAGAGGTAGACCTCCTGGCCGACGTAGGACGAACGCGTGCCGCTCGCCTTCTGGTTCGCCGAGAGCACGCGCGGCTCGCGACGCAGCGTGTAGTAGGCGCCGTGACTGCGCGACTCGGTGTGCACGTTGGCATACATCGGCAGGAACTGCTGCTCCGCGACCACGCCGGTGCCGAAGCCGGTCACGCTCTCGACGCTGTGCACCTCGAAGTCCATCGGCCGGGTGCGGTCCGGCACGGCGTGATGCTCCCAGCTCGACCGGGTCAGCACGATGCGGTCCAGACGCTTGCTGAAGAGGTTGATGGCCGGCGCGCAGAACAGCGCGACGCTGCTCGCATCGACGAGGGATTCGAGCGTCGCATCGGTGCGGCCGAACAGCAGGACGATCTCCGCCTCGTTGCTTTCGACGCGTGCGAGCCGAGGCGCCAGATCGGTCACCGTCACGCCGAGGAATCGCTGCGGCATCGCCGCGTACTCCTGCAGCAGCCGGTAGCCGCTGAAGCCGCGCTGCGTCGACGGCAGCAGCGCTTCGTCTTCGCCATAGCCGACCGCCTCGACGCTGCCGGCACCGCGCCATCCGGTGTTCGGTGCGTCGCCGACCGCTGGCCGCACCCAGCTGCCGACGCAGGCGCCGAGCGCGAGCTCGTGCAGCCGATAGGCGATGCCGTCGGTTGCGCCGAGGTGGATCGGCAGCCGGTCCATCGGCAGCTCGGAAAACCTCGCGCCGCCGAGTGTGCGCAGGCGGATGCGCAGGCCGCTCCTGACGCGATTGCCGCCCGGCAGGCGCGCCAGCGGCAGATCCGGCGCATGGCTGAAGTACTGCGCGCTCGCGATCTCGATCGGCCACAGCCACACATCGTGCGCGGTGCGGAACTCGCAGTGGGTGTTCTGTCCGCGCGGCAGCTCGCTGCGCAACGCGCTGCCGCGCTTCACGCAGGCGCCGTGTGCCAGGTTGGGGTCCGCGCCGTCGGGCAAGAGCTGCACGATCATCATCGACGGGACGGGGGCGAGGAAGTTCGGATACACCGCTTCGAGCAGGTGTTGCACCAGCCGTGGGTACTCGGCGTCGAGCTTGAGCTGGATGCGCGCGGTGAGGAACGCGAAGCCTTCGAGCAGCCGCTCGACGTACGGGTCGGTGACCTCGATGCCGTCCATCGACAGGCGCGATGCCACCTTCGGAAATTCGCGCGCGAACTCGGCGCCGCGCTCACGCAGGTGCGTCAGCTCGTCCGAGTACAGGCGCAGCAGGCGCGGGTCCATGGCGCGACGCCGTCAACGGCCGACCGCTGCGCCGGTGGCGTCGCGGATCAGCACCTGGCCGATTTCCAGATCGAGCTGGGTGCGCAGCAGCAGCTCCAACGGCACCGGCTGGGCCCACAGGAAGCCGCGGATCTCGAACTCGATCACGTTGTGGGTCTCGAGCACGTTGTCGAACTCGACTGCGCGCACTTCGAGCGTGTCGGCCAGGATGCGCGGCTCGAAGCGCAGCATCGCGTCGCGGATGTTGCGCTCCAGGTCGCCGATATCGACGCGGGAGGCCATCTGCCCCGAGACGGACGGGAGCCCGTAGTTCAGCACCGAATCGACCGCGACCGGATAGCGGTCCGCCAGGCCCGTCATCGGCTGCACGGCATTGAGCAGCCACGACAGGTCGCGCAACACCGCGGCCCGCAGCTGCTGCTTGCTCATCACGCGCTGGTCGATGGCCTCGTTCGGGTTCGAACGCGCGTCGTCGCGCAGGCGATCGAGCAGAGCGGGCTGCAGCCGATCATGTGCGCTCATGTCGTCGAGGGCGCAAGGTCGATCTCCAGCTCGCGGAGCTCGAGCAAGCCGAGTTCGTCGGCACTGGTGGCCAGCACGCGCTGGCCACGGCCGGCGTATTGGTCGGGGGCGAGCTCGTCCCACTCGGTCGTGCGGGCGAGCAGCTCGGCGTTGCTGGCGGCATCGAGGCTGGCGCAGTAGCGTGTCGGCACCAGCGCGACCGAGCTGCCGCCGTTCGGGAATTCAAGCTGCGCGGGCGCCCAGACGAAGTCGCGCAGATCCTCCGGCGCCTGCATGTGGACCTTGCTCAGCGCACCGAACGGTATCCAGCAATAGCGCCCGTTGACGATCGCCTCCAGCACCGGGCCGAGGCGCGAATCGGCATCGGCGATCCACTCGAAGCGCTGCCCGTTCACGCTGCCGGCGTTGGCTGGTGCCATGTCCAAGGCCTCGGCGCGCAACTTGGTGGCGCCGTTGCGATCACCGCGCACGTCGGCCTGCAGTGCTTCGACCAGCCACGCGACCCAGGCCTGCGGCTCGCCGAACACCATCGGCGTGGTCTTGCCGGCGAACACCGCCTCGCGCACCAGCTCGCACTTCAACGCCTCGCGGTAGGTGTTGACCATCGCGAGCGTGCTCGCGTCGAGTTCGCCGCAGACCTCGAGCTGCGTCGCGGCGCGCGGCCACTGGCCGAGCACGCACAGCAGCTGGAACAGGAAGACGCGCAGCTTCGCGTCGGCCGGGCGTGCGCGGACGTCGCTCTGCAACGCGGCGAGCGCCTCGCGCGCGCGGCCGGCGGCGAGATGAGCCTGTGCGGCGCTAGGAGCAGTCATACATTCACCAGCTCGTCCTGGAACACCTGCGATCCGCCGGCGCCGCCGCCGGACTGTTGCGGCTGGTACGTGACGGTGATCTTCTGGAACACGAACTTGACCACCTCGTGGACGCCACCGGCGCCGTCCGATTCGACGTGCAGGCTCGCGACACGCGCGGATTCGAGCTCGATCTTGAAGAAGTCGTCAGAGCCGAGCCCGGCCTTGCGCAGGCTGAGCTTGACCGACTTCAGTTCCTCGTTGAAGGACAGCGCACTCATCAGCCGTGTGCTCGCGCTGTCGAGCTGCTTCGTCACCGACAAGGCCTCGTGGACGCGGCGGCGTGTGGCCTGCGTGGTGCCGACGGCGGTCGGCGCACTGAGGCCCCATTGCCACGTCAGTACGGTGATGTCGTCGACATGGCCGACCGACTTGCACTCGCCCTTGATGGGCCCCTGTTTCTTGCCGACGACGTTGAGAAAGACATCGGACATGCCGCCGGTATCGGCCGGCAAGGAAGGAGTGTGCGGGGGCATCGTGGAGGGTCCTCAGCAGCAGGTTCGACGCGCGACGTGCCGGCGCCCCGGGGGCGGCGCGCGGCACGCAGTGGCCTCGCCCCGCGCGTCAGCGGGTCTCGGTGGAGGCGATGTTCCAGCCGAACTTGACAGCGCCGCCGAGTGCGCCCTTGTCGTCCTGCGGCTTGTACTCGAACTCGACGTCCTTGTACGAGCACGAGACCGCCTCGGTGATGTCGCCGCCGGAGCTGCCCGACGGCTGCGCGCTCGTGATCAGGACTTCCTTCATCGTGACCTTGAGGAAATCCTTCTGGCCTTCGCCGGCCTTGCGCGCCGTCAGCACCATGGTCGGGAAGTGCTTGCCGGAGACGCAGTGCTTGGCGAGCACCGGCGAGGCCTTGTCGTACAGGTGCACGAAGCTGAAGTGCCCGGGTTCGGCCTTGCCTTTGCCCGAGCCGCCGCCGTGCAGGCCCGCGGCCTGGGCGACGCTCCAGCTCCACGACAGCACCTCGATCTCGCCCTTGTGATCCTTGTGGGACGATTCGCCGTCGACGCCATCGAACTTGATGTGTGAATCGCTGCTCATGATGATGCGTGCTCCAGGTGGGTGAGGTCAGCTGACCGGGGTTGGTGAAGGGGACTAGGCGGCCTTCTGGGATGGAAGCTTGGATACCAGTCGCAAGGACACCGTCAGGCCCTCGAGCTGGTAGTGCGGGCGCAGGTAGAACTTGCTGCTGTAGTAACCCGGATTGCCCGGGATCTCCTCGACGACGACCTCGGCCGCGGCGAGCGGCTTCTCGGCCTTGGTGGTCTCGGACGAGTTCGCAGGATCGCCGTCGACGTAGTTCATGATCCAGCGGTTCAGCCACTTGGACATGTCGTCGCGTTCCTTGAACGAGCCGACCTTGTCGCGCACGATGCACTTCAGGTAGTGCGCGAAACGGCAGGTCGCGAACAGATACGGCAGGTTCGCGGCCAGGCGCGCGTTCGCGGTGGCGTCGGGGTCGTCGTATTCGGCCGGCTTTTGCAGCGACTGGGCGCCGATGAACGCCGCGAAGTCGGAGTTCTTGCGGTGCACCAGCGGCATGAAGCCGTTCTTCGCCAGCTCGGCCTCGCGCCGATCGCTGATCGCGATTTCGGTCGGGCACTTCATGTCGACGCCGCCGTCGTCGGTCGGGAAGGTGTGCGTCGGCAGCCCCTCGACCGCGCCGCCCGACTCGATGCCGCGGATGCGCGAGCACCAGCCGTACATCTTGAACGAGCGGTTGATGTTGACCGCCATCGCGTAGGCGGCATTCGCCCAGGCGTACTTGTTGTGATCGGCACCGGCCGTGTCTTCCTCGAAGTTGAAGGCATCGACCGGGTTCGTCTTCGCGCCGTACGGCTGGCGCGCCAGGAAGCGCGGCATCGCCAGGCCGATGTAGCGCGCGTCGTCGGATTCGCGCAGGCTGCGCCACGCCGCGTACTCCGGCGTGCCGAAGATCTTGGTCAGGTCGCGCGGGTTGGCCAGCTCTTGCCATGAACCCATCTGCATCAGGTTCGGGCTCGCGGCGGCGATGAACGGTGCGTGTGCAGCGGCGGCGATCTTCGATATTTCGCCGAGCAGTTCCACATCGGGCGGGCTCTGGTCGAAGTAGTAGTCGCCGACCAGGCAGCCGAACGGCTCGCCGCCGAACTGGCCGTACTCCTCTTCGTACAGGCGCTTGAAGATCGGGCTCTGGTCCCAGGCCGTGCCCTTGTAGCGTTTGAGCGTCTTGGCCAAGTCGGGCTTGGCCACGTTCATCACGCGAATCTTCAGCATCTCGTCGGATTCGGTGTTGTTGACGAGATGGTGCAAGCCGCGCCACGCGCTTTCGAGCTGCTGGAACTCGGGGTTGTGGATGATCAGATTGATCTGCTCGGTGAGCTTGCGGTCGAGCTCGGCGATCATCGACTCGATCGAGTTGATGACGTCGGTGCTGACCAGCTTGGTCTGCGACAGCGCCTGCTGCGCCAGCGTCAGGACCGCGCTCTGGACCGCCGACTTGGCTTCGTCGCTCTTCGGCTTGAATTCCTTGTTCAGCAGCGTCAGGAAGTCGCTCCCTTGGTACTCGACGCCTTGCAGTGCCGAATCCTGAGAGCCCTGAGGGGTGGGTGTTTCTGCCATGGTGTGTGTGCTCCGTCGGTCGGGATCAGGTGCCTTCGGGCTTCTTCGCCGCAGCCAGCGTGTTGAGCAGCGCCGGATCGGCGAGGACCTTGGCCAGCAGTTCCTCGGCGCCGGTCTTGCCGTCCATGTAGGTGATCAGGTTCGAGAGCTGCTCGCGCGCCTCGAGCAGCTTGGACAGCGCGTCGACCTTGCGCGCCACCGCGGCCGGGGAGAAGTCGTCCAGGCTCTCGAAGGTGATGTCGACGGCGACGTTGCCTTCGCCGGTCAACGTATTGGGCACCTGGAAGGCGGTGCGCGGCTTCATCGACTTCATGCGCGAGTCGAAATTGTCGACGTCGATCTCCAGGAACTTGCGGTCCGCGACCGGCGGCAGCGGCTCGCTCGGCTTGCCCGACAGATCCGACAGCACGCCCATCACGAACGGCAGCTGCACCTTCTTTTCGGCACCGTACAACTCGACGTCGTATTCGATCTGCACCCGCGGGGCGCGGTTGCGGGCTATGAACTTCTGACTGCTGGTGGCCATCGGATGCTCCTTGGTGGGGATACGCGAAAGATGTCGCCTACTCGTTGCCGCCGCCGTCGATGCCGGCGATGCGCTCGACCTGGCTGAGGCCTTCAGGCGCCAAGTCCCGGATGATGTCGAGGAAGTTCTTGGTCATCAAGCGCTTCGCGCGCCGGATCAGCAATGGCGCGGGGTTGGTCGGCTCGTGCCGCTCGATCCACTCGCAGACCCGATCGAGCGCCTTCAGTGCATCGTCGCGGCTCGCGATCGTGCCCGGCGCACCCGACGCAGCCGACGCCGGCGCACCCGGTGCGGCGCCGGCGCTCGCCTCGGACATCGCCGCGCCGTCGCCGCGAGCGGTTTGCGCAAGCTGCGCCAGGCATTGCGTCAGGGTTCGCAGCGCCTTCAGGTCCGGCGCCTGGGCGGCACCGATCTTCGCGCCGAGGATCCCGTCGATCGCGCAGACGTGCTCGTGTGCCGCGATCAGCGCGTCGAGGAGGCCGGGCGTGTCCTGGGCGGCCGCCACCACGCCCTGCAGCGCGCCCGCTTCGCTCGGGGCGGTCTCGCCGCCGGTCGGGTCGGCCTTGCCGAAGGCGAGCTCGACCTGGCGCGCGGTGATGCTGCCGCGCGCGCTGCCGAGCGGTGCTGCGCGCAGGTCGACCAGCACTGCGTCGCCGCCGGCCAGCGGCGCGAGCGCGCTCAGGCGCATCGTCGGATCGTCGTTGTCGGTCGCGTCGAGCTGCGGGTGGACGGTGTCCCAGTACCGGTCGAGCAGGCCGTGCACCAGCGCGATGCCCCGGGCAAATCCCTCGAAGCCGCGCAAGCGCGTGCCGGCGCGCAGCCAATGCACTGCCACGCGCAGGTCGTGCGTGCGTCCGAACAGCAGCGTCGCCTGCTCGTTCATCGCGCGCCAATCCGGCTCCTGCGCGGCGATCAGGGTGTCGCCGAACTGCTGCTCGGCCTTGCCGCGCGCCGCGTCCTCCAGTGCCAGGAACGCCGGGTCGTACTCCAGGTTGGACCCGCTCGGGGCGGCGTCGCTGACGGGAGCCAGCAACGCGTCAAGATCGATGTCGGCCATGGATGAGTGGTGCGGTCGTGTGCGGGGCTGGTCCCCGGCGGTTCATCCGGAATGTAGGCAAGCCGCCAGTCGGCGGCAGTTGTCTTAGGTCATGTCGCGCGCGGCGACGATCGATGCGGCCTCCCCAATACTTGGGGTGCAGGGCAATGAGGGTGCGCGCTGCTCGTGCAGGTGACGCATACTCCACGCGCTCGGCAGACCAGAAGCACACAAGAGGAGCGATGCACATGGAATCGATCCAGACCCTAGCGTCACGAGGTGCGTCGGCCGCTCTGGCCGGCACGGTGCTCGCCCAGATCAAGCCCAAGCGGCACAAGGTCCTGCTGGTCGAGGATCACGACTTGGTGCGCCTCGGCGTCAAGGCACTGTTCAGCACGCCGGAGTGCGAGGGCATCGACTGGATCGAAGCCTCGACCCTGTCGGATGCGCTGCGCCTGTGCGCCGAGTGCAATGACATCGAGGCGGTGCTCCTCGACCTGAACCTGGCCGATTGCAAGGGCCTGCACGGGCTGAGCCAGATCATCACCGAGCATCCGGGCGTGCAGGTCCTGATCCTGTCGGGGACGCAGGACGAATTCGTCGTGCGCCAGGCCAAGGCCATGGGCGCCGCCGGCTATCTCCACAAGAGCGGCCCGCCGGAGGCGATGCGCGAGACCTTGCGCTCGATGCTCGAGCGCGATGGTTCGGCCGCCGGCGGCACGGCGCGCAGCGGGCAGCACTTTCCGAAGTTTCCCTCGGCGTCGAGCTACGACCGGGTCGCCGAGCTCGGCACGCGCCATCTGGAGATCCTCGAACTGGTGCTCTCCGGCTGCGCGAATCAGGAGATCAGCAATGCGACCCAGCTCTCGCTCGGGACGGTCAAGAACTACGTGTCCACGATATTGCTCGCGCTCGACGTCAAGTCGCGCTCGCACCTGATCAGTCTGTTCCGCTGAACGCTGGGGCGCTGGTCGTCACACCTTGGCTGAACGCGTCCAACGCCATTTACCGTACGGTCGCCTCGTCATCGAGCCCGCGCCCTCGTGGGCGGCCGAGCCCATCGGCGTCGTTCGACCTGCCGCCAGCGAGGCCGAAGAGGCCAAGCAGCGCCTGATCGACCGGGAGGTACTGCGCTCCGAAGTCGAGCGCGTATACGAGAACGCGGCTTTCGCAGCATCCGGTGGCTTCGCCTCGGCGCTGGTCCTGTGGATCATCTTTTACCAGCGCGACCAGGCGCCGCTGATCCTGGCGTGGGCCGCGATCATTCATCTGGCGCAGGCGCTGCGTCTGGGCGTCGTGCTGGCGTTCAAGCGCAAGCCGGCACGGCATCGCGATCCCCTGCGGTGGCTGCAGCGCTATCGACTCACGCTGCTGGCGGTGGCGGTGGGCTGGGGCGCGGCCGTGCCGATGCTGCTGCCGGACAATAACCTGGCGTATGCGGCCCTGCTCGTGTTCGCGCTCCTGGGCGTGGCCGTGACCGGCATCTCGGGGATCGCGCCGGATCGCATGTCGGTGTTCCTGTGGCTGCTGCCGATCGCCGCGCCTGTCCCGGTCGCATTGTTGTGGCGCTCGAGCGAGACCAGCTATCTTGCGCTGGCCTTGCTCGCGGTGGTCTTCGTCGCCGTCAATCTGCGGTTCGCGTTGGCGCAGAACCGCATCTTCAGCAACGCGTTGCGCGCCCAGTTCGAGAATGCCGCGCTGGTCAGGCGCCTCAACGACCAGATCGAGCTCACCGAACAGGCGAGCCTGGACAAGAGTCGCTTTCTGGCCGCGGCGAGCCATGACCTGCGCCAGCCGCTGCATGCGCTCAGCTTCTTCGGCTCGACGCTCGAGAAGCGCATGAGCTCGTCGGTCGACCAGCCGCTGATCTTCAACATGATGCGTTCGATCGAGGCGCTGGACAAGTCGTTCAACGCGATCCTCGATGTGTCGAAGCTGGATGCGCAGGCGGTGGATCCGCATCCCCAGGCGTTCGCGCTGCGCGACCTCTTCAGGCGGTTGCAGATGAGCTTCGGCGGCCAGGCCGAAGCAGCGGGGCTGCAACTGCGGTTCAAGCCGGGCGGCAAGATCGTGCGCAGCGATCCGCAGCTGCTCGAGCGGGCGCTGGCGAACCTGGTCCACAACGGCTTGAACCACTGCCGCGGCGGCGGCGTCACGGTGCTCGCGCGCAACTGGCGCGGCGGCGTCAACATCGAGGTCTGGGACACCGGCATAGGCATCGCCGAATCGGAGCTGCCGAAGATCTTCGGCGAGTTCTATCAGGTCGCGAATCCGGAGCGCGACCGGAACAAGGGGCTGGGCATCGGGCTGGCCATCGTGTCGCGCGTGACGCGCCTGCTCGGACATCGCCTCACGGTGCAGTCGCGAGTGGGGCGGGGCAGCCTGTTTCGCATCTGGGTGAAGGGCTCCGAATTGCTCGAGGGCGACATGGGCGAGTTCGCGGTCGGCTCCGAGACGGTGCCGATGCGCATCGACGATGTGCGCACGATCCTGTTCCTCGACGACGAGGAAGCGATACGCAGCAGCGTGTCGGAGCAGTTGCGCCATTGGGGCTATACGGTTCTGGCAGCCGCGACGATCGAAGAGGCCCGCCGCGCTGCTCTAGGGCACGACAGCGTGATCGACATCGTCATCAGCGATCTGCGACTGCGTGGCGGAGAAGACGGCTTGCACGCAATCGCTCAGATCCGCGACATCTGCGGCTACACCGTGCCGGCGGTGCTGGTCACCGGCGACACGGCGCCGGACCAGATGAAGCGCATCCACCAGAGCGGCCACATCGCGCTCTTCAAGCCGGTGCCGCCGAAAGAGCTGTTCGACGTGCTGAAAGGCCTGAGCTGAACACCCTGGCGAGATTGGATATGCCGAAACGCAACGCCCCTGCGGACCGGCCTGTGCTATTTTCGCCCGCACGATGAGCGCCCCGGCCGGAGACGAAGACCGCACTGTTGTCGCAACGGGCCCGACGGGCTCCGGCAGCGCCGACCGCGCGACGGGCGGCGGCCACCCGGGAGAAGACACCCACGCATTGCCGATCGGCACGCGGCTCAACGAGTTCGAGCTGACTCAGCGCATCGGCGAGGGCGGCTTCAGCATCGTCTACCTGGCGTGGGATCACTCGCTCGAGCGCCGCGTCGCGGTGAAGGAGTACATGCCGGGCGCGCTCGCCTCTCGTTTCGGCGAGACGCTGATCCGGCCGCGGTCGGAGCGCCATCGCGAGACCTTCGAGGCCGGCCTGAAGAGCTTCGTCAACGAAGCGAGGCTGCTGGCGCGCTTCGACCATCCGGCGCTCGTCAAGGTGTATCGATTCTGGGAGGCCAACGGCACCGCCTACCTGGTGATGCCTCTGTACGAGGGCGTGACGCTGAAGGAGACCGTGCGCGCGATGCCGCAGCCGCCCAACGAGGCCTGGCTGCTCAGCCTGCTGGCACCGCTGACCGCCGCGCTGGAGGTGATGCACGCCGAGCGCTGCTATCACCGCGACATCGCACCCGACAACGTCATGATGCTCGCGGAGGGAGGCAAGCCGCTGTTGCTCGACTTCGGCGCAGCGCGGCGCGTCATCGGCGACATGACGCATGCGCTCACCGTGATCCTCAAGCCGGGCTTCGCGCCGGTCGAACAGTACGCGGAGATCCCTGACCTGAAGCAGGGCGCATGGACCGATGTCTACGCGCTGGCGGCGACCGTGTACTGGGCGATCATGGGCAAGACGCCTCCGGCATCGGTGGGCCGCATGCTCAGCGACGCGTACGTGCCGTTGCAGCAGAGCGCCGCGGGACGGTACAGCCAGCGGTTCCTGCAGGCCATCGATCGCGCGCTCGCCGTGCATCCCGACACGCGCACCCAGTCCATCGCGGCCTTCAGGCGCGAGATCGGCATCGATCCGGGCGTCGACGAGGCAGGCGCGGCGCTGCCGATGTCGAGCGACTCGGAAGCCACCGTGATCCGGCCGATCCGGTCGGCACCACGCGCGGAGGATCGGCCTGCGCAGCCGGCGACGCCACCGGCAAGCGAGTCACGCACGCCGGCGGCGGTGCGAGCCGAGCCCGTGCCGCACACTGTCGAGGAGCGCCCAGGGAAAACCGCTCGCTGGCCCATGGCGATCGCGGCGGTGGCTGTCGTGGCCGTCATCGGCGCAGGGATCGCCTGGTGGACGACCAAGGGGTCGTCGCGCGAAGCCGCAACTGCATCGCCGCGCGAGGACAAGGCGGTCCCGACCGCGCCGGTCGACGCCAGGCCCGAAGTGTCCGTCGCACCGGTTGCTCCCTCGAAAGTCGAGCCGACGGCAGTTCCCGTGGATCCGGCCGTGAGCGATCAGCGAGCAGCTGAATTGCTCGACCCGCCGGCTCAGCCGCCACCTGAGACCACTGCGCTGCCGCGGCCTGCCGACGCGCGGCCGACCAAGACCGACGCGCCCGCGCCCGCCCGCAAGGACGCGACGAAGACCGAAGCGAAGACGACCGCGCGAACCAACGCCGCCGAGAAGAACGGCAAGAGCGGCGCAGCTTCCACGACCAGCGCCGAGTGCGCGCTGATCTACCAGCGCCTCTCGCTCGGAGAGACGCGGCGCGATCTGATCGAGCGCGCCAAAGCCTTGAACTGCCCCTGACAGGTGCCTTTGGTCATCTCATTTGTGGGTTGTTTGGGGTTGACCTGACCCAGCCGCTCGACAAACACTCGCTCACAATTCGCCGCTGCTCCAGTGCAGGAGCGACGACCGATCACGTCGAGCAGAGGGCCTATGAACGGGCGAGAACTTTGGCATGGTGGAAGTTGGTCGATGGCGGCGCGTGTGTCGCTCGCGCTCGCAGCGACGGCGATGCTGCTGTCGTGCGGCGGTGGCGGCGGCACCGGTAATCCGCAGGACAGCGGAACCAACAAGACGACGCTGACGGTCGAGGCGAACGACGCGGATGCCGATGCCTTGCAGTACCAGTGGCGCGTGACCGCGGGGAGCATCGAGAACCGAAACGCGGCACAGACCGTCTGGACGATGCCAGACGGCCCGGGCCTGCACTTCGCGTATGTCACCGTCTACGACGGCAAGGGTGGATACATCGAGCAGCAGTACGCCGTATCGAGCGACACGCTCGGCACCGATGTCCCGGTGAAGGCACCGGTCAGCCGCGCGGCTCCGACGATCACGAGCACCGCGACCAGTGCAGGCCGGCTGCGTTTCTTCTCGGGCGACGCTTTGAACTTCGCTGGCACCGGGGGGACGACGGCCCAGCGCCTGGTCTATCTGCCCGACGTGCAGGTGCAGGTCCGGAGCGGTGCCACGGTGGTCTTCAGCGGCGTCACGGACCTGAGCGGCGAACTCAGCCTGCCCGATCTCGCGGCCGGCACCTACACCGTTCAGTGCGCGACCGTGGCCGGCGAGCCGGTCGGCGATTGCGGCGCTGGCGGCCCGTTCACGTTGAACGTCGACCCGGCGGCGGTGCTCAGCGTGCGCACCTTGACGCCGCCATTGACCGCCGGCCGCAACCTGCGCCTGTTCGGACACGTTGCGCTCGCCGACGGTTCGGCCTGCGGCGTGCAGGACGAGTTCTTCGGTCTGCAGAGCGCGGCGAGCGTGCAACTGCTCGAAGCGAACGGCGCGCCGCTCGCGCAGCCGACACGCGTCAACCGCTTCGGCGACTACGCGATCGACGCGGCAGTGCTCGCCCAGGGCCAATTCCAGTTGAAGGTCACCTGCGAGGCCTACAGCGCCACGCTGACCGTGCCGCCGTCGGCGAATCCGCTCGGCTACGACGGCGTTCCGATCGAGCTGTCGCATCGGATTCCGAATTCGCGGCCCACGATCGTCAAGATGGTGGCCAACGGGCCCGACGGCAATGTGCGCGGTCAGATGATCGTGCCGGAAGAAGGCACCTCGACGAGCCTGCCGGGCTGGCGGCAGTTCCTCGCCTACAAGGGCAACGACACGAAGTTGAGCGCCTGCCTGTACTACAAGTCGATCGGCGCGGTCGGCGATTGCGACACGCAGGGCAACCTGCAGGATCCGATCACGCTCGACGACTGGAAGCGCGCGCACCGGTTCAAGCCCTACGACACCGGCAACGTCGAAGTCTCGGCGGTCTATATCAACCGCATGGACCTGAATCTCGTGCGCCGCATGCTGGCGACGAAGACCGCGAACGACAACATCGCCTTCGTCGTCTGCAACCACCCGGGGCCCGAGGGTTCGACGCAAAACGAGGTCGACGAGGTCATACGCATCGGCTTGAGCGACGAGAAGCGGGTAGCCTGTGTGGCCATGGAGTGGTCGACCTCACCCGGCGCCAATCTCGACGTGAATGGCGTGGCGCAACCGTTCACCAAGTTCCTGACCTTCGGCCCCGACGGTGCGCTGATCCC
>Ga0070665_100001374_pt1 | contig 28650 bp, 21 predicted proteins | sample KBSS13metaG_FD_65862 | JGI IMG/M metagenome (GOLD analysis project Ga0070665, IMG submission 65862) | Switchgrass rhizosphere microbial communities from Kellogg Biological Station, Michigan, USA - KBS S1-3 metaG | ecosystem: Host-associated > Plants > Roots > Rhizosphere > Soil ... | reverse complement strand
GATCGGCAGGTCGGGCGACGGCGCCTGAATGATCGTCTCGCAGGACCGGCAGGAGAGCTTCGGCCGGACATGGCGGATCACCTTGAGCCGAGCCGGAATCTTCTCCAGCACCTCCGTCACATCCTCACCCAGCTTCGAGAAGTGCGTGCCACCGCAGCCGGGGCAGACCTCGCCTGGAGAATGGACGATCTCCTCTCGCGGCAGGTGGTCCGGCAAAGGCCGCCGTACCGGTTGACGTCGATCGCGCGGCCGCCGGCCGGGTGCATCGGCAGCGGGTGGCAATGACGGCGCCGTTCGGGTCGCTTCGCCTTCCTCAAGGTCTTCGAGCATCAGTTCAAGTTGATGGATCTGGGCATCGAGTTTCTCGGAAGACTGGCCGAACTGCATCCGCCGCAGCTTCGCCAGTTGCGCTTTGTATTGTTCGATCAGGAGCTTGGCGCCCGTCAGCTCGGCGCGCGCCGAGGCCAGTTCGGCCTCACGTTCGGCCAGCAAAGCGCGAAGCTGCGCTATCTCCCGGGCGGTATCGATCATGGGGCCGGAGTTTACCAGAAGGCGCTTGCACCGGCGCTTCGAAAGGGAGCCTCCGAGTCACTATGACGCCCTTATCAGCAGGCCGTCTCCGGCCGCCAGCTTCGCACCGGTGCGCGCCAATCGATCCCTTCGAGCAGCATCGAGAGTTGCGCGTTGGTGATTGAGGCCGAGCCGTCCTTCGCCTGAGGCCAGATGAACCGGCCCCGTTCCAGCCGCTTGGAAAACAGGCACAAACCCTGGCCATCCCACCACAGGACCTTGATCAGATCGCCGCGCTTGCCGCGGAACACGAACAGCGCGCCCCCGTGAGGATCGAGCTTCAGCATCGTCTGCACCAGGGCGGACAAGCCGTCGAATCCCTTCCTCATATCCGTCGTACCGCAGGCCAGATAGACGTGAACGCGCGCCGGAACACCGATCACGATAACGCCGACAAAACCCGACGCAACGCCGCTTCATCGACATCTCCGGTCAACCGCAGCTTCACGCCGGACGGCAACTCCACCTCGATCAATCCGTCGCCGTGCGGTGCGGCTGAGGAGACCAGCGGGGCTTCGACAATCCTCTCTGGCGGCGGAAGTTCGGGCACCGCTTCCGAGGCGATTGCAACCGGAATGAAGCCGGTCAGTTCGCCCGTCCGAAATTGCTTACGCCAAGTATAAAGCTGGCCGCTACTGATCCCGTGCAGCCGGCGCGTCAACGATGGAGACGATCCCGGCGCCACGCTCTGCGCTAGAATGCGCAGCTTCTCCTCAGTGCTCCAGCGCCGTCGGCGTTCCGGGCCGGAGAGAACTTCACCTCGCAGCTCCGGAGCCCTCGTATGAGTGCTCTGAAGCTCCTCCTTGCCGATCACCACCGCGTCTTCCATCACGACCACCATCCTGCCCAGATGGCCAGAATCCCGATCGGCAACGCTACGACAAGACGGGGGTCAGCTGACGCTTACAACCTTCCCAACGCTCGACGTTTAACAAAGCCCGCTCAGGCCTAACCCCCTGAGCGGGCTTTGCTTCTGGTCCGTTGGGGTCGCTAAGAGCCTAAGAGACTGACCCGCCGGAATAGACGATCTGGACGCGGCGATTCTGGGGTTCGCGGACCCCGTCGGCCGTCGGAACAAGCAGGTCTCGCTTACCCTTGGCCACGATCTCGATCTCGCTGGAGGGAATCCCGTCCTTCTCCAGTCGTGCTGCCACCGACTCTGCACGACGGCGGCTGAGGCGCATGTTGTAGGCGTCTGAGCCGACCGTGTCAGTGTGCCCCGTGACCGTCAGCTGCGTGACCTTGGCTGGGCCAGCATTTTTTGCCGCCGTATCGACGATCTCAACTGCCTGAGATGTCAGGTCCGACTTGTTGAAGTCGAAGAACACCAGATAGCTCTTCGGCGTGGGCGCCGGCGCCGCAATCGGCGGTGGCACGTAGGCCGCCGGAGCCGCCTCGGGTTCTTCCGACGGTCCGCCAAACCGGTATTTCAGCGAGAAGCCGAACATCCGCGGCTCGCCATAGGACACGCCATCGAAGCCGAGCTGGGTATAAAGCGGCAGCGACCCGGCGATATACTTGGCGTCGAGCGCGTTCGTCATGAAGAACGCTGCGTCAACCGAGTAACCCAGTATTTTCTGCCAATCGACGCGGAAATCGACCAGGCCGTAGCCGGGCGTGACGTTCAAAGGATCGGCATAGGTGATCGAGACATATTGCTGGCCGTTCCGCGAATAACTGGCGGTCAGGCTGATATCGCCCAGCGATTCGTCCAGCGGCAGGTGATAGGTGCCGGAGACGCCCCATTCGACCTTCGTATAGTAAATGAAGGGTACGTTGTAATCGAGGCCGGGATAATTGTCATATTTCGGGTAGACATACGAAAAATGCGGAGAAATCTCGAGCCCCTCGACCGGAACGAACGTCCCCTCGAACTCTCCCCCTTCGATCGTCGCGCTTGAGGCGTTCTGAAAGGCATTGGCGACCCGTGTGGCCCCGGTGGCGTCGACGAACGACACCACCTGGGAGATCTGAATGCTTTTATAGTCCGTGTGGAACACGTCGACATTGGTCCGCGCCTCGATGCCGAACAGGTTCCATTCCGTCTTCAAACCGATTTCGACATCGGTGACTTTTTCCGGCTGGTATTTCTGGAATTGCGGAGCGACCGTCAGGTTGAAGCCGCCTGGACGATAAGCATTGCCCGACCGCACATAGATCAGCGTCTTGTCGGTCAATTGCTCGTCGAGGCTCAGGTTCCAGCCCGGTGAGTTGAAGTTGCCGCTAACCGCATTGACGCAATTCCGGTCGGCAAACGCCGCGCTGCAGTTGGTCGGCACGCCCGCGCTGGAGCGCTTGATGCCGTCCACGCCCGTCGTCGCACGCTGAACGACCGAGTTGAAGTCCCAGGTATAGCGATAGCCGGCGGTGAAGCGCAGCCCGTCGACCCAGTCCGACAGGTCGTAGATACCGTGCACGAAACCGGCCTGGCTGCGCGCCGAATTGTGGAAATGATAGTAGGCGAGGTTGCCCAGCGTATCGGTGACATAGACGGAATCGCCCAGCGGATGGTCATATTCCAGATAGCCGCCGACCACCCAGTCCAGCTTGCCGGCCAGGGCCTTGCCTTGCAGCCGCAATTCCTCGGTATATTGGACGTCGTTTTCGGTCCAGCCGTGCGGATTGACCGGATCGCCAATGCTGATGATCGGCAGATAGGTCCCGTCGGAATCCTCGGTTGCCAGGGTCTTCGTCACATTCGCCGATGCGATGTTCTTGAGCGACAGATCCTCATCGATATCCCAGGTCGCCTGATCGACGAAGCCGTAGAAATAGTCCTTGCCGATGCCCGGCGTCGTCCGCCCCAGCTGCTGCCGGATGCCCAAAGCCTGCTGCTGTGCCAGGACGCTTGCAACCGGCATGTTGCGGATGGCAGGAAAACTCGGATTGGCATTGAGCAGGATCGTGGATGACCCATTACTGTCCTGCCAATAGCCTGTGTACAGGAAATAATTCTCGAAATCGTCGCTGGGCCGCAAGGTCACACCGACGCGCCAGGAATAGTAATCGCGGTTGTCGTAATCTTTGCCGTTCGTCACGTCGGTCGTATAGCCGTCTCGCTGTTGCGACTGACCCGCAATGCGGACGAGCAGCTTGTCGGTCACCACAGGGATGTTGATCGCGCCTTCAAACTCCCGATCGTCATAATTACCGACTGTCGCTTTGATATAGCCTTCAAAAGCGTCCGTCGGGCGTTTCGGCTCCAGCGAGATCAAGCCGCCGATCGAGTTCTTGCCGAACAGCGTACCCTGCGGACCCTTGTCCACCTCCACATGGTCGAGGTCGAAGAAGTTGCCCGGGGACAGGCCGTGAGTCAGGCCGGTGCTGGTGCTGTAATCGGCCTTGTTGGGTACGTCGGCGAAATAGGTGACCACGCCCTGCAAACCGCGCAGCACGGTATGAATGGCATAAGGCGCATTCGCGTCGGACTGCGGCAGCGACATGCCGAGTGAAGGTACATGCCAGATCAGGTCATGCATCTGTTCGATATGCTTCTGCTCGACATCCGCCTGGCTTAAGGCGGTGATCGCGACCGGCACACTCTGGATTTTTTCCTCCCGGCGCCGCGCTGTCACGACCACCTCCTCAAGACCGGAGGAGGCCGCGGCTCCCTGATCGGCAGTCTGCGCGATCGCCCCGCCGCCCTGGGTAAGCACAACAACGCTGGCCGACCCAAATAACGCCAATAAGAAGCGTGATGACATCCGTTTCCCCATTCCCCGTTTTCGGACATGTTCTGAAGACGCGCCGTCTCGGCATTCCGGTCTCGCGCAAATCCCTTCCCGATCACACAAATCCGGTTTCGATGCCTTGCGCCGGAGATTAGTATCAGGCCTTCTTCAAAAGCAACTGCTTGCTTGGTTTTGCGGTCGATGAATCAGGTGCGTTGCCGCCGGAGACGGGAATTGGCAGGAGAATGGAATGATCACGGTCAAGGAAACTGACCGCGGTTATTGGGGCTGAAGTCGCGGAGTCGATCTGCCGCAACCGCTCGATGCCGGCGCCGTCGCAGAAATCCACCAGACCCTTATCGACAACTTGGTGATCTTCTTTCGCAAAACCGTTGGACGAAAGTGGTCCTGCTGGGGTGCCAGCTCCCCTACGGCCTGTGGAATTCGCGGCCGGCGATGAACCTGCCGATCCGGTCGCAGGCCGCGCGCAGCTTTTCGCCGATCGCCTCGACATGGTTGCCTTTTACGGGCGTGACGAAGCCCGACAATCCCAGGCCGAAGGCGATCGTCCCCGGCTTCGAAAAGATCGGGGCGGCGACATAGGCCAGCTGGTAGGACTGGCCGGGTTCGATGTCGGACAGCGCATAGTCCGTCAGCGCCTGCTGAAATTTCAGTTCGAGGGCCCGGTCGAGATCGGGCACCGGCACGCGACGAATGCCGAATGCATAGCCCCGCGTCCGGATGAAGTTCAGGGAGTTCAGCAGCCTGTTCTTGGCCTCGGCGTTCAACGGCGGGTCGGCGGAGTTCAGCCATTCCTCGGGGCTCGCCTCAGCCCAAGCGAAAAACATGCCGCCCAGCGGGGGCACCGCCGGCACCGCCGCCGGCACATGGGGGGCGTTCCAGCTGATATGCGAAACGGCCGCGGCCCGCTCCAGAATGACGATATCGTTATTCTTCAGGGAAAAGGCGGAACACACGATATCGAATTCATCCGCCAGCAGGCGCATTTCCGGCCGTGCGACATTCATCACCAGCTCGGGCGCGAGCGAAGCCTGCGCCACGTTGCCCAGCGCCGGGCCCAGGACATAGGTCTTGCCGGCGGTGCGGAAGACATAGCCGGCCTGGGTCAGCGCGCCGAGGAGGTTATGGCAGGTCGCGCTGCTGATCTTCAGCGATTTGGATATTTCGGTCGCGGTGAATGCCTGCTCCGCATGACCGGCAAGGAAATTCAAAACACCGACCACCCGGGCCACGGGAGGGGAGGTCTTGGTCATCGGGTGGGGCTCATCGTCACGGTGGACTCCATAACAGCCGTCGCCTAATGGCGCCAGCATGCCGTAAATTGTTCGATATTTAGGAGAGGTTTTTCAATAGTTGACAGATTTTCCTGATTCTCGGAAAAGACCCTGGCGCCGCGGCGGACAAGAAGCCGTCCGGGCTGCCTCTAGGGAGGATGATTTTGGCAGGCCAGACTCTCGAACTGATCGACGCGGACGCTCATGTGAATCCGCCGCCGACATTCTGGGACGACTACCTTCCCAAGGAACTCGCCGATCGCGGACCCAGGATCGAAGAGGGCCGCCCTGACGAGACCCACGACTGGGTGGTCTTCGAGGGTTCGCGCAAGCCGCTCAACATCATGTCGTCGGTTACCGGGCAAGGGCGGAATTTCCGGCCGGTCGGCCGTCGCTCGGACATACAGAGCGGCAGCTGGGAACCGGCGGCCCGTCTCGAAGATATGGCCCGCGACGGCGTCAGCCGCGCCGCTTTGTTCGGCGGCGGCCCGCTCGGTACTGCAGACAACGATCTCTATCTGGCCAGCTTCGGAGCCTATAACCGCTGGCTGGCGGATTTCTGCCGCCATGACCCCAGGCACCTCGTCGGTGTCGCCTATCTGCCGATGCAGGACATCGACCAGTCGGTCGCGATGCTGAAAGAGGCGGCGCGGCTGGGGCACAAGGCGGTCAATATCCCGGCCTTTCCGCAATCCAAGAGGGGCACCGCGGGCGGCGGGTTCGCCGCACAGGTGCTGGCTCTGACCGGCGATCCGGACGGCGAGCTGCAATATGACAATCCGGAGTTCGACCGCTTCTGGAAGACCTGCGTCGATCTCGACATGGCCATCACCATCCATCTGGGCGCCCGTGTCGCCCGCCCGCAGATGACCCGGTTCCTGCCCAACCTAGTGATGTCAAAGGTCTGCATGGCCGAGCCGATCTCGATCATGATCTTCGGCGGCATCTTCGACCGCTTCCCGGCGCTGCGCTTCGCGTCGATCGAGAGCGGTGTCGGCTGGATGGCGTGGATGGCCGAGTATATGGACAGCATTTACATCAACCAGCGCCACTGGCTGCAGCTCGAGCTCAAGCACCAGCCGAGCGTCTATATGGACCAGAATGTCTACGGGTCCTTCATCCGCGATCCGGTCGGTATCCGGAACCGCGACCTTCCTGGTGGCCGCAACATCATGTGGTCGACCGACTATCCCCATTCCGAGACGACCTGGCCCGACTCGCGTGCCGTCCTGGACCGGCAGTTCGCCGGCCTCAGCGACGACGAACGCCGGCCGGTCGTCCGCGACAATGCTTTGCGCTTTTTCGGGCTGAGCTGACCGGCTCAGCCCTTCCAACCCGCCCGCGGTTCTCACGGGCGGCATCCCAAGAAAACCAAAACTGGAACTGCACGGGAGGATCGTCATGTCACGCGCGCATCTGTTCTTCGGCACGGCTTCGGCCGCCGCATTGCTGGCCTTGTTCCCCATGTCTGCGTCGGCCCAGGCGCCGGCGGCCACGTCGCCCCAGGCGAGTGCAGGGCTCGAAGAAATCGTGGTGACGGCGCAGCGGCGTGAAGAGAAGCTGCACGACGTCCCGATCGCCGTGACCGCCCTGACCGCGGCCGCCATCGAGGCGCGGGGCATCACCAATATCAACGATGTCGCCGGGTTCGCCCCCAACGTCACGTTCGTCCAGTCGCCGAGTTTCAACAACGAGACCACCGTCGCGATCCGAGGCGGCGTCACCATCAATCCCGCGCCATACTGGGAGCCGGCAGTCGGCATGTATGTCGATGGCGTTTATATCGACAAGGCGCAGGGCAACGTCTTCGACCTGGTCGATATCGATCATATCGAGATTTTGCGCGGTCCGCAGGGTACGCTCTATGGCCGCAACACCCTCTCCGGCGCCGTCAACTTCGTGACGCAGAAGCCGATCGGCATCTTCGGCGGCGACGTGCAGGCCACCTTCGGCAACTATGACCTGAAGAAGGGGCGGATGAGCCTCAACCTGCCGGAATTCGGGCGGCTGAAGGTCAAGGTCACCGGGCTGATCGAATCGCGGGGCGGATACCAGGATTTCGCGCCCGATCCGTTCCATCTGCCGTCCTTCCTGACGACGCGCCCGACCGTCAGCGAATATAACGCTACCGAGAACAAGGCGGGCCGGATCGCCGCCCGGCTGGACGTCACGGACGACCTGATGGCTGACTATACGTTCGACGTCTATTACCGCCATGACATACCCCAGCAGGGGCAGCTGGTGTCGGTCGGCCAGGGCGGAATTTTCGATCCGACCTCACCGAATTATGCCGGCCTGCCGCTTTATCTTTACATACAGCACAATCCCAGCGCGCCGATCCGCTATGCCACCGCCTCGGTCAATAACGCCGCGCTGTTCGAGAATTCCGGCGCCCGGGCGCACGGCCTGACGCTGACCTGGGATCCGAGCGATGCGCTGGTGCTGAAATCGATCACATCCTATCGCTGGCAGGACTGGTCGATCAGCCAGAATTTCGACGATTCGCCGATTGAGATCGCGCGGACGCAGCAATTCAGCCACTACCACACCTTCACCCAGGAGCTTCAGGCGTCGGGTCAGATCGACCGGTTCCACTACACGGTGGGCGCCTTCTACTTCAACGATGGCGGGCACGATACGATTCCGCAGCAATTCTTCCTGGGCACGGTGAACATCAACAGCCAATTCGGCTTCTCCAGCGAGGCCTACGCCGTCTACGGCCAGGTCGAATACAATCCGCCGATCCTGGATGACCGGCTGACCCTGACCGCCGGCCTGCGCTACAACAACGAGGGCAAGGTCGGAACCCGTTCGGTCGACGGCCCCGCGCCAGGTGAGGGCGTTCCCTACACCACCGCGTCGAAAAGCTTCGACGACGCGACGCCGACCTTCATCGTGAAATACGACATCACGCCGGATCTGAACGTCTATGCCAAATACGCCGAAGGCTTCAAAAGCGGCGGCTTCAACGGTGAGGCGTCGTCTGCCGTCGAGGCAACCATACCGTTCCGCCCGGAAACGGTCGACGAGTACGAGGTCGGCGCCAAGTCGCGCTGGCTGGACGGCAGGCTCGAAGCGAACGTCGCGTTCTTCTACGACGATCGCAAGGACATGCAACTCGCGGTCTTCACCGGCAAGGGCGCGCTTTCAACGATCATCCGCAATGCGGGCAGCGCCGTTATCGACGGCACCGAGCTGGAGCTGAACGCCCTGCCGACAGACTGGGTGCGCCTGTCAGGCACGGTCGGCTACCTGAACACCTTCTACAATGAGTTCATCGAAGACGGGGTGAACCGGGCCAATGACCGCGCCTTCCCGGTCGCGCCGCAATTCACCGCGCATGCGGGTGCCGACTTCACGCTGATGGACGATGACGAGATCGGCAAGCTGCACTTCCTCGTCGATTACACCCATTCCGACGCGTACTACTACTTTCCCTATTCGTTGAGCGCCAATCCCGCCATCAACCAGGGCTATTACGCCGCATCGACCAAGGCGAGCCCGCTCAACACCATCGATGCCAGGCTGCGCCTGAGCAATATCCCGACCTCGTACGGGACGTTCGATGTCGCGCTGTGGGGCAAGAATATCTTCAACGACAAGGCGCGGGTCAGCGGCATCGATTTCGGCCCGAGCTTCGGCAACCTCAACGACGCCTATTACAACGATCCGCCGACCTTCGGGGCCGATATCGTCTTCCATTTCGGCGGCGTCGCGCCCGAGCCGGCTGCGCCTCCTGCGGCCTATGTGCCGCCCCCGGCCGTGGCGCCCGCCGCGGCGGCGCACAGCTATATGGTCTTCTTCGATTTCAACAAGTCGGACCTGACGGCCCAGGCTGTGCAGATCGTCGATCAGGCGGCGAAGAACGCTGCCGTCGAGAAGGTGACGGAGCTTACCGTGACCGGCCACACCGATACGGTCGGCTCCGACGCCTACAATATGCGCCTCAGCCGCCGGCGGGCGGAGTCGGTCGCCGCCGAGCTGGAAAAGCAGGGCGTTCCCGCGAACGAGATCGCGATCGTGGCGAAAGGCAAGCGCGACCTGTTGATCCCGACCGGTGACGGCGTGCGCGAACCGCAGAACCGCCGGGTCCACATCGTCTTCAACGACAATGGGCAGTCCTGACGACAAAGCTCTGGGAAAAGCCCGTCCAGGCAGCGTATAGGGGGCGGGCTTTTCAGATTAAACACGATATGGGGACGGACATGGGGCTTCGGCGTTTCGATGGTAAGGTCGCGCTGGTGACGGGCGCTGGGCTGGGCATGGGGCGCGCGACCGCCCGGCGCTTCGCCCAGGAGGGCGCCAAAGTCTGCGTCGTCGACATCATCAAGGATAAGGTCGAGGAGACCGCCGCCATGATCCGCGCCGAGGGCGGCGACGCTTTCGCCTGCGTCGCCGATATATCGCAGGAGGCCGACAATGAGCGGATGGCGGACGAGACGATCGCGCGCTACGGCGCACTCGACGCCGTCGACCTGAATGCTGCGGTGCTGGGCGAGCATGCGTCGTTTTTCGAGAGCTCGGTCGCCCATTACGACAAGGTCATCGCGGTCAACCAGCGCGGCACCTTCCTCGGCATGCGGGCTGTCGGCCGGGTGATGCGGCCGGGCGGCGCGGTCGTGGTCATGTCGTCGACCGCCGGCCTGCTGGGCCACCCCGCCAACCCGGCCTACAGCACCGCGAAGCACGCAGTGATCGGCATGGTGCGCTCGGCCGCGCCGGCCTTCGGCGCGCGGGGCCTCAGGATCAATGTGATCTGCCCGGGCGGGGTCAACACCCGCATGCACACGCCCGAGCCGGTCGACGATCCGCTCGTGCCGCTGGAGGACCTGCCGCCCGTCGAGTTCCGCGGAGTCTCCACGCCCCAGCACATCGCCGAGGTGGTGCTGTTCCTGTGCAGCAGCGCCGCCGGCTATATCACTGGCGCCGTCCATACGGTCGATGGCGGAGGCACCGCCGCGTTCAACATCCCGCTGACCTTCGACATCGGGCAGCAGCACTGAGCATCGCGTGGCATATCGAGGATTCAATTCTCCTCGATATGCCGCTCGTCATCGTTGCTGAGGGCGACTTCCTTGAAGTCCAGCTCCTCTTGCAGGATCAGGAAGGCGTCGGGGCCGACGCGCTGTTCGGCGCGCAGCTCCTCCAGCCGTTCGCGCTGGCGCAGTATCGCGGCGCAGCCCAGCCTGTGCTTCGTCTCGGCCGGCGCGGGATCGCCTTGCGGTTCCGCGGCGGCGCGGGCGATCTCGAAGCTGTAGCGCCAATGATCGGCGGCCGGCCCAGTCTCGCCGTCGAGGGCCGTGAGCGCAGCGGCCGCGAGATCGGCACGCGCCGTGGCTAGTTCCGCCGTCAAACCGTCATCGCCGTCGAGCTTCAGCAACCGGGCGAGCGGGGCCAGCGTCAGGCCTTGCACGACCAGTGTCGCCAGCACGACGGTAAAGGCGGTCAGCACGATGAGGTCGCGTTGCGGGAAGGATGAGGGCAGGGCGATGGCGGTCGCCAGCGTTACCAGGCCGCGCATCCCGCACCAGCCCACCAGCAGGCCATGGCGCAATGTCGGCGGCTTGGTGCCGCGGCCGAATGAGCTGGAGCGTCGCGTCAGCAGGTAATAGAGCAGAACCCACGCCATTCGTACTGCAATCAAGGCAGCGATCACGGCCAGCGCGAACACGGCCGCTTCGCGCAACCGTTCGGGCGCCATGTCGCCGACGATCGTGCGCGCCTGGAAGCCCATCAGCAGGAAGGCGAGCACGTTGAGCAGGAACACGACCGTATCCCAGACCGCATAGCTGTGGATGCGCATGCGCGGCCGGATCCTGAGCCCGGCGCCGCGCGCGACTGTCATCGCGAAGGCGACCAGGCATAGCACTGCGGAGAGGCCCAGCCGGTCGGCGATGACCCAGACGCCGATGCTGGTGACGAACTCCAGCAGATTGCCGCCGAGCGTTCCGGTGACAAGCGGGGTCAGGCGGCTGAACAGCTTGGCGAGCAGGATGCCCATCAGCACTCCGCCGGGTACCGCCAGGCCGACATGGAGCGCCAGCCCGGCTTCGAGCCCGCCATGGCCCTGGACCCAGAGAGCGCCGCTGAACAGGAGCAGCGCGGACGCATCGTTGAGCAGGCTCTCGCCCTTCAGCACGACGACCGAGCGGCGCGGCAGCTGGACATTGCTGAGAATGGCGGTAGCCGCGGCCGCGTCGGGCGGCGCCACGATCGCGCCCAGCGCCAGCGCGGCATAGAGCGGCAGCCCTTCCATTGCGACGCCGAGCCAGGCGACCGCGCCGGCGCTGAGCAGCACGGCAATGACCGCGAGCGCGAACAGCGGCTGCCAGAGCCGCCGTGCCGCGCCGGCCGGAAAATCGAATGCGGCGTCGACCAGGGTCGGCGCGATGAAGAGGGGTAGGGCGACATGCGGGTCGAGCATGATCCGCGGCGCCCCAGGGATCAGCGCCAGCCCAACGCCCGCCGCCGCCAGCATGGTGGGGTAGGGGATGGCAAGGCGGCGCGACACCTGCAGCAGGAGGATCGCAACCGCCAGCAGGGCGAGCAGGCTTTCGAAAAAGCTCACGGCACCATCATCGCGTTGGCCAGGGCACCGTTCACCTTAAGGGCCTTCAGCGCCAGCCGTCCAGAAACAGTCTCACTGTGTTCTCGGCGTAGCGGGCGATATCGTCTGGCGAGCGCAGCATCCGGCGGCCCATCAGCGCGTCGAGATGGGGGCCATAGACGACGGCGGCGACAAACTGCCCGGCGGCGAAATCGAGGTCGCCCTGGCCGCCATCCTGTTCCGGCACTGGCCGCGCCAGCACCGATCGGGCCAGCGCGACGGCCGGGCGGAAGGCGCGGTCCAGGCAGATGGCGGCGATTTCTGGGAAGCGCTCGGCCTCGGCGATGATCAGGCGCTGAAAGGCGGTCGTCTCGGGGTTGAGCGCGGCCTCGACCAGCAGCACCGCCAGCCGATTGAGCCGGGTCTCGAGGTCGCCTGCCTCGATCTCCTCCGGCGTCTTCAGCAGGGTGCGGATCTGCTCGTCGACGACCGCCTGGAACAGGTCGGCCTTGGTGGCATGGCGGCGATAGATCGTGTTCTTGCCGACGCCGGCTGCCGCAGCGACCGCTTCGATCGAAACTCCGGCATAGCCGCGCTTCATGAACAGCCGCGACGCGCAGGCGATCAGGCGCGCGTCCAGCTCTTCGAGGGCCTCGCGCGGCGGCCGCCCGCCGCTGCGGGGCCTCTTCGTGACGTTTGATTCCGGTGTCATTGTGTGCTTGCGAATATCGGATCGGAACCGTATCGTTTCTTTCCGATGACCGCAATCGCCGACCCTGAAACCACGACATCCGTCCCACCCAAAACCGGGAGCCGGCGGCTTGTCCTCACGGTGCTGGCGGCGCTGGGCGTGGTCGCCGTCGCGGCCTTCGGCGTCCGCTGGCTGCTCGTCGGCCGGTTCATGGAGACCACCAACGACGCATATCTCAAGGCCGACGCGATGGTGGTGGCGCCGCGCGTGGGCGGCTACGTCGCCGAGGTGCTGGTCAACGCCAACCAGGACGTTGTGCCCGGGCAGTTGCTGGTCAGGATCGAGGACGATACCTACAAGGCGCAGGTCGCCCGCGCCCAGGCGGATGTCGATGCCGCCGAGGCCGATATCAGGCGGCTCGAGGCGGAGATCGCCCATCAGCAATCGGTTCTGGAACAGGCACGCGCCGCTGCCTCGGTCGCCGTGGCCAAGGCTGCCTATGCCGGCCGTGAGGCCGACCGCTATGGCAAGCTGTCCGAGACCGGGGCGGTGTCGCATCAGCAAGTCGACCAGAGCCGCACCATGTCGGGCCAGACCAGCGCCGAGCTGGCCGAGGCCCAGGCCGCGGTGACCAGCGCCGACCGCGCCGTCGATGTGCTGAAGGCCCAGGTCGGCCAGGCCGAAAGCCGGCACGAGGCCGCAGCGGCCGCTTTGCAATCGGCAAAGCTGGACCTCGCCGCGACCGAGCTGCGCAGCCGGATCAAGGGACGGGTCGGCGACAAGACGGTCAGCATCGGCCAGTTCGTCGTCGCCGGCACAAGGCTGATGTCGGTGATGCCGCTGCAGGACGTCTATCTCGAGGCGAACTACAAGGAGACGCAGCTCGGCCGCCTCAAGGTCGGCCAGCCGGTGGAGATCCGTGTCGATGCCTTGCCGGACGAGGTGGTGCAGGGCAAGGTCGAAAGCTGGTCGCCCGGCACCGGGGCGCAGTTCGCGCTGCTGCCGCCGGAAAACGCCACCGGCAACTTCACCAAGATCGTCCAGCGTGTCCCGGTCCGCATCGGGATTGATGCCGACCAGGCGGTGAAGGCGGCACTGCTGCCGGGGCTCTCAGTGACCGCGACCGTCGATACGCGCGACAGGAACGATGACGGCCGTTGATGCCGTTGCGGCCGGCGAGGCCAGAACTGATCTGCGCGCCTGGATCGCCGTGATCGCCGGCACCATCGGTTCGGCGATGGTGACCTTGGACACATCGATCGTCACCTCCTCGATCACGCAGGTTCAGGGTGAGATCGGGGCGACGATCTCGGAAGGCACCTGGATCATGACCGGCTATCTCGCGGCCGAGATCGTGGTCATCCCGATGAGCGCCTGGCTGACCCGGATGCTGGGCCTGCGCCGGCTGCTGACTGCCGCCGTCACCCTGTTCGTCGGCTTCTCGCTGCTCTGCGCCCTGTCGACCAACCTGACCGAGATGATCGCCTTCCGCATCGGCCAGGGCCTGACCGGCGCGGTGCTGATCCCGTCGGCGCAGACGATCATCCTGACGGTGCTGCCGCGCTCCAAGCAGCTCGCGGGCTTCGCCCTGTTCACCACCGGCGCGATGGTCACGCCGTCGCTGGGGCCGGTGATTGGCGGCTGGATCACCGATCATTTCGGCTGGCAATATCTGTTCATCCTGAACGTGCCGATCGGCGTCGCGCTGATCTTCATGCTGATGGCGGCCTTGGACGGCGCGCCGGCGCGGATGGAGGAATGGCGCAACGCCGATTGGATGGGCCTCTTCCTGATGACGGTGTCGCTCGCCTGCCTGACCGTGGTGCTGGAGGAGGGGCAGCGCGAGGCCTGGTTCGATTCCGATCTCATTACGCGGCTGACCGCGATCAGCGCTGTGTCATTCGCGGCGCTGATCTATGTCGAACGGCGGCATCGCAATCCTGTCGTCCGCCTGTCGCTGCTGAGCGACCGCAGCTTCAGCGCCAGCCTGCTGATCAGCTTCATCTTCGGCGGCATCCTCTATTTCGGTGTCTTCTTCGCCCCGGCCTTCCTGGGGACGATCGCGCATTACAATTCCGAGCAAGTCGGCCTCTCAATGCTGTCGATCAACGGCGCCTCGATGATCTTCACCCCGCTCGCCGCGCGGATTCAGAGCGCGATCGGCTCGCGCACGACCATCGCGATGGGTCTGTTCCTGCTCTCGATCGGCTGCCTGCTCAATATCGACATCACCGCCGCTAGCGCCGGGGATGAGCTGTTCTGGCCGCAGGTGGTGCGCGGCATCGGCCTGGCGGTCGTGTTCATCCCGCTGTCACAGGTGGCGACCGCCGGGATCAGCATCGAGAACGCGGCCGACGCTTCGGGCCTGTTCAACATGATCCGCAACCTGGGCGGCTCGGTCGGCCTCGCGCTGACGGCGGTCATCATCGACCGCCGCTCGGTCTTCCACGCCCAGAGGATTTCGGAACGGGTCGACGCGAACTCACGGCTGCTGTGGGACTATGTGCACGGGATGGGCACGACGTTGGGCGGCGGCGCGGCCGATACGGCGCATCGCGACATGCAGATGCTGTCGGCTCTGCACGGTCGGATCATGGAGCAGGGGCTGGTGATGGCCTACGCCGACGCTCTGTTCGTGTTCGGCGTCGCGCTGTTTCTCTGCATGGGGACGGTGTTGTTGCTGAGGAAGCCCGAGCCTAGCGCCGCCGTGTCGATGGCGCACTGACCAAGAAGTTTCCCCGTCATTGCGAGGAGCGCAGCGACGAAGCAATCCAGAGCCAAAGGCCGTGTTGTTCGGCTAATGGCCCTGGATTGCTTCGCTTCGCTCGCAATGACGAAGTAAAGTTTTAGCTCGTGCCTCTCAGCGCCCCGATCAACTCGCCAGCCGCATCGATATTGTTCCCCATACCCAGCGACGTCCGGTCGAACAGGCCCTCGAACCGGCGCTTGAGCTCGGCGGCGGCCTGTTTGGGTGGGCCGACGATGGCGAAGGCGTTCAGGACGTCGTCGTCGATCAGCTTGCCCATCTGGTCCCACTCGCCGCGTTTGGACAGGCGGTGCAGCTCGCGATGCAGGTCGCCCCAGCCGTGGAGGTCGAGCACGCCGAGATAGGCGGGGGTCGAGCCGTAGAAGGCGATCTGGCGCTTGGCGGCGATCACCGCCTTGGCCAGGGTTTTGTCGTCATGGCCGGTGGCGATGAACTGGGTGCCGGTGATCTCGAAATCGCCGCGCTTACGGCCGTGTTTGGCGAGGCCTTGCTCGATGGCCGGAACGGTGACCTCGCGGACATAGCGTTCGGTGGTGAAGGAATGGCAGATCAGCCCGTCCGCCAGTTCCGCCGCCACGTCAGTCATGTGCGGCCCGACGGCGGCGAGGTGGATCGGCGGGCGGCCGTGCTCGATATCCGCCGGGGTGAAGTTCGGCGTCATCAGGGTGTGGGAATAGAACTGCCCCTCGAAGGCGAGCGGCTTGCCGTCGTACCAGTTGTCCCAGATCGCCTGGAGGCCAAGGATCATTTCGCGCATCCGTTCGGCCGGCTGCGACCAAGGCATGGCGAAGCGGCGGACGATATGCGGCTTGGTCTGCGAGCCCAGCCCCAGGATGAACCGCCCGCCCGATAAGCTGTTGAGATCGTGCGCGGCATAGGCGAGCAGCATCGGCGTACGGGCAAAGGCGACGGCGATGGTTGTCATCACCTCGACCCGCTTCGTATGCTCGATCATCACCGCCGACTGCACGAAAGGATCGTGCTGCGTCTCGACCGCGCCGACAGTGTCGAAGCCGAGTTCCTCGATGCGCGCCGACAGGTCCCGCATGTTGCGGGTCCCCGCGAAACCTCCCCAACTCAGTTTCATGGCTGTTTTCCGATCTGCAAATGAAGTCCTGTGAGCATGCCCGATTCACAGGGCCAAGAGAAAGGTCGGACAAGGTATTCGTGCAAATAGCGCTGGTTCTTCCCGCGATCCTGCGTATCCTATCTGAAAGGCCGGGAAATCCGGTGGAAAGAATGGAGGAGACGTCGTGGAGCGTGCGCATAGGATCGCGGTTGCCAGGCATGTTCTGGAGCTGATGGACAGGAACGAGCCCGCGATGGGCGAGGAATCGTGGGAGGTCGATGTCGGCCGGTTCATCGACCAGGATCGGTTCGATCTGGAGAAGCAGAAATTCTTCCTCGAACGGCCGCAGCTGATCGCATTGTCAGCGGACCTGCCGAATCCGGGCGACTATTACGCCACCGACATTGCCGGCAAGCCTATCCTGATCGTCCGCGATAAGGAGGGCAGGGCGCAGGCCTTCCTCAATGCCTGCCGCCACCGCGGCGTGAAGCTCGCCGAGGGCTGTGGCCATGGCCAGGGCTTCACCTGCCCCTATCACGGCTGGACCTTCAACACGTCCGGTGAGCTGATTTCGGTCCCCAGCCGCTCGGCCTTCGATGTCGCGCAGCTGACAGATCGCAATCTGATCGCGCTGCCGACGGTCGAGGATATCGGCGTCATCGCCGTGCATCCGCAGCCCCAGGGGCATCTCGATTTCGACGAATTCCTGGGCGAGATGAAGTCGGTCCTGGCGCTGCTCGACCTTGGCGGCTATTCGCTGCTCAAATCCTACCGGGCGCCGGCGCGGATCAACTGGAAGCATGCGGTCGATGGCGGCATGGAGGCCTATCACGTGCCGTTCCTGCACCCGACCACACTGGGGACTGACGGCAGCGGCCGGCTGCCCCATGTGCCGCTGGGCGATCATCACGCCCAGGTGACACCGTATGCTGAGCTGGCGGCTTTGCGCGATATCCCCGAGGACCAATGGCCGGAGCATTGCGGCTGGGGCTCGGTCAACGCGATCTTCCCCAACACCGTCATCGGCAATAGCGGGCGCGGCGTGCTGTTCTACCAGCGCACCGAGCCGATGGAGAAGGTGGGGGAGTGCCAGTACAACTTCCGCCTCTATGGCCGCACCATCGCGACGGAAGAGGAAAAGGCGCAACAGCAGCGCGGCGTCGAGCTGTTCATGAAAGTGTCGCTGGAGGAGGATCTGGTGGTCCAGACCAGCTCTCAGCTGATGATGGAGGCCGGGGCGGTGACCTCGGTCATCTTCGGCCGGCGCGAGACCTGCCTGATCGGCATGCATCGCGGTTATGACGCCGCCATCGGCCACGATGCCGAGGCGGCGCTGCGCGGTGAGCGCCTGCTCGAGGCCGCCGAATAAATGCTAAGGGCCTCTCCCGGAGGGAGAGGCCCCACCCCTCATCCTTGTTGGTTGTAGCGTGTGGGTCAGGCCGCCAACGCGGTGGGGAACGGGACGGTGTTGGCGGGGTATTTCTCGGCCCGCTTCTTGGCCGCGATTGCCAGCGCCTGCTCCAGCAGGCGGACGACGTCGGCCTCCTCGTCGGCTTGCGCCAGGTTCAGCGCCAGCAGGATCTTGTCGGTCAGGCGGCGGTTCAACTCGGGGATGCGGGAGGCATCGATCTCGTAGCCGACCGACGGTTCGACGCGGATCGCCATACCGGTCGCCTTGATCTTCTTCCGCAGCGAGTGGATCGCGACACGGATCGAGATGGCGGCGGCATCCGGCTCGCGGATGCCATAGACCTTGGCGATCAGCGTGCTCATCGGCGTCGGCCGGCCGCGCTGGTCCAGCAGCGTCTTCAGGATGTCGGACTCATGCGGCGCCAGCCGGATGACGTTGCCGTGGTCGAAAATGACGTTGCGGTTGTAGTCGAATTCGAACCCCTTGTAGCCGGCCTCGTCGCGCAGCTGATTGTCGTTCTTCATGATGTGCCTCCGTCCCGTGCCCTCGAACAAAACGTTCGCCTTGGGTACTGCAATGACGGTGCCAGTTTCGGTAATGGGCGTGCCAAGTCCGGCAAAGACATATCAACATATTGAGAAAGCGAAATAATTTGTAATCGGGCGTGGGCCGTCGGCCGGCCCGCCGAGCCTATGCGCATCAGAATTACGGGCAGGTTGCGGTTTGCAAAATGCGGAGGCTTTGCATTTTGCGAATCCGGGCTCGCAGTTTGCAACGTATCCGGCCTCTTACGCACCCGACATGCAAGCAGCTTCCACGCAGGCATTGACCGCCTCCTGCATGCAGGAGGCGAACCGGTCGGCGCCGATATGGTCGGCCACCATGCCAGCGCTGAGCGCGGGGTCGTTCGCCGGCCAGAAGCCGATCAGCATGGGCGCATCCTTGGGTAGGCGATGCCGCAGCCTTTGGCTGAGATAGCGTAAGGACGCGAGACTGCCGCCGGGATCGAGATAGCAGATGCAGGCCATGGTGATGCCGGTTACGTCCAGCGTGGCGATATGGCGGCGCGATACCTCCGCGTTGGGGACAAGCGTGGCGCCGATGCCGTGCTTGCCGAGCAGCTGGACCAGGATCGCCGCCGCGGCTTCGTCGAACGGTCCGGGACCGGCGACGCAGAGGACCGGCGTCCGGTTGCGCCAGCCCGGGGGCAACGCCTCGGGCGCCAGGCTTTGCGGATCGCTATGCGGGCGCAACCCGTCATCCTCGTCACCCAGGATTGCCTGCGTGTCGTCTTGGCTGACCTCCGGCTGCTTGTCCTCATGCGTCTCGAGCCCGGCAATCAGGCTGTCGACGGCCTCCCTCATGTCTTTCAGCTGGTCGCGGTTGATGGTGTTGCGGCGGATTTCGGCGGCGGCAAGCTTCATCCCTTCGATCGCGACTTCGTCGTAATAGGCCGACAGCGAGATTTCCTTGAGCGCGCTTTCCGCCTGGTCCAGCGCCTCGTCCGGGTCGCCGGCCAGGATGCGCTGGTAGAAGGTCTCGACCGGGGTCAGAGCCTGACGGTCGCCGAGGATCACATCCAGGAATTCGAGGTGCCTGGCGTGCCGTCCGATCACCACTAGGCATAGGGTCAGCGGCGTCGACAGCAGCAGCCCGACCGGTCCCCATAGCCACGACCAGAAGATCGCCGAGACGACGACCGAGAAGGGCGACAGGCCGGTGCTGTTGCCATAGACCATCGGCTCGACCGCCTGCGCCGTCAGCAACTCGACCACCACATAGAATACCGTTGTCCAGATCGCCATCGACCAGCCCGGCTCGATCGCGGCGGCCAGCACGATCGGCAGCACGGCTGACAGCGGTGAGCCGACATAGGGGACGAAGCGTAGCAGGCCGGAGGTGATCCCCCAGAGCACGGGGTTGGGCACGCCGATCAGCAGCAGTCCCAGGCCGACGACGATCCCGAAGATCGTGTTGATGGTGAGCTGCGCCAGGAAATAGCGCGTCAGCCGCCGGCCGCCGTCGTCGATCGCGACCGTCGTATGCTGCAGGTCGCTCGACCCGACCAGACGGATCAGCCGGTTGCGCAGGTCCTCCCGCTGCAGCAGGGCGAAGACGGTGACAACGAAGACGATGCCCAGCGTGGCCAGCGGCGAGAGGATGCTGGAGATATAATGGGTGGCGATGGCGAAGGGGGTTTCCTTCGGCGGCTGCGGCTGGGCCGCCGCGGCTGGCGCTTGCGCCTGGTTGGCCTGGCCTTGATTCGGGGCTGGCGCCGAGGGGCCGGCGTCCGGCGTTATCTGCGGTCCGAGCCTGTCCGCCCATTTGGACAGCTGGCCGGTAGTGTAGTGCTTGACCTTGTCGACCTTCGTCTGGATCGTCTTGGTATATTGCGGCAGCTCGTCGGTCAGGGTGGCGATCTGCGCCCCGATCACGCTGCCGACGGCGACGACGACGCCCAGTGCGAAGACCACACCCAGCAGCACCGACGGGACCCGGCCGAAATGCCAGCGGGTCAACAGATCGACCAGCGGCGCCAGGATGAAGGCGAGCAGCAGCGCCAGCGTGATCGGCAGCAGCACGTCCTTCCCGAAATAGAGGATCACCACGATCATCAGGAAGATCGCCAGCACCTTGACGGGGTCCGGCTCCGCCTTCTTGGGCAGCGGCCTGGCGGTTGCCGGGGTTGATTGGGGCGTCGGGGCTGATTGGGGCATTTCAACCGGATCGCCCCAGCTCACCCGCTTGTTCCAAGGCGGGCTGCGATTTGCGGTTGTCAGAGCGGCGCGGGCGGCGGAAAACATCGACCCATGTCAGCAACGCAAATCGCCGAGCATTTCGACGTCCTGGTCATTGGGGCCGGTATCTCCGGCATCGATGCCGGCTATCGGCTGCAGACCGAATGTCCGGGCAGGAGCTTCTGCATCCTGGAGGCGCGCGACGCGATCGGCGGGACCTGGGACCTGTTCCGCTTCCCCGGCATCCGCTCGGATTCCAGCATGCATACGCTGGGCTTCCCGTTCCGGCCCTGGCGCGGCGACAAGGCGATCGTCGACGGGACCGCGATCCGAAACTACGTCACCGAGACGGCGGCGCTGTACGGCATCGACCGCCATATACGCTTCAGCACCCGGGCGGTGCGGGCGTCCTGGTCGTCCGACGAGGCGCGCTGGACGATCGAGACCGAAGCCGGCCAGCGTCTCACCGCCGGTTTCCTCTATATGTGCAGCGGCTATTACGACTATTCCGGTGGCTATATGCCGGACTTTTCCGGCGCGGCGCGCTTCGCCGGCCGGATCGCCCATCCTCAGCTTTGGCCGGAAGACCTCGACCATGCCGGCAAGCGGGTCGTCGTCATCGGCAGCGGCGCCACGGCGGTCACCATGATCCCGGCGCTGGCCAGGACGGCGGCCCATGTCACCATGCTGCAGCGCTCGCCCAGCTATATCGTCTCCCGCCCGGCGAACGACCGGCTGGGCGCGCGGTTGCGTGCGTCGCTTCCGGCGTCGGTGGCGGATGGGCTGGCGCGCTGGATCGACGTGCTGGTCGGCTCGGTCGGCTATTCCCTGGCGCGGCGGCGGCCGGCGACGGTCCGGCGGGCGCTGATGGGCGCAATCCAGCGAGATCTCGGCCCCGATTACGATGTCGCGAAGGATTTTTCCCCGCCCTACAACCCTTGGGATCAGCGCGTCTGCCTGACGCCGGACGGCGAGCTGTTCGCCGCAATACGCGACGGCAAGGTCGAGGTCGCCACCGACACGGTCGACAGCTTCACCGAGACCGGCATAAGGCTGAAATCGGGCCGGGACCTGGCCGCCGACATCATCGTTCCGGCCACCGGGCTGGTGGTGCGGCTGATGGGCGGCATGGAGCTCGTCGTCGACGGCGTGCGCGCGAACCTGGCGGAAAAGCTGGTCTATAAAGGCATGATGGTCAGCGACGTGCCCAATCTCGCGCTCGCCTTCGGTTACATCAACGCATCCTGGACGCTCAAATGCGATCTGACCGCGCGCGCCGTCTGCCGCCTGCTCAAATTCATGGCGCGTCGCGGCTACACGTCCTGCATGCCCCGCCTGAACGGCCTGGATGTCGAGCGACAGCCGATGCTGAACTTCACCTCTGGCTATGTCCGCCGCGCCGAGAGCGTCCTGCCGCATCAGGGCTCCAGGGCGCCATGGCGGGTGCATCAGAACTACCTGCTCGACATGATGGTGATGCGCTTCGGCCGGGTCGAGGACGGGGTGCTCGAATTCGCGAAAGGACCTCAGCAATGATGAATCTCGCCGGAAAGACCGCGGTGGTGACCGGTGCCGCTAACGGGATCGGCCGCGCCATCTCGCGCTCGCTCGCCCGCCGGGGCTGCCATTTGGCGCTGGCCGATGTGAACGAAGCCGGGCTCGCCGAAACCGCTGGGCTGGCGGCCGGGGCAGGGCGGCGTATCACCTGCCACCATCTCGATGTTGCGGATAAGCAGGCCGTTGCGGCCTTCCCCGAAACTGTCACCGCCACCCATCCCGGCGTCGACATACTGGTCAACAATGCCGGCGTCGCCCTCGGCGGGACGTTCGACCAGGTGGCCGAGGCCGATTTCGAGTGGCTGATCGACATCAATTTCTGGGGCGTCGTGCGCATGACCCGCGCCTTCCTGCCGTTGCTTAGGGCCAGCGACGGGGCGCAGCTGGTCAATATATCGAGCCTGTTCGGCCTGATCGCCCCGCCCGGCCAGACCGCCTATTGTGCCGCCAAGTTCGCCGTGCGCGGTTTTTCCGAATCGTTGAGGCATGAGCTGGAGGGAACACGGATCGGCGTCACCACCGTCCATCCCGGCGGCGTCGCCACCTCGATCGCCAGGAATGCCCGGCACGCCGAGGCGCAGACCGAGGCCGAGCTGGCCGATGCGCACCGCCGGTACGAGAAACTGCTCCGTATGCCGCCGGAGGAGGCGGGGGAGATCATCGTCAGGGCGGTGGAGCAACGCCGCCCGCGCATCATCGTCGGCTCCGACGCCAGGAATGCCTCATTCGTCGAACGGCTTTTCCCGGTCACTTACTGGAAGCTGATCAACTATCGACGTTAAAGGCGCCGTTAAGCACTCTCGTGGTCGAAGCCGACGAAGACATAGCCTTCACCACGCACCGTCTTCAGCACCCGGCAGGTCGGGTCCAGCGCCTCGAACTTCTTACGCAGACGGGACACCAGATTGTCGATCGATCTGTCCAGCGCGTCGAAACGGCGATGCAGTACGGCGCGCGACAGGTCGTCCCGCGACACTGCCTTTCCCTTATGGGCATTGAGATGGCGCAGCGTGCCGAATTCGGCGCTGGTCAGGTGGACCAGCCGTCCATCCGGGGCGAACAGTTCCTGGCGCGACATATCGAGCACCCACCTGCCGGAGCGTTCCGGCGCGTTGGCTGGCTGCACGTCCTCCTCCTGCCGCATGGCAGGATTCTGCGACCGGCGCTGCAGCGAGCGCAGGCGGGCTACGACCTCTCGCGGCGAAGTCAGCTTTGAGACGAAATCGTCGGCGCCCAGCTCCAGCCCCACGATCCGGTCGGTCGGCTCGGCATTGCCGGTCAGGATCATCAGCCCGCCCAGAAAACGCCGTCGCAGCTGGCGGATCATCGACAGGCTGTCGACCGCTCCCAGGAACTGATCGAGGATCACGATATCCGGCGATTTGACCGAGATGCGCTCGAAGGTCTCATCCATCGACCTGGCGAGATCGACGGCAAAACCATGCACATTCAAATATGCCGACAGCTCCTCAGCGAACATGTCGTCGTCATCGACGAGCAATATGTCATTGGGGGAAAGTTTCTGCCCCATGCGATACCTCTCCCTTTGGACTTCTCCCTTGGTCCGCAATGTTCCGAACGGCCCATAGCCGCCCGCATCCGACCTTCAATCGACTTTTCCCGTCTCACCATGGCTTCCGGTAGTTCGGCAGGGAGCTAACACCGGAAGTCATAAAGGTAAGGGCCTTGAAGGCCATTATCTACAAAATATCTTAATAACCGCGAAAAATCGCGTTATGCCGATGTTTCCTTTATTCGGGGTTTTGTCATGCAAATATTGACCCTAGACGATGAATCCCGGATTGTCGAAACGAATTGTCGGCTGGGAATCCTGTGTACGAGGTGGCTAACCTGCTCGAAATTCAGGAAATGAAAAATACCGAGCTCTTGCAGGCCGGCGAACATCGGACGGACTTTCCCGACTTCGGTGCGCGGCCATCCGCGATGGACGCGCTCCTGGCCTTGGCGGGCGAGATGTTCTGCCTACATGACCGGGATCGGGTCATCCTGCAGGCGACCGGGGCGGTGGAGCAGATTTGCGGCCTGCCGGCCAGGGCTGTCGCCGGCCGGCGGCTGGATGACTTCGCCCATCCCGACGATCGGGCGGCGGTATCTGCCTTGTGGGCCCGGCTTTCGGCCGGCGAGGCCGCGCCGCTTCTGGAATTCCGTATCCAGCTGCCGGACGGTCGGACCGTCCGGGTCGAGGCCCGGGCCTTCGCCGTCGCCGGTGGCCCGAGATTCGGCAGCGCCATCCGCGACGTCACGCGCTGGCATCCCGCCAGGGGCAGGATGCGCAGCGGCCGCGATTACCTGTCGAGCGGCATCGCCGCAGCCGAGATTGCCGCCGGCATGGCGCACGAGCTCAGCCAGCCGCTGGCGAGCATCGGCTTGGCGGCGGAAAACGCCGCGGCCGCGCTCACCGCCGCGCCTGCCGATATCGCACTGGTCGCCCAGAAGCTGGAGCGTATTTCCCAGCAGGCGGCGCGCGCCGCCAGGCTGATCGACCATATGCGCTTCTTCGGCCGGCGCGAGAGCGGCGAGGTTCAGCCGATCGACCTTTCGGTGGCCTTGGACGGCGCGCTTCTGATCCTGGATGCACGGCTGCGGCGGACGAAGGTCGAAATCGTCCGCGATATCGCGGACGACCTGCCCAAGGTGCTGGGTACGCTGGTCCTGCTCGAACAGGTTATGATCAACCTGATCGCCAACGCCTGCGACGCCTTCAAGGCCGCAAGGCCGCCCGTCGAAAGAGACCGGCGGCGGATAGAGGTCACCGGCTTCGTCGCGGGCGAGGTGGTGATCCTCACGATCGCCGATCACGCCGGCGGCATTCCAGAGGGTGATCTACCCCGGGTGTTCCAGCCGTTCTTCACCACGAAGCCGGCGGAAGAGGGCACCGGCCTTGGCTTATCGATCAGCCATGGCATCATCACCGACATGGGCGGCACCATGACTGCCCGCAACAGCAGGGACGGCGCGGTGTTCGAACTGCGCCTCCCGGTCGATACGGGAAGAGGGACGGAATGAGCGACACCAGCTTCGGCTTCACCAAACTGGTTGTCGGCGACCTGGACAAGGCCGCCGCTTTCTACAAGACCGTCTGCGGTCTTACCGAACAGGCGCGGGTCGATGACAGGCTCGGCGGCCGGGCGATCAGCGAGATCATTTTCGCGCCGGCCTATCAGGGCGGCGCCAGCTTTGTCCTGCTGGCCTATCCCGACACGCCTGGCCCGTCGTCAGGCGAGGTGATCCTCGGTTTCGCAACCCAGGACGTGGATGCCTTCGTCGGGCGGGTTCTGGCCGGCGGCGGCGCGGTGGTCGATGAGCCGGTCAGCCGACCCGATCACGGCGTCAGGGTGGCGATCGTGAAAGACCCTGAAGGACATGTGATCGAAGTCGTTCAAATGCTGTAAATTAAACAGCCAGTTCTCGCAAAATCTGGACAGGAGAGCCGCGGGCATTTAAGAATCCGAATTCAGTTTTGTGCACAATTCAAAACCGACAGACGGGTAATCATTGCCCTTCGAGCGCCTCTTCCGCCCCGGTTCGACTGACGGCCTGGGCTTTCCCCGCCCGCCGCTCGTTCTGCTTTGGCTGATCGGCGCCATAATCATGTCGGCGGCCACGGTCGCCTGCTTCGCGCTGGGACTGTCGAGCTCGACAGTCGGCTTCATCTATGTGGCGGTGATCGCCGGGCTGTCGCTGATGGACAGCTTTGTGTCCTCGCTGGTCTTTTCAGTCATCGCCGTCGCGTTGCTCGATTATTTCTTCATCGAGCCCATCTTTAGTTTCCAGATCACGCTCGACGCCGATTTTTCGACCCTGGTCGCCTTCGTCGTCACCTCATTTGCGGTCACCTGGCTGGTCCGGCGGGTGCGTACGCTGGGCGAAATGCAGCGGGAGCAGGCCAGGCTGCTCGATCTTACCCACGACGCCATCTTCGTCCGCGGCCTGGATCACGTGATCTCGTTCTGGAATCGCGGCGCGGAGCTGTCCTATGGCTGGACGAGCGAGGAGGCGGTCGGGCGGGGTGGCCCTGAGCTGCTTGGGACGGTTTATCCGGGCGGGCTCGACAAGGTCATGGATACGGTGCTGACCACCGGCCGCTGGGAGGGCGAGCTCAGCCGCACCCGGAAGGACGGCAGCGAGATCATCGTCGCCAGCCGCTGGTCGCTGGAAAAGGATCCGGAGGGACAGACGATCGGCTTGCTCGAGATCAATACCGACATCACCGAGCGCAAGCGGGCGCAGGCGGCGCTGGAGCGGGTGCAGGCCGCCTATCTGGCCGAGGCGCAAAGCCTCAGCCACACCGGCAGCTTCGCCTGGATGGTGGGTGACGGCGAGATCGTGTGGTCGGAGGAGTGTGCCCGCATCTACGGCTACGCGCCTGCCCATAAACCCACGGTCGAGGCATTGATGGCGATGGTCCATCCGGACGATCGGGCCAGGGTGCAGCAGAGTTATGAGCGCGTGGTCGAGGCCGGGAACCAGATCGACACGGAACATCGGCTGGTGCTGGCCGACGGGGCGACAAAATACGTTCACGTCGTGGCCCATGCCATCGCCGAGAACGGCCACGGGAGGCAGTTCGTCGGTGCGCTGATGGACGTCACCGAAACAAGGCTGGCCCAGGAACAGTTGCAGCAGGCGCAGGCCAATCTCGCCCATGTTGCGCGCGTCACCACGCTGGGGCAGCTGACCGCCTCGATCGGTCATGAGGTCAACCAGCCGCTGGCGGCGATCGTCACCAACGGGGAGGCCGCGCAGCGCTTCCTGCGTCGCGACCCGCCGGATCTGGACGAGGTGCGGGATGCGCTGACCGGCATGATCGCCGAGGGCAGACGCGCCAGCGAGATCGTCAAGCGCATCCGCTCGATGGTGCAGAAGGACACGGCGCGGACCGTGCCGGTGGATGTCAACGCCCTGCTGTCCGAATCAGCATCGCTGGTTCAGCGCGAGGTCGCCGCCAACCGGGTCGTGCTCCAGCTCGAATTCACGCCCGGCCTGCCGCCTGTGCCGGGCGATGCCGTTCAGCTTCAGCAGGTGGTGATCAACCTGATGGTCAACGCCATCCAGGCGATGGCCGATATCGAAGGGCGGATGCGCAGGCTGGTCCTGCGCTCCAGCCTGGACGAGGCGGGGGCGATCACTGTCGCGGTGCAGGATTCAGGGCCGGGCTTCAGCGAGGACAAGGCGGCGCAGCTGTTCGACGCCTTCTACACCACCAAGTCCGACGGCATGGGCATGGGCCTGTCGATCTGCCGTACGATCATCGAGGCCCATGGCGGCCGCATCACGGCGACCGCCGTCGAAGGGGAGGGGGCGATATTCAGCTTCAGCCTGCCTGTGGCGGAATAGGTCGTGAGCTCGCGAACGGTGGCTTCCGACCCCGGACAGCCTCACGCTTCGTGCAGCAGCGACCGCAGGCGTCGGCCCAGCTCCTCGCGGTAGAACGGTTTGCAGAGGATTGGGAACTCGTCTTCCGATGCCCCGGACCGGGCCAACGCGTCACGCGCGTGACCCGAGGTGAGCAGGATCTTGAGCCCACCCCGCACGCGCCGCGCTTCACGGGCGAGTTCGACGCCGTTCATGCCGTTCGGCATCAGTATATCGCTGACCATCGCGTCGATCGGTGTGTCGCTGCGCAGGACTTTGAGCGCATCGGCCGCGTCCCGGGCAGGCAGGACGTGATAGCCGAGCCTGATCAGCATCGATGAAATGAGGTCCCGCAACTGCTCGTCGTCCTCGATCAGGAGGATCCGTCCCGATCCTGTCGGGACGGTCTGGTCCTGTGCGGCCGCGTCTTCGGCAGCGGACGCATGGGCGGCCTTTGGGAGATAGACGGTGATGGTGGTGCCGGCGCCGACCGTGCTGTCGACGGCGACGTGGCCTTGCGATTGTTTGACGAAGCCATAGACCATGCTGAGCCCGAGCCCGGTTCCCTTCCCGACCTCTTTTGTCGTGAAGAACGGCTCGAAGACCCGTTCCAGGGTTTCGGGCGGCATCCCGCAGCCCGTGTCCCTGACGGACACGCTGACATAGGGGCCGGCCGCCAGCCCGCCGGCAAAATTCTCCGCCAGAACCACGTTTTGCGCGGCGATTTCGAGGACCCCGCCATCGGGCATCGCGTCGCGCCCGTTCAGGGCAAGGTTGAGGAGCGCGGTCTCCAACTGGGCGGATTCGACCTGACACAGCCATAAGCGATCGTCGATGCTCAGCCTGATCTCGCAGCCGTCGCCGACCGCCCGGCGGATCAGCCCCTGGAATTCGCGAATGAGCTGGCCGGCATGGACCAGTTTCGGGTCCAACGGCTGGCGCCGGGAAAAGGCGAGCA
>Ga0070665_100001372_pt1 | contig 28679 bp, 27 predicted proteins | sample KBSS13metaG_FD_65862 | JGI IMG/M metagenome (GOLD analysis project Ga0070665, IMG submission 65862) | Switchgrass rhizosphere microbial communities from Kellogg Biological Station, Michigan, USA - KBS S1-3 metaG | ecosystem: Host-associated > Plants > Roots > Rhizosphere > Soil ... | reverse complement strand
GGTGGGCAGCCTGTATCACCGTCTGGTTCATGGTAATGGGCGCCATCGCCATCTGGGCAGGTGACAATCCCCTTGGCGTGCCCGCACTTATGGCGGTCTTCTTGGGCGGCGTTCACCTCCTGACCCTCCTCAGCAACACGCGCCATCTGCCAAAGTAGCCTGATCGTCTGAGGGAGCGAGCAAACGGTGGAGAAGATCTTCAACGTCTTCTTGGTGCTGGACGGAGAGCAGACACCAGATCGTCTGCCCGCAAGCGGCCATCCAACGCCGCCACTATCGCTACCCGCCTAGGTCGGATCAGTTAGAGGGATGCCAAGGCAGCTTCGAGCACTTCGAAGCTCGTAGTGCGGAAGGCTGGGGAAATGTGCAACCCGAGGCTGCTTAAGTAGAGCTTGTCAGCTAAGAGCCAAAGGGCGGCGTTCTTACTCCCGCCTGGAGGCAATCATGGCACCTGCTCAACCTAAGTCCGTGCCGGAGATGATTCTGGCCTGGTCCGCGCTGAGGCCGGATTGGCAGCGCGACGGGCTGCGTCGCATCATAAGCGCCGGCACTATGACGGCCAACGATGTGGCTGAGCTGGTGCAACTTTGTAAGAAGGGCCAGGGCGCTGAGGGCGTAGATCTAGTTGCGCGCCCATTGGCGCAGGAGCACCTGCCCGCTTCGGCCGTCGCCGGTGCGAGCATCGCCATCACCGCCATCAGAGACGTGAAGGGCGTCAATCGCCTCTCGGCCGGACAAGATTTGCCATTTGCGGCTGACGGCATCACCGTCGTGTACGGCGACAATGGGGTCGGGAAATCAGGCTACTCACGCATTCTGAAGCGTGCATGCCGTGCCCGCTTTCCTGGCGAGATCTTGCCAAACGCTTTTGAGCCCCAGGCCACCGCGGAGCCGTCAGCCGTCATCAGCTACCGTGCGGGCGAGACCGACGCCGAACCCATTCGGTGGACCGACGAAGACAGCCCTCATCCGATCCTGTCGGCTGTCAGTGTTTTCGATCGCGAGTGCGGCCAGGTTCACGTCCGGGACAAAAACGAAGTCGCCTTCCGTCCTTTTGGCCTGGACATTCCCGACGCGCTCGCGGCTGCCAGCCTGGCTGTGAAGGAAGCTCTGGTCGCGGAAGAAACCTCAATCAATGGCGGTCAAGACGTCGCGTTTCGGCAGCCGAGCTTTGGGATGGACACTGCGGTCGGCAAGCTTCTCGGCGACCTTAACGCCGATAGCGATCTATCTCCCCTTACCGCTCTGATGGATCTCTCGCCGGAGGAGCTTGCGCGTCTCGACAGGCTGCGCACCGACCTCTCGCGCGATCCGTCTGTGGCAGCTGGCGAGCAGCGGCGGCTAGCGGCGTCCTTGACACGCATGGGAAGCGAGATTGAAGCCACGCTGGCGACCGTCTCCGACGATCGGTTGGCGGAGCTCGCAGGCTTGCAAAGAACAGCCAAGGACTTGCGAGATGCGGCGAAAATGGCGGCCAACGCTGCATTTGGAAGCGCTGGTCTGCCCGGCGTCGGAGATGCTGCATGGCGCGCGCTTTGGGATGCAGCCCGGCGCTACTCCATTGAAGCAGCCTACCGCGGGGAGTCCTTCCCGCAGACGGCCGCGGGTAGCGCATGCGTCCTTTGCCACCAGCCGCTGGATGACGCGGCTCGAGCGCGCTTGAACAGCTTCGACGCCTTCGTACGCGACGACACCGAGCAGTCAGCTCAGCAGGCTGAAGCGAAGCTTGCAGAAGCTCGGAGTGACCTCATTGAGGCCAGAGTCGTCATACCTGTGCGAGGACTGCGACAGCAGCTCGCTACGACCCACCCCGCCCTCGCCCGTCAGGTCCTCGAGGTTTTGGCGGCCGCACGGGTACGACGAGCCTTGATTTTGCAGGGTGCCGATGTCGGCCAATTGCCGGCTTTGCCGCATAGCCCCCAAGTAGCCCTCGCGGACCTGGCGGCCGCGGCCCGGACCTACGCGGACGACCTCACCCAAACGATCGATCCCGAGGGCCGACGTCGGCTGGAATCGGAGCGAGATGAGCTGCGCGACCGCGCGGCGCTCGGGGACCTAATTCCAAAGGCGGAACAAGAGATCGTCCGCCTAAAATCCTTGGCGCTCCTCAAACGCTGCATCGCTGAAACGACAACCAATGCCATCACTACGCTGGGCAACAGCATCGCCGACGAGGTCATCACGCCGCGTGTTCGCGACCGTTTTCAACAAGAGATTCAGAAGCTCGCGGCAAGCCGCGTACGCGTGGATATCGTGCGCTCAGGCGGAAAGTACGGTTCGCCGCAGTACCAAGTCCGCTTGTTTGCGAACGATAAGGCAAAGGTCGCGCAGGTCCTGAGCGAAGGCGAACAGACCTGTGTCGCCCTGGCGGCTTTCCTCACCGAATTGGCGACTAGTGCCCATCGTTCCGCGCTCGTATTCGATGATCCGGTCTCGTCGCTGGATCATCGGTGGCGTCGGAAGGTTGCCGAGCGGCTGATCGAAGAAGCCGGTGCGCGGCAGATCATCGTCTTCACCCACGATCTGGTTTTCCTGAACGACCTTCAAGCGCTGGCCCTGGACAAGGCCGTCCCCCACAAAGCTTTCTCCCTCATTCAATCGGCAGAAGGCGCAGGTGTCGTCACGTCCGATCTCCCATGGATCGCGGCCAAGGTTCCAGAGCGTGTGGACGGCCTGGAGAAGGAAGCGCGTGCAGCGCGCCTGCTTTTCGTGGCGCACGATGACGCGGCCTACGAAGCCGCTGTGGCGAAGATCTACAGTCGGCTCCGCAGCACCTGGGAGCGGTGTCTCGAAGACGTGGCGCTCTGCGCGGTCGTCACTCGCCATCGCGATTACATCAACACGAAGGACCTGATGAAAGTCACGGCCCTCGAAGTTCAAGACGTTCAGGCGTTCCAGGCCGCATTCAAGAAGTGCTGCGACCAAACCGATGCTCACGATCCGTCTCGGGGCCGCAACGCGCCGCCTCCGCCGCCCGATGAGGTGCTCGCCGATATCGGTAAAGTCAGGCCCTGGATGGACGCAATCCGAACTCGGCAGAAATCGATTGCGTAGACGATTGCCTCAAAGCCGGCCTTTCGCCCGCCGATTGCCCTGCTCGTTGCCTTAGCCTGATCCGTGACAAGCACCTGGGTTCGGCCGGCGGACGCCGGAGTGATTGTGTGGAGGGGCGATCAGGCAAGAGATCCCATAACTGCAAGCTGACAAATCTTCTGCTTAAGAAGGAAGACAAGTGCATCGGTATCGGCAAGCGCCTGTATCTCCGCAGTAGTTATAACCACCAGCCGACGTTTCTCTTTTAAAGCATCAGCCACGATCTTATGGGCGGCAGACAGGTCACCTCCATTCCCCGTGATGCCATTCGTGGCGACCAGAACGCCGAACTCGAGGCCGCGATTCCGGAGTTTCGTGTCGAACCAATTAACCTCGCCGCTGCCCACGGCCTTCGACCAATTCTTGCACTCCACAATGACAATGTCGGGCAGAAACGGAAAGCCCATGGCATCCTTGTCGTTCCAAAGCGCGACGTCGATCTCCTCTGTATCGAACGCATTCATCTCGTTGCGCTGCGTGATTGCGATCCCAGGCACCTGACCGAATAGGTAGCAAACGAGGTCCTCTAGGGCGCGGCCCTTCTCGGTCGTAGTTGCTCCGTTGAGGCCGGCGTCGACAAAACCTTGCACGACTTGCTGATCGATCAGCGCCATTACCCTACCCCGTGGGCGCGGCGATTTCTCAAGTCGCGTACGACTTCGACGAACGATGCGTGCCGCATCGACTCGAAGAGCTGTGGCACAGAGATCGTCAGGACCGTCGGGGCGGCGGACCATGTAACGTCAACGCCCTTCGGGGCCTCGCCGTAAATGAGCAAAGACCACACCGCCCCTGAGGCTTCAGCGGCTCGGGCAAGCTGTTCCGTAGCTTGTCGGAATCGAGATCTTGAATTTAGGCTGGTCTTTACCTCGACGGCGAACGGGTTTCCGACGGAATTCTGAAGGTCATCAGACCACACAATCAGATCAACCCGCCCATTCTCTCGGAACGGCTCCGCCAGAAGCTCTACTCCAGACGCTCGAATAGCGCGCGCAATCAGCTCTTCAAGTTCGTATTCTCTCTGAGGACCAGACAATGCTCTGGAGATCGCAATGTATTCATCGATATTGTTTCCGAGTCCTTCGCCGGATCTTCGAATTGCCGGGGAACTCGTCCGGGAGCGTTCCGGGGCGGCGATGACTTGCGACAAGGCAAATTCGATTGCCTCACGGTTCTCAAGGCTCGTCCTGACTGTGAGGAACTGTCGGAGGTCAGGAGGTACGACGTCCTCTTTCGGAGGGGCGAACAAAACGATCTGTTTGCCCCGCCCTGCGGCGTAGCCAAGCTCGAAAAGGACGTTCCCGGTAGATGCCCTGCTTCGCCCTGGCTCTGCCGTTAGGACGGCGACGACTAAATCCGCGTCATCAATCGCGGTAGAGAGCGATTCGATGACATTCGACCCGAGGGGCACGTCTTCCAGGCCGAGGACGCGGACGCCCTGTCGAACAAGGCAATCCCTTATGATGTCGACTTTTGCCTTGAACGGCGCCGAAATGAAGCAGGTCTTGATGCGAGTACTAGCCACGGGAACCTCTGGGCTGACGCCAGATACATTTGGTGCATGCCGGCCAACAGCGGATCAGCCGAGTATCACCTTTGGGTCAGCCGCGACAGCCAGCGGCGGCGAAGCGCGTAACTCAAACCGAGAGCGGGGCCGCGACGGCCCATCGAGCCAGACGGCCGAGAAACACCTTCACCCCATATGGAGGGCGGTAGCCCACCTCAAGGGTCGCAAACTCATTGAACCCCGCCTTCAGGCGCGCAGCAGCCGCGCTTTTTGTGCGTTGAACTCTTCCTCACTAAGGATGCCCTGGCTCTTGAGGTCAGCAAGCTTCGCGAGCTCGTCGGCGACAGAAACTGGAGCCGCCGCTGCGCCCTCCGCGCGAGCCATGGCCTCGTCAATGAAATCCTTCAGCGCCTTGAACTGAGCGGTCTCCGACTTCTCGAAAAGGACGGCGTTCTCGTCCTGCACAATCGGACCGTGCCACTCCACTGCACCTTCAATTGAGAACTGGATGTAACCGGCCAGGAGGAAACCCGGTTCGCGGAACTGCACCGCGGTTATCCTCCTGTACGGGATCCGCTTGTCGCCTTTGAAACCGTGGAAGGCCTTACCGTACGAGAGGACGAGCGCGTCCCGCTCGACCGAGACAGACTTGTCCCGCCCCTTCATTGTTTGCCCAATGATGTCTTCGCTCATGACTCCCCGCCCCTGGTGATCGGGGAGTTAGGAAGCCTCTGCTAGGAAGCCGCACACGTCTTTAGGCTCGCGCCCTGGACATACACGTGTGCCTCCCCGACCGCATGGTCGAGGAGTGCCGGGTCACGGCCGCACTCTTGGCCGCTAGCAGAGGGGTTCCTACGCCCCAGAACCGGGTGTTCCGGCTCCGACCTCAATATGAGGAGTTCGGTCGCGGCTCTCAATGGAAAGCTGCACAGCGGGCTTTTGCCTGCCTTAGCGCAAAGGATTTCGTATAATCGCCAGGAAGCTAGCGCGAGATCCGCATGGGCGGGGTCAACTCAGGTCGGCGACCATCAAGGCACCTTGGGACGGTTGAGCATGCCCTGGCGCTCGACATGCGCGCGCTACGCCGGCTGGGTTTCGTGCGCGCCGGGGAATGCGTGATCGACACATTATGCTGGTCGAACGGCGGCCTCGGGGTTGGTGAGGCGCGCGTGCGTGTCGATTTGAGCGACATCGACCGCGCGACCGTTGCGATCACGGCGCAAACTTATGGCGGGGCCATCAAACAGCGCGTGGCGATCGAGGCGACGCCATGCCGCTATGGGGGCCACCGCTTCTACTTCCTCTGCCCTGACAGGGGCCATCGGTGCGAGGTCCTCTATCTCGTCGGGGGGAGGTTCGCGTCGCGCAAGGCCCACGACCTGAACTACGCAGTTCAGGGAATGGACCGGCTTGCACGGATCAGACGGCGACGCAGGAAGTTGCGGGACCGCCTCGACGGAAGCGGACTTGCACCACGCCCACGCGGGATGAACCGGCACGTACTCGCCGAACGCCTTCACGCCGCGCTCATTGAAGAACAGGCGCTACGCGCCGAAACGCTTCGCCACGCGCTTGACACTGACGGCCGGAGGGCTCGATCGGCAGGGTATCGTACCCCCTGAGGACCCACGGCCTCCCGACTGATCCCAAAAACTCTTTTGTTTCGATAACTTAGGGGGAGCGATAGCCTCATTCTAAATCAGGCTATCGCCGCGGCAGACACCTAATGTTCGTTGAAAAGGCCAAGACGCCGCAAGAGCTCCACAGCCTCCTCTGCCCGGCCTTCCTGCGTTTTCACGCCCTTTCTACGCACAAGTTCGGCACGCCAATCCTCAACCGTCTCCTTTGTGCGCAACCAGTGGATAGTTGCCGCAAGCTCAAGCACGGTCGCTGAATATGCGCTCATCAGATCAACTGAAGACCGAAGCCGCAAAGCCCCAAGCTCTCCGAGTTCATCTAGCTCACAATTGGGTGCCAGTTTGTAGACACTGAACGGCACGCCGTCCGAACGACGGTGCCGCGTTTGCTCCTCAATTAGCCGAAAAGCCTTCGCGCCATCGACGGCATCCACCAAGTCAGCCGAGTACGGGCCGTAGTGATGGTACGAATAAGAAAACCCTGTGTTCAGGCCTAGCTGATCCAGAAGGTACACAACCTTCTGTAGCCTGACACGCCCAACGATCTCACCGCCAGCTGACGCCAACACAGAAGTGATGAGTTGCTCAGGTTCCGGCACTTGTCATCCTCCTCTGCTCATTTCGTCCCGCAGCGATTCGTCACTAAAAAAGAAACGCTGCAACGTCTTAGTTTCCAGGGCATTAATAACGGGAGATTTTCGAGTTATCTCGGAAATGGTCCCATCCATGTTTACAATCATCAGGCGCTTATGAGCCTTGGTGTCATCTGCTCCTCCTTCGCCGTATGCCGATACGCGCGGAGCTTCCGACAAAATATCTAGCGGGTCGAACTGAGCACTTCGCTTGCGAATACGCACCGTCGCTCGACGTCGTGGCTCCGGATCTTCATAGGCGGCATTCATATCGAGCACTTTGTACAATCGCCGATCCAGAATTCGCCCCGCTAGCTCAGCCAATTTGGCGTCGCTGCCGCTGCGCATCATTGCGAGCGCGGACCATGCCAGCGAGTCGTCGAGCCGAAGATAGTTCTGAAGGGTATCGCCACCAGTCATGAAAAAGGCTGCGAAAGGATGGGACTCGGGAACGCCGCTACTTTCAACAAGCCCTTCCGAACATAGCCGCGCAAATCGCGCTAACGTCGCATCGATCATCACCTCGACACAGCGCGTTGTCTTGTGAAGATAGACTTGGGAATACAGATGATATCTGGCCAGGACGAAAGCCTCGGCGGCCTGAAGAGCCCGCTCCCTCAAGCAAAAGCTTGGGGTTGTCATACCGGTATCGAGGCCTTCATCATCGACGCCTGCGTCGATATCTGAAACGGTGAGGTTGTCGAGAAGCCAATCAAAATCGATGGCTCCCGCGCCAGATCCGGTCATCAGTCGATCACGACGCAAATAATCAAGTCGGTCAGCGTCGAACGAGCTGGATACGATCGCATGATAGATATCAGCGGGATTTTCGCGCGTCAGGAGATCGGCGATATCCTCCGCAAAAGGCCTACCTTCGGCATGTTCTGCAGAGAACTGATCAAGCAAAGGGCGAATGCCTCCGCCCGGATCGCGAATTATCTCGGCCGTCCATTCTTCGTGACTTTTTTCTTCAGAAAGCCCGCGTGCTTTACGAACACTCGCATAGGCGTGCTCGAAAGCATGGCTGAATGGACCATGCCCAATGTCATGCAGAAGGGCCGCTATCACCGCGACCTTCTCTCGATAACTATCCGGGCCTTCGCCTTTTTCCGCGAGTTCGCGCTCGATCACTTGGACCAGCATGCGAGCGGTGTGGAAAACGCCTATGCAATGGGCGAACCGGGTATGAGTTGCGCCAGGGAAAACGAACTCGGAAACACCGAGCTGTTTGATACGCCTCAGGCGCTGGAACTCCGGTGCATTCAAAAGTCGCCAAGCTAGCTGGTCCACAGGATCGCGCGGCTTGAACACGATCAAGCCGTGAACGGGATCTCTGAGGCGAAGCGTGCGCACCATGCGTAGAACATACCGTGAACCCGCGATCGACGCGAGGGGATTAGTGAGTCACACCGATTCGGTGCGGGCACCGAGTCGGTACCCTGCATCAACCGTTCTAACTCGCCTTTCGCACGCGTCGGGATTTCTCCTGACGAGCGCTCAGACACCATCTTAATGGTCTCGATGGTCAACCGAAGGAGACGACCATCATGACCGACGACCCGACGACCCGACGAAAAATGTCACGCTGAACGACCTCTGCAAGGAGCTGAAGGTCGATCCCCGCGACGCCAGGATGATGCTGCGCCTAGCAGCGAAAAAGAAGGCCGAGTACCCCAACCTCGCCAAGGACCGTGCCCCGCGGCAACCCTGGGAATGGCCCTCCGGATCAAAGGGATTGGCGGAAGCGCGTAAGGCGCTCACCGCCTCCCCGGCCGCGATCTGAGGCCAAACCGGCCAGAACTGACCTACGGGGACGTTTTGGCCAGTTTCCAGCTCCGGCCCACCTTTTCCACGCCCAACTCCCTTGCGGCGCGCCGAAGCGTGCGCTCTGAAAATGAGCGCCGATCCCCGTCCGTAATCACCGTCTGGATGGGGACCGCTTCACCGCCCGCCAACCGGAGAAGAAGGAATTGCTTCGCCTCGGAGATGGCGTTGTCTGGTCGCCCCGGCTTAGGTGCGGCCCTTGCGAAGTCGTCTGGCCCGAGGTCGGATTCGCCCCGCCATGAGACCTTCGGCACCCTGCCCTCGTCGCGGTTGCCGCCCGTCAGCTCATAAAGCTGCGTAGGCCCCTGAGGCGACAGGTTGTGCTTTATGTGGACCATCGCCCTGATCGCCGGATCTTCCGGATGCTCGCCTACGAGCACGGCTGAGCGCGACGCCGCGGTTATGTCGATGGACCCGAGGCCCCGGAAGATGGCCTTGTCCTTGTCGCTCTTGTTCAGGTGCCTAAGGCCGATGATCGTCACGTTCTTGGCTTTGGCGAGTTCGGCCAAGCGGGCCATGAAAGGGCGGGTCTCGTTCGCCTTGTTCATGTCGATCCCGCCCTGCATGTAGGCCAGAAGCGGGTCGAGGATCGCAAGCGCAATGCCTTCGTCCTCGATGTGCTTTTCGATCCAGCCCAACACCTCCTCCTCAAGGCGCAGGAACTTCGTCAAGAAGGTGATCCGTTCCAGGTCGGCGCCCATGCGGATCAGCCGCCGGACCAACGTGGTCTCGGGGTCGTCCTCGGCGCTCAGGAACAAGACGTTGCCCGGCTCGGCCTTCCGCTGGCCCGGCAACGGACGTCCCGCTGAAATGGCCGCGGCGATCTCGCACAGCAGGTACGTTTTCCCGACGTTTGGGTCGCCCTCCAGGAGATTGATCGCCCCGCGAACGAAGTAGGGCTCCCACAGGAAATCCACATCGCGCGGCGTGACATTCGCCATCGTCTCGAACAGACCCTCGTCAGCGGCATCGTAGGTCATGATGCTACGGACGATCTTGTCGACCGTGCTCTGCGGGAGAGGCGGCCGGCAATGGGCGTCGTTTACGGCGGTCAGCGCGGTATGGATCACCTCGCCCTCGAAGCCCTGCCGACGGAACGAGCCCGCAAGACTCGTGAGCTGGTTGTCACGATTGCCCTCGGCAATGACCTTGGACTTCTCGGCTTTGGCCTCCGCCTTTCTCCGGGCGTTGATGGCCGAGATCGCCGCCTCGGGCAGGTCAGCGATCGCCGCGTCAAAGTCCTCGGACCTGTAGCGGCCGCCGTCCGGGTGGATGCTTTTTGGCAGCAGGACGTACCCGGAAACGATCAGGTCAAGCTTGGGTGCAAAGCCGATCCGGCTACCCTTCACCCGTCCCTGGTGGTTGAAGAACAAGTGACGACCATCGCGCGTTATGGTCTCCCTGGTCGGTGGAAGCGGGCCCAACTGGTCCAGCGCGGACTCGCCTTCCGGCCCGTCCACGTCGACCACCAAGATGTCCGTGCCAAGGACGACGGCAGCCAGATTTATGCAGTCGTCATCCCGAAGCCAGGAACGGACCTCGTCCACATCGGTCGTGGCGCTTTTGCTCCCGCTTTGTGAGAAGCGCACGTCCGGCCGCTTCGATCGGGATTGGATGGCGATCACGCCCATCCCCGCTTCAATGGCCGCGCGCGCCACCTTCAGCTTGCGACGAGCCCTGTCAGAGAGGCGCTCAGTCATTGCGCCCCTCCACCAGCAGATAACGGCTGTGGATCTCCGCAGCGATCTCGGACAGGTGCGCATAGTCCCTGACCTCGAGCGTGACCTGGAAGAGGCGCGGCACGCCCGTCTCCGCATCTTGCCCTTCGTGAAAAATGACAACCGTCATCATCGGCGGCTCCAGCGAGCACGGGCGAGATCCGCGACATACGCGTCGATCTCCGTCGCCACCCACGCGACAGAATGGTCGCCGAGGCGGACGCGCTTCGGGAAGCGGCCGGAGGCTTCGAATCTGAGAAGAGAACTGGCGCTCAGCTTGATGCCGCGCCGACGTAAGTCGGTTCGATCGTAGAGTAGCGGGCCCATGTATGGCTCCTCCTGTTGAGAGGAGCCGAGACCTATTCAGCTTGATCGGCCGAAGCGTCCAAACTTCCTGAATTCAAAAGTTTCCTGCTTCCCCGAAGGAAATCGATGACTTCCTTGGCGACCTCGGCAAGAGCCGAAGCTTCGGGCACATCAAAGCCCTGCAATGATGCCCAGCTGCCGACGTGGCTGACCACGGCCGCGTTCGTGGGTACCTCCGGTTGCGATAGCGCGTATTTCCACGCCTCGTGAACGAGGGGCTTCCATTCGAAGCTGTGTTTCTTGCGAGGGGTGCCCGTTGGCGCGAGCACCGCGGACAAGTCCGATGCATCGACCAAGAGTGTTTCCCACTCATCGGACCACACACGAAAGCAGGCGGTGCGTATGCACAAGGCGAACGAGGAGGATGTCACCCAATGAGTCGGAATGTCGGTCAATGCGTCGTCGGTCGCCATGTAGGCCGTCACGACCCCCGACGTGATGTAGCCTTCTAGTAGTCGCTGAACGTTGTCGGCCCTGGCCCACGCTTCAACGTCAGGCGCTTCGCCTTCTGGGTAGGCGAGCATCTTAGGATCGTCGCTTCTCCAAGCGGCACCGTGAAAGCGTCGACCCACTGAGTCGGCTGCATCAGCGATATCGATACGTGTCTCAGGCGGGCGGTGCAGTGTCCTGACGCTCAAGGAAGGCTCCCCACTTCTCCAACGCCTCGCGCTTCTCAGCGTCATAGCCATAGCGGTTATAAACCGCAGCCACACCCGAGATCGTCCCGCTGATGTGGTTCAGCACCTTCTCGACGACGTAGGGCGCAACTCCGGCCCGCGCCATACCTGAAGCCGCCGTCCGGCGCAGGTCGTGGAAGCGCCAGCCGGTTGTCTCGGATGCCTCGGAGACGCGCTTCAGCGCCTTAGTAAACCCGCTGATCGGCGACTCGCGGGTGGTCGTAAAGACGTAGGGTGAGTTCGCGAACCTGGGCATGTCTTTCAGGACGCGGACAGCGAAATCGCTCAGCGGAACGACATGCGGTTTGCCGTTCTTCGCATTCTCGGCCGGAATGACCCACGTCCCGGCTTCAAGATCGATCTCGTCCCACCGCATCGCCGCGGTTTCGGCACGGCGCTGGGCGGTCGCCAGCAGGAGCGGCACGTAGTGGCGGAATGGGTAGGCCTCGTTACGACACGCCGCCAGCAGGCGTTTGATCTCGTCATCCTCCAGGACCCGGTCCCGCGACTTTTCCTTCGCCGGGGCCTTGAGGCCGTTGATCGGGCTGACCTCCAAAATTCCCCGTTCGACGCACCAGTTGAACAGCTTCCGCACCGTCGCGAGGATCCGGTTCGCCTGATAGCCCGCTCCCCGGGCAATGGCGGCATCCAACACCTCCAGCACGTCAGCGCGATGGATGTCTCCAATCTCCATCTGCCCGCAGCGCGGGATGAATTCCCGCTCCAGCACGCGCTCCACCTCACGCCAATTGCGGTTTCGCGGCTTTGCGTACTGCTCGACGAATGCACTGCAGACGGCCTCCACTTGGAGATCCGGTTGACGCCGCCGGCTCTGCGGATCGACCCCGTCATCGACTTGGCGCAGCGCGGCCATCGCCTTGGCGCGGGCTTCGGCCAGGGTATAGCGCGGATAGACGCCGATCGTTTGTCGCTTCTGCTTCGGCCCGTAGCGGTACTTGATGGTGAAGGTCTTCCGCCCCTCGGGAGAGACGCGGACGCTGAGGCCCGGACAATGGAGGTCGTGAACCTCATATCGCCGTTCCGCGGGCTTCAGAGCGTCGAGGGTCTTGTCGGTGAGGGCCTTGCGCATGTGCCATCCAAAAGCTGATGGCATTTCAATAATCACAAGTTTTTCGGCATCTCAAAGATGAACTGTCGCTCGACACGAGCCTGAAACCGAAAGGTTCATCCTGACGAGGCTCGCGATTTCTGCAAACATAACCGGGGGCCTTGTGGACCACCCTTTGGTCCAGTTGCCCCCACCAACTGGCGGAATCCACACCCTGGATTTTAGCTCTCACGTAATTACGTGACGCCGCCCGCTTCTTCCAATCGCTCTGTTGCCCCGCCTGCACAGCGTCCGTCCGGCGGGGAACATGGGGGCATCGGACGCCCGAGATTGCCCGGACAGATTTGCAGCGACCTGAAGCGACGTGCGCAGGAAAAGATTCGACAAACCAAATTTCTATGGACAATATGATGCAAGTTGAAGCGGAATGAAGCGAAGTATAAGTCGCCTCTTAATCAGCGGGTCCAAGGTTCGAATCCTTGTACACCCACCACTTTTCAACAACTTAGTGAATGTCGATCCCCACGGTGAAGGCCGCGGGCATCAGCCCGGCGCCGCGACGCCGCGGTAGGTGTAGCCTGCAAAGCGCGGCGATTTCGGCATGTAGCCTTCGTCCAGCCGCTCGATCCTGTAGCCGGCGGCGCGGACCAGCGCGGGGATGTCGCGGGTCAGGTGGCAGCCGCCGAACAATCGCCCCCAGGTCGCGTCGAGCTTGTCCTGCGTGCGCGCGACATCCGCGTCCGGCGCGCGGCCGTGCTCGCAGAACAACAGCCGCCCGCCAGGCTTCAGCGATCGCCGCGCGCCGGCCAGGGCAACCACCGCATCCGGAATGGTGCACAGCGCGAAGGTGACCAGCACGGTGTCGACGCTGCCCTCCGGCAGGGAAAGCGCCTCCGCCTTCTCCGCCAGCACCTCCACCGGCAGCGCGGCGGCGGCGGCCTTGCGGCGCGCCTTGACCAGCATCCCTGGCTCCGGCTCCAGGGCGTACACCTTCGTCACCTTCGCCGGGTCGTAGAACGGAAGGTTCAAGCCCGAGCCGAACCCCAGCTCCAGCACCACGCCGGCAGCGTCCGGCACGATCCCGGCGCGCCGCTCTCTCAGCGAAGGCGTCGCGCAGCCGCAGGCGATGATGTTCGGCAGCACGTAGCGCGAATAGAAGCCCACGCCCGCATCCTCCCTTGGCCGCTCGCCGGCCTTATCGGTCTCATGAGGATGATCGTAAACCTCGCCCCAGCGTCAATCCCGTTCTCCGCAGCTTGTAAGAGAAGCGCGAACCTCGGCGGACGTCATTCGCTTGCCACGCGCGGCGACCACCTGGCACGCGCGCCGTCCGCCGCTCTGAGCCCGCGGCTCACAGCGCGGTGGTCTTGGAGATCACCTGGTCCGCGAAGCGGCGCAGTTCGTCCCTCACCTCCGCGATGGTTTTGCCGCGAATGGCGAGAGTGATGCGGTGCACGCCGACCTCGGCGTACCACTTGGCCTCTTCGACCGTGCGGGCGCCGCCGGAGGTGAACTCCAGCTGGTCGGGGGCGCGGCCGAAGGCGCGGGCCTCATTGCGGACGCGGTCGATCAGCTGCGGCAGGACCACCTTCAGCTCCTGGTCGGGATAGACGAAGGGGAAATAGCCGTCGCCCTTCTGCGCGGCGCGCCTAATCGCGGCGTCGGAGGCGCCGCCGATGTGCAGCGGAATGGCGCGGTTCACCGGCCAGGGCCGGCATTCCATCTGCTCGAAGCTCACATACTGGCCGTGGAAGGTGGCGACGTCGTCGCGCCAGAGCACGCGGATGGCGTCGATGTACTCGTCCATCCGCTTGCCGCGGTTTTTGAACTCCATGCCGACGGCGGCGTACTCCTCCGGGAACATGCCGACGCCGATGCCGAACGCCACGCGCCCGCCGGACAGGTGATCGAGCGTGGCCGCCGCCTTGGCGAAGACCACCGGCTGGTGCTCGGGCAGCACCAGGACGTTGGTGGCGAGCCGGATCGTCCTGGTCGCCGAGGCGACGAAGGCCAGCCAGATCAGCGGATCGGGGATGCCGCCGCGGCGCGCGAGCCGGTCCATCTTGCCGTCGGTCACGCCGCGGTAGGGCGTCGCGTCCGGGCCCTTCGACATCACGACATGCTCAGGGCACCAGAGGGATTCGAAGCCGTTCTCCTCCGCCGCCTGAGCCATGGCGACAGCCGCCTCCGGGTCCGGAAAACCCGTGCTGGCGAAGGTGATCCCCCACTTCATCCCTGAGGTCCTTCCCTCATGTGCTCTTTTCGGCTGAGGCTTCCCGACAGACTAGATCCCCTGCCCGCCGCTCAGCAATCGCCTCTATGGTGGCCGCACAACACAGGGAGACGGCGACATGGACCTCAAGGGCAAGGTGGCGATCGTGACCGGGGCCAGCCGCGGCGTCGGCGCCGCGACGGCGGTGGCGCTGGCCAAGGCCGGCGCGCACGTGGCCTGCGCCGCGCGCTCCACCCGGGAGGCCCCGCAGAAGACCGCCGGCACGCTCGACGAGACCGTGGCGCGGGTGGAGGCCGAAGGGGTTCGCGGCCTCGCCGTTCCCACCAACCTCGCCGACCGGGCGGACGTCGCGGCCATGGTGGCGCGGACCGTCGAGGCGTTCGGCGGGGTCGACATCCTTGTCAACAACGCCGCGGTGACCTTCGTGGGCGGCCTCGACCAGCCGATCCACCGTCACGAGCTGACGATGAACGTGAACTACTGGGCGCCCTACATCGCGATCCGCGAGGCCTACCCGCACATGGCCAAGCGCGGCGGCGGCGGCATCGTCAACGTCTCCTCCATGGCCGCGATGGTGCCGCTGCCCGACGGCATCGCCTACGGCACCTCCAAGATCGCGCTGGAGCACCTGACGCTGGACGCGGCGCGCGAGCTGCACCCCATGGGGATCGCGGTGAACTGCTTCCGCATCGACGTCCCGGTGGCCTCGGAAGGCTTCGTGGCCAATACGCCGGGCGCCGACCGGGGCGACTGGGAGCCGACCGAGGTGGCGGCCGAGGGGATCATCTGGATGCTGCGCCAGCCGCTGGACTACACCGGCCGCCGCGAGAGCATGTACCACCTGCGGGAACGCGAGGGGATCATGCAGACCCGCGCCGCCCAGCCCTATCGCCGCGGGCCGACGCCGAATGCGCTGTTCGACGGCCTCTATGTGGCCAAGCCGTCGATGTACCGCGAGCCGTACTAGCGGGGCGCGATCTGCCGCAGCGGCCGCACGAAGGCGCGGATGTCTTCGGTCATCAGCCTCGGTTCCTCCGCCGCCCCGAAATGCCCGCCGCCGGGTTGTCAAGCTCGGGCGCCCAGCGAGTCGCCGCCAGCCGCGCCCGAAGCGCGTCGATCTCGTCCTGCGGGACCTGGATTGTGAACGCGTCGATCTCATCGGTGGTCTCTGCTGCTCGCCTGCGAGCGCGAGGCGCGCCGCGAATTCTCGGCGCCGCTCATGGCAAAGTCTGTACGTCGCCGCGAGGGCGCCTCTGGCCCTGCCGCTTGTGCGTTTACATCTGAGATGGCGGAGCGGCTCCCGGCTGGAGAAACGACATGAACGACGCGGTTGGAACCCCGAACGCAGGCGCGTGCCCGGTTGGCCGCGGACGCTCCGGAAGGAGCAATCGGGATTGGTGGCCTGAAGCCCTGAACCTCCAGATGCTGCGGCAGCCTTCGCCGCGCTCGAACCCCATGGGCGAGACCTTCGACTACGCCGCCGAGTTCAAGAGCCTGGACCTCGGCGCGGTGATCCAGGACCTGCACGCGCTGATGAGGGATTCCCAGGACTGGTGGCCGGCCGACTTCGGCCACTACGGCGGCCTGATGATTCGCTTGGCCTGGCACAGCGCGGGGACCTATCGGGTCGCCGACGGCCGCGGCGGCGCAGGCGGTGGCCAGCAGCGGTTCGCCCCCCTGAACAGCTGGCCGGACAACGCCAACCTCGACAAGGCGCGCCGTCTGCTGTGGCCGATCAAGCAGAAGTACGGCCGCAAGATCTCCTGGGCCGACCTGTTCGTCCTCGCCGGCAACGTCGCCCTCGAATCCATGGGCTTTAAGACCTTCGGCTTCGGCGGCGGCCGCGCCGACACCTGGGAGCCGGAAGAGCTCTACTGGGGACCCGAGGGGACGTGGCTCGGCGATGAGCGCTACAGCGGCGAGCGCCAGCTGCAGAACCCGCTGGGCGCGGTGCAGATGGGCCTCATCTACGTCAATCCGGAAGGCCCGAACGGCAAGCCCGACCCGATCGCTGCGGCGCACGACATCCGCGAGACCTTCGCCCGCATGGCGATGGACGACGAGGAGACGGTGGCGCTGATCGCCGGCGGCCACACCTTCGGCAAGACCCACGGCGCGGGCGATCCCTCGTTCGTCGGTCCGGAGCCCGAAGGCGCGGTGATCGAAGACCAGGGGCTCGGCTGGCGCAGCAAGCACGGCGCCGGCTGGGGCGCCGACGCCATCACCGGCGGCCCGGAGGTCATCTGGAGCCAGACTCCGACCCGGTGGAGCAACCGCTTCTTCGACAACCTCTTCAAGTTCGAATGGGAGCTGACCAAGAGCCCGGCGGGCGCCTGGCAGTGGCAGGCCAAGAATGCCCCGGCCGACATTCCCGACCCGTTCGACCGCGGCAAGACGCGCCTGCCCACCATGCTGACCACGGACCTCTCGCTGCGCTTCGACCCGGCCTACGAGAAGATCTCACGGCGCTTCTACGAGCATCCGGAGCAATTCGCCGACGCCTTCGCCCGCGCCTGGTTCAAGCTCACCCACCGCGACATGGGGCCGATCCAGCGCTACCTCGGCCCGCTCGTCCCGAAGGAGACGCTGATCTGGCAGGACCCGATCCCGGCCGTGGACCATCCACTGGTCGACGAGGCGGACGTGGAGGCGCTGAAGGCCAAGATCCTCGCCTCGGGCCTCACGGTTCCGCAGCTGGTTTCGGCCGCTTGGGCGTCGGCCTCGACATTTCGCGGCTCGGACAAGCGCGGCGGCGCGAACGGCGCACGTATCCGCCTTGCACCGCAGAAGGACTGGGAGGTGAACAATCGTCCCGAACTGGCCCACACGCTCCAGACCCTCGACAGGGTCCGCCAGGACTTCAACGCCTCGGCTGCCGGCGGCAAGAAGGTGTCACTCGCCGACCTGATCGTGCTCGGCGGGAGCGCGGCCGTCGAGAAGGCGGCGAAGGACGCCGGAACCCCGGTGAAGGTCGCCTTCACGCCCGGGCGCATGGACGCCTCGCAGGAGCAGACCGACGCGCAGTCCTTCGCCCCGCTGGAGCCGGCGGCGGACGGCTTCCGCAACTACTATGTCCGCGAGCGCCAGCTGATGGCGCCCGAGGAGGCGCTGGTGGACAGGTCGCAGCTGCTGGGGCTCACGGCGCCGGAGATGACAGCCCTGGTCGGGGGCCTACGCGTGCTGGGCGCCAACGCCAACGGTTCGAAGCACGGCGTCTTCACAGATCGCGTCGGCATGCTGACCAACGACTGGTTCGTGAACCTGCTCGACATGGCCACGGAATGGCAGGCGGTGGCCGGCGCCGAGAACACGTTCGAGGGGCGCGATCGCAAGACCAAGGCGCCGCGATGGACCGCCACGCGGGTCGACCTCATCTTCGGCTCGCACTCGGAGTTGCGGGCGTTCGCGGAGGTCTACGCCTGCGCGGATTCGCCGGAGAAGTTCGCGAGCGACTTCGCGGCGGCGTGGGTCAAGGTGATGAACGCCGACCGCTTCGACCAGAGTTGAAGCGGTCGGGAATGCGAGCTGCATGCGGCCGGCGAGCCCGACCGGCCGCATGAGCTTGCACTAGGAGATGTGGGTCATGACCTCGCTCAGCGGCGTCCCAGCCGGTAGGGCGACGTCGAGGTGATCGCCTACGCTGGTCTGCCGGGTCACCTCTTCGAAGGTGCCGATGCGGGTCAGCATCGGCGTCTCGTATGCCAGTCTGGCCTCTTGCTGCTCCAAGCTCGCCTCCGGTGTTGGCGTTGAGAACGGCGGTACGTTAGCGGCAAAAGGGGCGTAAAAGGGGCCCGCAACCAAAAGTTCGCAAACGCCTCTGCATCCGCGGCGACGGCGCCCCGCCGCTGCTCAGTTCGCCTGCCAGGCGAGCGCCTTTGAAGCCCTGGACGAGTTTCGACGCGCAGTGGCCACGGCGAAGCCGTTACGGATTTTCGTACGAAATGGCCGCTGGCCATCGCCGCCCGTCCGGCCTAAAGTTGCGGCCTTCCTCGGGGGGCCGCGCTTGAGCGGCTGAGAGGCGGGTGAGCCCGCGACTCGTCGAACCTGATCCGGGTCATGCCGGCGAAGGGAAGGAACCTCCTCCATTCCTCGCCGCTGATCCGCCCTCTACGGAGCGAGGCCGCGCCATGAACAAGCCTGCCGGAAGCCTGGAAGCCGCCGCCATTCCCACCGGGGAGCGCCCCGGATCGAGGAAGGTCCATCAGCCTGGCGTGCTGTGGCCGGACATTCGTGTGCCGTTCCGGGAAGTGGCGGTCCATCCCAGCGCCAGGGAGCCGGCGCTGACGCTCTACGACGCCTCCGGCCCCTACACCGATCCCACGGTTCGCATCGACATCGAGCAGGGCCTGCCGCGCACGCGCGAGCCTTGGGTCGTCTCCCGCGGCGACGTCGAGATCGTGGAAGCCCCACGCGAGGTGAAGCCCGAAGACAACGGCTTCGCCAAGGGCGAGACGCTGGCGCCGCAGTTCACCGCGCCACGCCGCGTCTATCACGCCAAGGCGGGCGCCGCGGTGACCCAGCTGGAGTACGCCCGGCGGGGGATCGTCACGCCGGAGATGGAGTACGTCGCCATCCGCGAGAACCTGCGCCGGCAGGCGGGCGACGCCTTCATCAAGGACGGCGAAAGCTTCGGCGCCGAGATCCCCGACTTCTGCACCCCTGAATTCGTGCGCGACGAGGTCGCCCGGGGCCGGGCCATCATCCCCGCCAACATCAACCACACCGAACTCGAGCCGATGGCGATCGGCCGCAACTTCCTCGTCAAGGTCAACGCCAACATCGGCAATTCGGCGGTGCTCTCCACCGTCGCCGACGAGGTCGACAAGCTGGTGTGGTCGATCCGCTGGGGCGCCGACACGGTCATGGACCTGTCGACCGGCCGCAACATCCACAACATCCGCGACTGGATCGTCCGCAACGCGCCGGTCCCGATCGGCACCGTGCCCATCTACCAGGCGCTGGAAAAAGTCGGCGGGATCGCCGAGGACCTGAACTGGGAGGTGTTCCGCGACACCCTCATCGAGCAGGCCGAACAGGGCGTCGACTATTTCACCATCCACGCAGGCGTCAGACTTCCGTTCATTCCCCTGACCGCCAAGCGGGTCACCGGGATCGTCTCGCGCGGCGGCTCGATCATGGCCAAGTGGTGCCTGGCCCACCACCGGGAGAACTTCCTCTACGAGCGGTTCGAAGAGATCTGCGAGATCATGCGCGCCTACGACGTGTCGTTCTCGCTGGGCGACGGCCTGCGGCCGGGCTCGATCGCCGACGCCAACGACGAGGCCCAGTTCGCCGAGCTGCGGACGCTGGGCGAACTCACCAAGGTCGCCTGGAAGCACGGCGTCCAGGTGATGATCGAAGGCCCCGGCCACGTGCCGATGCACAAGATCAAGGCCAACATGGACGAGCAGCTGAAGCACTGCCACGAGGCGCCGTTCTACACCCTGGGCCCGCTCACGACCGACGTGGCGCCCGGCTACGACCACATCACCTCGGCGATCGGCGCGGCGATGATCGGCTGGTTCGGCACCGCCATGCTCTGCTACGTCACGCCGAAGGAGCACCTCGGCCTGCCGGACCGCCAGGACGTCAAGGACGGGGTGATCGCCTACAAGATCGCCGCCCACGCCGCCGACCTGGCCAAGGGCCATCCCACGGCGCGCGCCTGGGACGACGCGCTCTCCCGCGCCCGGTTCGAGTTCCGCTGGGAGGACCAGTTCAACCTCGGCCTCGATCCGGAGACCGCGCGCGAATACCACGACGAGACCCTGCCGAAGGAGGCGATGAAGACCGCCCACTTCTGCTCGATGTGCGGCCCCAAGTTCTGCTCGATGAAGATCAGCCAGGACATCCGCGACGCGGCCAATGCTCAAAACGATCTGGGCCAGAACGAGGTCGACGCCGGGATGGGCGAAATGGCCCGCAAGTTCCGGGAATCGGGCGGTGAGATCCTGGTTCCATCGACGCCGGCGGAATGACCCTGGCCCTGACCCTGGCCGTGAACGGCGAGGCGCGCAGCTTCGAGGGCGTCGGCGACGTCGCCGCCCTGGTCAGCGCGCTCGGCCTCGACGGCCGCAAGGTGGCGGTCGAGCGCAACCTGGAGATCGTGCCGCGGTCGGCCTACGCCGAGACGGTGCTGCAAGACGGCGATCGCATCGAGATCGTGCATTTCATCGGAGGCGGCTGACATGGACGGATCCCACAGCCCGGCGGACGCGCGTGAGGACGACCTCTGGACGGTGGCGGGCCGCAGCTTCCGCTCGCGCCTGATCGTCGGCACGGGGAAGTACAAGGACTACGCCCAGAACGCCGCGGCCGCAGAGGCCGCGGGCGCGGAGATCGTGACCGTGGCGCTGCGGCGCGTGAACCTGTCCGATCCCAGCCGGCCGATGCTGGTCGACTATGTGAAGCCCGACCGCTTCACCTTCCTGCCCAACACCGCCGGTTGCTACACCGGCGAGGACGCGGTGCGGACGCTGCGGCTGGCGCGCGAGGCGGGCGGCTGGGACCTGGTCAAGCTGGAGGTGCTGTCCGAGACCAAGCACCTGCTTCCCGACATGGAGGAGACGCTGCGGGCGCTGAAGCTGCTGGTGACGGACGGCTTCTCGGTGATGGTCTACTGCTCGGACGATCCGGTCTACGCCCGCAAGCTGGAGGACGCCGGCGCCGCGGCGATCATGCCCGCCGCCGCCCCGATCGGCTCGGGCCGGGGCATCCAGAACGCCCTCAACCTCGGCCTGATCATCGAACAGGCCCGCGTCCCGGTGCTGGTCGACGCGGGTGTCGGAACCGCTTCCGACGCGGTGGTGGCCATGGAGCTGGGCTGCGACGCCGTCCTGATGAACACCGCCATCGCCGAGGCCAAAGACCCCATCCGGATGGCTCAGGCCATGAAGCACGCCGTGATCGCCGGCCGCGAGGCTTACCTCGCGGGGCGCATGGCCAAGCGCATGTACGCCGATCCGTCCTCGCCGCTGTCCGGACTGATCTGACCCCGGCGCTATCGGATCAGACGCCCCATTTGGTCAGGCGTTCGTCGAGCCAGGCGATGCTGCGCTTGAGCGAGGATTCGTAGCCCTCCTCCTCGATGGCGGGGCCAAGCGTCTCGATCTCGAAGTAGCCCTTGTAGCCGGCGTCGAGCAGCAGGCCGAGCAGCCATTCCAGCGGGATGTCGCCGTCGCCCAGCACGCGCCGGTTCATCCGCGGGGTCTCGCCGACGCGGTAGTCGCTCACCTGGACCAGGGTGACCCGGCTGATGTTGTCACGGATCATCTCGGGCAGGCGGCGCTCGACCCAGCAGTTCTGGATTTCGACGTCGACGCCGAGGCCCGTCCGCTCGGCGAACTCGAAGGCGTCGCGCAGCGTGTTGACGAAGCCGTTGTCCCGCAGGCCGACGTTGCTGTGTTCGAGCGAGAGCGGAACGCCCTGCTGGTCCGCGTAGGCCTTCACCGGAGGGACCGCCGCCACCAGCAGGTCGAAAGCCTCGTCCGTCGGCATGCGGCTGGGCGTGGTTCCAGCGGTGAAATAGCAGCCGCAGCCCAGCTTGGCGGCGATGTCGATGGTGGGCTTCAGCGAGCGCAAGGCGGGCGAGCCGTCCGCGTCGGCGGGGGCGATGAGCCGCTTGTCGAGGCCAGCGGCGGCGATCTGGGTGACGACGAGCCCCGCGTCCTGGAGGGCGGCGATGGCGCCCTCCGGGTCCGGGTCGAGCTTGCGCGACATCAGCCCGATCGCGCCGACGCCGATCGCCTTCAGGAAGGCGGCGTCCTGCGCCACCGACCACTTCCACGTGCTGATGTTGCTGACGGAGATGCGCGGATGGATGCTCATGTCAGCGCGCCTTGACGAGGTCGGGATACAGGCCCTCCACCGTACGGCGGAACCCGTCCTGCCATTTGACCTTGCACGGCCCGGTGATCGCCCGGCGCCTGGTCACGTCCCCGACCGAGCCGAGCGAGGCCCCGGGCACCGGCTGGATGGTCACCTTCGGGGTGAGGCCGAGCATGCCGGCCATGTAGGGGATCCACTGCTGCACCGAGACCGGCTCGTCGCCGCACCAGTTAACGATGGTCGCCGGCACGCTCGCGGCGCCAAGCATGGCCTCGACCTGGTCGACGATGTCGTCGACGTGGATCGGGCTGTAGGGCTGCGGGTCCCAACGCGTCTCGATCGTCCGCTCCTCCACCAGCGCGCGCAGGTGCGACACCGGCAGTCCGCCGGTCTCGCCGTAGGCCGATCCCATGCGGGCGATGGTCACCGGCAGGTTGAAGGCGCGGGCGCAGAAGCGGGCCACAGCCTCTTCGGAGATCTTGGAGATCGAATAGCTCGGGGGCGACCGGAACATGATGTCGCCCAGCGGATCGCCCTCCTCGAAGGCGTGCCACGGATCGGGATGGGGCTTGTAGACGCTGAGCGTCGACATCACGAGCGCGGCCTTCGCCTTGCGGCAGTGCTGCAGCAGCAGGCCGGCGCTCTCGGCGTTGATCTGGATGGCGCGGTCGTAGGAGCCGCTGTCGAAATTCGCCGCGATATGAACGAGGTAGGTGAAATTCTCCGGCAGATCGCGGAAGTCGCAAGACAGCAGATCGACCGTGCGCGTCTTGACGCCGGCGGCCTCGAGTTCGGCCCTCGCCTCGGGATCGCTGAAGCGGGCGATCCCCCAAACCTCGTTATGCTTGGCGAGCTCGACCGCGACCGGGCGGGCGATCCTGCCGGCGGGTCCCGTGATCAGAATTTTTTCCCCGGACAGCATGCGGTCTAAGCTCCAATCGGGACGCCGAAGCGCTTGATGTAGACGTCGTACTCGTCTCGGATCCCGCCTGCGGTCAGTCCGAACTGCTCTGCGGTGTAGCGGTGGACGCCGTGCGCGCCGCTGCGGTTGACGGCGATCCAGCGGGTCACCGCCTCGCGCATCGCCGGCCGCAGCTCCAGGCCGAGGAAGCCGTAGATCCGCTCAAGCCGATCAGCTCCGGCCGGAACGCCACAGACGCGCCGCATCACCATACGCTTCCTCCCAGCGGGCCTGTCCCGGCACCGTGTGACGAAATAGGCATGGCCGCCATCCGCGTTCAACGCAGATCTTCCGCGGGGCGCCGACAATATTCCAGTGGGGCCGACGCCGGTCACGCTTGTGGTATCAATCAAAGATTGCGTGTCGCCGGCGCGCCACAGACTGTGAATATCGGCCGCAGCGCGGCGAAATCACTCTGGAACGGCTGTGGAAGATCGCCATATCGAGATGATCTCACCCTCGTTTGACGCCATAAGCGGCCCTTGATGACTGTCTTCACCGCTCGCCGCTTCAGCCGCAGGTCGCTGCTCATTTCCGCCCTGCCCGCCGCGGCCTTCGCGCACGCCGCCGTGGCTCAGACCGCAGCTCCGCCGCCCGCGATCACGCCGCCGCCGCCTCCTCCGCCTCCGCCGCCGGTTCCCCTGCCGCCGCTCAGCACCGCCCAGATCTCGACGGCGGTGCGCGTGCTGAACGCGGCCGAGACCCATGGCCTGTCGCCACGCCGCCTCAGCGTCGGCGATCCGTCGGAGGCGATCGCGAACGCCCTGCTCCGCTACGCCAAGGAGGTGCACGTCGGCCGCCTGGCGCCGGCGGATTTCCCCGAGCTCTGGGGCGTGCGTCCGCCGGCCTACGATCCGCGCCCTGACCTCGCCGCGGCGCTCACCACCGACCGGCTGCAGGAATGGCTGGACAGCCTTCCGCCGCCCTACTCCGGCTATGGGGGCCTGCGCCGCGGCCTGGCCGCCTACCGCGCCATCGCCGCGAAAGGCGGATGGAAGGCCGTGCCGGCGGGACCCGACTTCGGTCTTGGCGAGAAGGGACCGCGCGCCGCGGCCCTTCGCGCACGGCTCGCCGCCGAAGATTCCGCCGTGGACGCCCACGGCCCCGCCCTGGTCGACGAGGATCTGCAGAAGGCGATCGCCCGCGCCCAGCGCCGCTTCGGCCTCAAGCCCGACGGCGTCGTCACGGCCGAGACGCTCGCCGCGCTCAACCAGCCGGTCGGCCAGCGGGTGCTGCAGATCGTCGCCAACCTGGAGCGCTGGCGCTGGCTGCCGCCGACGATGCCGCCCTCCCGCGTGCAGGTGAATTCAGGCGCGGCGATCGTCACCCTGTTCCAGGACGACAAGCCAGTTCTGTCGATGAAGGCGGTTTCCGGCCGCCCCGGCGACGAGACGCCGATGCTGTTCTCGAACATCCATTCGGTGGTGCTGAACCCGCCCTGGAACGTGCCCACCTCGATCGCGACCAAGGAGCTCTGGCCCAAGGAAAAGAAAAGCCCAGGCTATCTGGCGCGCAACGCCTTCGTCGTCATCAAGACGGACGGCGGCGGCTCCCGGCTGCAGCAGCGGGCCGGCGACAAGAGCGCGCTCGGCCGCTACAAGTTCGACTTCGATAACCCCTACGGCGTCTATCTGCACGACACGCCGACCCAGGCGACCTTCGCCCGCTACGGCCGCCAGGCGAGCCACGGGTGCGTGCGGCTGGAGAAGCCCAAGGAACTGGCCGAGGCCCTGCTGGCCGGCGATCCGGCCTGGACGCCCGAGACTATCGCCGGCGCCGTCGAGAAGGCGAAGACGGTGCGGGCGCGCCTCACCACGCCGGTGCCGGTGTTCATCTTCTACTGGACCGCGTTCGCCTCGCCGGATGGCGCGATGAATTTCCGCTCCGATCCGTATAATTGGGACCGGCTGCTGCTGCAGCGAATCGGGGTGCTCGACGCGCCTAAGGTCTGAGGAGGCCTTCGCTCATGAAGAACCTTGGTCGCGTCCTGCTGCTGGTGGGCGTCCTGGTGCTCGCGCTGCTGATCGGCATCCTCGTCGGGCGCGGCCAGCGCGCCGAACCGACCTCGGAAGGGAACGCCGAGGCGGTGCAGATCACCACCGCCGCCCCGCCCGCGCCAGCGCCCGAGCCCCTGCCCGCGCCCGTCAAGCAGCCGCAGGTGGTCTCGGTTCCGAAGATCGCCCCCGACATGCAGGTGCAGGAGGACGCCGCCGCGGTCGGCATGACCACGCTCGACGGCGATAACTCGTCGGCGCCGTCGGACGGCGCGGCGCCGACCGTCACGCCCAAGAGCGCCGGCGCCGCAAGCTCGTCCGAGCCTATCGGCTAGGGGCTGGACGACAGCGCCGCCCAAAGGCCATGCCCGAGATCGCCCGCGGAACTTGGCCAGGCGTCCAAGCCCTCGCCGTAGTCGCCGCGCTCGTCACGGCCGCTCCCGCCGACGCCCGCAGCGGACCTGCCGCGGAGTGCCTGTGGCAGGCGCTTCCCCTGGCCACCCGCGACCGCGCCTATGTCGCCTATGAGGATCGCGGCATGGAGTCCGCCGGTTCGATCCCGACCGAGGCGGTGATGAGCGCCTACGCCTTCTGCGCGGGCGCCGTGGAAGCCGGCGACGACGTGCAGGCGATCGGCGGCTACGCCGGCAAGCTGATGGCCTTCGCCGCGGTGGAGCAATCCAGCCGAACCTACCTTGGAAGCCGCGGCTACAGCGGGGCGGTGTTGGACAAGGCCTGGGAGCGCCTCGGGCCCCGCCAGAGGGTCACGCTGCGCGAGGGCCTCCCTGGGATGGAGGACGGGTCCGTGCAGACCCGGGACGTGGCGAAGGTCGTGGCCAACGCCGCCAAGATCCTGGGCTGGACGCCGGCGCGCAAGCCCAGCGTCAGGTTCAGCCACTTCACCAACTACTTCGTCACCCGCGCAGCCCGCGAGGCGCTGGAGGAGCGCGGCATCGAAGACCAGGCGCCGGAGACGCCATGACGGGCCGACTGTCATCTTAACGTTGCCGGCGCGCGCCACCATCCCCGCGCAAGGCGGACAGGGTGGCGCGTATGCCGTTGGATCACGAGCAGTCGGACGTCCTGACGGATCTCGAACGCATCAAGCTCGAAATCGCCGACGGCTATGACGAGGAGTTCGAACTCGAACTCTCGGAAGACCAGCTCGAGGCGCTGCGCGAGGACACGGCGGGCGACCGGCTCGAACGCAGACTGTATTTCCGCGAACTGTTCAGGCTTCAAGGTGAACTGGTCCGCCTGCAGGACTGGGTCCAGCACAAGGGCCTGAAGATCGTCGTCCTCTTCGAGGGCCGCGACGCGGCCGGCAAGGGCGGCGTGATCAAGCGCATCACCCAGCGCCTCAATCCGCGTATCTGCCGGGTCGCGGCGCTTCCCGCCCCCACCGAGCGCGAGCGGACCCAATGGTACTTTCAGCGCTATGTCGCCCACCTGCCCAGCGCCGGCGAAATGGTGCTGTTCGACCGCAGTTGGTACAACCGCGCCGGCGTCGAGCGCGTCATGGGCTTCTGCACCGACGACGAGTACGAGGAATTCTTCCGCTCCGTGCCGGAGTTCGAGCGGATGCTGATCCGCTCCGGCGTCGTGCTCCTGAAGTACTGGTTCTCCATCACCGACGACGAACAGCAGTTCCGCTTCGACATGCGGCTGCAAGATCCGATGAAGCGGTGGAAGCTGTCGCCGATGGACGTGGAGTCGCGCCGCCGCTGGGAGGCCTACACCGTCGCCAAGGAGGAGATGCTGGCCCGCACCCATACGCCGGACGCGCCCTGGTGGGTGGTGCAGGCGGTGGACAAGCGCCGCGCGCGCCTCAACTGCATCGCCCACCTGCTCGGCCAAGTCCCCTATGACATGGTTCCGAAAGAGCCGGTCGTGCTTCCCGAGCGCGTGCGCAACGCCGAGTACAAGCGCCACCCAGTCCCGCCGGAAATGTACGTCCCGGACGTCTACTGATTTTCGCAGGCTCCATGGCGCGCCCCGTCGGTAGCCGCAGCCTGCCGGTTTCCACGACACATCTGACCGGTTCGTGGCTTGCAGAGCGCCTGCGCGCGCAGGTCGCGGGCGTGCGGCTTGCAAGCGTCAGCGAACTCGTGCTCGCCTGGATTCTCACGTCGCCCGCCTTGATTCTGAACGAGAGAGGCCGGCGCCCTTGCAGCGGTCGCGCGACATGGGCTTCGAACTGATTGTCATCGGCAGCGGTCCGGCCGGCCGCCGCGCCGCGATCCAGGCCGCCAAGCTTGGCCGGTCGGTGCTCGTGGTGGAAAACCGGCTGCGGGTGGGCGGGGTCTCGGTGCACACCGGCACCATCCCCTCCAAGACCCTGCGCGAGACGGTGCTCAACCTTTCCGGATGGCGCGAGCGCGGCTTCTACGGCTCGGCCTATCGGGTGAAGAAGGACATCGAGGGCAAGGACCTCGGCGCGCGACTGCGCATGACCCTCGACTACGAGATCGACGTCCTCGAGCACCAGTTCGCGCGCAATGGGGTCCGTACGCTCGCAGGCGAGGCGCGCTTCCTCGACCCCCATCATATCGCGGTGACGGTCGACGGCGCACCGGAGGTCTATGAGGCGGAGCGCTTCGTGATCGCGGTCGGGACCAAGCCGCACAGACCGGACACTATACCGTTCAACGACACCTCGATCGTCTGCAGCGACGCGCTGGTCGAGCAGCTCAAGGTGCCGCGCAGCCTGACCGTGGTGGGCGCGGGCGTGATCGGCCTGGAGTACGCCACCATCTTCAGCGCGCTGGACGTTCCGGTGACCATCGTCGAGCCGCGCCGCAACTTCCTGGAGTTCATCGACCGGGACATCATCGAGGAATTCGTTCACGAGCTGCGCAAGCGCGGCGTCAACTTCCGCCTGGGCTGCCGCGTCGAGCGGGTGGAGATGGACGGCTCCGGCTGGCCGGTCGCGGTGCTGCACGACGAGCGGCGGATCCGCAGCGAGATGCTGCTGTACGCGGCGGGCCGCGTGGGCGCGACCAAGGGCTTGGGGCTGGAGGCGATCGGCGTCGAGGTCAACCTGCGCGGACGGATCGAGGTGGACCCGCGCACCTTCCAGACGAGCCAGCCCCACGTCTACGCCGCCGGCGACGTGATCGGCTTCCCGAGCCTCGCCTCGAC
>Ga0070665_100001371_pt1 | contig 28694 bp, 19 predicted proteins | sample KBSS13metaG_FD_65862 | JGI IMG/M metagenome (GOLD analysis project Ga0070665, IMG submission 65862) | Switchgrass rhizosphere microbial communities from Kellogg Biological Station, Michigan, USA - KBS S1-3 metaG | ecosystem: Host-associated > Plants > Roots > Rhizosphere > Soil ... | reverse complement strand
CTGTGCAACCTCGACGCCGTGCAATCGAGAACGAAAGTCTCCGAACGGGCCGGAAACGCGCATCGTGCGTGCCAGGTGTGTTCGCGTCCGGGAAGGGAGCGTTCGCTACCGCACAGCAACCGGACGCTGCGGATCGCGGAGTCGCCGCGCTGAAACAGGAGACCAGAAGGTCAGGAGGTTCCACGTCTGTCTCGCGGATACGACGAGGGCTGGCGTCCCGGCACCCACGGTTCGGCGGACGCCGCGTAGCGGCGCGCACCGCCGGAGTCGGGGCGAGGGACGAACCGTGCTGGACTCTCGAGGTTCGTCCCTCGTCCCGATCCGGCGGTGTTCGGCGGCCTGCTGACGCAGGCCGCGCCCGCCGAACCGTTCTCAGACCGGGCTCCCTCCTGATCTCCTGATCTCCTGTTTGAAGCCACGCGCGGCTGCTACCGCAGTCCCGCACCGCGATGCAGAACGGTGACGCGATCCGCCTGCAGGTCGCCGAAGCGTTCCTTCACACCGTCCGGCCACTTGACGATCGCGTTCCGCACCATCGTCTCGCCGCCAAGTCCAACGTGCACGCGCGGGTCGTTGCTGGCGAGGTAGCTGAGGGCGGCGCGCACGTCACGGCGAATGGTCCGCGATCCCACCGTCATGGTGACCTCCGCGCCGAGCGCGTCGCGCTGATGCTCGTCCACGACCCGCAGCAGCGCCCAGTGGCCGCGCTGCGGTACCACGTTGTGCAGCAGGTAGGGCCGGCTGTCGCGGTTCACGACCACGACGTCGACTCCGCCGTCGTTGTCGATGTCGCCAAAGGCGGCGGCCCGGCTCGAGGCGACGAGCGTCGGCCGGGTACCGCCTCGCGGCGCCACTTCCTCGAACCGCGGCCCGGCCAGCCCTCGAAACAGCAGGCTGGGTTCGGCGTACGGATCCGGTGAATAGAGCTCCGACTGTCGGCCGACACGGCCGTTCGCTTCGTACAGGTCGAGGAATCCGTCGTTGTCGAAATCGCGAAGCGCCATGCCGAACCGGGTGAACGGACGGCTCGGCGTGCGCAGCCCGACCGACACCGTGTCGTCGACGAAGAATTTCCCCTGGTTGCGGAAGAACGAGTCCGACTCGCCGTCGAGATTGACCACCAGCAGATCGAGGTCGCCGTCGTCATCGACGTCGACGGCGTCGACGCCCATCCCCGACTTCGCCAGCCCGTCCTGGTCAACGGCGGAGCCCATGGTGAGCGCCGCCTCGCGAAAGCGGCCGCCCCCCTGGTTCAGCCACAGGTGATTCGGCGTACGGTCGTTCGCCACCAACACGTCGATGCGGCCGTCACCGTCGAAGTCGCCGGCGACGACGCCGAGACCGTTGCCGACGGCGGCCGTCACCCCCGATCGCACCGAGACGTCGGTAAACGTACCGTCGCCGTTGTTGTGGTACAAGCTCGCGGCCGACGGGAGGTCGTAGCTCGCCGGGCTGCAGTAGTCGGGCACGCCGGTCAGGCTGAAGCACTCGACTTCGGCGGAGCGCCGCCAGTTCAGATAGTGGGCGACGAACAGATCGAGCGCACCGTCACCGTCGTAGTCGAGGAACGCGGCGCTCGTACTCCACCCCGAGCTGGCCACGCCGGCCTTCGCGGTCACATCGGTGAAGTGGCCGTGACCGTCGTTCTTCAACAGGATGTTCTGCCCGAAGTTGGTGATGTAGAGATCGGTGTTGCCGTCGTTGTCGAAGTCGCCGGCGGCGACGCCCATCCCGTAGCCGCGCACACCGGCGCCGCTGCGATCGGTCACGTCTTCGAACGTGCCGTTGCCGCGGTTGCGATAGAGGCGGTTACCGGTGCCGGCCGATGGATCGAACAGATTCCCGCTCTGCACGAGATACAGGTCGAGGAAGCCGTCGTTGTCCATGTCGAACAGCGCGGCGCCGCCGCCCATGATCTCCGGCAGATAGTGGCGGCTTTCGTGGCCCGAGCGGTGAACGAAGTCGATACCGGCGCGCGCGGCGATCTCTTCGAACCACGGCCTGGCGGAGTCGATGCCCACTGGTGAGTCCGTACCCCGGCGACAGCCGGTGGCGCCGAGCGCCAACAGCAGGCCAACGAGCATCGTCCGCCTCACGGGCCCGTTCATCGATTCGGGCGAGTGCGGCCGGATCCCGCCGCGGGCTGAAGCGACTGCAGGCGCTCCGCGGTCTTTTTCACCACCGGGCGATCGGGCTGAAAACGCTGGGCATTCTTCAGGGCTTCGGCGGCAGCATCCAGATCGTGCCGGTTCATCTCGGCGTTGGCGATCCCGATCCATGCGTCGACATTCGTCGGGTCGGCCCGCGACGCGCGCCGGAACGCGGCGAGCGCGTCGGACGTCCGGTCAAGGTTGGTGTAGACCATGGCCAGCCACACCAGCGCGCGCACGTTGCGAGGATCGCGTTGAACCGCCGTGTCGAAGGCCGCGATCGCAGCGCGTGGATCGCCGCCGCGCCACAGGACGAGCCCCAGCGTCTCATGTGCCGGAGCATAGGATGGATTCAGCGACACCGCGCGCTCGACCGCCGCACGCGCCCTGGCCATGTTGTTCTGGTGCATGTAAGCCGTGGCCAGATCGACGTACGCCTCGAAGCGATCCGGCTCGCTCGCGATCACGTGTTCGAGCAGCGGCACGGCGTCGTCGTCACGGCCGGCGGCGACGTAGACCTGTCCGAGGTGCGCCAGCAGGATGAGATCGTCCGGCTTCTCCCGGCGAAGCTGTTCCAGGATGCGAATCGCGGCCGGAAACTGGCCGGCGACGACGTACGACGTCGCGTCTCGCAGCAGTGCGGCGTATCCGCGCCGGAAGCCGAGCATTTCGTCGGTCCACGGGTCGCTCCACTGCGCCTCGCCGCGCGCGCCCACCTCCAGTGCGGACGCCGCTTCGTCTGCGCGGCCAAGGCGGCGATAGGCCGTGCCGAGCAGCTGCAGGGTGTACGGCTCGCCCGCGCCGGATGCGATCAGCCGTTCGAGCAGGCCGGCGGCGCGCGTCGTCTCGTTCCGCTGGAGATACACGCGCGCGAGGCCGACCCATCCCGCCCGGTCGGACGGGTCGATCTCGGTTGCGCGGCCGAACGCGCGCTCCGCTCCTTCGGTCTGATTCTGATCGAGCAGCCACAGCCCGAGGCGCCAGTGCGCGGGCGCGTAGGTGGGATTGAGCTCGATCGCCCGGCGCATGTCCCGCACGGCTTCGTCTGTTTTGCCCAGACGTGCTTCGACGGCGGCCAGGTGAAACCACCATTTCGCCTCCGAGCCCTGGATGGCCGTGGCCGCGGTATAGCCGTCTTTGGCGGCGCCGGGCAGGCCGTTTGCCTCGCACACCATGCCGAACCGGCCCCAGCGAAGCCCGTCGCTGGGATCCTGCACCACGCCCTCCCGCGCCTGCCGGACGATGTCCGCGATCTCCGGCGCCAGCGATCCGAGCGCGGCGAGCTCCGGCGGTCGGGGCGTCCGCGCTCTGGTCGTCTGGAAGATGGCCAGGCTACCGCCCGCGACCACGGCGGCAGCGATCAATCCGGCCGCCAGCAGGCGACGGCGCGAACTGCGAGGCGGTGTTTTGCGTGGAATCGACGGGGAGCGGCGCGTCCGGGACACGAACCTGGGGGAACGATACCGCAGCCCGGGACGGAGGTGAAGACCTCAGCCCCGGGCCGCTCGATGGCAGGCTACCAGTCGAACTTCACGCCGAAGCGCCACAGCCTCGGCGGGATGATCGTCGTCGGCTGCAGGAAGTTCGAGGCCGAACCCCAGTTGATGTTCTGGGCGGCGTTCGTGTTCGTCAGGTTGTAGCCGTCGACGAACGCGGACAGCGCCGTGCCCTTGGTCAACCTGAACACCTTCTCTACCCGGGTATCGACGAGGATGATGTTGTCCTGCTGGCGCGAGCCGATGGGCTCGGCCAGGAAGCGCTGCGAGCCGTAATTCATCGTGACCTGGAACGTCCGCGCGAACGGCTGGCCGGACTGCAGCCGGAGCGCCGGCGTCACCTTCAGGCCCCAGGGGGCGTCGTAGCTGCCGTTGATCTTGGCCGACCACAGGCCGAACACGAATTGGCCGTTGTCGGTGTTGATGGCGTCGTTCGGGTTCGCCACATCCTGCCTGACGCGCAGCGTGTTGCCGAAGTAGCCGGTCGCGTTGTCGCGATTCCAGCGATAGGCATAGGACGCGTTGAGCGACCACTTATTGCTCATGCGCTTGGTCGCGCTGAACTCGATGTTGTAGAAATCGTCCTTCCCGGGCGTGTTGTGCAGGAAGTTCACGATCGGCAGCGCGAGGTTGGCCGGATTCAGATTCCACGCCTGCATCTGCGTTCCAGTCGCCGTCTGCGTTCCATCCGGCCCTGGATCGCGAACCGTGATCGGCACGTTGAAGGCGCTGACGGGACGATTCAGGTTGTCGCTCTGGTACAGCTGATCGATCCGCCGCCAGACGAAGCCGGCATGGACGCCGAAATTCGCCGCCACCTCGCGCTCGAGCCAGAAGGCGGCCTCGCGCGTCCGCTGGTCTTGCAGGTTCGGATCGAGCTGCGTGCTGCCAACACCGCCGTTCGAGCTGGTGGGCGCCGCCCCCTGCTCGCCGTTCTGCCAGACGCCGTCTTTGTTGGCGTCCGTCCAGGAGTACCGGCGCCACCAGTCAGGGGAATTCGGATTGACGAGCGAGTCAATCGACGTCGTTCCGGGGTTCCACCAGTACAAGGCGTAGTTGGCTTTCACCACGGTCTTGCCGTTGCCGGTCAAGTCGTAGGTGAAGCCAAGCCGCGGCGCGGTCACGTTCCAGGTGATCAGGTTGTCGACGGCCGGGAAACTCGTTTGCGTCGGGTTGAATGGTCCCACCGGTGGACCGGTCTGCGCCGGCAGGTACGATCGGTAGCGGTCGAAGACGATGCCGAGATTGAACGTCAACCGTGACGTCGCTCGCCACGTATCCGACGCGTACAGCCCGGTCGTCCCGAGACCGTTGAGCGATGTGGTTGGCGACTGGAAGAGCAGCACTTCCGACGGAGCGCCGCCTCTCAAGATCATCAGGACGTCGTTCGGGACCTGGCCCTTGCCGTCCTGTCCGCGGAGGTCGTCGTACCGCTCGTTGAAGAACTCCCCGCCGAACTTGAAATTGTGACTGCCGCCCCAACCCTCCTTGAAGTAGTTGAGCGATCCGAGGATCTGGTTCCGTGTGATGTCGCGGAACCAGCCGTCCTGGTTGCCGCCGCTCACGATGTTGGTGGTGAGGTCCTCGTAGGCCGGCGCGTTGGAGTTGCGCGTGTTCGGCCACAGGTAGTGGAACTGGCCGCCGTGCACCTCGAAGAACATCTTGTCGTTGACGACGCTATCCCAGCCCACCTTGTAGGTGTGCGCCCAGTACGACTGGTTCCAGGTCGAGTCCGCGCTGTTGTGAATCGCAACCGTCGGGCCAACGAGGAAGGTATCGAGCCGGTTCGGCTGCTGCTTCTGCCCCCACTGCGCGAACCCCACCAGTTTGTTATTGGTCGTCAGCGCGAATGTGCCCTTGCCGGTGATGTTCCTGAGGCGCGTTTCGAACGGTTTCACCGGGAAGTTCGGCAGCAGGCTCTGCGCGTCCTGGTCGCGCAACGAGCTGTACCACCAGACCTTGTCCTTCTTGATGAAGCCGCCGATGTCGCCGTTGAGGTCGTGGTAGCTGTGCAACCGGTTCAGGTCGGTCGGCTGGAGCCCGCCGCCGCCTTTCACGCCGAGTGCGATCTGCGCCGCGTCGATGTTGTGCGACTGAATGTTCTCGTTTTCGTAGTCCGCGTAGATCTTGCCGTGATAGGTGTTCCCGCCCGACTTGGCGATGAATTGCGACATGACGCCGGCCCACGGCATGTCCGCGGCGTTGGCGCCGGTGGTGACCGACACTTCCTCCACCGAGCCGTAGTCGTAGTAGAAGCCGGCGGCGTTGGTCCCCTCGGTGTTGACGATGCCCTCGACCATCGGGCGATGCTGGTCCGACTTGGTGTCGTAGGTGGAATAGCCGGTTTGCGTGCCCGCCGCGCTGCCGCCCACGTCGATGCGCTGCATCTGGATGGCCGGCGCCGCCGCAAGAATCGCCCAGAAATCGCGGGCGTTGGGCAGGGCCGCCAGCTGCTGCGAGTCGAAGTTGGTGGACGTCTTGGTGGTGGCGACGTCGACGACCGGCGACTGGCCGCTGACCGTGACGCTTTCGGTGAGCGACGCGATTTTCAGCTCGACGTTCACCGCCGCGGTGAAGCCGAGGCCGACCCGGATCGCCTCGCGGACCACGGTCGAGAAGCCGGCCAGCTCGTAGGTGATCTTGTACTCACCGGGGGGAATCGCCGGAAAGCGGTAGGTGCCTTCCTCGTTGGTCACCGCCGTCCGGACGCCCTGCATGGACGGACTGGAGATCGTCACGGTGACGCCGGGCATGACGCTGGCCGACGCGTCGGTGACCTTACCGTTGATCGCGCCATTGGTGGCGCCGACCGACTGCGCGAACGCCGCGCTCGCAGTCATTGCGACGATCCCGAACGCCAAGACCAGGGTCTGTAGCCGCCTCATAGAACTCCCTCCGTTAACCGGCTGAGCGAGTGCTAACGATGATGACGAGGGGCCGACGCCGCTATGAAATAAGTTTCTCGAGCCGACGAGTAAGATAGCGTGAACCCTACACTGTCGAAACTCTGGATGCAACGACCTTTTGGGATTTCTTGCAACGGCTCGAAATGTTTTTCGGGTTTCTTGGATCGCCGCGATCGGTCTACACTGGCCGCTCTTGAGCGCCATGCGATCCGGTCCCCTGGCACGCGGGACCTGCCGGCTCTTCGCCGCCGTGGGGCTGATCATCGCGGTCGCCTGTTCGGAGTCCCGGGACCGGCGCGCGCCCGCCGACGACATGGTCGGCTTGAACAACCGTGGCGTCGGACTGATGGGACAGTTCAACTACGACGCCGCCCGCGACATTTTTGTCGCTTTGGCGGCCGCACATCCCGATCGACTCGACCTGCAGGTCAACCTGGCGATCGCGACGTTGAACCGCCAGCGGGAAGGCGACGCCGAGGAGGCGCGCCGGATCCTCGAGCGCGTCTCCACCGCCGATCCCCTGAACCTCAGAGCCCGCTACAGCCTGGCCCTGCTGCTGCTCAATGACGGACGTACGGCTGACGCGCTGCCGCAGTTCGCGTTCGTCGCCGAGCACGCCCCCGCGGATGCGTTCGCGGCCTACTACGCCGCCCGGTGCCGGTTCGAGCAGAACGATTTCACCGGCGCGTTGGCCGGGTACGAGCGGGCGCGAGAACTCGACCCGCACCTGCGCAGCGCCGCCTACGGCGCGTCGCAAGCCATGCAGCGCCTCGGCCGCACCGCCGAGGCCGGACAGCTGTTGAACGTGTTTCAGGAGCTCGGCACCGATCCGCGCAGCGAGGTGGTCGAGTTCAAGTACACGCGCATGGGCCCGCTCGCCGAAGCGGTGACCATCGATCAACCGCCACTGCAACCCGCGTCGCGACCGACCGGCCCGATCTTCGACCCGGCTCCGGTCGCACTGGGGCCGGCGAGCGTCACATGGCGGCGCTTCGACGCGTCGCACCCGGCGAGCATCACGGCGGCGGACATGGATGGCGACGGCGAGATCGACATCTTCATCGCCGGCGCGATCGACGATCGGGGCGCGACGAGAAACGCCGTGTTGTTCAATCGCGGGTCGGCCGGCTTCGTGCTCGACACGTCGCACCCGCTGGCGGCGGTGCCCGGAGTGACCGCGGCTCTGTGGGGCGACTACGACAACGACGGCCTCACCGACGTCTATCTGTGCCGAGACGGCGCCAATCAGCTCTGGCGTCAGACGGCCAAGGCTCACTGGGCGAACGTCACCACGGCCACCCATGCGGGCGGCGGTGGCGGCGCCACCGTCGACGCCGCGCTCTTCGATGCCGATCACGACGGCGATCTCGACCTGCTGCTGATCAAGCGCGATGGCGGGGACGAGCTGTTGAACAACAACGGCGACGGCACGTTTCGTTCGATCGCCACGAAGATCGGTTTGACCGACGCCCGCCCATCGACCGGCCTGGTCGTCGCCGACCTCGACGCCGACCGCGACGCCGACATCATCCTGATCAAGAAGGCGGCGCCGCACCTGGCACTGCTCAACGATCGCACCTGGCAGTATCACCGGGACCCGGGCTTCGGGACGTCTGCGGGTCCGTCGATCGTCGCGGCCGTCGCCGGCGATCTCGACGCCGATGGTCGCGTCGAGATCTATGCGAGCGGTACCGGAGGCATCGCGCGGTGGACGCGCAACTCGTCCGGCGCCTGGGCGTCGGCCCTCGTGGCCGGAACGGCGAGCCTCGCAGGATCGGTTCAGCTCGCACTGGCGGACATCGACGGCGACGGGCGGCTGGATCTCATCGGCACCGGCGCCGATGGCCGCGTGCAGGCGGTCACGATTTCGCCGGGCGCCGGCGCCGCGCCGCTGCTCGCCCCGCAGCCAGAGCCGGTCGCCGGCTGGGCGCTGGCGATGCTCGACGCCATGCACGGACCGTCGTTGGTCGCGATGCCTGCGGACACCGGCGGCGCACCGATCATGTGGCGTCCGGGCGCCGGCCGCTTCCCGTTCGTCACCATCGCGCTCAGCGGCCGCGATCCGCGCGGCGCCCAGCTTCGCTCGAACGTCTCCGGAATCGGCACCCAGATCGCCGCGCGCGCGGGTTCGCAATGGACCGCGCTCGCCACCTATCGTTCGCAATCGGGCGTCGGCCAGAGCCTGCAACCGCTGTCGATCGGCACGGGAGGACGGCCGCAGATCGATTTCGTGGCGATGACCTGGTCCGATGGGGTCTTCCAGAGCGAGCTGGCGCTCGCCCCCGGGCTCCGCGCGATCGCGGAAACCGAGCGGCAGCTCTCGAGCTGTCCGGTCCTGTTCGCGTTCGACGGACGCCATTTCGCGTTCGTCACCGACCTGCTCGGCGTCGGCGGTATCGGCACGCCGACGAGCCCCGGCGTGTACGACCCGCCGCGCCCGCGCGAGAACGTGCTGCTGCCGGACGGGCTGCTCGCGAGCCGCAGCGGCCGCTACGAGTTGAAGATCACCGAGCCGATGGAGGAAGCCGCCTACCTCGACCAGGTGCGTCTCGTCGCCTACGACCTGCCGCCGGGCTGGTCGATGGTGCTCGACGAGCGTAAGGCGATCTCCCCGCCGGCGGCGACCGGCGATCCGCGTTTCTATCGCACGGAGTTGCTGCCGAGCCAGGCCGTCGACGAAGAAGGCAGGGACGTCACGCGAGCGGTATCGGCGGCGGACGGCGAAGCCGCACCGCCGGGCCGCATCGATCCGAGGTTCATCGGCCGCACCGCCGACCGCTCTCTCACGCTCCGATTCGAGCGCGCGCTCGACGGTCCAGCCGGCGAACCGATGCTGGTGGCTGACGGCTGGATCGAGTACCCGTACGCCCAGACGCTGTTCGCCGCATGGCAGGCGGGCGCGGCCTACCTGGCCCCGACCATCGACGCGCGCGGCGCCGACGGTCAGTGGCGCGTCCTGCGACGCGAGTTCGGCTATCCTGCCGGCATGCCGCGACGGATGTCGGTGCCGCTCGGCCGGCTGCCAGCCGGGACACGGGAGCTTCGCATCGGGACGACGCAGGAGATCTACTGGGATCGGCTGGCGGTCGCGTACTCCGAAGCCACCCCGGTGGCGGCGGCGCAGGTCCTGCCGCTCGCCTCCGCGCGTCTCGGCTTCAGCGGGTTCCCGCTCCGCGAGATGCACGCGTGGCGTCGTCCATCGTACGACTACGATCGGCGCGCTCCACTCTGGGACACCAGATACCTCAAGGGCCGCTACACCACGCCGGGCCCGGTCACCGCACTGATCGCCGACGAGGACGGCGCGGTCGCAATCTTCGGACCCGGCGAAGAGCTGCATCTGGAGTTCGATGCGTCGCAGGCGCCGTTGAAGCCGGGATGGACTCGGCGATTCGTGTTGCAGGCGCGTGGCTGGTGCAAGGACATGGATCTCTACACCAGGGACGGCGACACCGTCGAGCCGCTGCCGGGAATCCGCGGGCCGGAGGCGGCGCGGCTGCAGCAGCGCTACACCACTCGCGACGAATCAGGACGATGATGGCCAGGGTTGGCGGACCCGCCGTCGGTCCACGCGTTCGCCGGCTCCTGATCGTGGTGATGGTCAGCGCCGCGGCGCTGGCCGCGAACTCGATCTACCTGGCGCTGATCACATTCCTCGAATGGGCGACCGGGCGTCCGCTCCAGAACTATTTCTACCAGTACATGTTTCTGGCGCACCTGTTCCTCGGTCTCGTGATCGTGGTGCCGTTCGCGGTGTTCGTGATCCTCCACTTCGTGGCGGCGCGCCACCGCAGAAACCGGCTGGCGTTGAGGACCGGCTATGCGCTTGCCGGCGCCAGCCTCGCGCTGCTCGCCACCGGCCTCATTCTGGTGCGCTTCGGCTGGTTCGAGATCCGCGATCCGCGATCGCGCGCCGTCGCCTATTGGCTCCACGCCGTGCTGCCGTTGGCGGCGGCATCGCTCTACGTGTGGCATCGCCGGCGGGGCGGCCGCTTCCGCGCCGGCCGCGCCTGGGCGTCGTTCGCCGCGGTGGCGACGCTGTCGGTCGCGCTGGCCGTGGTGCACGCGCTGAATCCCCGCCCGAAGAGCGGCATCCCGCACGAAGGCGAACGCTTCTTCAGCCCGTCGCTGGTGCGCACGCAGGAAGGGCGGCTCCTCCCCTTACGCGCCTTGACGATGAACGAGTACTGCAAGACCTGCCACGCCGACGCGTACGAAGGGTGGCTCCACAGCGCGCACCGCTTCAGCTCGTTCAACAACCCGTTCTATCTCGCGAGCGTGAAGGAAACGCGCCAGGTCGTGCAGCAGCGCGACGGCGACGTGCGCGGCAGCCGCTGGTGCGCCGGCTGCCACGACCCGGTGCCGCTGCTGAGCGGCACATTCGACACCGCGTCGCTCGAGGAACCGATCGAGCCGACCGGCCAGGCCGGCATCACCTGCACCGTGTGCCACGGCATCACGGCGGTGAACAGCACCAGAGGCAACGGCGACTACCTGATCGAGGAACCGCTTCAGTATCCGTTCGCGTTCAGCGCGAACCCGTTTCTGCAGTACGTCAACCGCCAGCTGGTCAAGGCCAAGCCGGCCTTCCACCGGCGCACGTTTCTCAAACCGGTTCACCGCACGTCGGAATTCTGCTCGACCTGCCACAAGGTCCACATTCCGTCTGAGGTGACGAAGTACAAGGACTTTCTTCGCGGCCAGAATCACTACGACGGGTTCCTCCTCAGTGCCGCCTCCGGACACGGCGCCCGGAGCTTCTACTATCCGCCGGTCGCCCAGCGCGGGTGCGGCGGCTGCCATATGCCGCTGGCGCCGTCGACCGACTTCGGAGCGCGGATGTTCGAAGGCGCGGATCGGTTGAGCATCCACAATCACCTGTTTGCCGCCGCCAACACCGCCCTGCCGTTTCTGCGGCACGATGCGCCGACGGTTCGGGCCGAACAGGCCTTTCTCGCGGACGTCGCTCGCGTCGACATCTTCGGCGTGAAGACCGGCGGTGCGATCGACGGGGCGTTGCACGCGCCGCTCCGCCCGAATATTCCGGCGCTGCGACCGGGCGCGGCCTATCTGCTCGAGACCGTCGTCCGCACCCTCAAAGTCGGCCACCCGTTCAGCCAGGGCACCGCCGACTCCAACGAAATCTGGCTCGATGTCACCGCCACCAGCGGCGGCCGGGTCATCGGCAGGAACGGGGCGCTCGACGCCGGCAGCGTCGATCCGAACGCGCACTTCATCAGCGTCTACATGCTCGATCGCCAGGGGCGGCGGGTGGATCGGCGCAACGTCCAGGACATCTTCGTGCCGCTCTACGATCACCAGATTCCGCCGAGCGCCGCGGCCGTGGTGCATTACGGCTTCACGGTACCGGCTGACGTCAGCGCGCCGATCGAGGTCGAGGTGAAGCTGCAGTACCGCAAGTTCACGCGCTTCTTCACGCGCTACTCGCTGGGCCCCGCGGCCCCGGAGTTGCCGGTGACGACCATCGGCGCCGATCGCATCACGTTTCCCCTCGAACACGCTCCGTCGCCGGGCGGCGCGACCCCTTCGCCCGTCAACGCGTGGGAACGGTGGAACGACTACGGCATCGGACTGCTGCTCGAAGGCACGACCGGGAGCGAGAAAGGCGAGCTGCGCCAGGCCGCCGATGCCTTCGCAGAGGTCGAGCGGCTGGGACGCCCCGATGGCGCCCTGAACCTCGCCCGCGTCTATTTCAAGGAGGGGCGGCTGGACGAAGCCGCGAGCGCGCTGCGGCGCGCGTCCGCAGCCGGCGCGCCGCCGTGGACGGTCGCCTGGCTGAGCGGCCTGGTCAACAAGGAGAACGGCTTTCTCGATCAGGCGATCGACGACTTCGAGCGCGTGCTCGCCACCGGTCCGTCTGAAGTGGGCGCGCGGCGCTTCGATTTCAGCGCCGACTACGAGGTGATCAACGAGCTGGGCCAGGCGCTGTTCGAGCGGGCGAAGCAGGAGCGCGGACCGTCGGTGGAGAGCAGGCGCCGGCAGTTCCTCCAGCGGGCCGCCGCGCAGTTCGAGCGGACGCTCCAGCTCGACTCGGAAAACGTGACCGCGCACTACGTGCTCAGCCTCATCTACGATCAGCTCGGCGACGCGCGGCGCGCCGCCGACCACGCAGCGCTGCATGCGCGTTACAAACCCGACGACAACGCGCGCGATCGGGCGATTGCCACGCACCGGCTGGCGAACGCGGCCGCCAATCACGCCGCGCAATCGATCGTCATCTACCCGCTGCGCTGATGCGCATCAGCCGATCGATTGGCAGCATCCTGGCCCTGGCGACCATCGCGGCGCTCGCCGGAACCTTCGTCTGGATGCGCCGCGGATCCCCCGTCGCGAAGCCCGACGCGCCTCTTCCGATGCGCAGCGGCCCATCGTCGGTCGCGCCGCCGGCCGCCGCATTCGTCGACGTCACCCGCCAGGCCGGCATCACGTTCGAGCATGAGAACGGCGCCGCGGGACAGAAGCTGCTGCCGGAAACGATGGGCGGAGGCGTGGCCTTCCTCGACTTCGACAACGACGGACGGCCCGACCTGCTGTTCGTCGACTCGCGGCCGTGGCCCTCGGGGGCGCCGGGCGGCGGCCACGCCGGACGTTCGCGGCTCGTGTTGTATCGCAACCTGGGCGGAGGACGCTTCGTGGACGTCACCGCCGACTCCGGGTTGGCGGCGGACATCTACGGGATGGGCGTCACCGCCGCCGACTACGACAACGATGGCTGGACCGATCTGTTCGTCACCGCGGTCGGCATCAACCGCCTGTTCCACAACGTCGGCGGACACTTCACCGATGTCACGGCGGCAGCCGGCGTCGGCGGGCGCCCCGATCAATGGAGCACGTGCGCCACCTGGTTCGACTACGATCGCGACGGCAACCTGGACCTGTTCGTCTGCAATTACGTTCGCTGGTCGAAAGCGATCGACCTGCAGCAGGACTTCCGGCTGGTCGGACTCGGCCGCGCGTATGGACCGCCGCGCACCTTCGAGGGGACCTTTCCCTACCTGTACCACAACGACGGCCACGGCCACTTCACCGACGTGTCCGCGCGCGCGGGCGTGCAGATCAAGAACCCCGCGACCGGCGTGCCGATGGCCAAGTCGCTCGGTGTGGTTGCCGTCGATCTCGACGGCGACGGCTGGCCCGATCTGGCGGTCTCCAACGACACCGTGCAGAACTTCGTATTTCACAACCGCCAGAACGGCACCTTCGAAGAGATCGGGGCCGGCGCGGGCGTGGCGTTCGACTCCTACGGCAACAGCCGCAGCGCGATGGGCATCGATGCGGCCGACTTCCGCAACGACGGCTCGCTCGGCATCGCGATCGGCAACTTCGCCAACGAGATGACGGCGCTCTATGTCTCGCAGCAGCGGCCGCTGCAATTTGCCGACGAGGCGATCGTGGCCGGCATCGGCCCGACGAGCCGCGGCGCCCTGACCTTCGGCGTGCTGTTCTTCGACTACGACCTCGACGGCCGGCTCGATCTGCTGACCGCCAACGGTCACATCGAGGACGAGATCAACAAGGTGCAGGCCAGCCAGCAGTACGCGCAGCCGCCGCACCTGTTCTGGAACGCGGGTGGCGCCGGCGGCCCCGGCTTTGTGGCGGTGGCCGCGGACAAGTCGCCCGATCTTTTCCGGCCAATGGTGGCGCGCGGCGCGGCCGTCGCCGACATCGACGGCGACGGCGATCTCGACCTCGTGCTGACGTCGGTCAAGGGTCCGCCGCGTCTGTTGCGAAACGACCAGCCGCCGGGCCATCACTGGCTGCGCCTCTCGCTCCGCGGCACACGATCTAACCGGGATGCCATCGGATCGATCGTCGAGGTCCGCGTCGGGGCGGAGACGCTGCGCCGCACGGTGATGCCGACGCGCGGTTATCTCTCGCAGTCCGAACTGCCGGTCACCTTCGGTCTCGGCGATCGCTCACGGGTCGACGAGGTGCGCATCCGATGGCCGGACGGATCGACGCAACAACTGCGCGATCTCGCGATCGATGCCCAGACGACAATCGTTCAACCACGATAGCCGGTCACGAACGGAAGAAACCGCGGAGATCGCAGAGCTCGCTGAGAACATTTCGTCTTCTGAACGTGAGTAGTGCAGGCCTTCAGGCCTGCCAGACACGGCGGACCTGCCGCCGAAGTGAAGGTGGGAAGGTCCGCACTCGCGAGAGCGGCAGCAGCCGGCGCGTGGCTTCAAACAGGAGATGAGGAGATCAGGAGAGCCCGGCCTGCGAACGGTTCGGCGGGGCGGCCTGCGCAGCAGGCCGCCGATCACCGCCGGATCGGGACGAGGGATGAACCGTGAGAGCCCAGCCCGGTTCGTCCCTCGTCCCGACTCCGGTGGTGTTACGCCGCTACGCGGCGTCCGCCGAACCGTGCGTGCTGCGATACCTCGCGCCGTCGCATCCGCGAAACAGACGTGAGCCTCCTGATCTTCTGATCTTCTGTTCAGAGCGGCGGCTTCAGCGTCTCTGCGTTCTTTGCCGTCTCGGCGGTTTCTTCTTAACGTGGCGCCTTACCAGCCCACCGCATAGCCGGTGCGGCGCGGATCGGCGCCGGCCAGCATCGTGCCTTTGGCGAGGTCCACGACGATGGCCTGCATGCCGCCGGCGGCGGCGGTGAAATCAGAGGTCGGCGCCAGCGTGTGTCCCCACTCTTCCAGCGCCTTCAGAGCGGCCGGAGGCACGCGGCGCTCGATCGTGACGGCGATGGCCGAGCCTGGTTTGTAGAAATTGGGCTTCGCGTCCAGCACGAACCGCGGGCGTTCGACCGCCTGCTGCACCGGCAGGCGGAAGTCGATGACGTTGACGAGCATCTGGAACTCGGTCTGGCCGATGGTCTCTCCGCCGGGCGTCCCGAAGACCATCGCCACCTTGCCGTCCTTCAGCACGATCGTCGGCGAATTGTTGAGGAGCGGAATCTGGCCGCCGCGGACGTAGTTCACGTTGTCCGGATACGGCGACGACGATCCCAGCCGGTCGCCGTTGTTGAGCAGCAACCCGGTATTGCCGACCACGACCCCGGCGCCGAACCCGCCCCCGAGGGTCGGCGTGCAGGCCACGGCGTTGCCGTACTGGTCGATGATCGAGAAGCTCGTGGTGTCGCGCTCGGTCTCGTAGCGATCGTCGAAGCGTGGCCCCTCGGCTGGGCGCGGCACGGCGGCACCGGCGCTCGTGCCGGCGCCGCCGAACCGTCCGGGTTCGCCGGCCGACGGATACGCCATCGCCTTGCGCGGTTCGATCAGCTTGCGACGCGAGTCGGCGTAGCCTTTCGAGAGCAGCCCGGCGATCGGGATCTGCGTGAACTTCGGGTCCGCGACATAGCGGTACACGTCCGCCTTCGCGAGCTTGATCGCTTCGATCAGGATGTGCAGCGCTTCGGGACTGTCCGCGCCCATCCTGGCGAGATCGAATCCTTCCGCCAGATTGAGCTGCATCGCGAGCTCGATGCCGCCGCGCGAGGTCGCCGGGTTGCTGTAGACGTCGTAGCCGCGGTAGGTCACATGGACCGGCTCCTGCCACTGCGGGCGATAGGCGGCCAGGTCCGCCGCGGTCATGACGCCGTGGTTCTCCTTGAAGAAGCGATCGAACTCCTGCGCGATGTCGCCCTTGTAGAAGCGATCGAACGCCGCGTCGAGCGCCTGGGCGCGCGTCTTCTTCTGCTTGAGCGCGGCCTGTTCCGCCTCGACGACCTTGCGAAGCGTGGCCGCGAGATCGGGATTGCGGAACAGCTCGCCCGCGTCCGGCGCCCGTCCGTTCGGCAGGAAGACCTTCGCCGTCGTCGGGTACTTCTCGAGATTCCCCTTCGAGCGTGCGATGGCCGTGGCCAGAGACGGATCGATCGGATAGCCGTGCTCGGCGTAGTCGATGCCCGAGGCGAAGACCTCGGCGAGGCTCATGGTGCCGAATCGCTGGAGCGCCGTGACGTATCCGCCGAGGTTGCCGGGAACGATGCCTGCGGTGATGCCCCAGTCCAGGGTCTCCGGCGTCATGTCCGCCGCCTTCATCGCCAGGGGCGCGGCGCCCGCCATCGCGAGTGAATACACGCGGCCGCTCTTCTTGTCGTACACCGTCATGAAGCCGTTGCCGCCGATGCCGTTCATCTGCGGCTCCATCATGTTCAGCGCGGCGCCAACGGCCACAGCCGCGTCGATGGCGTTGCCCCCTTTCATCAGGATCTGCAGGCCGGCCATGGCCGCGAGCGGATGCCCCGCCGTCACCAGGCCGTGGATGCCGGGCACCGACGGCCGGTAGGCCGCGAGCGGCCGGCCGCGGCCGGTGCCGCCATCGGGATCCTGGCCGCGCACCGCGACCCCTCCCGCGGCGACCACGAGCGCGGCGGCACACACGAGTCGGCGGGTGACGTGAGGCATGGCTCCTCCTTCGTTCCACTCAGAATCCGCTTCATCCCGTGGCGAAGCGCGGGACAGGATACCCCATGCCGGCGATCTGCCGCGTCGGTCGAAGGCGTTGACGACCGGCTCGACCCTGTTGCCGCGCCCTGTCGCTCTGGGGCTTCCTTCAGCTCCTCGCTGCTGAGCTCACTCGAAACGCGCGCCAGGGTGCCGCACGACTGACGATGCTGTCGCCCCGCTACCGAAACCGTCCGCGGGTTTTCGGCGGAGTGAACGTTCGCCGCGCGATCCGGCCGCTTTTGTTACGAAGTCGCGATCGAGGCGACGGTATTCGTCTTGCCCTCTCTCAATCGCAGCCGCGCTGCATCCCGCCGACAACACCACCAATCGAGGAGAAGGTCTCCCATGCGCAACAGGATTTCGTCCACACTCGTGCTGACGCTCGCGCTGTCGTCGTCTGCGTCGCTGCTGTCGGCGCAAACGCCGGAGTGGAGGGTCGCCTTCTACAATATTCAGTCGGGCACCGGCGAACCGCCGATGGCCGGACACACCGCAACGTTTGCCAACACTCGGAACTGCCTCGACGCCTCGCAGCCGTTGAATGCGTGGGGCATGGGATTGGTCCAGGCGGAGCTCAACGCGCGGCTGAACGCGGACAGTCAGACGATTGCCCTTGGCCTCGGCGAAGCATGGCTCTGCGGCGCCCCGGAACACGTGAAACAGGCGCTCGGATGGAAGGCGCGCACCGCCGACCACAACGGCGCCTCCCTCATCGCCCGATACGGCTTCGCCGGTCCGGAGCAATGGCTCCAGCTGAAGACCCTGCTGTATGGCTCGGCGACAGACTCGCACTGGGTCGTGCGCGCGCCGGTGTGCGTCGACGCGATCTGCAGCCGATCGATCATCGTCTATTCCGCGCACTGGGCGACCAATGGCGACCAGTACGACCAGGGCTTTCAGGACCAGGCTCGGGACACCCTGAACTTCATGGCGCAGGATAACGGCCGTCCCCATGTGCTCATCGGCGACCTCAACGCCTACGAAACCGCCGGAACCGGTCCTTCGTCGTACAGTCCCGCGCTGCATTTGCTGCTCGACGCGAACTACGTCGACGTCTGGCCGACGGTGCACGGCGATGGAGAGGGCTTCACGGGGATGGTGAACCGCGCCGGGCGCGGTCAGCCCGAGGGCTATCCGTACAAGCGCATCGACTACGTGTGGCTGCAGGGGTTTCACCCCGACGCGATGAGCCGGTTTGGCGTGACTCCTCCCGGCGACGGCGGACTGTCCGATCACTTCGGCGTGCTGGCCACGATCTCCGATCTGCCGCCGGTCGTCGTCGCCGATCCTCGCGAGGTCGTTCTCTACGCCTCGTCGGCCGCGGTCGTCTCGGGCGCGTGGCGGCTCGAAGACGATGCCACCGCCGCGGGCGGCAAGCGCCTGCGCCATCCGGATGCGGGCGCGCCCAAGCGCCCGACGGCATTGGCAGACCCGGCCGACTATTTCGAGCTGACCTTCGACGCGGTGGCCGGCGTGCCGTACCGGCTCTGGCTTCGAGGCCGCGCCGATCGGAACTTCTGGGGCAACGACGCGGTCTACGTCCAGTTCAGTGACGGGGCGACGGTCCAGGGAGCGCCGGCCAACCGGATCGGCACGACGGCGGCCGCAAGCGTGGTGCTGGAAGACGGGCAGCAGGCGGTGATCTCAGGGTGGGGATGGCAGGACAACGGCTACGGCGTCGGCGTCCTCGGTCCGGTGCTGTACTTCTCCCGCACCGGAACGCAGACCCTTCGGGTGCAGACGCGCGAAGACGGACTCGCGATCGATCAGATCGTGCTCTCCGCCGGGCGCTTCCTGCAGGTCGCGCCGGGCTCGGTTCGCGACGATGTGACCATCCTGCCACGGTAGATATCTGGTGACCGATGGTCCACCAGCGTGCGACGCCCAGGACCGGTCCGACGATCGTCCAACCGAGATGATCGCAACGGCGCGGCGGACTGTGAAATAGTGGGGCACGTATGGACCTCGACACCTTGTGGGCCGTGGCGGATCGGGCGCGCACGCGACCACGCCTTGCTCCTGCGGACATCTCGTACGTCCGCGACGTCGCACCCGACCAGTTCGATACCTTTCCAAGGTTGAAGCTACCGGCGAGCGTCCGGCACCCTGCAGGGTTCTCGATCACAGGGGCGTCTGTCGGCACCTTCGTTCGCGGCGCCCTGCTCGTCGCCGGGCAGAAGGCGCTGGGCAAGCGGTTCGGCGGCGCCGAGTTCTATGAACGCGTGGAGGAGGACCTCGCGTTTGGCATCATGCGCTCGCATTTTCACCACGGCTATCCGAAGGGCGTCCATTGCTGCGTCCAGTGCACGCTCGCGGTGATTCCAGTGCTCGACGCCGGTGCGATTCGGTACTTCGACTGTCGCGAGTTGTCGAGCGCGGTCAGGGGCCTCGTTCGGAAACGTCAGTGGCGGTTTGCCAAACCGGCAGACCCGCGAATCGTGCGCTGGGCATTGGGCGACCCGGCGGTTGAAGGTTCTCGGCGCGCATGACGCTCGACGGACTCGTCTACGACCTGCGGATGACGCGGCGCGCGCGAGCTGGAGCCAGACGCGACAGTAGACAGTCCGCTCCGTCGTGGTCTTCACAGGAGAGCAGAAGGCCAGGAGGTGCTCGTCGCGTCTCGTGGACCGCAGCAGACTGGCGAGGTCTCTGAGGTTCGGCGGGCGCCGCGCAGCAGGCCGCCCCGCCGAACCGTTCTCAGACCGGGCACGCTCCTGATCTCCTTAGCTCCTGTTTAAGCCCCGTCGCCGTTCTGCGCGCGATCGGAAAACATCTCGCCAGAAACTAGCGCCCATGGATCACCGTTCCATGAGCGCAGGCGTCCGGCGCGTTGACAGAGTGCGGCGGCGCGGGAATACTCATGTCAGCGCGCTGACAGGGCGCCACCCACCCGCGGCAAGGGAAGCATCCCACCTGTTTCGGCTCGAGTTCGGTGCGTGGCACCTTCTTTCAGCCTGGTTTCAGCGGGTCACAGGCGGTTCTTGAAAGGAGGCGTGGTGACCACACCCAGGATCCTGCCCGTCCGTCCGTCTTCAGAATCCCTCCGCAAGCAAGCGAAGAAACTCGCCCGCGAGATTGCCGCCGGGAATGCCGACGCGGTCGCACGGGCGCGCGCGCAATTGCCTCGCGCCGAACTGCCGTTGTCCCAGCGTGATGCCCAGCTGGTGCTCGCGCGCGAGTATGGCTTTGCCGGCTGGAAGGACCTCACCGGGGAGGTGCTCAAACGCACGGGCAAGGGCCTGGAGTGGGCGGCTGCCCAGGCCGAGCGCGCCATTCACGATAACGACCTCGAACGTCTGAAGCAACTGTTGGACGAGTATCCCGCCTTGCGTTCCTGGCGAGACGAGGAAGCTGATGGCGGGCTGTTGGGGATGGCCGCGGGCTCGTTCGGCGACAGCTTCGACGCGTCCAGGGAGCAGCACTTTACGCGTGCGGCATGTGCCGAGCTCCTGATTGACGCCGGCGCGGTCGTCGCGCCGTCCGTCTGCGATGGCCTCATCGCCTCCCGCGCAAGAGGATTGCTCGAGCTCTTCCGCCGCAAAGGCCTTCTTCCACGCTCGCTCAAGTTCCTGTCGGCGCTTGGCGATCTCGATGCCGTTCGTGCATGCTTTGAGGAATCCGGCGCCTTGCGTGCCGGCCCCGGCAACGCCGATCAGCTTGCTGCCGTCAACGAGGCGTTCATGTGTGCCTGCCGCTTCCAGCACCAGGCGGTCGCCTCCTTCCTGTTGGAACGCTGCATCGCGCTCGATCTCGATCTCGGCCGTCGCATCGACGGCTGGCGAGGTCGCACCGCCTTCATCGAGTATCTGGGCGCACACCCAGAGGAGTTCGGCAGCCCCTGGCACACGTTTGTCATCAACGAGGTCCGGCGTACCATTCTCGAAGACGACCTGTCGACGTTCGTTCGCTGGCTGCAGAGCGAGCCGTACCTGCTCAGCGAAGCCTTTGTGGGCGTTCAGGTGGAGCTGCTCATCCTTGCCACCTACAACAATCGCGGGCCGTTCATCACCCAGCTGCTCGATCTCGATCCCGCGGTCCTGCACAGTCGTACGTCGCCTTCGTCCAGGAACTCACCGTCGACTGCCATCGGATTCGCGCTCGAGTACGGGCACGCTCATCTCGTTCCGCTGCTCACGCGCATCTGGCCGCTGCCCGATGATCTGCCGCATGCCGCCGGCACAGGGGACCTCCCGCGCGTCCAGGGCTGGTTCGACGCCGCCGGACAACCGGCGCTCGGCGACCTCAATCGGCACCACCCGGCGAACTGTCCTCAGGGGCGCGCCAATCTTCATTGGGGGGCTCCCAGGGTCCAGCACGTGCTCGACGTTGCGCTCGCCTGGGCCTGCATGAACCGTCATTTCGAGGTCGCGTCGTTCATGCTCGAGCATGGAGCAAACATCAACACCGACTGGAGCACGCACGAGCCTGCCGGCATGCTGCACGAATGCGCCGTGCGGGGCAATTACGATACCGCTCGATTCCTCATCGATCGCGGCATCGACACGACCAGGCTCGATTACCGCTGGAGGGCCACGGCGGAGGGCTGGGCACGTTACGCCGCGAACGACGACCAGATGGCCGACTTTCTTGCGGCAGCCGCGCGAGGACGAAACCCGAAGTAGCATTTGCCTAAGGAGCAGCCGAATGCCTGCACTGCCATCCTCGAATCCTGCGCAGTTCGTTCAAGGTGCACCGGTCCTGCATGTTGCCGACGTCGAGGCGACCGCAGCCTTTTATCGGGATGTCCTGGGATTCACCTGGGATTTCGGCGACGCGACCTACGCGGTGGTGTGGCGCGACAACTCCGCCATTCATTTCTCGAGAGACGGCGGCAACCCCAGCGGCGTCCACTTGTTTCAGTGGATCAAGGATGTCGACGCGTACCACAGGGAAATAGTCGGTCGCGGTGCGGTCGTGGCCATGGCGCCGACGGATCAGCCGTATGGCATTCGAGAACTTGCGATACGCGATGTCAACGGCGTGGCCATCGTGTTCGGCCAGGACATCGATCACGGCTAAGGTTCTTTGATTGTGCGTGGTACGGCAGGCGAGGCTGGAACAGGAGATCAGGAGATCAGGAGGGAGCCCGGCTGAGAACGGTTCGGCGGGCGCCGCGATGCGGCGCACACCACCGGAGTCGGGGCGAGGCACGAACCGTGCTGCGATCCTCCGATGGTTCGTGCCTCGCGCCGACTCGGTGGCGATCGGCGGCCTGCTTAGGCAGGCCGCCCCGCCGAACCTTCTGTGCCGGGACACCTTGCCTCGTCGCATCCGCGAGACAGACGGGAGCCTCCTGGCCTCCTTAACTCCTGTTCACGATCACGGCGGACAGATCTCGCTCGCTACTCGTCCCGGTCGGCGGGCGCCATGATGGCGACGCCATTGGCGTTGGCAACGCCAACGTTGATGGGAGCGCCGCTCGGGGTCAGCTCACCGAATCGCGTGTAGGTGAACAACGACAAGTGCGATTGCCCAGCGCCATGGTCGATCACGCCCAACACGCCTTCGTTCGTGTCGATGTCCGCCGGCGCGCCGCCGGTCGCGATGGTCGCAGCGACCGACGCATCCACGAAGACGTGGTTCCCGGTGCCAATCAGCCGGCTGATGGTCTTGCTGCCGGTGTTCGCGGTAAAGACGTACTTACCGGCCCGCGTCATCCAGCAATCGGCGGCCTGGGTCGCGTCGATCACGGACGTGAACGCGCCGTCACGAAACAGTCCCGCCTGACTGGAATGCGCCAGCGTGATCACAGCGGTTCCGTCTGGATAGACGGAGAAACCAAACGGCGTCAGCGTGCCGGCGGGAGCCGTCACCGCAACCGGAGCGGCGCCCGTAATGGCTCCATCGCGGAGCCGGACGACGTCGACGGTGCCAGGATCCGGGTCGGTCTTCAGGGTGACGAGCAGCCGCCGCTCGTCGACGGCGCCGACTTGCGCCGTGCTGCCCGACGGCGGCGCTCCCCCGGTCGCCAGCTCCAGCGACGCGGTACCGTCGAGCCATTCGACGCTGTTATGACGAATCGTGAATGAATCGACCGTCGTGGCGCCTGCGACGTACATGTGGTCGTTGGCGAAATCGATGCTGACCGGGGCGCTGGTCGTGGTCACGAGCTTGTCGAACTTCAAACCGCCCCCATCGCGCTTGTACAAGGCGACGGTGTTCGATCCGTTGTTGACGACGGCGACGATCTCGCCGCGATACTGCTTGACTCCCCTCGCGTTGCCTCCGGCGCCGCCCTTGCCGCGGGTGGTCAGCGTCTGGAGTAGGGCCCGACTGCCGACGTCGTACACCTTGATCTGGTTCGTGACGGGGTCGTTGGTCATCGTCACGGCCAGCGTCACGGCCCGATGATCGGCCTTGAGGCTGACAACCCCTGTGGCGAAGACGAGTAATGCTGCCGCGCCGCCAATTCGTACCATCTTGCTCATACCACCGCTCCTTCGTTTGAGTGTTTCCCGGTCGGTGGCTAGATATCGCAGCCGGTCGGAAATATTCCGCCGGCCACGTCGGGTTTCTGGAAAGGTTCTAGGCGAGGTGCTGCGAGAGCGGCGCGGCAAGCGCCTGCGCCAGACGCAGGACGTGCGGGCGATCGAGATCGGCGACGACGAACGCGACGAAACGTCCAGCCGGTAGCGAGGCGATGGCGGGGCCGGAGTCGCCGGGCTCGAGCTCGGGCGCTGACGGCGGCGCCGCGTCGGTCACCAGCAGCGACGTCAGCGCGCCGCGGTAGCGGAACACGACATGACCGAATCGACGCCCCTGATAAACACAGGCGTGCCGTTCCAGCAGTTCGAGCGGTCCGTCGACCACGGGTGGCTCGAACGTCGCGAGCGCTCCGTACGGCGCGCCGTACCGGCGGCCGGCATCATCGAGCCCGATCGGTCGCTCGGCGAGACTGAACTTGACGGCGCAGTTCTGGTGATCGCCGGCCGCCTCGCGCGCCAGCGTCGCCAGGCGAGATCGCCCGTTCGAGTTGCGGAACAACACTCCGCCACCCGCCGCCAGCGCGAGGCCCGCTGCAAGCGTCCACCACGATTGCAGCACCGAGCGCCTCGTGATTCCGGGCTGCGAAGCGCGCAGCGTCGTCCGCAGCTCCGCCGCAAACGCCGGGCGGGGCCCCAGGTCTTCCGCGTGGATGAATGCCGAACGAAGCCTCTCTCGAAGCGCACGACGAGCGGCCATTTCGCCGCGGCAGACAGGACACGTCTCGAGATGGCGCAGCAGCTCGTGATTGGTCTCCACCAGCAACTGCTCGCTCAAGAACGAGTCCGCCATCTCCCGCACGTCGCGGCATTCCATCAGCGGCCTGCCTTGCTTTCCTGGCCGATCGCGGCCGGCCCGGTGCCGCGGCGTGCCAAGGCCGTCCGCAGCAACTCGCGTCCCCGGTGCAGACGCGACATCACGGTACCGATTGGAATCTCCAGCGCCGCCGCGATTTCCTTGTAGGTCATCTCTTCAACGTCGCAGAGCAGAATGACCTCCTGGTGGTGCGCGGGAATCTCGCGCATCGCCAGGAGCATGTCTTCGTCCGTGAGCCGATCCGGAATCGGCGGCACGAAGGGGACCACGTTCACCACCCGTTCCTCCAGCGCCGAGTCGATCACGATTCGCCCCTGCTTCCGGAGTCGATTCGACCGTAGGTGCTGAAGAATGGTGAGCAGCCAGGCACGGCAGTTGGTCCCGGGGGTGAATCGATGGAAGGACTGGAGCGCCTGCACCAGCGTTTCCTGGACGAGATCCTCCGCCTCGGCCCGGTTGCCCGCGAGCCACATGGCATGGCGAAACAGGCGATCGACGTGCGGCATCGCTTCTGCTTCGAACGCCAGCCAGCGGCGATCGGGTTCGGGGTCAGCGCTCACAGGCCCTATTCAGCGATCGGTTCACAGAGCCCCAATCACGCCAAGGCGTCCCTTTATTCCATCCGCAGGGGCGCGGTTTTCAAAGCGATTCAGCCTCGGCTTTAGAAATGCCTCATCCGCAATCCGGCGGGAATAGCCCGTAAGGCTTTGGGTATTATCCTTCAACACATGTCGCACCTTTTCCGCACTTCGGGTCTTGGTCTAGGTCTTTGGCTCGCGCTCGCACCCGCCTCCGGGTTGACCGCTCGCCAACCATCGAGCCCGCCGGCGCAAAGCGTCGACGTCGAGAGCGTGGGGCCAAGAATCGGTGAGGCATTGCCAGAGTTCAGCCTGCGTGATCAGGGCAGCCGCATCCAGTCTCTGAAGTCTCTGCTCGGTCCCAAGGGCGCCGTCATCGTCTTCTTTCGCTCGGCCGACTGGTGACCGTACTGCAAGACGCAGCTCGTGGAGCTGCAAGGCCGTCTTCCCGAGATTCGCAACGCCGGCATGGGCCTGGCTGCGATCAGTTATGACCCGGTGTCCACGTTGAGCGATTTCGCGAAGCGGCGCGGCATCACGTTTCCGCTGTTGTCCGATCCGGGCTCCGACACGATTAAGCGCTACGGCATCCTCAACACCACGATCGACCCGAAGAATGAGCTCTACGGCTATCCGTTCCCCGGCACGTTCATCGTCGACCGTCGCGGTGTCGTCACCTCGCGCGTCTTCGAACCGATCTACCAGGAACGGAGCACGATCTCGAGCCTGATGGTCCGGCTCGGCCGTCAGGTCGACGCGCCGGCGACGAAGGTGACCGGCGCGCACCTCGAACTGACCTCGTATGCGACCGACCAGGTTGCGACGCTTGGAACGCATTTTTCACTGGTGCTGGATGTCCGGCCGGCGCCGCGGGTCCACGTGTATGCTCCGGGTGCATCCGAGTACAAGCCGGTGCGTCTCACACTTAATCCGCTGCCCGGAGTGGTTCTGAGGGCCGCCCAGTTCCCCGAGTCGGAAGACTATTTCTTCAAACCGTTGAACGAGCACGTCCCCGTCTACCAGCGGCCGTTTCGGATCGTTCAGGGCGTCATGCTCGATCCGTCGAGAGAAGGCAGCGCCGCGCTGAAGGACGTCTCCACCCTCACCATCACGGGCACGTTCGAATACCAGGCGTGCGACGACAAGGTCTGCTTTGCGCCTCAATCGATCCCGCTGTCCTGGAGGATTGGCGTCAAACCGCTGGACCGCGAACGAGTGAAGCCTCAGTAGCTGCACAAACCAACATGGAGCAGGGAATGCAGATTCGGCGGGCGACGCCGAAGGATCGGGACGTGCTGTTCGATGTCTGGCTCCGATCCGTGGAGGCGACCCACGCCTTCGTGTCCGACGCCGACATCCAGGCCTTCAAGCCGCTCGTACGTGATTATCTCGCGTCGAACGAGACGGAATTCTGGGTCTTGTGTGATGCCGATGGAGCCGTCGCGGGCTTCATGGGGATGGCGGGTCCGACGATGGAGTCCCTGTTTCTAGCACCCGAATTCCACCGACGTGGCGGCGGGCGGCGTCTTGTGGAACATGCGCGCACGCTCCACCGCGAGCTGACCGTGGACGTCAACGAGCAGAACACCGCAGCAGTCGACTTCTACAAGGCGTGTGGGTTCTTCGTCGATGGACGATCCGACCTGGACGACACCGGCCGTCCCTACCCGCTCCTCCACATGCGGCTCGCGGCCCTGCAGTCATGATTGATCAGCAGACTCGGGTAGTGATCCGGCGCTTCGACGCCACTCGGGACGCAGAGTCGCTGCGGGAGTGCGTCATCGAGCAGCAGAATTTCCATCGCAATATCGAGCCGTCGTGGCCGGACGGCAACGCCATCGTCGGCGACTACCTTGCCTATCTGGTGGCGGAGTGCGCCGGCCACAATGGCTGCATCATCATGGCGCACAGCGGCCCGCAGGCCGCTGGATTCATCTGCGTCGTGGCGACGACCCGCGGCGAGTCGCCTGAGGATCCGGCGCCGTTCGCGTGGATCCACGACATCTACGTGAAACCGGAGCATCGCGGGGCGGACGTGGCGAGCATGCTCATGGCAGAAGCGGAACGCTTCGCGCGCGCCGAAGGGGCGGAGGTGCTGCGGCTGGGAGTACTGGACGGGAACGAGCGCGCCCGCAGGTTCTACCGAAGGCACGGATTCCGCGAGCACTCGCACGTGCTGACGAAGTCTCTCGAGTAGTCGCCTGGCGACCCTTGTGATTGGCGGCCCCGGACCGTTTGCCGTCGACTGGCCGCCGGCACGCGCCAGAGAGAAGCGGGATCGAACGATGTCGGACCCTGAGATCACCCTGCGATCCGTCGACGGCGATCGAACCGCCTTCGTACCGCTGCTCCTCGAAGCGGACGAATCTGAACCGATCGTACGCACCTATCTGAACGACGGAGATCTCCTGGAACTCGTCGCGAATGGTCAGCCCGTTGGTGTGGTCCTTCTCACCGCGCCGGAAATCGCGGCCGTCGAGATCAAGAACATCGCGATCAGGCGTGAGCATCGAGGCGGTGGAATGGGTCGCGCCGCCCTTGCATGCATCGCCGCACACGCCAGGGCACGCGGCGCCGGCCGCCTCCTGGTGGGGACGGCGGATTCAAGCAGCGGAACGATTGCGTTCTACCGGGCCTGCGGATTCGGCGACGCCGGACGCATCCCGGGATTCTTCGACGCCTATCCGGAGCCGGTGGTCGAACACGGCGTGCAAGCGCACGACATGATTCGACTGGAGATGATCCTCTAAGCAGTCATCCCTTCGTGAGCTCCGCGTGCGTCTCGACGATCCTCGAGACGATGCCGTACGCGATCGCCTCCTCGGCGCTCATCCAGTGGTCGCGCTCCATGTCGTGGCGGATCTTTTCGATCGGCGTGCCGGTCTGTGCCGCAATGACCTGCGCGATCCGTTCGCGGGTGCGAAGGATCTCCTTCGCTTGAATGGCGATGTCGCTGGACTGTCCGCCTGCCCCGCCCGACGGCTGGTGAATCATGAAGCGGGTGTTGGGCAGGCACACCCGCCGCTCCTTCGGCGCGGCGAGAAAGGCGTGGGTGCCGGCGCTGGCCACCCAGCCGGTGCCGACCGTCGTCACAGGAGCCCGCACGAACCTGATGAGATCGTGAATCGCGTCGCCCGACTCGACGTGGCCTCCCGGCGACGAGATCAGCACCGTGATCGGCGCATCCGAGTCCTGCGCCAGCGCGATCAGGCGCTCGCACGCGACGCGCGCGGTCGCGTGGTCGATTTCGCCGAAGAGCAGCACGAAGCGCGACTTGAAGGCGAGGCTCTCGGCCATCGTCGAGGTTCGTGCGATCGGGTCCGGGTCGTCGTTGCGGGTGTGAAGATCGCCCATGAGTCCCTCCTGTTCAGATGTCTCATTGTAACGTGGTGGCGTGCTACGCGATCAGCTGCAGCACGCGATCGGCGGCGGTGACGCCGCGGAACTGCGCTTCCTCGAAGAGCGACAGGCCGCTCACGTCCGAGTGGGCGAAGACCAGGCGGTCGCGTGACCGCTTCAGCGCCTGTCGTTGCGCCGAAAACACCGCGCCAACCGTCGGACGCACCATCGCGTGGCCGAATCGCATCACATCCAGACGCGACACGCACGCCCGGATGCGCGGGTGCACGCGCTCCAGGTCGGTCAGGATGGCTTCCTTCCAGTAGGCCCAGTCCTTCGCGATGAGGAATGAACGGCCGGCGGACGGCTCCATCTCGGCGAGCGCCCAGTAGAACGTCCACACGGTCTTGCCGGCAACCGAGCGCAGCGACTGATGCATCGCGTCGACGTAACCGAGCGCCGGCGAGCTCATGATGACGTTGTCCCACGCCGGCTC
>Ga0070665_100001370_pt1 | contig 28697 bp, 31 predicted proteins | sample KBSS13metaG_FD_65862 | JGI IMG/M metagenome (GOLD analysis project Ga0070665, IMG submission 65862) | Switchgrass rhizosphere microbial communities from Kellogg Biological Station, Michigan, USA - KBS S1-3 metaG | ecosystem: Host-associated > Plants > Roots > Rhizosphere > Soil ... | reverse complement strand
CACTGTAGTCAACCGTTGGAGGAGGCCCGTCATGGAGCCTGTCAGCATCGCCGATCGTCAGGACGTCCGCGCTCGCGTCCACGGCATGTGGGCCTCGGTCGCGCCCGGTTGGGCCGAGCACGCCGCGTACGTCGACGCGCGCACGGCCGCCCTCACCGAGCGACTGCTGGACCTCGCGGCGCCCGTGCCCGGCGACCGGGTCCTCGAGCTCGCCTGCGGGCCGGGAGGCCTCGGCATCGCCGCCGCTCGCCGGGTGGACGGCATCGAGGTCGTGCTCTCGGACGTCGCTGCGCCCATGGTCGCCATCGCGGCCTCCCGCTCCGCCGGACTGGCGAACGTCCGTGCGCGCGTCCTGGACCTCGACGAGATCGACGCGCCGGACGGGTCGTTCGACGTCCTCCTCTGCCGGGAGGGCCTCATGTTCGCCGCCGACCCCGAGCGCGCCGGGCGCGAGCTGCACCGCGTCGCGCGGCCCGGCGCCCGCGTCGCGCTCTCCGTCTGGGGCGCGAAGGAGCGCAACCCGTGGCTCGGCATCGTCTTCGACGCCGTCGGCGCGCAGCTCGGCGAGCCCATCCCACCGCCCGGCGTGCCCGAGCCGTTCTCGCTCTCCGACGCCGGGCGTCTCGGGTCGCTCCTCGACGCCGCCGGCTTCGACGACGTCACGGTCGACGAGCAGCCCGTCCCACTGCGCGCGGCGAACTTCGACGAGTGGTGGTCGCGCACCTCGACCATGGCCGGGCCGCTGGCGAAGCGCATCGCGGCGATGCCGGCCCCGGCTGCCGCGGCGCTCGAGGCGACGCTGCGCGAGGCTGTGGCGCCGTACACGTCTGCGGACGGGGTCGAGCTGCCGGGCCTCGCGCTCGTCGCATCGGCGCGCCGGCGGGGGATCTGATCTCATCGACCGGTCCGCAACGAGGGAGTCCGCGATGCAGCAACTGGTCATCTCCGCCCACTTCCAGGGCCAGGCCGACGCGCCGTCGGGCGAGCCGCCCACGACCGACCCGAGCGCGACGAGCGTGTCGATCCTCGTCGACGGGCCGCTCGAGGTCACCGATGCGTCCTACGAGAACCACGTGGTGTTCACGGGGCCGTCGACCTTCACGGAGACCGGCACGCTGCGCTTCGACGGCGGCGAGATCGACGTCGACACCGCCGGCGAGGGCACGCTGAACCCGTCGCCCGATGAGGGCCTCCTGCAGGGCGCCGTGGTCTGGACCGTCACGGCGGCCCGCGGGAGCATGGAGGGTGCGCAGGGCCTCGTCACGTCGAACTTCCTGCTCGACCCCGCGACCGGGCGGGTGGACGACCAGCAGGTCGCAGTGTTGTTCGTTCCGTAGCGGGTAGCGCTCTCTCAGACCAAGCGAGAGGAGACCGTCATGGGCGACGGAACCACCGACGACCTCAAGGGCCGCGCGAAGGAAGCGGCCGGCGACCTGACCGACGACGAGAGCCTCAAGAACGAGGGCCGCGTCGATCGCGGGCAGGGCAAGGCCAAGGACGCGGTCGACAAGGCCGGCGACAAGCTGAAGGACGTCGTCAACCGCGACTGATCGTCTCGGCTGCGAACGCGTGCAGCTGCGCGATCCGGCCGTCCTCGACGTCGAGGAGCAGCAACCGGTGCGGCACCAGCCCGCCGTCCGTGCGCTCGTACAGCGCGACGGCGGGCTGGCGGTTGGCGGCCGCCGGCATCGCGACGAGGTCGTGCCGCGCGGACACGCGCGCCATGAACGCGCCGATCGCGGCCGCGCCATGGATCGCCGGCTGCGGCGGCATCGTGATGACCGCGTCGTCGCGCAGCAGTGCCACGAGCGCCGCGATGTCCGCCTGCTCCCATGCGTCGACGTAGCGGCGCAGCAGCTCGCGCTCGCCTGCCCGCGCCGGAGCGACGGGGCGGACGCCGAGCTCACCCTCGATCGTCGCCCGCGCCCGCTGCAGCGCGCTGTTGGCGGCGGCGGGTGAGGTGTCGAGGAGGCCGGCGACCTCTGCCGCCGACCAGCCGAGGACGTCGCGGAGGATGAGGACCGCGCGCTGCCGGCCGGGCAGCCACTGGATCGCGGTGAGGAACGCGAGCTCCATGCCCTCGCGCGCGGCGTAGCGCGCGGCGGGGTCGGCCAGTGGTCCCTCCGCCTCGTCGAGGCGCTCGTCGGGATACGGCTCGACGACCGGCTCGGCGCGCCTCGGCCGGCGCTCGAGCTCGTCGAGGCAGACGTTCGTGGCGATCCGGTACAGCCAGGTGTTGACCGCGGAGCGGCCCTCGAAGCGGTCGAGCGATCGCCAGGCGCGCAGGAGCGTCTCCTGGGCGGCGTCCTCGGCGTCGTGGACGGAGCCCAGCATCCGGTAGCAGTGCACCTCGAGCGTGCGGCGGTACGGCTCGACGAGGGCGCGGAACGCGGTGGTGTCGTCGGTGGAGGTGGTCATCGGCACTTGGACCGCCGCCGGGCCGCGAACTCATCGGTGACCTCGCGGCGGTCCGCGCCGTCCAACCCCGCATGACCACGTCATCCTCGTCGCGCCGCTGGGTCCTCGGCCTGGCCGCCGTCGCCTCCTTCATGGTCGCGCTCGACACCCTCGTCGTCTCGACCGCCCTCACCACCATCCGCGCCGATCTCGGCGCGAGCATCGAAGAGCTCGAGTGGACGGTGAACGCCTACAACCTCAGCTTCGCCGTGCTGCTCATGACCGCATCGGCGCTCGGCGACCGCTTCGGACGGCGACGGCTGTTCGCCGGAGGCCTCGCCCTCTTCGCGCTCGCCTCCGCCGCGTGCGCCCTGGCGCCGACCGCCGGCTGGCTCATCGCCGCACGGACCGTGCAGGGCGCGGGCGCGGCGTTCGTCATGCCGCTCGCGCTCGCGCTCGTGAGCGCCGCGTTCCCCGCCGAGCGCCGCGGGTCGGCGATCGGCGCGCTGCAGGGCCTCACGGGCCTGGCGGTCGCGACCGGGCCCGTCATCGGCGGGGCGGTCGCCCAGGGCATCTCCTGGAGCTGGATCTTCTGGATCAACGTGCCGATCGGTCTCGCCGTCGTGCCCGTCGCGCTGGCGCGGATGCCCGAGAGCCGAGGCCGCGACCGCTCCCTGGACCTGCCCGGCCTGGTGCTCATCACGCTCGCGGCCGTCGGCGTCGTGTGGGGCCTCGTGCGCGGCAACCAGGCCGGCTGGGACAGCGCCGAGGTGCTCGGATCGCTCGCGGCCGGGCTCCTGGTGCTCGGCGCGTTCCTGTGGTGGGAGGCGCGGGCGCGGGCGCCGATGCTGCCGCTCGGGATGTTCCGCTCGCGCGCGTTCTCGGCCGGCAACGGCGCGATCTTCCTGACGTTCGCGTCGCTGTTCGGCGCGGTGTTCTTCCTCGCGCAGTTCCTGCAGTCCGGCCTCGGCGACGACGCCCTCGGTGCGGGCCTGCGGCTGCTGCCGTGGACGGCGACGCTGTTCTTCGTGGCGCCCATCGCCGGCGCGCTCGTCGACCGCTTCGGCGAGCGCCCGTTCCTCGCCGGCGGGCTGCTGCTGCAGGGCATCGGCCTGGGGTGGATCGCGCTCGTGGCCGATCCGGCGATGGAGTACGTCGAGATGGTCCCCGCGCTCGTGATCGCCGGCTGCGGCGTGTCGATGGCGCTCCCGTCGGCGCAGAACGCCGTCATGGGCGCGGTCGCGCCGGAGGCGGTCGGGAAGGCGTCGGGCGTGAACAGCACGCTGCGCGAGCTGGGCGGCGTCTTCGGGATCGCGGTGGCGGTGGCGGCCTTCAGCGGCGCCGGCGGCTACGCGTCGGCGCAGGCGTTCACCGACGGCTTCACCGTCGCCATCGCCGTGGCGGCCGGGCTGTCGCTCGTCGGGGCGGTGGGCGGGGCGCTCCTGCCGGCGCGCGGGCGCCGGGCGGAGCTCACTCCGTCCGCCGCCGCAGCAGCGCCATCGTGAGCGCGACCCTCAGCCGCGCAGGGGCGTCGACGCGAGATCCTCGCGCAGCTCGACGATGGAGCTGAACACCGCGACCGCGCCGGCGTCGGTCAGCTCGGACTCGGAGAAGCCGCCGGTGAGCACCGCGACCGTCGGGACGCCGGCCTTCTCCGCCGCCTGCACGTCCCACGGCGTGTCGCCGACCATCACCGCGTCCTCGGTGCCCAGCTGCTCGAGCGCCGCACGCACGAGATCGGGCTCGGGCTTCGTGCGCTCCACGTCGGCCGAGGTCGTCCAGCCGTCGACGAGCTCGCGCGCGTCGAGCAGGTCGAGGTAGTGGTCGACCTCCTGCTCCTTCGCGGAGCTGGCGAGCACGACCTTGCGCCCGCCCGCCTTCAGGTCCTCGATGAGCTCGCGGGCGCCCTCGAGCACCGACGTGGTCTGGATGGTCGCGAGGTAGAGCGGGCCCTCGGCGGCTCGGATGTCGTCGCCGCAGCGCTCCTCGACCTCGTCTCCCGCCACCGCCGCGACGAGCTGGTCACCGCCCATGCCGATGTGGCGGTGGATCCGCGTGATCGGCAGCACGACACCGTGCTGGCGGAAGGCCATGTACCAGGACATCGCGTGCTGGTAGTTCGTGTCGACGAGCGTGCCGTCGATGTCGAGGATCGCTGCGGGAGGCATGGTGCCATCGCGTACCCCGGCTACGCGCTGGCATGCACGTCGTCGACGGTGATGACGACGATCGCGGTGTCGTCGCGCTGCGGTCCCGCCTGGAATGCCGCGAGCGCCGCGTCGATGCGCGCGACGACGGCCGTGGGGTCGGCGGGCGCGCCGTCGAGGAGCGCGAGCAGCCGCTCGTCGCCGAAGCGCCCGTCGTCGCCCACGGTGTCGAGCACGCCGTCGGTGTAGAGGACGATCGTGTCGCCCCGCTGCAGGGGCGTGTCCGTCATCGGCCACTCGGCGTCCTCGAAGACGCCCGCGATCGGACCGGGCGCGCCGAGCTCGCGCACGGCGCCCTCGCGGATGAGCAGGGGGAGCGGGTGGCCGGCCGAGAGCGATCCGAGCACCAGCTCTCCGCCGGCCCCGCGGTGCAGCCGGACCACGGCGAGCGTGCCCAGCGCGAGCTCGGGCCGCTCGGTCAGCGCGCGGTTGACCGCCGCGATCGCGGTCCCCTGGCCGCCGGTGTGCTGGGCGACGGACCGCAGCGTGTAGCGCATGAGACCGGTGAGGGTCGCCGCGCGCGCTCCCTGGCCGGCGACGTCACCGATACAGACGATCCAGCCCGCATCGGTCGCGAACGCGTCGTAGAAGTCGCCGCCGACGTCGTTGAGCTCCCCCGCCGGGCGGTACAGCGTCGCCGTCCGCAGCCCGGGCACCGCCGGCAGCTCCGGCGGCCGCAGGCCCTCCTGCAGCTCGCGCGTGATCTCGGCGCGCTCCTCCGACAGGCGGGCGTCGAGCACCGCGATCGCGGCGCGGCGGCCGAGCTCCTCGCCCAGCGCGCGGTCCTCGTCGGCGAACGGCCGCGCCCGGCCGAGCGTCAGCGTCCCGAGCTCGCCGCCGCCGGCGCGCAGCCCGACGACGAGCCGGTCGTCGCCCGCGGCCGGCTCGCGCCCGGCGCTCGCAGCCGGGCCGTCGACGTCCACCGCGCACCACTCCGCCAGATCCGGGACGACGACCGCCGCGACGCCTGCGAGGCCCCGCTCGCGGTCCGGCGCCGCCGACAGCACCCTGGTCGCCTCGCCGAGGATCCGCTGGCGCACCTCCGCGTTCTTGACCTCCGTGACGTCCTCGATGACGTTGACGATCCGGTCCACGCCTCCGTCGCCGTCGCGCAGGACGCTGACCTTGTTGAGCAGCCAGCGCTCCTCCCCGGTCGCCAGGACGACGTTGCGCACGAGCTTGGCCTCGGGGTGCTCCTCGCCCGCGAGCGCGCGGAACGCGGGCAGCTCGCGGTAGTCGTACGGGCTGCCCGCCTCGTCGTAGATGCGGTAGCGCGCCGAAATCGCGCCCGGCTCGCCGTTGACGACCTCCTCCGCGCTCGTCGCCCCGAGCAGGCGGACCGCCGCCTGGTTGGCGTAGACGGTGGTGCCGTCGGGGCCGTTCATCGTGACCGCCTCCTCGAGCGAGTCGAGTGCGGCGCTCATGATCGCCTCGCTGCGCGCGGCGGCACGGCTCAGGCCGCTGTTGTCGAGCACGATCGCGATCCGGCCCTGGACGAGCCCGGCGAACTCGAGGTCGGCCGGGGCGTAGCGCCGCCCCGAGCTGCCGATGATGAGCGACAGCGCCCCGAACGGCGCGCCCCGCGTCGCGAGCGGGAGCGTGATGGCCGACCGGACGGCGAGCCCGCGCAGCTGTGCGAGATCTGCGTCGTCGGTCGCGAGCTCGCGCAGCATCTCGTCGCGCACCTCCTCGACGAACGCCGGCCTGCCCGTCGCGATGGCCTGCTGCGTCCCCGGCAGGCTCGGGTCGACGGGCGGGCGCCCGCGCAGCCAGCGCTCGGTCACCGCGGCACCGGGCCCGGCGACGCGCGCGCCGACGCGGCGGTCGAGGTCCTGGATCGAGAGATCGAGCGTGGCGACATCCGCGTAGGCCGGCACGAGCAGGTCGAGCAGCGCCTCGGCGAGCTCGACGACGCTCCGCGAGCCACCGGTGAGGCGCGCCAGCTCGCGCAGGAGGTCGAGCTGCCGGCGGGTGGTGATCGCCGCCGCCCGCAGGAGGGACACGAGCACCGCGCTGACACTCGACGCGCCGACCACGACGAGCGTCACGGTCCACGCCGCGTCCCAGTCGCCCCAGAGCCCGCTCAGCGCGGCCGCGGCGACGCAGCAGGAGGCGACGACGATCGTGTCGCCGCGCTCCCCGAGGAAGCCCACCGCCAGCGCGATGACGGCCAGGGCGCTGCCGAGTGCGACGCGCGATCCGACCGCGATGTCGAGGGCCACGATGACCGCGATCCCCAGCAGCCCGCCAGGCAGCCGCCGCGACCAGAGCGGCGGGGCCAGCGCGGAACGCACCCACAGCGTCATAGCCGGCCAACACTACGTGCCGGTGCGCCACGGCGACGAGCGTTAGCGTGCGATCGACCCTGGAGCGAGGAGAGCCGATGCCAGAGCAGCACCACCCCGACGTGCAGCGCCTGCTGGACCGCCAGGCGATCTCCGACTGCGTCCACCGCTACTCGCGCGGCCTCGACCGCCACGACGACGCCATGGTCGCCTCCTGCTACTGGGACGACGCGGTCGACGAGCACGGCGCGTTCACCGGGAGCCCGCAGGAGTTCATCGCCTGGGCCAACGACCTGCACGCGACGTCGTTCCGCGGCCATCAGCACCACATCACCACGCAGACGGTCGAGATCGACGGCGACACCGCGCACGCCGAGAGCTACATCCTCGGCGTCCTCACGCGCAAGGGCGACGGCGAGGTCTCCGACATCGCGGGCGGGCGCTACCTCGACCGGCTCGAGCGCCGCGACGGCGAGTGGCGGATCGCGGCGCGCCGGGTGATCGTCGAGTGGTGCTGCGTCGTCGACGGGGCGGGCGCGCTGTTCGGGCCGCAGAACGGGTTCCCCGCCGCGCGCTGGGACCGCGCGGACATCTCCTACGACCGCCCGCTCGTGGCCGGGGCCTGAGATGGACGTCGAGGAGCTGATCGCGCGCGCGGAGATCACCGACGTCCTGCATCGCTACTGCCGCGCCGTGGACCGACGCGACCCCGACCTCCTGCGCAGCGTCTACCACCCGGACGCGACGGACGACCACGGGGTCTACTCGGGCCCGGTCGACGGGCTCGTGGCGTTCATGCTCGGCGACGGCCTGGAGATGATCCACCACGCGATCTCGAACATCGTCATCGAGCGCGACGGCGACGTCGCGCGAGTCGAGTGCTACCTCGACGCCGTGCACCGCCGCGTGGACGACACCGGCAGCTGGGACGAGATGCTGAAGGCGCGCTACCTCGACCGCTTCGAGCGCCGGGGCGGCGAGTGGCGCATCGCGCACCGACACGTCGTCTACGACTGGGGGCGCATCGAGCGCTCGACGCAGGGTTGGTGGGACACGCTCCCCGGCAACTGGACCTTCGGATCGCGCGACCGCGACGACCCCGACTACACCGAGGGGCCGTGGCCTTGGCCACGGCCGCAGGAGGCGGCATGAACACGAGCACGAGCACCGGCACCGTCCAGGCGGTGATCCAGGCCGACCTGGAGTACGCGAAGGTCGGCGGGACGTCCCTGCGGCTGGATCTCTACACGCCGTCGGGCGCGCCGTCCGGGCTCCCGACGCTGCTGTACCTCCACGGCGGCGCCTGGGCCCTGGGCGACAAGTCCGACGCGGCGGTCGAGCGCCTCATGCCGATCGTCGCCAACGGGTTCGCGGTCGCGAGCGCGAACTACCGCCTCGTCCCGTCCGTGACGTACCCGGCGCCTATCCACGACGTGAAGGCTGCCGTGCGCTGGCTGCGCGCGAACGCGGGCGAGCTCGGCCTCGACCCCGCCCGGATCGCGCTCGGCGGCGCCTCGGCCGGCGGGCATCTCGCGTCGCTCGCCGCGCTCACGACAGGCGACGCGGCGCTCGAGGGCGACGTCGGCGACCACGTCGGCGTCTCCAGCGCCGTCGGCGCGGTGGTCGCCTACTTCCCGGGCAGCGACCTCCTGCTCTCGGGCGGGCGCAACCCGCTGGAGACGATGATCCTCCCGCCGCCGCCGACCGCGGCGCTGCTCGGGCTCGACCGCATCGACGACGACCCCGGGCTCGCGCGGGCGGCGAGCCCGCGCCACCGGGTCCACGCGGGGGCGCCGCCGCACCTGATCCTCCACGGCGACCGCGACACGATGGTCAACCACGAGCAGAGCCGCGTGCTGCACGAGGCGCTGTCGGCCGTCGGCGCCTCGTCGACCTACGTGCTCATCGCGGGCGCCGGCCACGAGGGGCCGGAGTTCGTGACCCCGGCGATCACCGCGACCGTCGCGGGGTTCCTGGCGGAGAAGCTGGGCTAGGCGGCCGGCGCGACCTCGACCGCGGTGTCCGAGAACGTCGGCGCCCGGCCGAGGTCGGCGAAGCGGTGCGCGGTCACGGAGTTGACCGTCGCGCCGCCCTCCGCCGAACCCAGCCAGTAGCCCATCGGGCACACCACGACGCCCGGCGCGACGTCCTCGGACACCTGCGCCAGCGCCCGCAGCTCCCCGCGCTCGCTGCGCACGGTCACGTGGTCGCCCTCGGCGATCCCCCGCGGCGAGGCGTCGTCGGGGTGCAGGATCGCCTGGGGGTGATCGTGCATGAGCCGCAGTTGGCGGTCGGCGTTGCCGTACGTCGAGTTCATGAAGCCGTGCGCCTTGGGCGAGATCATGGTCAGCGGGAACGTGGCGCTGCGCGCCTCGGCCGGCTCGCGCCAATGCGGGAGCGGGTCGACGGGCGCCCCCGACTGATGCTCGTCGTAGCCCTCGCGGAACACGGAGACGACGAAGTCGCCGCCCGCGGCCATCGACGCCTTGAGCTCGACGCGGCCCGACGGCGTCGGGAACCCGCCGTCGGCGTGCGGTGCGTACTCGTCGGGCGACGGGATGCTGAGCCGCGCCCAGCCCGTCTCCTTGAGCGATTCGAGCGTGATGCCCTCCAGCGACGGGTGCGACCAGTGCATCGCCTCCCGCAGCGCGTCCTCGTCGGACATCGCGAACTGCGGGTCGTCGAAGCCCATGCGCCGGGCGAGCCGGGCGAACATCTCCCGGTTGGAGACCGCCTCGCCGAGCGGCGCCACCGCCGGCAGGTTCAGCGTGAGGTACATCTGGCCCCACGAGAAGACGAGGTCGAGCTGCTCGGCCTGCGTCGTGTTGGGCAGCACGATGTCCGCGTACCGGGCGGTGTCGGTCATGAACTGCTCGCCGACGACGGTGAAGAGGTCCTCGCGCCCGAGGCCCGCGAGCGTGCGGCCCTGGTCGGAGGCGACGATCGCGGGGTTCGCGTTGTAGACGAACAGAGCCTTGACCGGCGGATCGAGCTCGAGCTGGCCTGTGAGCGCCGCCCCGAGCTGCCACTGGTTGACGACCCGGGTCCCCGGGCGGATCCAGTCCGGGCGGTGCATCGCGCGGATGTTCAGGGGGAACGCCCAGTGCGAGAGCTGCAGGATGCCGCCGCCGACCCGGCGCCAGGCGCCGGTGAGCGCGGGCAGCGACGTGATGGCCCGCACCGCCTGTCCACCGGTCTCGTGGCGCTCGACGGCCACGCCGACGCGGATGGCCGCCGGCTGCGACGTCGCGTACTCCGTCGCGAGGCGCTCGATGTCCTCGGCCGGAACGCCGGTGATCTGCGCGACGCGCTCGGGCGGGTAGTCGGCGAGACGCTCGGCCAGCTCGTCGAAGCCGACCGTGTGGTCGCGGACGTAGGCCTCGTCCACGAGCCCGTCGCGGACGATGACGTGGGCCATCCCGAGGGCGAGCGCGGCGTCGGTCCCCGGGCGGATCGCGATGTGCCAGTCGGCGCGCTTGGCGGTGCGCGTGCGCAGCGGGTCGATGACGACGACCTTCGCTCCGCGCTTGCGCGCCTCGGCCACGAACTTCCACATGTGGATGTTCGTGCTCATGAGGTTGCAGGCCCAGATGACGATGTAGCGCGAGTGCACGAAGCTCTCGGGGTCGATGCCCGCCGTCGGCCCGACGGTCATGAGGTAGGCCGTCGACGAGCCGGAGTCGCAGAACGTCCGCTCGCTCACGCTCGCGCCCACCCGGTGGAAGAACGGGTCGCCGACGGCGAGTCCGTTGAGCATCCCGAGGGCGCCGAGGTAGCTGTACGGCAGGATCGCCTCGGAGCCGTGCTCGGCACTGATCGCCGTGAAGCGCTCCGCGATCTCGTCCAGCGCGACGTCCCAGGAGATCTCCTCGAAGCGGCCCTCGCCCTTGGCCCCGACGCGCCGCATCGGATGCAGGATCCGGTCGGGGCTGTTCACCCGGTGCTCGTAGTCGTGGACCTTCGGGCACAGCGCACCCGCGGTGAACGGGTGGTCCGGGTCGCCCTTGACGCCGGTGACGACGCCGTCGGTGACCGTGACGAGCATCGCGCAGGTGTCGGGGCAGTCGTGCGGGCAGGCGCCGCGGACCACGTGCGTGCCGGTGGTGGCTGGGAGCATGTGGTCCGCGACGCTAGTCGCGCGGCGGCCGCGCGGTCAACCGCCGCCGCTCAGAGCGAGCGCAGCGCGGGCAGCAGCTCGGCCTCGGCCCAGCCGATGAACGCGCCCTGGTGCTCCTCGCCGATCTGCACGAGCGCGATCTCGGTGAACCCGGCGTCGATGAACGGCCGGATCTTCTCGACGTGCTCCTCGACGTCGGGGCCGCACGGCAGCTGGTCGCCGACCTCCTCCGGCGTCACCGACTGCGTCGCGGCGGCGAACGACGGCGGGCCGGGCAGGTCGGTGTTGACCGCCCAGCCGAGCCCGAACCAGCGGAACTGCTCGTGGGCGCGCTGCACGGCCGTCTCGCGGTCGGCGTCGTAGCTCACGGCGATCTGCCCGACGCGCGGCTTGCCGGCGCCACCGGCCTCCTCGAACATCCGCGTCAGCTCGGCGTCGGGCTCGGTCGCGATCATGATGTCCCCCTTGCGCCCCGCGATCGCGCAGGACTCCGCGCCGGAGACCGCGATCCCGATCGGCACGCGTGCGTCCGGCAGGTCCCACAGGCGGGCGGTCTCGATCCGGAAGTGCTTGCCGCGGTAGCTCTGGTCGCCGCCCTCGAAGAGGCGCGCGATGACGTCGACCGCCTCGCCGAACATCTCGTGGCGCTCGCCGACCGCGGGCCAGCGCTTGCCGACGACGTGCTCGTTGAGGTTCTCTCCCGCGCCCAGGCCGAGCCGGAAGCGCCCGCCGGAGAGGATCTGCATCGTCGCCGCCTTCTGCGCCACCACCGCCGGGTGGTAGCGCAGGATCGGGCACGTCACGTACGTCATGAGGCCGATGCGCTCCGTCGCGTGGGCGGCCGCGCCGAGGATCGACCACGCGTAGCCCGCGTGCCCCTGCTCCTCGAGCCACGGCGCGTAGTGGTCGCTGATCACGGAGAAGTCGAAGCCCGCGCGTTCGGCGCTCTGGAGGTCGCCGACGAGCCGGTCGGGCCGCGACTGCTCGCACATCATCGTGTAGCCGAAGTCCGTCATGCCGTCGACGTTCCCCGCGGCGGGGGTCCGGGATGCACCTCCTGGCTCAGCAGCGCGCGCGGCACCGGGCGCAGCAGCAGCGCGAGCAGGCCCGCGGCGGCGAGGACGATCGCCTGGACGCGGAACGCGGCCTGGAACCCCTCGACCGCCGCGACCGCCGGCGCCGTCCCGTCCGCGACCGCGACGCCCGTCTGGTGCGTCGCGATCGTGACCATGACGGCGATGCCGAGGACCGCGCCGATCTGCTGGCACGTCGTCAGCAGCGCGGAGGCGCCGCCCCCGTCGCCCTCGCCTGCCCCGCCGGTCGCCGCGTTGATGAGCGGCACGAACGTCAGGCCGAGGCCGAACGCCGTCACGACCAGCGCGGGCAGCAGATGCGCCGTGTACTCGCTCGTCGCCTCCAGCCCGCTCATGAGCCACAGCCCGGCCCCGCCGATGACCGGCCCGACGAGCAGCAGCCCGCGCGCCGAGCGCCCGTCGAGCGACTTCGCGACGACGCCGCTCGTCACCGCCATGACGAACGAGAACGGCAGGTAGGCGGCCCCGGTCTCCAGCGCGCCCCACCCCAGCACGATCTGCATGTAGAGGGTGAGGAAGAAGAACATCGCGAACAGCCCGGCCGCGCCGATGAGCATCATCGTGTTGGCCGCCAGGGTCGTCCGTGAGCGCAGCAGCTCGCGCGGGATGAGCGGCTCCGGCGAGCGCCGCTCGCGCAGGAACGCGCCGATCGCCAGGACGAGCGCGACGGCGATGCCGCCCAGCGTCGGGGCCGAGAGCCACGCGTGCTGGTCGGTCCTGACCACGCTGAGGGTGAAGGCGAGCAGCGCCGCGGTCCCGAGCAGCGCGCCGAGGACGTCGGGGCGGGCGCGCGCCGTGTCCCGCGGCGGATCGGCCGGGACGACGCGACGCACGAGCGGGATCACCACGAGGGCGACGGGGACGTTGACGAGGAAGACCCAGCGCCAGTCGAAGAGCTCGACGAGCGCGCCGCCGGCGAGGAGCCCGGTCGCGGCGCCGACGCCGGTCAGCGCCGCCCAGGCGCCCAGTGCCTGGGTGCGCTCGCGGCCGCCGGGGAAGGTGGCCAGGAGGATGGACAGGGCGGCGGGTGAGAGGAACGCCCCGGCAAGGCCCTGGACGCCGCGCGCCGCGACGAGGACGCCGGAGCTCGGGGCCAGGCCGCAGATCGCCGACGCCGTCGCGAAGGCGCCGAGCCCGAACACGAGCACGCGGCGGCGGCCGAGCAGGTCGGCGGCCTTGCCGCCGAGGAGGAGGAACCCGCCGAACGCCAGGAAGTAGGCGTTGGCGACCCAGGTCAGCCCGCTCTCCGAGAAGCCGAGATCGGCCTGGATGGAGGGGAGGGCGACGTTCACGATCGTGTCGTCGACGAGCAGCATGAACTGCCCGAGGCAGACGAGGACGAGGATCTGGAGGCTGCGGTCCTTCCGTGCGGGGGGAGACATGACTGGAGGACTCCTACGTTTGAAGAAGATTCTTCTCCACTTGTAGAACTTTCTTCGCCGCGCGTCAAGGCGGTCTGCCACACTGCCGCCATGGCCGCGCCCTCCAGACCCGCGACGGACCGCCGGACCGCGCTGCTCGACGCCGCGCTGCACGTCATCGGCACGCGCGGGCTGCGGGAGGCGACGCACCGCGCCGTCGAGACCGAGGCCGGGGTCCCGCACGGGTCGGTCACCTACTGGTTCGGCAACCGCGACGGGCTGCTCGCCGCGGCCGTGGAGCGGATGCGCGAGCTCGACGAGCACCGCGTGGCTGCGATGGCGCAGCAGCTCGTCATGGCGTTCGCCAGTTCGGGCCTCGACGCGGTGATCGACGCCGTCGCAGAGGGCGGCGCCGCGATGTTCGAGGCCGACACCGTCGTCGTGATGGCGCGCTACGAGATGCTGCTCGCCGGCGCGCGCGACGAGGCGATCGGCCCCCTCATCCGCGAGTGCAGCCGCGCGTTCTGGGAGCTCGCCAAGCCGGTGGTGATCGCCGCGGGCTCACAGGACCCCGACGGCGACGCACGCGTCCTCATGGCCATGATCGACGGGCTGTTCTTCGACCAGCTCACGAAGGGCGAGCTCGACCCGGAGCTGCTGCGGCGGGGGATCCGCCAGGCCCTGCGTTCCGTCGCGCCTCAGGCCACGTAGGCGCGCACGACCTCCGCGGTCGCCGCGTCCGCTGGGAAGAACGACTCGATCGCGAGCTCCGCCACGGTGATGTCGACGGCGGTGCCGAACGTCGCGATCGTGGAGATGAACGACAGCTCTCCGCGCGGCGTCGCGAGCCGCAGCGGCACGCAGACGTCGCCGAGGTCCTCCCGCGCCGCGGGCGGCGGCGGGGCGGGATAGCCGGCCAGCTCGTCGCGCAGCGACGCGAGCTGCGGGTCGCCCGTCGCCGCGATCTGCCGATCGAGGCGTTCCAGCAGGTGCGCGCGCCAGACCGCGAGGTTCGCGATGTTCGGCGCCATGCCGCTGGGGTGCAGGCTCACCCGCAGGACGTTCACCGGTGGCGCGAGCAGCTCCGGGTCGACGCCCTCGAGCAGCAGCCCGATCCCGCGATTGCCCTGGACGAGCTCCCAGGTGCGGTCGACGACGGCCGCGGGATAGGGCTCGTGGCCGCGCAGCACGAGGTCCAGCGCCGTCCGGACGGGCTCCATGTCGGGCGCCTCGAGATCGCGCTCGGCGTAGACCGGCGCGTAGCCGGCGGCCAGCAGCAGGCCGTTGCGGTCGCGCAGCGGGACGTCGAGCTGCTCGGCGAGGTGCAGCACCATCTCGGGCGACGGACGCGACCGGCCGGTCTCGACGAAGCTCACATGCCGGGCCGACACACCGGCTTCCAGGGCGAGGTCGAGCTGACTCAGGCGCCGCCGGCGGCGCCAGTCGCGCAGGAGGCTCCCGACACGCGCCGGGCTGGCGAGGTCCGTCATGCCGCGAACGTACCGCAGCGCCGAAGGACCAGTCCTGGACCTCACCCCGCACCCAGCAGGCGATCGCCCGCGCCCGCTCTCCTGCAACGCCGCTTAGGAAGGCCAGCTCGACGAACGCGCCGACCAGTACCTCGACTTCGCCGTCGACGGCGCCAAGCGCATGCAGGCCCTCATCTCCGACCTGCTCGCCTTCTCGCGCGTCGGGCGCACCGAGTTCTCGCCGGTGCCGGTCGATCTCGACGAGGCGCTGGGTCACGCGCTCGACAACCTCACGGAGCGGGTCGCCGAGAAGGGCGCCACGATCGAGGTCGACCCGCTGCCCACGGTGATGGGCGAGCGGACGCTGCTCGCAACCGTCTTCCAGAACCTCGTGGGCAACCCGTGAAGTTCAGCGGCGACGCCCCGCCCGTCGTGCGAGTCGATGCGCGCCGGGACGGGAAGGAGTGGATCGTGAGCTGCCAGGACGAGGGCATCGGGATCGAGCCGCAGTACGCGGAGCGCGTCTTCGCGATCTTCCAGCGGCTCCACGCGAAGGAGACCTACGAGGGCACCGGCATCGGCCTCGCCCTCACGCGCAAGATCGTCGAGCACCACGGCGGGCGCATCTGGCTCGACACGGAGGTCGAGCGCGGGACCACGTTCCGGTTCACGCTGCCGGTCGTGGAGGAGGTCGTCCGGTGACGCACCCCAGGCCAGAGCGCCGCGTGATCGACGTCCTGCTCGTCGAGGACGACCCCGGCGACGAGCTCATGATCCGCGAGGCGTTCGAGCACCACGAGCTGCGACACACGCTGCACCACGTCCCCGACGGGGTCGAGGCGATGCGGTTCCTCCGGCAGGAGGACGGCTACGCAGCGGCGCCGCGCCCCGACCTGGTCCTGCTCGACCTCAACCTGCCCCGGATGGACGGGCGCCAGGTGCTCCGTCAGGTCAAGGGCGACCCGACGCTGCGGGCGATCCCGATCGTCGTGCTCACCACCTCGGAGGCCGACGAGGACATCCTGCGCAGCTACGAGCTGCATGCGAACGCCTACGTCACGAAGCCCGTCGACTTCGACCACTTCATCGAGGTGGTGCGGATGACCGACGACTTCTTCGTGAACGTCGTGAAGCTGCCCCGTCGCGCCTAGCGGCGCTGCTCATCGCAGCCCCAGGAAGCCGCGCACCACCGCGAGGAACCCCTCCAGGTTCTCCCACGGGATCATGTGACCGGCGCCGGCGATCCCCTGGGTCTCGGCGCGCGGGTTCGCCGCGATCACGTCGGCGAGCCCTTCCGGCGTCACCACCGGGCTCTCCTCGCCGTAGACGAACAGGAGCGGCTCGGGGAGCACAGACCACGAGGCGAAGAAGTCCTCGTCGGAGAAGTGCCCCCAGGTCTCGACGACCGCCTGCTCCGCGCACGTCGGGAGCCACTCGGTGCGCAGCTGCGCCTCGCGGTCGTCGAAGCGCGGGAAGAACCGGCGCACGGCCTCCGCCGTCGTCCCGGCGTAAGCCTCGTGCAGCTGCTCCCGGAAGCTCTCCAGGGGCGTGGGGTAGTCGCCCCGGCCCGGTCCCGAGAGCGGCGGGTCGACGATGATGAGCGGCCCGACCTCCCCCGGCCACGCCGCGCCGAGCGCCGCCGCGATCCGCGCCCCCATCGAGTGCCCGAGCACGGCCGGCCGCTGGAGCCCGAGCGCTCGGATGAGGCCGATGGCGTCGGCCACGTAGTCGGTCAGGGCGTAGCCGGCCGGCGGTGCGTCCGACAGCCCGCGTCCCCGGATGTCCGGGATCACGATCCGGGCGCTCCCCGCGAGGCGGTCGGCGACGAACTCCCAGGTGATCGCGGGGCTCGTGATGCCCGGGAGCACGACGATGACGGGATCGCCATCGCCGTACTCGAGGTGGTGGAGCCCGACGCCGTCGACCTCGACGCGTCCGCTGCGGCCGGTGGCCTCGCGCCGCACGGGTCGGGCCCGCCTAGGCCCGCGCGGCCGACGGCGGCGCGAACTGGCTCCGCGTCGCCTTGAGGTCGTCGATGACGAACTCGCCGTCGATGATCACGGGCTCGTCGTCGAGGTACATGTTGCAGTTGCGCATCGGGATGTCGATGTGGCACTGCGTGTCGTTCGATCCGCCCAGCTCCTGGTTGGGGCCCGTCGAGAACAGCGTGTTGCCGTAGAACGCGCGGCTCTCCATGCCGATCGAGCGGCGGTCGTTGGCCAGGCCGGACCAGCGCGCCTTCTCGTTGCAGCCCCAGCCGATGTGGGAGATGCCGTACGCCTTCTCGTCCTCGAAGCCCGCGATGTAGTCGCGCAGCAGCTCGGCGTCGTGGCCGCCGCGGATGTCCACCATCCGGCCCGCCTCGATCGTGATCTCGACCGGCGCGTCGACGAACTTCTTGAAGGGCGTGATGATGATGTCCCCGGCGTCGATCACGACCTTCCCGTCGACGCCGTCGTCCGCCCCGCCGCTGAACAGGAAGCCCGACGGCCAGTGGTCCCATCGGCCCGGCTGGTCGGTGAACCCGTACTCGGTCATGACGGGGTAGTCGCCCAGGCGGTAGACGACGTCGCTGCCCGCCGCGTTCGTGAACCGCAGCGAGCCGGCCTTCGCGATGAGCTCCTCGCTCACCTCGACCCTGCGGCGCTGATCGGCGGTCGGGAACAGGCGGGCGAGGTTGTCGACCGGCTCGACGCACAGCAGCATCCGCGTCCCGCTCTCCTGGATCTCGAGCTGCTCCTTGGAGAACAGGAGGAACATGAGGTCGATCACGAGATCGGCCCGCTTGAGGGAGTCCATCGCGGCGTCGTTGCCCGCGAGCGGCGTCGTCCCGACCGTCCACGCCCCCGCGTCGCCGAGCAGCGTCGTGGACGCCTCCGGGAGCCGCACGTGGTACGTGTCCGCTCCGAGCTTGAGCGCCGCCGCCATGAAGGCGTCGGCGTAGTCGATGCGCTCGTGCAGCTGGGACAGCACGGCCACGGTCTCGCCCTCGCGGACGCCGCACAGCTCGAGCTCCTTGACGCACATCTCGACGAACGAGGGGGCGGTGCTCATCTCTCATCTCCGTTTCGTGCTGCAGCCGTGGCGGCGAGGTACGCGAGCGCGTCCTCGGCGGTCACCACGCCCGCGTACCTGGCATGGATGCGAACAGGTTGGCCGCGCTGCGACACGAGGATCGCCGACAGGTTCGTGCCGAAGAACGCCGAGGCACCCTTCTTGCGGACCCGCACGGTCACCGCGTCGGACATGCGCGTCGTCAGAGCGACGTGTCGTGGACGCTCTGGTCGTCGCTGGACAGCGACGGCGCCTCGATCCGTGCGCCGAACGCCTGCCCGCCGACGACCCGGCCGCGCAGCTCGCGCTTCGGCGCGTCGGCCAGGCCGATGAAGTGCCGGACCTCCTCCATGAACTGCCCTCGGTCGTACTCGCCGTACAGACGCTCCTTGAGGAACGGCACGTTGAGCGCGTTGGACTCCTCGAACAGCTTGGAGCGGGTGGCGTGCTCGCTCGCCGCCACATCCCACACGAGGTTCATGACCAGGTTCTTGTCGCGCGCGCTCATGGAACGCGTGTCGAGGAACCAGCTGAGCGGCTTGCCGAACGCGGCCTCGGTCTGGAGGTCTCCCTCGGTCCACCGCAGGATCATGCCCTGGCCGCAGATGTCCTGGAGGATGTGCAGGATCCGCGGGAGGTTGTCCAGCGCGTAGCTGCGGCCCGCCGTCACCACGTTGACGTTGGGCGTCATGACGCCGCCCTCGGACAGGTCCGCCAGCTCCTCGGCGGCGAGCTGCATCCCCTGCAGGATCTGGCTGTACTCGAGGATGTCGGCCACGCGCTGGCGGACGACGGCGACCTCGCCGAGCTCGAGGGTGTCGACGATGAGCTGCGCCAGGCCCGCGTAGAGCTCCGCCTTCGCGACGATGCGCGTGAACGTGTACCAGTGCTCCAGCCGGGCCCACACGTTGTAGAAGTTCACGCCGTGCAGTGAGCGCTTGTTGCGCGCAAGGATGCGCTCACGCGGCACGAAGAGACGGTCGAAGGCGACGATCGACTCGATCTCCTCGCCGCGCGAGGTCAGCGGATGGTCGTACGCGTCGGAGCCCGGGCGGTGCACCACCTCGCGCTGGAACATCCTCAGGCCCGGCGAGTCGACAGGGACGTACACCCAGAAGCTCTCCTCGTCCAGCGGAGGGTGGAAGCTCCCGATGATCATCTCGTTGGACTGCGGGACCGCCGTCCCCACGCCCTTCACGCCGCTGATGAAGATGCCGTCGTCGTTCTCGTCGACGATCCGCGCCGTCGCCCGCTCGGGGGCCTGGGTCTCGGGCTTCGTGCCCGACGCGCGCGAGCGGTATCCCTGCGGGTCGACGATCGTCTCGCCGAGGCGGATGTTGTTCTCCTCGTAGTGGCGCAGGAGCCAGTGGATGTTCTCGGCGTACTCGGGGCACTCGCGTTGGAACGAGGGCAGCTCGGCCAGCATCCCGAGCGGCAGCGTCGCGATCATGTCGATGCCGCGGCCCACCGTGCCGAAGGACTGGCGCGCGACGTACTTGATGCCCTCGCGGCGGAAGCGCAGGTCGTCCTTGGTCCTCGGGATGAGGTAGGAGGAGGTGACGCGCGTGCCGTCGTCGCGCACGTACGTCAGGACGTTCTGCGCCTCGGGATCGAACTGGAGGTCGTAGATGTCGGCGATCTGGCGGATCCCGCCGGCCGTCGCCTCGTGGGTCGTGACGTCCTCCACGCGCTCGCCCTTGTAGAAGACGACGCGATCGTCGCGCAGCGATTCGATGTACTGCTCGCCGGAGCGCAGCAGCGTCTTGGTCTCGGTCCCGTCCTCTGTGGTGGCCACGGTGCCTCCCTCTCGTGATCTTCGGGCCTTCGCCCGGGCGCTACAGCGCCCGGGTCCCCCATCCGAGCGCCTGGCCGCCCGCGCACCCCGGCCGGATGCGGCGGCAGCGCCACTGCACGCTCGCCAGGCGCCGCTCGGGCGCCATGTCGGCCGCGCGGCGCAGGACGTCCTGCCAGTCCGCGCGCGTGATCGACGGCGGCGCGAGCGACCGCACCGCGGCGCGCACCGCGCGCTCCTCATGGGCCATGTGGAGAAGACGACCGGGGCCGCGCGTTTGTTTAGGCGCTGCGGGCGAACCAGCGGCCGCCCGATCGCTCGACGGTGAGCGGGAGGCCGAAGCACGCCGACAGCGCGCCGCTCGTCAGCGTCGCGGTCGCGTGGCCCTGGCCGACGACCCGGCCGCTCCGCAGCAGCAGGGCGTGCGTCGTGGACGCGGGGAGCTCCTCCATGTGGTGGGTGACGGTTACCGTCACCAGGCCCGGCTGGTCGCGCGCGACCTCGCTGACCGCCTCCAGCAGCGTCTCGCGGCCGCGCAGGTCGAGCGCGGTGGCGGGCTCGTCGAACGCGAGGATCCGCGGCCGCCGGATGAGCGCACGGGCGACGAGCACGCGCTGGCGCTCACCGCGGGAGCAGTCCTCGAACCGGCGGTCCAGGAGCCCGGCGCACCCGAGGGTGCCGAGCAGCTCGAGCGCACGCTCCCGCTCGGGCGCCGAGGCCCGTCGCCCCTGCCCCGCGACCGATCCGGCCACGCCGTTGAGGACGATGTCCAGCGGCCGCATCCCCCGCGCGAAGGGCTGCGGGGTCGCGTCGATCACCCCGAGGTGGCGCCGCGGGTCGCGCATGTCCGGCGAGCCGATCTCCGATCCCAGCACCGCGACGCGCCCGCGGGCGAGCGCCACCTTGCCGGCGACGACATCCAACAGCGTCGACTTCCCGGCACCGTTGGCGCCGAGGACGGCCCAGTGCTCGCCCGGGTGGACCCGCCAGGTCACGTCCTGCAGGCGGGGTGGGCCGCCGTTCGTCGCGACCGTCACGCCGTCGAGCGCGAGGACCGGTGACGCGTCGGCTTCCACGCGGACGGACCGGCCGGCTCAGGCGGCCAGGTCGCGCAGGACCGTTCGCGAGGGGTCCGGCAGGGCGTCCCGGAGCGCCCGGTGCGCGCCGTGCAGCGTCGCGCTCACCGTGCCGACGCGGATCTCCAGCGCATCCGCGATCTCCACGTAGGACAGGTCGACGAAGTAGCGCAGGAAGAGCACCATCCTCTGACGCTCGGGCAGGGCGGCGACGCAGGCTCCGACGTCGCCGAGGGGATCCTCCCACACCTCGCCGCCGGCGACACCACGCTCCGGAACCTCGTCGGTGAGGATCAGCCTGCCGCGCGATCGGCGCAGGTCGCGGGCGACGTTCACGACGGTCCGCCACAGCCACCCCTCCAGCGATCCGTCGCCGCGGAAGTCGCGATGACGGTGGATCGCCCGCGCGAAGCCGTCCTGCACCGCGTCGCGCCCCAGGTCGGGGTCCCCCACGATCGCGCTCGCCACGCGGTGGAACGCCGCATAGCGGTCCGTGTACGCCGCCTCGATGTCCGCCATCAGCCCCGGCGGAGGATCGTGCTCGCGCATGCCGAGCAGCCTCGCGCCGGCGTCCGCCCGCCGCCATCGTGCCGCCGCATGACGCGGAGGTGGAACCGCCGCCTCCTCCGATCGGAGGAGGCGGCGCTCCATCGGTCGCGCCCCGGTGTAGCGTGCCGTCATCGAGGCCTGGCGCGCCAAGAGCAGCTGGACGATCAGCGATGCCGCCTTCCTCGAGGCGGGGGTTCCCGCCGCGATCGTCCGCGTGCGACCCGGCGGGCCCGCGGTCTTCGACGACGTCAACCGCGCGTTCTGCACGATGGTCGCGGCCGAGCCCGATGCGCTGCGCTCCTCGGCGGCGGGCGAGGTCGTGGAGGGCATCGACGCCGCGGTCGACGGCCTGATGCGGCGGGGGAGCACGGCGTCGCTCGCGACGCACTGCACCGCGGCCGACCGCCGCCCGATGCGGATGCTCGTCCACATGTCGCCGCTCGGCGAGGAGGACGGCGCCCGCTTCGTCCTGCTGCAGATCACCGAGGAGACCGTCGCGCGGGAGACGGAGCGGGCGCTCCGCGAGAGCGAGAAGCGCGTCCAGGACCTCGTCGACAACGTCAACACGCTGATCTACATCAAGGCGACGGACGGCTCCTACATCCTCGTGAACCGTCACTTCGAGGAGATGTTCGGCATCAGCCGCTTCGACGCGCCGCTCTGCACCAACATCGACTTCTTCCCCCCGGACATCGCGGCGATCTACTCCGCGAACGACGCGAAGGTGCTGCAGACCGGCGTCCCGATGGAGTTCGAGGAGCCGCGCGCGGACGGAGGCGCCTGGCTGACGCTCAAGTTCCCGCTCTTCGACGTCGACGGCGACATCTACGCCGTCGGCGGGATCTCGACCGACATCAGCCTGCGCCGACGCGAGGAGCTGCTCGCGCGGCGCGCGAAGGACGAGGCGGAGCGGGCCAACCAGGCGAAGAGCCAGTTCCTGTCGCGGATGAGCCACGAGCTGCGGACGCCGCTCAACTCGATCCTCGGGTTCGGCCAGCTGCTGCAGCTGCAGGTCCCGCCCGGCCCGCGGCGCGAGTCGGTCGATCGGATCGTCATGGCCGGCCGGCACCTGTTGGCGCTCATCAACGAGGTGCTGGAGATCTCGCGCATCGAGGCGCACGCCTCCCAGCACGAGGTGGAGCCGGTCGACGTGTGCCGCCCACTGACCGACGCGGTCGAGCTGCTGCGCCCGCTGGCGCAGGAGCGCGGCATCGAGATCCTCCAGGACCTGCACGGCGGCCTGTACCGCTGCGTGCTCGCGGACCCCCAGCGCCTGACGCAGGTGCTGCTCAACGTCCTGTCCAACGCGATCAAGTACAACCGCGTCGGCGGCAGCGTGCGGATCTCGTTCCGCGACCTCCCCGGCGCCCGGCTGCGGCTGTGCATCGCCGACACGGGACACGGCATCCCGCCGGAGTCGCTGGAGAAGGTGTTCATGCCGTTCGAGCGGGTCGGGGCGGACCGCACCGCGACGGAGGGGACCGGGCTCGGGCTGACGCTCTCCAGGAGCCTGATCGAGGAGATGGGCGGGACGATCGGCATCGAGCGCTCCGACCCCGGTGAGGGGACCGTCTTCCACGTCGACCTCCCGCTGGCCGCCGCGGACACCGTGCCCGCGTCGGGCTACTTCGCGCTGCGCGACGCAGACCCGCTGGAGACCGTCGGAGCCCTCAGCGGCACCGTGCTGTATGTCGAGGACAACCTGGCGAACCTCGACCTGATCAACGGCCTCTTCGGGCGGGTGGGCGACGTCCAGGTGGTCTCCGCGGTCCAGGGTCGCGTGGGCATCGAGCTGGCGGCCCGTCACCACCCCGACCTCGTTCTTCTCGACCTGCACCTGCCGGACCTCGACGGCGACGAGGTGCTGCGGCGCCTGCGCGCCGATCCGCGCACCGCCGACATCCCGGTGATCGTGCTCTCGGCCGACGCCACCCGCGACCAGATCGAGCGCCTCAAGCTGGCGGGCGCGATCGACTACGTCACCAAGCCGATCGACGTCCCGGTCTTCCTGCGCGCGGTGGGGACCGCGCTTGCTCGGTGACCACTGTGGGCAAGCGCACGCGGCTGCTCGTGGCGGACGACCACCCGCTGTACCACGAGGGCGTGGCCCGCGCGGTCAGCACCGCCCCGTGGCTCGAGCTCGTCGCCCGGGTCGAGCTCGCCCGCGACGCGCTTGACGAGATCCGCCGCCTGAAGCCGGACGTCGCGCTCGTCGACCTGGGGCTGCCGGACCTGGACGGGATCGCCGTGCTCGAGCTGCTCAAGCCCGACGCGCTCGACACCCGCGTCGTCATCGTCTCCGCCTCCGAGGACCGCGCGATGGTCTACCGCGCGATCGCCGCGGGCGCGCGGGCGTATCTCTCCAAGGTGTCCAGCGCGACCACCCTCCTGAGCACGATCGAGGCCGTGGCGCGCGGCGAGACCGTGATCCCGCCCTCGATGCAGGCCGGGCTCGCCGAGGAGATCCGAGCACGCCAGGCGGGCGATCAGCCCGTGCTCACCGCGCGCGAGCTGGAGGTCCTGCGCCACACCGCCGAGGGCATGTCCGCGCCGGAGATCGCCGAGGAGCTCGTGCTCGGCGTCACGACGGTCAAGACCCACCTCCACAACGTCTACGGGAAGCTCGGCGTCTCCGACCGCGCGGCCGCGGTCGCCGTCGCGATCCGCCGCGGGTTGCTCGGCTAGGTGCTGAGGAACGTCGCGACGGCGACCAGCACGACCGGGGCGCCGACGGCCCACGCGAGCGACCCCTTCGCCTCGCTGTCGAGCACGAGCAGCCCGACGACGAGCACGACTGCGGCGAGCACGATGAGCGCGCACGCGGCCCACGCGCGGGCGGGCGAGGTCTGGGGTTCGGCGGGAGCGGCCACGAGCGGGCCGCTACTCTAGAGAGGCGGTCGACGACGTCGGCCGCGAGGCATGCTCGCTCAGGTCCCGCGTCAGACGTGGTTTCGGGTCAGCCGTCGCCTCCCGACAACGTCTGCGGCACGCATGCCGTGTAGGAGCCTTTCCTTGTCCAAGCAGTCCTTCGCCGATCTCGGCGTGTCCGATGCCGTTGCGCGCGCACTCGCTGAGCGCGGCATCACAGAGCCTTTCGCAGTCCAGAGCCTGGTCGTCGCCGACATCCTCGCCGGCCACGACGTCCTCGTCGCGTCCCCCACGGGGTCCGGCAAGACGCTCGCCTTCGGCGTGCCGCTCGTCGACCGCCTCCAGGCGACGGCCAAGCGCCCCGCGGCGCTCATCCTCGCCCCCACCCGCGAGCTCGCGACGCAGATCGTCGAGGAGACGCGGCACGTCGCCCACGCACGCGCGCTGAAGATCGCCGCGGTCTACGGCGGCGTCTCGCTCGAGCGACAGGCCCGCGAGGCCGCCCAGGCGCACATCCTCGTCGCCACGCCCGGCCGTCTGGAGGATCTCCTCCAGCGTCGCGCCTTCTCGCTCGCCAACGTCAGCATCCTGGTGCTCGACGAGGCCGACCGGATGCTCGACATGGGCTTCCGGCCCGCCGTCGACCGCATCGTGTCCCAGGTCTCGCGCGACCGTCAGACCGTCTTCCTCTCGGCGACCCTCACCGGCGAGGCCGGCCGGATCGCCCAGGAGTACACGACCGACGCCCGCGTGCACGAGCACCGGCCCGCACCGGTGCCCGAGGCCGCCATCGACCACCGGTTCGTCGCCGTGCGCCACACCGAGCGCGTGGACGCGCTGCTCTCCGAGCTGCGCGCCGACCGCGACCTGGCGCTCGTCTTCGTCCGCACGAAGCGCGGCGCCGACCGGCTCGTCAAGCGGCTCGGGAGCCGTGGCGTCGACGCCGTCGCCATGCACGGCGACAAGTCCCAGCGCCAGCGCGAGAAGGCCCTCGCCTCCTTCGAGGCCGGCCGCGTCGACACGCTGGTGGCGACCGACGTCGCCGCGCGCGGCATCGACGTCGACCGCATCTCCCACGTCATCAACTTCGACCCGCCCGAGGACCGCGACGCCTACACGCACCGCGTCGGGCGCACCGGCCGCGCCGGGCGCAGCGGCATCGGCATCACGCTGGTCGACCACGACCAGGCGCGCGAGGTCGGTCAGATCGCGCGGGCGCTGAAGCTCGACAGCGAGTTCGCGCAGAGCGGCCTCTCGGCCGGAGCGCCGCCCGCCAGCGCGCGCCAGCAGCAGCGTCGCGGCCAGGGCGGCAACCGCCGTCCGCGCCGCAGCCACGCCGGCAGCCGCTAGGCCGCCGGACCGTCCTGCCGGGCATCATCCCGGCATGGACTTCGAGGAGAGCGAGCGCGCCCGCGAGATGCGGGCGCGCCTGCAGGACTTCACGGACACGCACGTCCTCCCCGCCGAGGCCGAGTACGAGCGCCAGCTCGCCGAGTCCGGTGACCCGCACCACCAGCCGGCGGTCATGGAGGAGCTCAAGGCCACGGCCCGCGATCTCGGGCTGTGGAACCTCTTCCACCCGGACGACCGCTGGGGCGCGGGGCTCTCCAACGTCGACTACGCGCCGCTGGCGGAGATCATGGGCCGGAGCCCGATCGGGCCGGAGGCGTGCAACTGCAACGCCCCGGACACGGGCAACATGGAGGTCCTCACGCAGTTCGGCACGCCCGAGCAGCAGGACCGCTGGCTGCGTCCCCTGCTCGACGGAGAGATCCGCTCGAGCTTCGCGATGACCGAGCCCGACGTCGCCAGCTCGGACGCGACGAACATCCAGATGCGCATCGAGCGCGACGGCGGCCAGTACGTCCTCAACGGCCGCAAGTGGTGGACGACCGGGGCGCTGCACCCGCACAACCGGATCCTCATCGTGATGGGCAAGACGGCCCCCGAGGCCCCGCGCCATCGCCAGCAGAGCATGGTGCTCGTCCCGCGCGACACACCGGGCGTCACCGTCGAGCGCGGCCTACCGGTCTTCGGCTACCAGGACCAGGACGGCCACGGCGAGGTCCTCTTCGAGGACGTCCGCGTGCCCGCCGAGAACCTCATCGCCGGCGAGGGCGACGGCTTCCTCATCAGCCAGGCCCGCCTCGGTCCAGGGCGCATCCACCACTGCATGCGGACGATCGGGGCCGCCGAGCGCGCCCTCGAGCTGCTCTGCGCCCGCGCAGAGCAGCGCGTGACGTTCGGCGAGCCGGTCGCGAGCCGCTCGAACATCCGTGACTGGATCGCCGAGGCGCGCATCGAGCTGGAGATGATCCGGCTGCTGACGCTGAAGACGGCCTGGCTCATGGACACCGTCGGCAACAAGCACGCGCGCACGGAGATCGCCGCCATCAAGGTCGCGGCGCCCGAGATCGCGCTGCGGATCATCGACCGAGCGATCCAGGTGCACGGCGGCGCCGGCGTCTCCGACGACTTCCCGCTCGCGCGGATGTGGGCGCACATCAGGACGCTGCGCCTTGCCGACGGGCCCGACGAGGTCCACAAGATGACGATCGCGCGCGGCGAGCTGCGCAAGCACAGCGTGGGCTGAGTCGCCTCTCAGGGACGCCCCAGGTGCGCTTCAGGCGGCCTTCACCGCCCAGGGGCACCGTGTCGGTCAGATCAGCCAGACCGAGCTCCCCGGAGGCCCCCTCAGATGCTGCTTCGCAAGTCCACCGCAACGCTCCTCGCCGGCGCCGCCGTCCTCGGCGGCGCAGTCGGCGGCGGTGCCGTCGTCGCGGTCGCGGACGGCGGGTCGTCGAGCACGACGACGACGATCACCGCACCCGCTGCAACCGGCGCCACGGCCTCCTCGGTCGCGACGACGAGCGGCACCGCCAGCGCCGTCTATCGCAACGCATCCCCCAGCGTCGTCCAGATCACGGCGGTCACCACGGGCAGCTCGACCCAGGACGCGACGTCGCCGTTCGGCGGCGGCGGCCAGAGCTCCGCCGGCGAGGCGACCGGCACCGGCTTCGTCGTCGACTCCAAGGGCCTCATCGTCACGAACGAGCACGTCGTCGACGGCGCGAGCAAGCTCACCGTCACGCTCCAGGACGGCACAGACATGGAGGCCACGCTCGTCGGCAAGGACGCGACGACCGACCTCGCCCTCCTGCGCATCGATCCGGGCTCGCACAGCCTGCCGGCGCTGACGCTGAGCGACAGCAGCGGCCTCACGATCGGCCAGGACGTCTACGCCATCGGCAGCCCGTACCAGCTGCAGGGCACGCTGACGACGGGCGTGATCTCCCAGCTGCACCGTCAGATCACCTCGCCGAACGGCTTCTCCATCTCCGACGCCATCCAGACCGACGCCGAGCTCAACCCCGGCAACTCCGGCGGCCCGCTGCTGAACGCCCAGGGCCAGGTCATCGGCGTGAACGCCCAGGTCTACGGCGGATCGCAGAGCGCGAGCGGCCAGACGACCGGCGGCACCGGCCTCGGCTTCGCGATCCCGGCGAGCACGGTGAAGCGGATCGTCGGGCAGCTCGGCGAGGGCGGCACGATCCAGCACGCGTACCTCGGCGTCGGCATCGCCGACGGGACGAGCGGCGCGAAGCTCGGCTCCGTCGCGGCGGACGGCCCGGCCGGCAAGGCGGGCCTGAAGGCCGGCGACGTCGTGACGAAGGTGGGCGACGCGACGGTCTCCAGCGGCGACGACCTCGCCGCTGCGATCTCGGGCCTCTCGCCCGGGCAGAAGGTCGCCGTGACGGTCACGCGCGACGGCTCGGCGAAGACCGTCCAGGTCACGCTCGGCACGCAGCCCGCGGAGGCGACGAGCTAGCGGCTCAGGGTTTGCCGTGGATTGCCGATCCAAGGGGGGCATGCGGATGCATCGCCCCTCTCGGTCGTTCCTCGCCGGCATCGCGCTGGTCGCCGTCGCGGCGACGGGCGCGGGCGCCGTGACGTCCGGCACGCCGGCCGCCGCGCGCAGCACCGCCCGCATCGCCCCCGTGCCCTCGCCGCTCCCGGTCCCGCCGGTGCTGGAGATGGCCGCGCAGCGCCTCGAGCGCGCGCAGGCGGCGCAGGCCCGAACCGTGAAGCGCGCCGCGCGGACCGCCGCGAGGAAGCGCACGACGCGGCCCAAGGCCTCCACGCAGACCGTCGACCCCACCACCATCGGCGAGCGCGCGTCGAGGTCCAGCGGCGCCGACGAGGCGCTCGTGACCGCCGACGTCCTCGACAACGGCATCGCGCTGCCGCCCTTCGACGCCCCCTCCGAGGTCCGGGCGATCATCGAGTCGGGCAACGCGATCGCCCGCACGCCCTACAAGTGGGGCGGCGGCCACGGCAAGTGGCAGGACACCGGCTACGACTGCTCGGGCTCCGTCTCCTTCGCGCTCGCCTCCGCGGGCCTGCTCGCGGGCCCCCTGGACTCCGGGC
>Ga0070665_100001369_pt1 | contig 28710 bp, 23 predicted proteins | sample KBSS13metaG_FD_65862 | JGI IMG/M metagenome (GOLD analysis project Ga0070665, IMG submission 65862) | Switchgrass rhizosphere microbial communities from Kellogg Biological Station, Michigan, USA - KBS S1-3 metaG | ecosystem: Host-associated > Plants > Roots > Rhizosphere > Soil ... | reverse complement strand
ACCTGGCTGGTCAACGAGCTTTCGCAGTTCGGCATTACTCTTAAGAAAGACCAGATCGTCATCACCGGCACCTGCGTCAAGCCGATGCCGATCGCGGTCGGCGACCGGGTGGAAGGGGATTTTGGCGCGTTGGGAAGGGTGGCGGTGGAGATCGTGTGAAGGGTGGGATTGCGGAAAACAGCCTTTGGGCCGTTTTCCGTCCTCGGCTATCGCCTCGGATCGCTCGCTTCGCTCGCGCCCAAAATTGCCTGGCGGCAATTTTGTCGAACATGGCTTCTCTTCCTCAGCCATGCGCGCCACTAAAAAGGGGGCGCATGGCCCCCTTTTTAGTGGCGGACAGGGTGCCGGCTGAATCGCGGTCTGCCACAGTCCAGCACCATCCACGGCCGTTTCCATTAATAAGGTACCGCAGCGGCACTCGTCCTTAGCTGTCCACGGTGGATCGTGCGAGTCTTTGACAATCTACTTTCCATTTGGGGGTGGATTTGGGGGTACAGAGCAACCAGGCACGAGAATGACCGCTATTGGCCCAATGCGAGCGCGATAACGCTTTGTATTGGACACCGCGTCTGCGTCCCATCCATCACCTTTAAGGTGGGAAGCTGTGCAGCAACAAGGTCTGCTCCGGCGACAGGATCACATAGGTGTTCATCTTGCTAACAGACATGGCGTTAGCGTTGCCTGCTTGAAGAATGGGGTAAGCATTCATCTTGCTGGCCGACATGGCGCTGGCGGTACCGGCCTGCAGGATAGGATAAGCGCTTATCTTGCTGCTATAGGCGGTCGGCGTCACGGTGGAGTCCTTAAAGGCCGCATTCGTGCCGCCAAGATAGAAGGTGCCGCTGCCGGTGATCGTCCATGTGGGATTTGCCGCAGCTGCCGTGGTCTGGACGAGATAAGCGATACCGGAACCGTAGTTTAGGCCCGAGGCGTGCTGAACCTGCTCTATGACAGTGAAGCCGCCATTAATCGACATACTGGTGGTAGTCGATGTGGACGTCGGATTTATCGCCGAAATCACTAGGCTGTTATTGTTGGCTGGCGTTATCGAGCCGAATTGCACGGTCGTACAGCTGCCGCAGTTTCCGCTGCTGAGAGCAGACGGATCAAACGGCGCTGTCGACATTCCCGAAAAGGAAGCGACCTCAAAGCTGATATACTGGTTAGTGCCGGTGACGGTGAAAGTGTGCGTCGCCGAGGTGTTGCAATTCACGCAAAAGTACAGGCGGGACTGGCCGAAATTCCCGCCGTCTATTTTGGCGGCGGCCAAGTACCAAGTGTTTGTCGCGCTGTCCGAGACATTCGGCGGGCTAGCCGTGCGATCGCTTCCCACCGAGATGACAATGAAATTATTTGTCCCAGTGGCCGTGTTGATCGCAGCTGTGGTGCCGCCATTGGTCTGCCCGGCAGTGGGGGTGAATTTGGTATGCGTTCCAAGCGCGGCCGCTGCGCCAGCCGGCAGCGATTGAAGCGCCAGCAGTCCGACAAGAAAAAGCGAAAGCCAGATGAGTTTTTTCACGGGCGACTCTTAATCCCGAAATTCACGCCACTTCCCAGTGCGCCTGTCGTCCATGGCGCTGAAGTGGCTGGGTTTGTTGTGACAATGCTATTGGGATAATTGAGAAAGACCCCTCCGACGGGGATATCGGCGGTTGTGTCAAAATCTGCTCCGCCGCCAACCGGGCGGCTATTGAAACGAAAATTCGTCAGGCTCCCGGGAACCCCTTGTACGCGCGCAGATTGAACAACAGCCGGTACCGTAAAATTCCCAGATGGGAGAGAAGGACAGGTAAAATTACCGACTGTATTGGCTGACCCAGTGCTGATGGAAAGGGTGTCATTAATAGTTGTTGGATTGACGCTCGAAGCTGTGCCTGTCCAGTTCTGAGTGGTGCCATTTGTCTGGGGGGCGCAGGTGAATAGACTCATATCTCGCGTGTCCGTGGTGGCGACTATGATTTCAGACCACCAGAAACCGCCGAAGCCGTCCGGATTGGACATATAGAACTGGTTCAGTTGGGTAGTGCTATTGGTCGTCACATCTCCCGAGAACGAACACACATTCACGCCACCAACATAAAGGGTGGTGCTTCCTGACGTGCTATAGCTGATGGACCAATCCATCTTAGTGGCTGATGTCAGGGGAAAGGAGCCGCTGGTAGCTGTGCAGAGGTCCGTATAAGTGCCAGCAGCATCTTTTTTAGATATTTTCACTGTCTGGTTTGTAGCGGCAGATCTAATCACCAGGCGGCACAGTCCATCCGCGCTCAGTGCGCACATCATCTCGTTATTGGTAGACGTTGTGCCATTTTGGACCTTGGCGACGGCATGAAACCAAAATGTGCTGCCAGCGGTCAGTGCGGGAGTATAAAATCGCTGCGCAGGGCCTCCGACCGCCAAGGCAAGCCTCGCATATCCAGCGCGGAAGTTTCCTGCAGTCGTGTCTGGGGCAACACCGCCTACCAGTACGAAATCAATATCTTCCCCGCCTGCGAACAAGATACTGGCATGCGCCGGCACCGCGGCCACGAGCAGCGCCGCGACTAGGACGTAGGCTAGGCAGTGTTTAATGAACTGCATTGGGTACTCCCATCGAAATGACGATGTGGGTGCTGTCCGCCACATAATAACTGACATAGTCGCGGGCGTTGGGAGCAGTTGAAAGACTGATGGCCGAGGTTCCGCGCGATGTGATGTAGAGGCTTCCCCATGTGAGCGTCCGCGATCCGGTAGCGTCCTGGATCAGCTCCATGACGCCAGACTGACCCGCTACCGGCGTGGTCGAGGGATTGGCCATCGTATCGGCGCCGGTCAACGTCAGGGTGAAATTGTTGCCAGTGTCGAAGTTCGGAGTGGCGGTCGAACCCGATAGGGTAAGGGCTTGGACGGTGCCGCGCTTACTTGCCGAAATGGTCTGGGTCGTATTGAGGGTGACGAAATTGGCGCATGTGACCGCGAGGGTACCGGAGGTCGTGCAATCGCCAGACAGATCGCCATTGGTGACAGTTGAACTGCCGGAAAATTTGGTGATGCTTCCGGCGGTCGGCGAGCCTGTCGGGGTTACGGCAGCGCTCGCGCATGCGCTCACACTGTTGAAATTCGCCATGACTTGCGAGGCATCGGATACCTGGCCATTGGTCAGCATATTTGGCACCGTGCATGGGGCGGCATGAGCGGCGGGCCCCACCATGATTGCCGCAATACCGACCGCGAGAGCAAAAAGCAAACGCATGTTCATGGCTGAGCTCCGCATCGTTTCATGAGGTAAGAAGCTTGGCGACTTCATGCAAAGCCGCCGTGAGGGCCGCTCGCCAATTCTGAGCCTTAGAGAGCGTTACTGTTTTATTGGTATTGCAAGGTTGTTGCATAACTGCGCGATAAACCCCCGATGCAGCCTCGAATGCTTATGCAATTGAATTAGAGATCTACAATCGGTCACTGCTTCGCGAAACACTATCGCAGCGTAATGCAGCAAGTAAACGTCCAGACGCCGATCACACGACAGATAAAAATATCTGGCGTACTTTTGCTGACGCACTCCTGTATACGGAGCAGCGCTTCGCGTGATCACAGTTTCAAAATAGAACACTGATAATTCGTCACGCATTGAACGGTTGGATTCTCAGTGTCCAAAATTGGAGCAAGCTTGCGCATTTTATGCGCAGCATTGGAGTTAATACCTCTAGCCCTCCGAATGTTGTTGCGAGCACCACAAAATTTTCGAACGAGAATTGTTGACTCTCTGCAAAAAAATAATCAGCGTTGAGAGATAGAAGAGGTTAGAAATGACCGAAGCTCTCTTCATCCGGGCCGCATCACTCACTAATCCTGACAATTCCTATCGCCGCAGAACTCGTTCCATAAGTCCGCCGCGCCTCTACGTCTGACTCCTCCAACTCACTTGCTAGGTATTGAGATCGCGAGAGAAGTGATATCCGACCGAGAAAGTCGAATTCAGCGGGAGCCAAATACGATGGAACTTCAATCTATCTGTAGCCATCTGTTGAAACGTCGATGGTGGTCGTCGTTAGTCACTCCCGCTCTTATCATTGGAGGCCTTGCTCTAACGAGCGTGAATGCGTCGGCCACATGCGCGGTGCCCAACCTACTGACCAACGGTCAACCGACCGATGCGTCCCAAGTCATGGCGAATTTCAACGCGTTGGCTGCCTGCCTCACACCAGTTCAGACACCGCCGCAAGGGCGATTGACCCTCATATCGAACACACCGGTGATGAACGCTGATGCGACCGCTCAATCGACTATCTATTACACGCCATATCAGGGAAATCAGGCCCCGGTCGCCGCAATCATGTATTCCTTCAGCCAGCTCTCATATTCGCTGAGTACGTCAGCACATTTGAGCGGTAACCTGTATGACATTTTTGCTTACAACGCAGCCGGTTCAATTGCTTTATGTACTGGTCCAGCCTGGTCGAGCGTTAGCGCCCGGTCGGCCGCCGTCACCATGGTCAATGGTCTTTGGACCAATCAAAATATTCTTACATGCACGGTTTCTGGTGGTGGCTCGACAACATCCGTTCCGGCGAACAATGCGACATACCTCGGGACTTTTTATGCGACCGCCAATGGCCAGACCGGAATGGCTTTCAACCCTACGCCTGCTTCAGGCGGTACAAATAATTTTCTTGGCCTCTATAACGCCTACAATCGCGTGAGGATTAAAGCTCAAAGTAGCGATTCATCAACGGGCTGGACATATAATTCTGCGACGTGGCGCGCCACGGATAATAGCAATTCGAACAGAATTTCATTTGTCGATGGTCTTGGTACGGAGAATATAGAAACATTTGCGGCCGCATACGGATATGCTGGTAACAATTTAGGTAGACTGTCTGTTGGGGTGAATAGAGATTCTACTTCAGCGACCCCAACCAATCTGGGAAGATTAGGAACAGGTGGAGCAGGAAATAACGATGGTGGGCAATACGTTGCCCAGAACTTCATGCCAAGCATCGGCTTCCACTACGTCCAAGCCATGGAGAGCGCTTATTCGGCGAACACTGTGAACTTCTTAGGTTCGTCTCCTACCCAGCAGGTTCAATATCTCATCATTTCACTGGGGCTATAGTAGATGCCAGCACTCGCCCCGATTGTATCGATCCCAATTGTTGGTGCGCCTGCGCGGACTAGGGATGACCGCAGTTACCAGAGGGATCCGATGTCCAGCCATGTCCGGCAAATAGTGATTATCGCGCTAATATGCGCCATGGCGTCTGCGCTTACAGATGGAGCTAGCGCCGCGACTGCTTCGGTGACCTACACATACGACCAAGTTGGCAGGTTGGCGACAGCGCTCTACGACAACGGTGTATGCGTGGTTTACAATTACGATGCCAGCGGCAACCGAACAGCCCAAACAAATACACTATCGGGCGCACCTGCCACTCCGATATGGGGAACGGGCGTTTGGGGTTGCTTTAAGTGGACGCCGTAATGGGCATGCGGGAGGGAGCAGTATGACCACCCAACAATCAGCATTTGGCGTGAAGGTACTCACCATTGCAACGCTAGGGCTATTGCTTTGCGCCACCAGTTCGATCCAAGCGCGCACAGCAACTGGTGCATCTGAGGCGAACAATGCTGCTCGAACGATATCGTCCGCTCACTTTGCAGAACCGTTGGTACGTACCTCTCCAACAACTGCGACGGAGGATGCTGCGCTCGCAGAGGCAATTGAAACGCATCAGCAGGGGACATCTGGGAATTTCCGCGCACTTACCGTTTTTTTATCCAAATACCCCCGATCAGGTTGGGCGGCGGCTCTGCATGCAAACATGGGGCTTTCCTACCTTCATGATGGCTATTTTTCGCAAGCAATTGGTGCTTGGCGTGCTGCGTGGTCGGAAGGGCGAGGGGCGAAAGATCCACGCTCCAAGGCCACGGTAGATCGAGCTGTAGGGGAACTGATTCATCTCTACACTTCGCTTGGGCAGTTCGATCAGGTCTCCGAGTTGTTTGACGAAATCGGAAACCGCCCGATTTCTGGCTCGGCAACAGAGGCGGTTCAGGAAGCTCGGGAAGAGCTTGAACTTGTAACCAAGGACCCTCGCCACTTATTCAATTGTGGCCCCGTGGGACTCAGAGAGCTCATCTCTGCCCTTCACCCGGAAGATCGGGCTGGAAATTTATTGCTGGCATACAGGGCTGGTCCGAACGGCACGAGTCTAGCCGAGCTTGGAGGATTGGCGAAGAAAGCAAAATTTTCTTATCGGCTCGTGTTCCGAAAACCAGATCAACCCATCCCGGTTCCCGCACTGGCACATTGGAAGCTCGGCCACTATTCGGCGATCGTCGGAAAGACAAATGGCCGCTATCATCTCAAGGACTTGGCGATTTCCGGCTCCGACCTTTGGGTCACTCGAGACGCGTTGAATGCCGAGGCGAGCGGTTATTTCTTGGTGCCCAGTTCTCTGCCTACGACTGGATTGCGAGAAGTGGCGGCGACGGAGGCCAGTCATGTATGGGGCAAGGGGCCCACCAATGGTACTCAGCCGGGCGACCCTGGCGACAATGGCGCGCATAATGGTCCCAACAATCAGCCCGGAGGTCCTCCCAACCATCCGCCTAACAACTGTCCGATGTGTGGCTATGACATTAAGGAAGCCACGGTAGGCGTAACGCTATCGGACTTACCGGTTGGCTATCATCCACCTATTGGGCCCGCACCTTCGGTCAGGATCACCTACAACCAGCGTGAAGACAGTCAGCCCGCGAACTTCAGTTTCTTCAATGTCGGCCAAAAATGGACCCTGAATTGGCTGACTTATGTGACCGACGACCCTTCCAACCCCGGTGCCAACGTTTCGAGATATCTGTCCGGTGGAGGCGCCTATTATTATACCGGCTACAGCAGCGCCACCGGCCGTTTCGCATCACAGAACACAGATGGTTCTGTCCTCGTCCGTACGTCACAGAGCCCCATCATTTATCAGCGACAACTGGGGGATGGCAGCATCGAGGTTTATAGCCAATCGGACGGTAGCGCGTCTTTTCCAAGAAAGGTTTTCCTAACCCAACTGATTGATCCGCAAGGGAATGCGATAACTCTTTCATACGATTCCCAATTGCGGCTCACGGCCCTGACTGATGCGACGGGCCGGCAGACCACCTTTTCATATGGTGTTGCGAGTTTCCCGCTGGCCATCACCAAAATTACAGATCCGTTCGGGCGGGCGGCAGCTCTGACATACGATGCCAGCGGTCGTTTATCCTCCATCACCGATATTCTCGGGCTTACATCAAGCTTTGTCTACGATGCGAACTCGCTGGTCAACGCGATGACGACGCCTTATGGCACCACGAGTTTTTCATACACAACACCTGGCGCTGCGGGGCCCCCGCGATTTGTGCAAGTGACCGATCCTATGGGCTATCACGAGCGGGAGGAATGGTTGGAGCCCGCTCCTATACCTGATAGCGATCCAGCAGCCAGTGTGCCGCAAGGCATGCCCACCACCTTGACGAACCAATATCTGAGCTATCGCGATAGCTTCTACTGGGACCGAAACGCCTACATTGTTGCTAGTTGTACGCCCACCGGTGGCTGCGATTATACCAAAGCACGCCAGACGCATTTTGCGCATGTGCCAGGAACAAGTACCAAGTCGACAAGTGTTGAAAGCGTCAAATACCCACTCGAAAACCGCATCTGGTATGCCTATTCCGGGCAAACATCGTCCCTTAACGCTGGGAATTTTGAGCAGACGACGGCGGCCGGGCGTGTACTAGATGATGGTACAACACAACTCAGCCAATTTTCCTACGATACCGGGGGGTTTTACAAACTAACCCAGGCGGTCGACCCTTTGGGGCGGACAACGTCCTTTAGCTATGCCAATCAAATTGACCTGGCTGCCATCGCGCAGACCACTGCTTACGGAATAAGAACAATAATTGGCCAGTTCGCCTATAACACGCATCACCGGCCTATATTGGCGACCGATGCAAGCGGCAAGACGAGCGTCTTTTCCTATAATGCGGCCGGCCAGTTAACATCGGTTACCAATCCGCTCAATCAGAAAACGACCTTCGTTTACAATTCAAGCGGCGATCTTACATCGGTCGTAAATGCCAACAATATTACTGCCGGCACTTACACCTATGATGCTTTTGACCGCGTCGCCACCTACACGGACTCCCAAGGTTGGATGATCTCCTACAACTATGATGCTGCCAACCGCCTGACTAAAGTCACTTATCCAGACGGCACTTCTCAGTCCTACACTTACAACAAGTTGGACTTGGCCTCGTATCAAGATCGGCTCGGACGCATTTGGAGTTACGCACACGACGCGAACAGACGGCTCACAATAATCACTGACCCTGCAGGCCGAGAAACCCAATTGGCGTACAGCCCGATAGGAAAGGTCGCCGCACAAACTGATCCTAACGGCCACACCACAAACTGGGCTTACGATATTGAGGGTCGCTTAATCACCAAAACTTACGCTGACAACAGCAATGCGACTTACAGCTATGAAACAACAACAAGTCGAGTTAAGTCGGCCACTGATGCTTTAGGGCAAATCAAGCAGTTTAGCTATGCAAAAGATGACCACCTTTTAGGGATCACTTACACAAGCGCTGTGCATCCAACGCCCAATGTCAGTTATTCTTACGATCCCTATTTCCCGAGGATCACGTCCAGGACTGATGGCGCCGGTACAACACAATATGGCTATGTTCCAGCTGGGTCACTTGGTGCACTTCAAATTCAACAAGAGACTTTGCCGTCGGGGGGCATCGCCATCACTTCGTCGTATGATGAGCTCGGCCGCGCGGCATCTCTTTCCATAACTGGTTCGGGAACGGAGACCTTCCAGTATGACGCGCTTGGCCGCATCGCCACGCATGGAAACGATCTGGGATCGTTTACAATGGCCTATCTCGGCCAAACAAGTCAGATCACTTCCAGGCAACTTGCCAGTTCGACCTTGGCTACAAGCTGGAGTTATCTGACGAACGCGGACGACAGGCGCCTGGCGAGCGTCGGGACGGTTGGCCTTTCAGCTGGGCAGTCTTCTACATTCCAATACAGTTCGAACTCCGAAGGCTTTGTCACTGGGGGCACTCAGACCAGTGACGCGACGATTTCCTACCCTCCAAATTCGTTGGCTCAGACCATCAGTTTCAACAATCTGAATCAGGCGACAAGTGTGTCGGGCCAAGCTCTTACCTGGGATGCGAATGGCAATCTGCTCTCTGATGGGACCAGAACTTACAGTTGGGATGCCGAAAATCGCTTAATTGGAATCAGCTATCCTGGTCAACCTGGTAAAGCCACAGCCTTTTCTTATGACGGGTTGGGAAGGCGTATAACGATCAGTAGTACGCCAGCCGGCGGTGGCAGTACTGTTGTAACCTCTTACATTTGGTGTGGCGCGAGCCTCTGTCAGGCTCGGGCCGCCACGAGCGCTGTGAACCGTTCTTACTACGCAGAGGGGGAATTTGTTCCAGGCTCACCATCGCAGGCCAACTACTATGGACCGGATCGAACCGGTTCAACGCGGCGGGTATTCACCCCAAGTTCGGCCCCAACTTACGACTATGACGCATACGGAAATCCACTCCAGGCGACCGCGCCCTTAACGGATTTCGGCTACAGTGGGACGTTTTACAACGCGGACAGCGGTCTCTATTTAACAAGCTACCGCCCTTACGATCCTGTTGCCGGTCGTTTCCTATCGCGAGATCCGATCGGCGAAGGCGGTGACCCTTATGGCAACCTCTACGCCTATGTTGGGGGAAACCCTGTTAGCGGTAGCGATCCAGCCGGCCTCTTTTATTTCGATGCAGCGGCTATGGCCCGGGCAGCGGCACGAGCGGGAACAGTTGAAGTCGCGGGTGGAGGTCCCCTGGATGTTTTGGCGGATGTAGCCGCTGCAGCACTGTTAGGATACGGCATTTATGATGCGCTCACTCCTCCCTCTTCTCCGACAGCCAGCGCGTCCGCCGGTGGCGGTGGAGATAAGGGAGGCGGGCCTGCCGAACCGGGAGCGCCAGCCGCACCATGCCCCTCAGGAGGAGGTGGTGGCGCCGGTGGCAGCAGTCCAGGAGGCGGGTATCCACCGGGTGGGGGCGGTGGCGAGGGCGGTGCCGGAGCAGGGGGAGGTAACGGTGGCGGGACTCTGACGCCAGGAGAAAGCGCAGAAATTCAGGAAATTTCAAATAATTTCGACACAACAATTGACGTGGTTGGTAGCCGCGCCGCTGGAGAGGGCAGGAATATCAATACTGATTTCCCGGTTGGGAAAGGCCCAGGGACAAGAAGCGATATCGACTTCAGAATTGATGCCAGCCATCCAGAGGTGAATAACTTGATAAATGCACTGAAAGCTGTCGGAAATAATGCAGGGAGGGCAGCTGCGAGGTTTAGCACCGGCATACGTCCCACGAAACCGCCGTTCATCCGGTTCACTCCCGGACAATGAAAACATTTCAATCGTAGAAGTCAGAAGTATGTCAAATAACGACAGCAATTATAGAGAAGAAGCTTTCAAATGCTGGCGGGCAAATCGGTCGCTCGAAGCTGGAAAGCTGATTTTCGAAAATCTACCAAAGAACGCCGGTCCGACATGGGCGGCCAAAGTCTTAAGATTGGTTTCTGAAAGAACAGGTGTTCATTCCACCGCTATTGACGACGTTCTCTCTCTTTCTAGTCATCCAGCTAAATGGAAAACGGCGCATGATGTATTCTCGCAAGTAAGAGCCGCGACCCTCGAATTGGAAAAATTGCCGGTAAAGTCTCCTCCTGAAACACTGCTTCTTCATGTAACCATGTTGGCCGAACTAGTAGCGAAGGTAACTTACAATGCTACCAATCCATCCGACGAATTTGACGAAGATTCGGGGTGGTGGATTGCAAAGTGCCTTAAAGACCTCCTCGATTTATTGGGCGACGAACAGTTTTCGGAGGTGATGTGGTCGACGCTTGTATCACCTCAGGGTGATTTCCACTGATTGTTCTGGAAAATAAGGTCGGTGCCCAAGCTGTTGGGTGGGCCTTTTCCGCGAACTCCTAAAACCCTCGCCTTCGGGCCAATTATCCGCCGCGCCAGAAGTTTCTCAGCATGACCGCGAGCTGCAATTGCTTTTTTTGGGAAAAGAAGAACACCAAGTATTGGAGGGATTGGATCATTCTAAAAATTGTGCCAGATATCAGAGCGGAATTTCACGACATTGGCGCGGTGTCACACATCCACAATTGCATTGATATTCGCGGAGCCTCCGGACGGCTTCTCGCAAGACGGATTTCTCATAATCACCAATTATACGAAATTATTGCTCGATCTTGGCTAATCCTACGCTGACTGATGGCTTTTGACCCAAAGTGGATATTGGGTTTCTTGGTAATCAGCTTAGGGCGACACCAAGATCGCTGAAGAACTTACGTTCGGAAATACAGACATTGGAATCTGGGATCGCGATTTAGCGGGGCGCAGCCATGCCGAGTCTCCTACTGGATTTTCGTCCGCAGATTGCTCGGCAGGAGGCTCTGCACCAAAGGATCGCTCCAGTTTGCAGCGGCTTTGACCAGCCGGAAGCGCGCACCCAGCTTCACCGGTGCGGGCAAATGAGTTGCAGTGATTTCTAACTCCACACCAAAGCTCCATGGCTCTTCGCCGCCCGGGATTACCAAAATGCGATCTTCATGAACGCGTGTCGCTCGAAACTCATCGCACTCCAGTGATGCGTTCTTGGCGACAATCTTGGGGCGGTCCACCCAGTAGAAGGCGATTGGGTCGCGCCTAGCGTCTTCCAAGGCGTCGCGGAAACTCGGCGTTGCCAAGGTCGAAGACATGCGCTCGATGGGATTCTTGGGTCGTTCAGGCGGCTTGGGCGGTCGCACGTTGCGCAGTATTTTGGCCGCATCCTTTCGCTCGGCGACAAAAGTGCCCTCGCCGTCCAATGCAAATTCCAGGCGCAAGCCGCTGGCGACCACTGGGCTGTAATTTTTGAGCACGTATCTGACCGCAGTTGCACGACCCCACGTCTCCACCGCGTTGTGAAGATCGGCGAAGTGGTTTTTCACCCCCAGTCGGAATTCTTCATACTTGGTTTCGTACCTGTCAACTTCGTGCTCACTGATGTCGTTGATGGTGTTGAATGTTCCCAGCCCAAATGGATCGCGTCTGACCTCGATGTGCGCCATCGGGTGCTCATTGAGATAGCTCTCAGTGAGCTCCATCACCAAGGTTGGAGAGAGGGGCGAAAGCCGGGGCTGGATCAGAACTATCTCGCCATCACGCTCTGTGCCACCTTTGAAGTGCGCGGTGATCGAGGGTCTGTTCTGGAGGGCTAGGTCTAGCTGCTTAGTCAGGGTCGAGACCTTCTTTTGGTCGTCGCTGACTTCGGGTGGCAGAAACCAGGTGTCGTTGGGCTTGTATGCCTTCATTTCGACCGACCGGGCACGGATTCGCGGCCCGCGGTCGGCCGAGAATACTGCCGCGCCGTTCCCGAAGGACAAAGCCTCGGCAACCAAGTGGTCGTCGCCCTTCGCTGGGTCCAGGATGCGTGACGTCGTCCAGTCGAAGCGCGGCGCCGCCGAAATCACAAGCCGAACCTCGAATGGATCGGCGCGAAGGACAGTGGCCAAGTTATCTTGCTCGGACGCCAAGTCGATCAAAGCTAGCCCGGCAATCGCCCGGTTGCGCTTGCGGTCGCTTGTCCCATTCTTGAATTTATCAAGCTCGTTGATTACTTGGGGGGCAATCATCAAATCCACAGTCTTTACGCCCGGTAGGATCTCGCGCCATGGAAGATCCTTGAGATCGCGCAACTGCAGAAATGCGTTCGTGTCTACGAACAGGATGGCTTTATCGGTCATAGGGAGGGGGCATTTGAGGAGGGCCTAACCTATTGCAGCACGGTCCCCCGATCCAGTCCGCCAAGTCCTTCGAGGAGCTGGGCGGTACGCGGACGCCGTGCGGCCGGGCCCGCGTAAGCCGGGCCGACGGTTTGTTTTTCGGGGCAATTGCTGGCCATGGCAGCATTGCTGCGCAGTGGCCGAAGCGGAGCGTCGCTGATCGCATGTCAGCGGCTTGGTGGTAGCACGGGGCCGGCGAGTACTGAATTTCCGCTTTGGCGCAAAGCGGACATTACGGCTTTCGGGGCGGATGTGCCCGGCAGGAGCAGCTCCGATACGCTCGCCAAGGCGCTTGGCGGCCACAACGGTGAATGTGCCCCCTACAACGTCGAACGCCCTGACTGCCGTGCTCTGATAGCTCAAACGCCCGATAGCCGTGCCAGTGCCCGTTGTAACCGTTCCCGGAGCCGGATCGGGGCGGGGCAAGCCGCACACCCGAGGCAGAATCCACCGCAGTCCGTTGCCGTCTGCAGCCGTCCATATTACGTCTGTTATTTCAATGGCTTACGTTGTTTTCCGTCTGGCGCGAAGCTGTACCAATGGCCATAATGCTCGGCATTCAGGCTGGAATTGCACATGGCTCTTCATCAATTGGTGCCCCTGAACCTATCGCGCGACCTGAAGCCAGGCCGATATCCAGATGGCGGCGGTCTTTTTCTGCAAGTGTTCAGGAACGGTTCAAAATCCTGGTGCTTCCGCTACATGCTGAATGGCAAGGCACGTGAAATGGGCTTAGGCGCATTTAATGCCGTGTCGCTTGCCGAAGCCCGTAAAAGAGCCAGCGAGTGCCGCCGTCTCAAAAGCGAAGGCACCGATCCGATAGATGCCCGGCGCCAAAAGCGACAGGATGCCGAGCTTGAGGCGGCTAGAGCCCTCACCTTCCGGCAATGCGCGGAAACATACGTCGCGGCCCATCGGGCGGGCTGGAAAAGCGGCAAACATGCAGCGCAGTGGTCGAGCACATTGGAGATGTATGCCTATCCTCTCTTAGGCAACATGCCCGTCCAGGCCGTAGATACGGGCCTTATAATGCGAGTGCTCGAACCCCTATGGGCGCGCGCGCCGTCCACAGGGGCGCGTCTAAGGGGCCGCATCGAATCCATCTTGGATTGGGCCAAAGCCATGGGGCACAGGACAGGAGAAAATCCGGCCCGCTGGCGAGGTCATCTAGCGAATGCCCTCCCCCGACTTTCCAAGGTGCGAAAGGTTAAGCACCACGGCGCCCTCCCCTATAACGAGATTGGAAAGTTCATGGAGGCGGTGGCGGCCCAGAAAGGCATGGCGGCCTGGGCCCTACGGTTTTTGATCCTGACGGCCACTAGGACAAGTGAAACTCTCTTGGCCAAATGGGACGAGATCGATTTTGAACAAGGCATCTGGACGATCCCGAGCGATCGCATGAAGGCCGGCAAGGCGCATCGGGTGCCGCTGTCCAAGGCCGCCAAGGCCCTCCTAGATAGCGTGCCTCGCGATCCCGACAGCAAATTCTTGTTTCCCGGTGCCAAGCGCGGCATGCCGCTATCGAACATGGCCATGTTGGTCCTGCTAAGACGCATGGGCCGGAGCGACCTGACTGCGCACGGATTCCGGTCAAGCCTCCGCGACTGGGCCGCCGAGCAAACAAACCATCCCCGCGATGTGGCCGAAATGGCGCTTGCCCATACTATCGGGTCCAAAGTGGAAGCCGCGTACAGGCGCGGCGACCTTTTCTTCAAAAGGCACAAGCTGATGGAAGACTGGGCTAGGCATTGCGCCACCGCACAGTCAGCCCAAGTTGTTCAATTCAAACGGTAGTGCGCCGATTTTTGCGCGCGCGTCCCATTGCGTCGCTCTAACAGGCAAAGAACGATACTAGTATCGTTTGCAAATATGTCGCACCGGGGGCAAGTCTCTGAAGCAATTCTCAGACTCTCGTTTTCGCTTAATTGTACTACTACATACGTCGTTATTTGTACTTCGCCGAGGGTATGAATCTAGTGTGACCACTAGCTCATCATCGCGCGAGCCCAAACTCGCTCTTTCCGTCGCCGAAGCCTGCGAGTTGGCCGGGGTTAGCCGTGCCTTCATGTATGGCCAATGGCAGATGGGCCGCGGTCCGGCGCGGTTAAAAATTTCCAAGCGCACTCTAATCCTCCGAAAAAGCTTGGAATCCTGGCTGGCAAGCCTGGAAACTGCCTCGAAAGATTGAACAATGACAGGCTCGAACAATCCCTTCATCGGCTCTGACGAGGCTACGCGGCTCGAATTCTCAGCGAAAATCCGCGCCATGTGGCGTGCGCTCCTAAGCCACATTATCGGTGTCGGCACGCTCCTGATCGAAGCGAAAGACGAGCTTCCGCATGGGCATTGGTTGATCCTTGTCAAAAAGGAATTGCCTTTCGGGGAAAGGGAAGCACAACGTCTAATGGCAATTGCCAAGGACCAGCGGCTGACAAATGCGACTCATGCGCCGCATCTGCCGCCCTATTGGACGACTTTATACGTATTGCACAAGCTTTCGGACAGCGCATTTCAGGCCGCGCTAAATTCTGGAAAAATACATCCAGGCATGGAGCGGGCCGACGCTGAGGCTCTTGTCGGCCTCCAGCGAGCGGCCGCCAAAGACGCGGCCGAGGACGAATTTCGCGAACTAATCAGAGCTTCTCGTCAACCCGACCCTATCGATCAGGCACGCAAGGTGTACCTCGATCTGGCACAAAAAGCGCCTACAGTAAGACGGGGGCATGAACTATGGCTTTTAAATGCGGCCCTTGGCTCCACAGCGTTGGAGAAGTTCCTGCGCAATGTGGCAAGCCGCAAAAATGCAGACGAACGCCAAATTTTCATGGCAGAGGCTCTTGGGGCGCTCCGGACGCACAGCGACAGCGAGGCCTCCGAATGAAAATCTTGTTCAGCGCATTTCCCGACGCCGAATACCAAGGCGTCGCACTCACCAGCGCCGGGGCCGATCATCGCCTTTTGTCCTATGCGTTCCTTCGTCATCTGCCGTGCGGATTTCTCGAAGAATACGTTAAGACGGGAGTTGTCGTGGACGATGAAACCGATGCATTGGCCCTGTTTCTGGCCCCGCGTGGAACGAGGCCGCGGTAGATGAGCGTGGCTGAGAAATCAGAACGGATCATCCGCAGGCGCTTCGCTGGGTCGCACGCGCGCGCAGGCATTTGCAAAACATGCGGAAATTCCTCAATCTCATTCGATGTGCAAAACGAAGATGAAGTTGGATTCACTCAAGGTTCGTGGATTCTTCGCGCAATATGGTGTCCCCAATTTGCCGTTTTCGCCCTTTATATAAGTGATAGAGGATTATCTCGCCTTGGTCATAGGGCTGTCCATGATCAGGTTCTAGCTGAAGATGGAATTGATCTGAGATCAGTTCCCGTATCTGCCTAAGCCTTGGCTATGGGCTACTGGAAAGCTCCCTCCGATACTCTCATGGCAGTGCAAGCGCAGAAGGCTGCGGATGGCGCCCTCCTTTCCCTTCGTATCGGAAAATGGCTCAATCGCTCCATCCCCATCAATTTTGACAAGGCCAATTTGCCGCGTAGCAGCGCACGGCCATTCCTCAGATGGTACTTGAAACAAGTTCGCGACTGGCTCGCTTATCGTGAAGCAGGGCCGATCTGTTACATCGCCGTCTTTGAAAACAAGGGTGGCTTCCATGTCCACATCCTGATGCATGTACCCTTTGGGCTTTGGGACGACTTCCAGGCTGCCGAGGATCGCTGGGTCAGGTTCGGCTTAGAAAAATATGAGGGCGTGTATCACCCGGACGTTCTGTGGGATGTGCCGGTAATAAATTACGAGAGGCTTATTCGCGGCCATGCCTCGGAGCGGGATTACCTGAAGCAACTGCGCGGAGCGGTCCGGTACAATTTGAAAGGTGCAACCCGGATGGATACGGCTGCCTTCCTGGGGATGAGCGAAGACGACATATCGAACCTAAACCCAAAGTCACTCCCTTCGCATCAGGGCCGGGTTTGGGGGAGGCGCGTCAGCGTCTCGCATAGCCTCTTGTCGACGCGCGTCAGCTCGCCCCTGCATCCCGATCCTGGGCGGTCATGGCTCGAAGACGCCGAACGGGAGGCCCAGGCCGGACGTGCTTTCCATAACGCCACAATTGGCAGCGGCCGTGTGCGACGGCGTACATCGTAATACTGGACAGCCGCCGCTCTCCCCTTCAGGCATCCTCAAAGGACGTTGCTGGCGTGTTGTGACCGTTAGGGAACCCGACAATACACAGTCGGCCGTGGCAGTTCGCCCGGCTGCCTTTTCGGCCAAAATAACTTCTTAGACGCGGCGGGATACAAGTTGGTAGCAAGTCAGCGTCATATGCCGAGGTTCTGGCGCCGCTTCGATCACGCCGCCGACGGATATTCCAACCACTGTTTTGCTAGCAGCTCGAAGGGCCCTTGGCTTCCCCGCAACGAAGCTGGATTGAATCAAGGCAGCTAGCACCGGAAACTAGCCGGGCGAATCCACGTGTATGTCTGCTTTATCTCAGGGGCGGCGGATCGCTCCACCGCCTATTTTTTTATTTCTTCGCGAGGTGGATGAAACAGCAACACGCCGATGTCGTTGACGTGGTCTTCCATCGACTGCACCGGGCCGACGCCATAGGCCTCGCGCATTTTATTATACGCGGCGACCAGAACGCGCATTTGCTCAGCTTCGCTGAAATTCTTGAGTGTGTCGTGGAACTCGAAACTTTCGTCAATGGCAGGCCGGTTGAAGGAGAAAATCATCGAGTCCGCCAGACCAGTGACGCCGATCTGGACATGGATCGGCGCCTTGGCCCCGAAGTGATGATAGAGGGCCAGACGGCGGCCCATGAACAAACTCCACTGCTGCAACACATGGGTGGTGGGAAGCCACATCTTGCCGCCATGCTCAGCGAGCGCCGACGCATCCACCCCCCATACTTCCCCTGTGTCTTTGAAATACTGGGTCATGGTAGTGGTAACACGCGGCACTTCCTTGCCGATCACGGCATAGGCGAGCGTACCATCGGCATTCATGCCTCCATCACCGTCCTGCCAACGGCCCAAGGCGGTAAGCATCAGATTATTGCCAGCGTTATGCACCTGGTCGCGGCTGGGCACGCCTTTGGCCCACCCGCTCGGCAATAGGCGCACATAGCTGCGCGGCCCGTCGACCAGGCTGACGGTCATCGTATTGCCTTGGCCAAAGAAATTCTGATGCTTCAGGCCCACAGCGTTGTCGAACCAGATGCCCGGTTGGCTGGGCTGACCGGCGCGCCAGGGCACTGCGGCGGCGGGTTGATCGTCTAGCGCTTCCTTCAGGCACCCAGCAATCCAATCCACAAGCTGATCGACCAGCTCGGTCTTCGCGGCGGCGCGCTCTTCGTCGGTAGCGTCTTTCTTGAGCTTGTAGGAAGCTGGCGCGCTGCGATGGCGCATGTTGAAGGGCAGCTTTTCAGGGCTGGTGGCGCCATAAGCGGTGTTGGCGACCAGGACGATCCGGCCACCTCCAACCGCGCGCAAAGCATAACCCAGCTCGGTTGTGACGTTGGGGTTAGGAACTTCCTTGCCGTGATCGGCAGTCTTGGCAACCGGGGTGACGTCGCCAATGAAGACGGCACAAGCGGCAATCTTTTGCAGGATCGTATTCGTGATTTCGACCCAGCCGTTGGAATCCTTGGTATCGTGATCAAGCTCGGGGCGCTGGGCTTCGTCCAAGCCCATCTCGGCATAAATGCGCAGGAGCGCTTCTTCGATGGCCTCACGAATGAAATTGCGGCAAACCGTCTGCGGCCGGTCCGACTGCCAAGAATAAAATATCTTCATGCCACCGTGAATACCGGAGTTTCGGGCTCGCGAGAAGCGATCCCCAGCTAACGGTGAGGTGGCTTGAGTGCTCCTTGGCTTGGCGTTTCGGCCCCCGTTTCCCTGCGGTTATCCCGCCCCAGCCGTGTAAGTGGCCTGACAACGTAAAAGGCGGCACGGCCTATCCGATGCCACGCGCCCGTGGGAGCCGTGCCCTGGCCGAATGTAGCCGTTGTCGGAGCCGTTTCTGGCCCGGCGGCCGTCTCAAGCCCCGCTTTGGCCCCAAATGATACGAATGCGGCTTTAAAGACGCCCGCGCGTTGCTTTCCAGACTCGGGCGTCCAAGGCCTGGCCGAGCGCAATTTTGCCCGTGTAGCGACCGCGCGCGGAGCAATTAGGCCCGCCAGGTGCCGTTGCCGACTGGGACCTGTACAATGTCCGCCTTTGACCCAAGGCGGACATTCCTCCTGCTCGAAATAGAATGTTTCCATACCCCAGACCTACGAAAACGCGATGGTTGCCAGCGGCCACTCCTTCTGCCCCAATGGAGCAAATCAACCAATTCCGGATTTTCCCGTGAGCATTAAGCCTTCGCCTTCATATGAAGACTTGAATAGGACGTTTTTCCCTATCGACGGCAAGCAAGCGGTCAACCCCGACGAAATTGAAGCTTGGGGCCGTTATTACGGCACCCAGACCTGGAAAGACCTGCGCTCCGCATCTCGGGTGGTGATTTTGGCCGAAGCCAGCAGCGGCAAAACAGAAGAGTTCCGCAACCAGGTTCATCAGATCAATCAGGAGGGCGGCTTTGCCTTCTTCGCCGCCATCGAGCAGCTTGCCCGAACGGATTTTTCCACTCTCATCGGCCATTCGGAACGACCGCGGTTTGAAGAATGGAAAAAGCGCGCAGTTCCAGCCTGGTTCTTCCTGGATTCCCTCGATGAGGCCAAGCTCAACAATTTCAGTCTAGATGCGGCCCTGAACGCTCTGACTGTTGCGGTGGGAAGTGCCTATGACCGCGCGCACCTCGTCATCTCCAGCCGTGGCACCGACTGGGACGGCGAAGAAGATCTGCAAAAGATCGTGCAGTTCATGCCGGCGGCGGCGCCGGTGGAAGAAAAAGAGGAGGGGGACGAAGACTTCGCTCTCACGTCGGCGCTCAATCGCGAGAAACGCGAAGACAAGAAGAAACCGTCCCGGCCCAGCCCACCAGTGGCCGTAGTAGCCATGGCACGGCTTTCCCCCGAACAGCGCAAGATATTCTTGACGGCCAAAAGGGTTTCCGACATCGCCAAATTTGAACTTGCCCTGTTCCGCCAAGGACTGATCCCGCTGGCGGAGCGACCAGGTGATCTCGCGTTGTTGGAGAAGTATTGGAAGGCGAACGGCAGATTCGGCTCCCTCCGCGAAATGACAGAAAATAGCATCAAGCTTCGGCTATCTGAGCGAGACGGCCGCCCCGATGCGGCCTATCTGACACCCAACAAAGCGCGCCGGGGCGCGGAACGCCTTGCGGCGGCGATGACGCTGGGGCGGCGTCTCACGTTATGGTCAGGAAAATTGGAGGAAAAGGCGGACGACGCCTTGGACCCGAACGCGATCTTGCCGGATTGGTCGCGAAAGGACGTCAAGGCTCTGCTCCGACGGGGCCTATTTGCCCCGGCCTCTTACGGCCAGGTGCGCTTTCATCATCGTTCGGTCATCGAATATCTGACGGCACGTTGGTTTGAACGGCTGCTTGCCGGGCCGCGCTCCCCAAGCCAAACGATTCTGGACATTTTCACCTCGCCTACATTCGGCGTTGCAACGGTGCCGCCGCCATACCGGCCGGCCGCCGCATGGCTCGCCCACAAATTCGAGCCGCTGCGGACCTATATCATCCAGAACGAGCCGCTCACCCTGCTGTCCTACGGTGACCCTGCAAGCTTCCCGATCGCGACGCGTGAACACGTCTTGCTCAGCTTCGCAAGCAGAGATCGGGATGGCAATGTCGGCGACCATACGATTGACGCGCATGCACTTTGGATGTTCGCCGACAAACACCTCACATCAGCTTTGCGCGAGGCCTGGGCATCGAATTGTGAAGAGGATTTTCACTTCGAACTTTTGCGGCTGATCGAACTTGGTGAGATAGCCGGTTGCGAAGATTTGATCACGGTGGAGGCGCTCGACTCCGCAAAAAAAACGCACAACCGGATCCTCGCCGCCCGCGCCTTAAACGCTACCAACGCTGCAGCGGGGTTGCGGGCGCTGGCAGAGGATTTGGTGGCAAACGGCGCCAAATACGGTCCAAGGTTGGCGCCCGAACTCGCCGTGAATGTCTTCCCGAAATATCTCCCGGTCGGCCAGCTGATCCGACTGATCGAAGAAAGCCCGCCGGCGAGGCGTTATCAGGTTGAAGGCTTCGGATATGTTCTCGACAGGCTCTATGACGCCTGCCGGACAAAGGCGGAAAGGAAAGCGTTGCTCGTTGGCCTGGGCCGACTTGGCGAGACGCCACCTCTAGAGGAGTTTCATCACACCTCCGTTCGCCACGCGACCCTCCTAAAGCGCCTGGCTCCCCTGCTTCAACTTGCTATTGCCGCCAGCGACGTAGACGGCATCGATGCCTCGCTAGTTAAATTGCTTGCGATCGCGGGCAGGAGCGATTTTGACGACGACCGGGACGCCGCCCAAAGGGTCCAAGAAATGATCAAGGTCCGTCCGCGGCTGAAGCGGGCGCTGTTTTGGGAGGATGTGCGGGTCAATTTCAAATATCAGCCAGATGATCGCAGACAGCCTCGGGTCTGGTGGCTGATCCCTTATGGCCGCCGACTTTGGTCGCTGGACGGGCCTGACAAGCATTGGCTGGAAGCAGATATCAATAAAAGTAAAAATTCTGCCGAGCGGCGGATGGGGTTCAGCGCCCTCTATGCGATCGCGTCGGTGCAACCCGACAAGGAAGATGCACTTGATCGTTTGGCAGAGCGATATCGTAAGAACGCGGCGCTCAGCGCTGATCTTGTCGAATACCGGACGCCGCGGCCGGAAAGCGAAGCGGAACAGAAGTTTCGCGTTCGAGAAGCTGCCATGGAGGCTGCCCGCAACGTGGAATTTTCGAAGAACGCGGCCGAATGGAAGGCCTATCGGGCGCGGCTTCGTTCCGACCCTTCTGTTCTTACCGACACCACCCGTTTGAAGCGATGGCCAGGCCCCAACAATCTCCACAACTTGACCCGGTGGCTTGCAATGAAGACGGACGCGGAGCTGAAGCGCGCGCCCACAGAGTACAAAAAACTGGGCGCGGCATTTGGCAGCGAAATTCGCGATGCTTATGTCGCCGGCATGAAGGCCATGTGGCGAATCACAAAGCCGGAAGCGCCCACCTATTTGGCCGACGGGCGATATTCGGAAAAAAAGGTCTCTGTTCTGGCAGTTGGGGGTTTGAACCTGGAAGCGGCCGATCCGGCGTGGTTAGATGGTCTCAGTCCGGTTGAACTGAAACGGGCCGCCCAACACGTGACGCTCAGCAACCGCGATGCGACCGAGTGGTTGTCTGCGCTCATTGCGGCGGCGCCGGCGCACGTCGCCCCCATCATCTTGAAGGAAATTCGCGCCGAATGGAGCCGGCCCTCCAATCAGCCGGCGCCATTTCTTTCACGCTGCGAAAGCAGCCTAGCGCTTCCCAAAGAGCTGCAGGCGGGGCTGTGGAAACTGTTACGAGAGCAAGAGGTCGCCGATCCGGCCAGGGTGTCCGGACTGACGCGCATTGTCCGCCGGCTGGCGCTGGACAAGCGCAAAACGGCGAAGCTGACCGATATAGTTTTGGCGCGGATGGCTGTGACCCGCCCAACCAACACGTGGGAATGGTCCAGCTCGTATCTTGCGCTCCTGTTTGAGCTGGATATCGACAAAGCCACGGAAATGCTGATTGTGCTTCTGGAGGCGCAGCCGGAAGAAATCCGCAAGGAGCGGTCCGAGCAAATATTTGGCGCCTTTTTTGGAATGTCGCGCGGCCTGGTCTGGGGCCTTGAAACCGCCACGCCGCCGCAATTGGCCAGATTGTTGCGCCTGGCATACCAAGAAGTGTCACCCCGGCACGATCAACATCCGGAAGGCATACATTCGAAGGATACCCGCGATGACGCCCAGGATGGGCGCAGCCGCATCCTCTCCGCCCTGTGCAAAGATTCCTCGGAAGAGGCGTACCGTTTGATTGTCGACCTCGCGTCCGATCCCGTCATCGGTGACCGGGGACATCGTTTCCATCAGCTGGCCCACGGGATGGCGGAGCGCGCCGCGGAAAAGCTAGCTTGGGGCGAGGGCGATGTTGTCGCCTTTGAGGAGACTCTGGAGCGGCCTATTCGAACTGGCCAGGAACTGCTCAATCTGGCGTGCGAGCTGATCGATCAGATCAATCATGAAATCGCGTTCGGGGATTTTTCGGTCCAGCCCCTTCTGCAAACGGCAACCAATGAATTCGCGGTGCAGAACTGGCTCGCCACGGAGTACAACCGGCAATCGCACGGCAGATTCACCACCGCTCGCGAAAAGCAGGTCAAGAGCGACAAGCGGCCCGACATTGCCTTGACGGCGGCCGAGACCGGCCAGGAAGTTGCGATCGAGATTAAACACGGGGAAATGGATTGGACGATGCCCGAATTGCGCGACGCGCTCGGGCAGCAACTGGCGGCAACCTATTTGTTGCCCGCGACGCGCCGAAGTGGACTGCTCGTCATCACCAATCACCGTGCGAACCGTTTCTGGCTGGCCGCGGACAAAGCCAAGCGGCTATCCTTTTCGGCGGTCCTGGGACTTTTGCATGCTGATGCTCAGGCCCTGATCCGCAATAGCGCCGGTTACATCAATCTCCAGGTTCGCGGGATCGACGCATCTTCGCCGAATGCAAGCGGCCCTAGCCTGAAAAGTAAAAGTTCGGTGGCGGGGGCAGCACCGGCGGCCAAACGGGCGTCTGGGAGCAAGAAGCGCAAGAAAGCGATGCCACGTGCAAGAATGCATGTGGGTCCCCCCTCTTGAGTCAGAACCTTCGCTGAATGACCGCTCTTGGCGCAAAGCGGACATTCCCCTCAGTCGCGAACTAGGCGCCACAACGGCACATGTGCCCCTTACAGCGTAGGACGGCATGCGGCCCTGCCCTGATAGCCGGCGAGCCCGGAATTCGTGCCGCCTGCCGTTGTGGGCGTCCCCGGCAAGCGGGGCTCGGCCGGGGCCGGGCCGAAATCCGCCTACTGAGCTTGGGGCGTCCGCGCGCGTTGCCCTAAAACTGAATATCGAGGGTGCTAGGTGCGGTGCCGCGCCAGATTTTTACAGCAACGCGCTGGCCGGGCTGCACCTTTGCTACCGCCGCCTGCAATATCTCAGATTTAGCGATTACGGCGGGACCGAACTCAAGAATCACATCACCAGCCGTAATACCCGCCTTGCTGGCTACCGATCCCGGCATAACCTTCACCACAAGTGCGCCCTGAGGCGGCGTTAGCTTCATTAGCGCCGCGAGTTGAGCCGGCACATCGGCAAAGCCGACCCCGAAAACTGGCTGGGCCTGATTGGCCATCGGTGGGTATGAGCCCGAGGGATTGGCAACCGGCGATGTGGCAGAGATTGCGAGAAGCTGGGGGCCCTGTGCTGAAAAGGCGGCCGCGTCCGTGAGCAGATCAGGGTGCCACGAGCCTGTTATACTCTGCCGATCTCCGATAATCCTAAACTCCACCAACTTTGCTGCTGCAATTCTCCGCAGCTTCTCCGGTGTCAGGGCATAGTAGGCGACCTCTGTTACGTTCGCGCCCGGGCTCACTTCGCGTGCGTTCTCACTTCCATTCCCGGTAAGCTGCACCATCTCGCTTCCGTCCAGCTTAAGCACCAGGCTTGCGCCGCGCTGTATAAATATCCAGTCAGATGTTTGAGTGTGCACTGCCAGGGCATAGGGAAAATCCGGGTTCGAGACAGGCTTTGCGGCTACAAATTGGAAATTGACAAACCGGGACGTCCAAAACGAACCGCCCTCAAGATCAACGTCCCTGCGTTCGGTGTTATAAACTGTACCGCCGGAGAACTTGTCCTCGCTGTGGTAAATGGTTTGAGCCTGGAGCGATGCCGCTGCGCTCAAAAGGCCCAGTATCGCCGCTGTAACGGCCTTTCGTATCTGGCCCGGTTTGGCCCTATCCAGGGCGCCCGATATGTTCATCCAATCCCCCTAAGTGGTGCTGAACCTATGGATATCCATAGCGCATCAGGACCTAGATGACGAGTATACTCCGTGGAGATATACATCTCATCGGTGCTGCCATTTCCGCATGGATTTGCGGAAGGTTTTTGCTAGAAATCTGAGGCGCTTGCGGAGGGCGGCCAGCCTGACACAGGAAGAGCTGGCGTTCCGTGCGGGCTTGGACCGCACCTACATCAGCGCGCTTGAACGTGGCCTATACAGTGCATCAGTGGTCACGATTGAGCGGCTTGCGAAGGCGCTAAATGTTGAGCCGATGGAATTTCTTCTGCGCGCTGTGAAGGGTCAGGATCGAAGGGGTTAAGCGCCTGGCCCATAAGGTTTCGATGGCCCACCTCGCGCGCCCCTGGTAAACCAAGCCATTCACTGGGCGACGTGGAGTAGCACCGCCATGTCAGGCGACAACCAGCACTTTATCCCCCTGCATGTGTTACGCGGCTTCGCCATAGCGGGGGATTCGAAATTCGGGTGGGAATATCGCGCGGACGTTCCGCCCGAACATAAGCGCCTAAAAAAGCTGGCTTCCGACTATCAGTTCTATTCCGAACCAGGCCCGGAGAGCCTGGATAAAAAAATCACCGACCACGAAAACGACGACTTGGCTCCAAATATTGCCACGTTGCGGAAAAATCCGCCTGGCCCGGTCGATGGTCAGCTAGCGGCCGAGATAATTTCTCACCTTTCGATGCGAAGCGAGAGCACTCGGGAGAGCCTCACCAGCGGCGTCCGCGTAATGACGGCCAGGATGTTCTCGCTATTCGATGACGAGTCCTTTATTCGAAATTTTGTCGGGTTAAGCGGCAAGGAAGCCGGACCGCGCTTCAAGGACAAAATCGTAGCAGAGTTACTAAAAGAGCCAAAGATTCAGCAGAGCAATATTCCAGAAGAAATTATAACTCGCGTGGCGTTCGGCCTTGCCCGCGAACAGTTCTCGACTTCACATCGCCAGTTTGCACCAGCACTGCGCTTCAAACTCGCGGCCCTCCATCAGTCTGCCGATGAGATTGTGCGGCGCAGCCACAATAAAGCTTTGGACCAGGGCGTCGTACCCGAAGAGCGCGCAAAGGTGTTGGCTGGGCTGATTTGGGAGGTTGTTGAAGTTCCCTACAATATTGTGTTGCCCGATTGCATTGCGGTGGGGATTGGCAAGGATGGTAATGCTCGCCCACTGCTCTTGATGGATAACGATCAGCTCGCCACGGTCGCCATGGCACTGTCCAGTCATCGCCTTTTAATTGGACATCAGGCCGACGAAGCCGCTTTTGACCCCATGGTGTTCAACATTCATGCAATCGCTTGTAGTGAACGCTTCTTCGTGAGCGCTGTAGTTTCGCCCGAATTGTCGGATTGGAGCCGTTATATCGGATTGCAGTCGAGCACCGTCTTGAATCAGGAACTGGCCCGGTCTTTTGAAGAATTTATATCAGCGCCGGTGATTTCTGAGGCGGCTGCGGAGGCCAAACCCCAGGAAGAAGAACCGGCGCCTTTGCCGCCCGTTGCGTATCATTTCCTCGGGTGTGCCGACGAACCCACGGCTCAGCGAATTGCGGCAGCTACGTCGGGCGTGATGCAAGAGCTTTCGGCAATAATCCTGCTTAACCGCTTAGACGGGGTGACATTTGCGGAGGATTATCCGGCGGCCCTCGCAACTCTCGATCGCGGTTTTGCAACCCGGACAGTGCTTACCACGACGGATGAACCCAATGCGGTGGGGGTGGCCATGGCGCCCGTCGTGCTTCGGGATGGTATCGTAAAAGCCCATATCGTCATGCGCGGATGGATTGGCCACGGGTTGATTTCAACTGACGAGGAGGCAAACAGAACGGCAACGCAAATTTTCGTTGGGCAGCTTGCCGAGGTTGGCTGTATCGAGCTTTTCGATACTGCGATTCCCGGTATCATGCTCACGCCGTTTGCTAGCTATTTTGACAGCTTCCGGTACACCCAAGTCGCTGATGCCTGGAGTGGGTATTTCGCCGCCCGTGTTGGCGCGCCAATTTCGCCCGAAGCAGGAGAGCGCCATAAAACTTTGCTTGTTGCAGCGTTAAAGCGAGCGAGCGAAGAGTTGCCACGATTGAGGCTCGACTATCGTTTTCACGGCGACGTGCGCCGACTCTTAGATGCAAGTATGAAACAGGTCGGCTACATATTAAAGCATTCAGCGTACCTGATCGGTCACAACGATGGTCTCGATGACAAACCGCAATATGATATGCTTGCTGAAGAACTCGAGCGCCTCGGGTTAAAGGCCTGGTTCGACCTTTATGCGCAAGATCTACAAACCTTATGGGATCAGCGCGGAAAGTGGGGCTCGTTCGAGGAGTTTATCGCACTTGGCTACCACGCAGAGCGCTTGTTATGGCCATATGGAATATTCGTGTGGCCGACCCCAGATGGAGGCTGCGGCCTGAAGGTACCGATGCATACTGATGCCGCCCGCCTTCCTGCGGAAATCGTTAGACGGCCACTTCAAACCATACGCGTAATAGCGAGGGGACTATGGCGGCGCTTTCGCGCTTGATCGGGGCGGGGCAAATTTAGAGCTGGGCACTAGCGCCGCAAACAGAGCACGCGGCGGGTGGCCATACATAAAGTGATGATCGGCGTCGGCACTTTCAAATTCGGCCGGATGTACAAGAATTATTCGGGATACCTAAAAGGGCCCTTCGATCCGCGCTAAACAAGTGGCCCAGTACCATGTTGATCGGGTGCCTATAGCCCCGCGCCATTTGTCCAATAGCGTCCACCCCCGTCCGCCTAAGTCTCGAGATCATTTGGGGGTAATTTTGGGGGTGGCACCGCTGGCCCAAATCTATCCCGTTGGGCTGACTCGATAATTTGGACGGATATGGCGGACAGGGTGGGATTCGAACCCACGGTACGCTTGCACGTACGCCGCATTTCGAGTGCGGTGCCTTCAACCACTCGACCACCTGTCCGCCGGCGGTGATAAGGGAGCAAAAGGCCGCTGGCAAGAGCGTCAAAATTGCTTCCGCCAGGATTGTTAATCTCCCACACTGTCTCGTCCCATTTTCCTGAGATTTCCAAGGAGCCCGCCATGCGCCTGCCGCTGATCACCCCCGCCGATCTGACGCCCGAGCAGAAACCGCTTTACGACGACATGAGGCGAGGCATCGCCAGCAACTTCAACGCCTTCAAGGTTCAGCGCGAGGACGGCGCCCTGATGGGGCCGTGGAACCCCTGGCTGCATGAACCCCTGATCGGCAAGGCGATCTGGGATCTCACCCTGGCGATGACGGCCAGCGCCAGCCTGCCCGACAATGTCCGCCAGATCGTCATCCTGGTGGTGGGCGCGCGGTTCGACGCGGCCTATGAGATATACGCCCATATCGCGGTGGCCGAGCGCGAAGGCATGCGCGAGCAAAGGCTGGCGACGCTGGTCGCCAATCTCAAGCCGAACGATCTCAGCCCGGAAGAAAGCGTGGCGTTCGACTTCGCCTATGCCCTGGTGCGCGGCGGCACCCTGCCCGAGCCGCTGTATCGGCTGGCGGTGGAAACCTTCGGCCAGCATTCCACCAACGAGATGATCTACCTGGTGGGCCTCTATTGCCTGGTTTCAACCACCTTGAACGGGTTCAACGTGCCGGTGCCGGAACGCGAATAACCGGCGGGACGGCGGGGTCTGTCACTCCGCGACGGAGCGGATCGCGATCTGCGCCGCAAGCCGCGGCGCGATCGCGGCGGCGGCAGCCTGCATGGCTCTGTCAAAACCGTAAGGCGGGTTGATCACCAACAGGCCGGCGCGGCCGAGCTTGCCGTCCGGCACAGCCACCTTGATATCCACGGTCAGCGCC
>Ga0070665_100001367_pt1 | contig 28744 bp, 24 predicted proteins | sample KBSS13metaG_FD_65862 | JGI IMG/M metagenome (GOLD analysis project Ga0070665, IMG submission 65862) | Switchgrass rhizosphere microbial communities from Kellogg Biological Station, Michigan, USA - KBS S1-3 metaG | ecosystem: Host-associated > Plants > Roots > Rhizosphere > Soil ... | reverse complement strand
CCGGAGGAGATGGCGTACGGCTGCCTGTTCCTGGTCAGCGACGAAGCGTCCTATGTCAACGGCGTGACCCTCGCCATCGACGGTGGGCAGCTGGCCTGCCCGACGTGACCGGGACCCCGCCTCAAGACTGACCCGGCCGTCACCGGGCCCCGGTCGGTCCGGCGCGACGCGGGAACAGCACTGTCGAGCCGGACCCGGGGCCGCCGCCCGACAGCGCTGCGACGTCGGGCGACGAAGGGGATCAGCCCGCGGCGGACCGGACGTCGGCGGCGAGGCCGCTCACGACGTCGCGGCGCAGGAGCTTGCCCGTGACGGTCCGCGGCAGCTCGTCCCAGCAGACGATGCGGTCCGGGGTCTTCGAGCTGCGCAGCGTGGCCCGGCAGGCGGCGCGCAGCTCCTCCACGTCGAGGCCGCTCCCGGGCCGGGCCACGACCACGGCCTCGATCCGCTGGCCCCACTCCTCGTCCGGGACCCCGACGACGACCGCGTCGAGCACGTCCGGGTGGCGCAGCAGAACGTCCTCGATCTCCGCGGGGGCGATGTTCTCCGCGCCCCTGATGATCGTGTCGTCCATCCGGCCCTCGACGTAGAGGAAGCCCTCCTCGTCCAGCCTGCCGTGGTCCCGGGTGAAGAAGAACCCCCGAGCATCCACCGTCGGGCCCTTGCCCGCGTACTCGCCGGACACCTGGTCACCGCGGATCCAGATCTCGCCGCTGCGCCCCGCGGGGAGCACCGCCCCGGCCTCGTCCCGGATCTCCAGCTCGATGCCGGGCACCGGCAGGCCCGCGGAGGCCAGTCGGGCGCGGCCGGCCTCGTCCTCCGCGGCCAGGGCGGCGCGGTGCTGGTCGGGCCCCAGGACCGTGACGGTCGAGCTGGTCTCGGTCAGGCCGTAGGCGTTGACGAAGTCGACGTGGGGCCACACCCGCAGGGCGCGCTCGATGACCGGCAACGGCATCTTGGCTCCGCCGTAGGACAGGGTCTGCAACGACGGCACCGACGTGTCGAGGCCCTCGGCCTGCATGATGCGGGCCAGCATCGTCGGTACGACCATCGCGTTCGTGATCGCCTCGGTGCGGACGGTCTCGAGCCACTGCTCGGGGGTGAAGTGTTCGAGCACCAGAACTCTGCGGCCCGCGAAGAGGTTCGTCAGGGCGTTGGAGACCGCGGCGATGTGGTACGGCGGGACGCTCATCAAGGCCGCGTCCGCGGCGTCCGCTCCCATGAACTCGACCGTGCCGAGCACGTACGAGGTGAGGTTGGCATGGCGCAGCAGGACACCCTTCGGCGCCGAGGTGGTCCCGCTCGTGTAGATGATCACCGCGGGCGAGTCGGACTCGACCGGCTCCTCCCGGGCGTCGCCGGCATCAGCCCGCGCGGCGGCCTCGGTCATCCACACCTCGGGCGAGCGGGCGTCGATGGCGGCCCGCTCCAGAACCTCCGCGCCTGCCGCCTCGACGATGCCGTAGGCCCGGGGATGGTTCGCCAGGAGCGAGTCGATCTGTTCCTGTCCCAGCCGGTAGTTCACCGGGACGAGCGGAACGCCTGCGTAGGCGGCCGCGAAGAGGGCGACCTGGAAGGCGGGCCCGTTGACGGCGAGGTAGACGATCGCATCCGCTCCCGAGGACGCCACCGCCGCCGCCCCGCCGCGGGCCAGCTCCCGCAGCCTGCCTGCCGTGAGACCGTCCGTCCGGCGTCCGACGACCACGCGGTCGCCGAACCCGTCCACGGCCATGTCCAGCAGCATGCTCAGGTTCATCACGTTCTCCGCCGGTAGCACTATCTGACGTCATGTTACCGGACGGAGTGCCGGCGAGGTCTGTGGTCCGCGCCGGTCCCCCGCCGCGGGCCGCCGGACCTCAACCCGCTACACGCCGGGCTACCGGATACCTCCACCCGTCGGCGATGGTCATGAACTCGATGGAGAGCTCGTCTCCGATACGGACCTCATCCGGATCCGCGTCCACGACGTCCATGACCAACCGAAGCTGCGGCGCGTCCTGCAGCGCCACCACCGCCGGGACGATCACGAGGTCGCGGCGGCCCGGCACACCAGACATCACCGTATAGCTGTAGATGTGTCCGCGGGGGGAGACCGGGACCCAATCGACCTGGTCGGAACGACACGTCGGACAGAACGCGGTAGGCGGCATTCGCGCATGACCGCATCGTCGGCAATGAGGCACCACCAGGTTGCCGTCTCGAGCGGCCTCCCAGAAGGGAGCCGTCACCGAGTCGACGGCAATGGTGATCTCGTCCGGGGTCCGAGTCGTCGACAGGTGCGCCACTAGGCACCGCCCAGGATCAACGCGCTCATCGGAGCGGGAGCGGTTCCACCGGACACCAACGCCAACTCGGCGCCCTCGACCTGGTTGATAGCGGTACCACGCAACTGCTCGACAGCCTCTACCACGTGCGTCATCCCGATCAGGTACGCCTCCGAGAGGTGTCCGCCATGCGTGTTGACGGGTATCTCGCCCTTCGGATATCGGATCGCCCCGGACTCCACGAAGGCGCCCCCCTCACCGCGGGCGCAGAACCCGAAGTCCTCGAGCTGCATCACGACCATCGGAGTGAAGTGGTCATACAAGAGGGCGACGTCCATGTCGTCGGCGGAGACTCCGGCGCGCTGGTACAGGCGGCCCGCGAGCTGCTGATAGCCCGAGCTCGCAAAAGAATCATCATCCATACCCAGCCACTGGAAGCCACGGCCCCAGGATCTGGGTCCGCCATGGACCGCCGCACGCACCGGAACCGGAACCTGCCGCAGATCGCGAGCCCGCTCCATACTCGTCGTGATCACGGCGACCGCACCATCGGACTCGAGACAGAAGTCGAACAGGCAGAGCGGGTCGGCAATCATCCGCGCACCGAAGTAGTCGGCCGAGGTCAGCTCGCTACGCATTCGCGCTTTCGGCCGGTTCAGCGCGTTGTTCCGCTGCGACATGGCGACTTCCGCGAATGCCTCCCGCCGAGTGCCGAAGTCGTGCATGTGCCTGCGAGCCATCATCGCCATCGCCTGCCCCGGGCCGTAGACCCCGGCCGGCGCCAAGAACGACGAGAGCGGAGTCTCGGCGGCCAGCATCACCTGTCCGAGGCGCTGCGACCTCTGCTGGAGCGCCATCACCGTCACCACGTACTCGGCCTCGCCTGACACGATGGCGGATCGCGCAAGACCGACCGCACCGGCGGAACCGCCACCGCCACCGGTGATCGCGGCCGTGAAGCGGAGGTCGTCTATTCCGAGCGTCTCCATCAGCTCCGCGCTGTCGAACAGGCCGGAGGCGCCGGCGTTGCCGCCGGCGTAGTAGGCGAACCCGTCGAGCAATCGCGGGTCGAGACCAGCGTCCGAGCACGCCGCCAGGATCGCCTCGCCTGCCAGTTGCACGATCGTCCGAGGCCAAGACTCCCCTCGTCGGAAGTAGTCCGTGGCCCCGATTCCCACTATCGCCACATCACCAGCCATTACTGGCAGCTCCTTGCAGGTCGACGCCACGCCTATCGATGTCAGGGCACCCACATACCCGGATCTTCTCCCGAACCCCGTTCAGGAGAACCGACCCGGATCTGCCATCAGATCGACGGCCTAAGCACTACCGGTCTGGAACGCCTTGACCACCGTCTCGGAGTCGAGGATGCTCGCGATCCGCCAGAGCCCGACCCAGCTCTCCGAGTGCTCCGAAGGCTCCGTGAGAAGGCGATGCACCGCCTCGTCCGGGTCGGAACAGCCGTCCCGGACGATGTGGACCTTGTAGCCGAGGTCGAACGCCCACCGTGCCGTGGAAAGCACCGTGCCGCTCGTCGCCACTCCGGTGATGAGGAGGTGGTCCTTGTCGGCGGACCGGAGAGCGACGTCCAGACCGGTCGTCGAAAAAGCCCCGATCCGGGACTTCCTCATCTCGAGGTCACCTTCTGCGGGCAACGCCTTGGCGTGATACTGCCCGTCGGGCGTGACATGAGCGACCACTGCGTTCGCGTCACGAGCCGCAGCCCATACCCTTGAGGCATTGTCAACGGAACTCGCGCCGTCGAATGTGAACCCATCGACAATGTAGTCGGTGAAGTCGAGGGCGACTACCGCCGCGCGATCGACGACCAACTCCGAGGCAAACTGCATCCAAGCTCTCCTGATGTACTCAGTGTTGCGGATTGGTATGCTGACGGCGGCCACCACGTCGTCCTTCGGCGCCGCCGCGAGCCGTACTATCGATTATGATCATCGCCACTGCCGACCCCCTCGACGCCGACCTTCACGTCCGACAGGATGCACTTTACCAGTCGACTCACGGTACCTTCGGGGCCGGCTGAACAGGCAGATATGGGTTGAGTTGCGCACCGCGGTCACACAGCAGGGGTAGAGGTGGACGATTCAGTAAGGGCCGTTCGAATAATGCAATTGATCACGGAGGCGTATCGGTCGAGCAAGTCGCAGCTAGAACTCCTCCTTGCCGAGTTCGGGTTGACCGCGATGCAGTACGGCATCCTGACCCGGGTCTCCGAGGAACCCGAGATCACGGGAGCCGAACTGGCTCGTCAGGTACTCGTCAGCCCGCAGGCTGTCCAGGTTCAGCTCTCGAGCCTCGAGAGTCGCCACCTGATCAAGCGACGCAAGACCCACGGCTCGAAGATCGGAGTCGTCATCAGCCCACAGGGTCAGGAAGTGCTCCAGGCCGCGCTGCCCGTCTTCCAGTCCATGCAGCAGGACCTGCTCGCGAACTTCACCCCCGCGGAACGAGAGGCCCTCGACGACCTGCTCGACCTCTACGTCAAGGCGTTGCAAGGCCGTCAAGGTTCAGCACCCTCGTTGACGAAGTGAGAAGCAGCTGGTCAGTCCGTCTGCTCGTCGACCGTCCGGCTCACCTCGAGAAGCTGGGCGCCTCCCTCGCCTGCCCGAAACTCCGGAATCTGCGCACCTGGTTCGACCAGTAGGATCATCCGTGGGCCGAGCTCACGACCGTTGACGTCGACAGTGCCGTCGAGCACGAAGATGGCCCGCCAGTCTCTCGCCGTTCGCTGCGGAACCGTCTCGAGAGCTCCCAGGCGCGTGTCCCACACCACTCCGCGCTCTGGATCTCCGTCCTCACCGAGATTCCAGCTGCCGCCGGTGCCCAGCCTGCCCAGCGTGATTCGAGGCTCCGAAGCCAGCGGCAACGTCTCCCGATCGGCATTTCGCTTGTTCTCCGCCGCACGCGGGAGGAACGCGAACATCGTTCCGCCGTCAGGTGCGGTGTCCTGCAGCGTGGGGTGGTCGTGATACTCGGGGCCGTAGCCCCCGAGCGACAGATGACTCTGGGCGAAGATCTCGAATACCTGACATCCGGTCGGCCCGCACACCAGCGGGCCGTATTCGACGCCCGCGGGTGCCACGAGAACGTCTCCGGTCTCGAACCATCTGTCGCCGACCTGGCACTCGCCGTCCAGGACGATCATCGCGATCCAACAGTCGTGCCAATGGAGCGGCCAATACTGGTTGGCCGGCATGCGAACGTCCGGGATGGTCAGCTGGAAGGCGTCGTCCTCGGTTCCGAGAACCCAGGACGACAGCCACACCTGTCCGCCCCGAGTCGGCCAACGCACCTCCCCGTGTGGGCCGTCCCTACCTCCGGCAGCGATCTCCGAGAGCCGGATTCCCGGGGCGAACTCGCTGATCGGCGGTTCGGCGACTTCGTAGCGCATGCGGTCCCTTCCATGGCACATATAGACCGAGCAGGTCAAACCTGTCCCACGGTGGACCGGAACAGGTTTCTCTCACGCCAGTGTGATCGTTTCAGTGCACAGCCGGCAACCTCAGCGGGGCGATCAGACGCCAGATCGCACAACCGTGGGGGCGCCGTCTTCATCGAGCGCAGCGATGATTTCGTTACCTGAACGCAGAACCGTGTCCCACTCCTCTCGGCGCAGTCGGGCGTTACCGATTCCGCGGACGTACGTGTCGCCGTTCATCTGCACACGGCGCACGCCATTGCGGGTGTCGACGGTCAGAGTCTCATCGAGGAAATCGACGACTCGTCCGACGATGGGCTGCGGAGAGGAGGCGGGCACAGCGCGGACGTCGATGGAGAGGCGAAGCATCTCGGACACGTTGTCGAGTGCGGCGTGCACGACGAGGTTGTGGAAGATGAGGACGTCGCCGACCTTGTAGTCCGACCTCCGCCAGGCGCTGTCGTCGATCCGCCCCTGCGGGATCTCGTAGAGGGGGGGCGCATCGTCGTCGTGCAGCGGGCCCCACTTGTGGCTGCCCGGGGCGATGGTGAGTCCACCGAGGTCGGCGCCGATATCCATCAGCGGGACCCAGCAGATTCGAAAGTCGATGCCCTCGTTGAAGTACCCGTCCTGGTGTCGCCCGTAGAAGGTGTCGGAGGCGGGTGTGGACGTCGGCACCTTCGCGCGATACGACACGATCGGGACCCAGCTGAAGGACTCGCCCAGAATTCCCGCCATCAGCCGGTGGAACGAGGGGTGTTCGACCAGGCCCCGCCAGCTCGACTCATCCATCCGCTCGATCGGCTTGGGCTCCTTCGAGGGCACACCGGTCCAGACCGGAGGCGCGGTCAAGGACTCGACCATCCGCTGGTCCTTCAGGCGCTCCAGGTACTGCGCGCGGAGAGTGGCGATCGCCCCATGGTCGATCACGTCACGGAAGAACAGGTATCCGTCGGCCTCCCAGCGCTCGTTCAACGCCGCGGGATCGTCGAGGATGTCGTTGGACTCAACGAGGGGCGGGATGTTCTCAACCTGCATGAGCGAATTCCTCTGCGACCTTGTCGTGAAGCGTTCGAGGCTCGGCGATATCGCGAACTCACGTTCATGTACCTGACAGGTGCCGCCCCACATCGCGGACCCTGAAGCACACGAAAGCGCCTGCTGAACGCCTCTATCTACGTCTCGACGCACCGGACGCTCCGGGCGACCGGGCGTGTATCAAGAAGTTGATAGAGCGTATGTCTTCTCCGCGCCGTCCGTCAAGCCTCCTCGACGGCTGGGCGCAGGCGGAGACGTGGACATCCTCGGCTCGATCCGACTTCTCCCAGCCGCTGGGACCGCTGGACCCGCGGGCCGCGAACGGATCCCACGGCTCTGCCGGGAGCGGCCGGCACCGGAACGGCGTCGACGGTCGTCGCCTGCCGGCTACCGGTGGCGGTGCCTGCGGAGGCCATCGGAATGGACGTCGACGGGCACCGCCTGCGAGAAGTCTCCACCTCACGACGTCCACCTCGGACAGAACACGGGGCGGACGCACGACGAGGTGGGCGGGGGCGTGGACCGCGGGAGGGTCACCGGCCCCGTCTGCAGGACCGCGGTTGCGGCCCGGGTGAGCCTGCGCTGACATCCCGCGACCTCTCCAGGACGGCCTAGCGCGTCATGTCAGGTACGCGCTGGCTCAGCGTGTCCACGTCCCACGTCGGCGCAGCGAGCGGCTTGCCCTCCTGCCACCACATCTCCCAGAGCAGGATCGCCGAGTCCGCGGTGAACCTCTCCGGCCCGAGCGCGAAGAACTTGCCGGTGATGTCGGCCGCGGCGGGCGAGGCCAGGAAGACCACCAGTGGGCTGTTCTGATGCGCACCCAGGTGTTCGATGGTGGCGTGGTCGTCCGCAGCGACGGCGCCGGACGCGAAGAAGTGCTTCCGTGACTGCCGGGTGATCGCCAGCGGCGAGATGCCGTTCACCGTGATCCCCAGCGGTGCCAGTTCCACCGCCGCCGTCGCGGTGATCGAGGCGGCTGCCTGCTTCGCCGAGCAGTAGACGGCGGTCCCCGACGTGCCGCCGTAGAAGCCTGCGATCGTGTTGATGATCCGGCCGCCGTGACCGCGGTCGCGCATGTGGTTCGCGGCGGCGCTCAAGGTGCCCATGGTGCCCTTGACGTGCACGCCGAACTCGGCGTCGAACCGCTGGTCATCCAGGTCGAGGCTCGTCGTCTCGTTCCAGATCCCGGCGTTGTTGACGACGATGTCGATATCGCCGAAAGCCGCCACAGCGGTCTCGATCAGCGACTTCCCGCTCGCGATGGAGTCGATGCCGGTGGTGTCCGCGACAGCCTTCCCGCCGAGATCACGGATCTCGGCGGCGACCTGCTCCGCGACGGGAGCCGGGGCCGCCGTGTGGTCCAGCCCCTTGCCGCCTTCCCCGCCGCTCAGCTCGAGCCCGATGTCGTTGACCACGACCGACGCGCCCGCAGCCGCAAGAGCGAGGGCGTGCGCACGCCCGATACCGCGACCCGCGCCGGTGACAACCGCGACTTTCCCGGCCAGCAGACTCATCGTCGAACCTCTCCCTGGTCACCGCATTGCAGACAGGCCTCACGCCGTCGATCACGGGCCAAGGCCGGTTCCCGAGGCTAACCTTACGTCACGTTCTCCACAAGGGCGCCGACGCAGCGTGCGCCCTCGGGCGCCTCGCGCCCCTCGCGCCCCTCCGGCGTCCCACGCCGGATGGCGGGCCCCGGAGCCCGGCCGGTTCAGCCTTGCAGCGGTTGTGGAACTGTGGCTACCCTGCGGCGAGGCTGGACGCGCCGCCCACATCGAGCCCAGTGCCCGAGACCTGGCCACGTCGTGGTCGACCCGGCGTCGACCCGACCGGACTCTGGTCATGCGGGTGGCGCTCGCAGTCAGGATTCAAGGCATGCACCGCGTTCGGTGTGCTCGCCGACCACAGCTGGGCCCACTCCCCCGGTCGGTGACAGCGCCGGACCGTACGAGGTACTGACGGATCTCCGCATGCGGCCGAACCCGCTCGCGGTCTTGCGCACGGCATCCGCGGCTTCGAACCTATCAAGGCAACTCGCCTCGTCGCTCCGGTCGACCTGGCACCACGATCCGCGGATTCTCGTGGAACCCGAGAAGGGAGTCCAGTGCACGCTCTCGACGGCATCAGAGTTCTCGATTTCACCCAGGGCATGGCCGGCTCATTGGCGACGATGACCTTGGCAGACTTCGGCGCCGAAGTCATTCGAGTCGAACCGCGCGAGGGCGATCCGTGGTGGAGTCATCCGGCTTATCTGATGTGGAACAGGAACAAGAAGAGCATCCAGCTCGACCTTACTGACAAGAAGACCGTCGACGACCTCCTGAAGAGCGCAGACGTCCTCGTCGAGTCATTCGGGCCTGGCCGGGCCGAGGAGCTCGGTATCGGCTACGACCACGCCCGAAGCGTCAACCCGGCATTGGTGTATGCCTCGATTTCCGCCTTCGGCGACCACGGCCCGTACAGTGGCTACCCCGCTACCGACGGCATCGTCAACGCCAAATCCGGTCGCATGCGGGATCAGGTCGGATGGCATCCCGACAGGCCGAACTACCGCGCAGTCAACGACACCTCCTACCACACCGCGATGTTCACGATCCAAGGAATCCTCGCCGCACTGAAAGTCGTGTGGGAATGCGGTGTGGGACAGCGCGTCTCGACGAGCCTGCTGGCCGGCGTCACCGCGCCCAACAATCCGTGGCGCCGGATCGAGGGCAACGCCCTCCCGGCCGACACCTACCCGAACCAGCAGTCTGGTGCCGCCATTCTGCGCGGCGAGCTCGTGCTCGACCGCAAGGAGACGGACCCTTATCGAGCGATTCCGTCCCAGCTGTGCACCGTGTGCAAAGACGGCCGCTGGATCATGCACTCACACCTCCAGGTCAATCTGTTCCGCACGTGGCTCACGGCAATCGGTTTCGGCTGGACCCTGGATGACGAGCGATACTCGGGGGCACCGACTCAGTTCCCCCGCGACCAGGACCGCATCGACCTCAATCTCATGATTGTGGCGCGCATGAAAGAGAAGACCGCAGCCGAATGGCGCGACATCTACCGGGCTAATCCGAATGTCGCCGGAGAGATCATGCAGACGACCCAGGAGGCGTTGCATCACGAGCAGTATGCGATTGGCGGACCGACGATCGAGGTGGACGATCCCCGCGTCGGAAAGATCCTCCAGATGGCGCCGATCGCGAAGCTGTCGAAGACCCCGGCCGTGGTCGGTCGGCCTGCTCCCTATCCCGGTCAGGACACAGCGGACGTGCTGGCCGCGACGCCGAGCCCGAAGGCACGGCCGGAACGAGGCAGCATCCCGTTCCAACCGCTCGCAGGCGTCGTCATGATCGAACTCGCGTCGTGGCTGGCGGCCCCGTGGTCGGGCGCCCTTCTCGCAGACTTGGGAGCCCGGGTCATCAAGGTGGAGCCCCTCACGGGAGATCCGTTCCGCCGCCTCGAGACGAACGAGGGAATGATGCGATGCAACCAGGGGAAGGAGAGCATCGCACTCGACCTGAAGACGGCGGCAGGGCGCGAGGTCCTCTATCGCCTGGTCAAGGACGCCGACATCGTCATGCACAATTTCCGACCCGGCGCTCCCGAGCGGATCGGGATCGACTACGCCACGCTTCGGGAGCTGAACCCCGAGTTGGTCTACGTGTACGCGAGTTCCTATGGCTCCACCGGCCCCGACTCGAGGCGGGCAGCGTTCAACCCCACCATCGGCGCATTCTCTGGTAATTCCGTGTTCCAGTCGGGGGCGGGAAACAGCCCCATCGGAGATCAGTCTCCGGATCCGATCTCGGGAAGCGGCGTCGCCACCGGAATCATGCTCGGACTGGCCGCCAAGTTGCGCACTGGGCTCGGCCAGTATGTCGAGACCACGATGATGGGGTCGGTCATCCAGTGCAACTCCGACGATGCACTCAGCTATGCGGGCAAGCCTGAGCGCCGTGCCCCGGATTCGGACCAGCTCGGCCTCGAGGCCACGTATCGTCTCTACCCCGCTCGTTCGGGCTGGGTTTTCCTCTCGGCGGTCTGGGATCCCGAGTTCGCAGGGCTCTGTCACGCGATCGGCCTGCCGGAGCTCCCCAGCGACGAGCGATTCGCCACCGTAGCCGACCGCTACGCCAATCGGTACGAGCTCGCCGAACTGCTGGGAGACGTGTTCACGCAGAAGTCCGCGCCTGAGTGGGAAGGGTTGCTCACGGCGCAGGGCGTGGGTTGCGTGCAAGCCGACGGGCCAGGGCACAAGAGGTTCCTTCACGAGGATCCGCACACCGCCGCACTCCAGCTCATGGTGCCCGCCGACGAGGGCCCGGGCCCCGAGGGCGACGGCCGCACGTACTTCCGCCATGCACCGGTGGTCACGTTCAGCGAGACTCCGTGTCGGCCCGGAAACACCTTCACCCCACTCGGCAACGACACGCGGAAGATCCTGGCCGAACTCGGGTACCCCGATTCGGAGATCGAGACCCTGCTCGAGCAGAAAGTGATTTCGCCCGAAGGTATGACTGAGAGCGAGGCTGTTCGATGACCGAGACACACAGCGCTTCCGTCGTGACGGAGCACAACGAGCCGGAGCCCCGAGCGGGGGAGATCACCGGCGTCAATCATCTCGTGCTGCACACCGCGAGCATGGAACGGACCGTCAAGTTCTACTGTGGCGTCCTCGGTCTCAAGGTTCGGGCGACCGTCTCGCTCTCGGCGCTCGGGTATCGCGCCGGCAGCGGAGATGAACTCGACTGCGACCGGATGTACTTCTTCGCGCTGCCCGATGGCGGCCTGTTGGCGTTCGCCGAGATCGAGACTTTCGACGGCAGCCCACAACAGTCGACCTTCGACTTCTACTGGCCCTCCCCGGAGGAGTCCGCACGGCAAGCCGCGCGGTCGGCCAAGATGGACCATCTGTCCTTCAATGTTCGCAGTCCCGCCGATCTGGACGTCGTGCGCGAGCGACTCATCAAAGCCGAGATCCCGTGCAGCGAGATCCAGGACAATCTGACTCCGCCGTTCGTTCGTTCGCTCTACACGAGGGATCCGAACGGCATCCCCATCGAGTTCTCGGCGTTCGGGTGGACGGACCCCCAGAAGTGGGAGGCCTTGGCAGGCACGACGTGGTACACGGATCCGGATCCGGTCGGCGAGTTCATCGGGTTCGACGACGCAGAAGTGGGCAAGGGCCTGCCCAAGATGTCGTAGCGCCGAGATTCGGACTCTTCGACGGGTGGTGACCACGCCTACCCCTGGCGAACGTTGCCCAGGTCCGGGCCACACGTCCCGGTAGCCGGGCTGAGCCGACACAAGATGGAGCACTTCAGGTGAAGCTCGTGTACCGGATGCCGGGGGTCGGCGTCCCGCTCGATGAGAGTCTGCTGACCGCCCCGGCGATAGCCCGAATCGCGACGGCTGCGGAGCAGTCCGGCTGGGATGCGATCTGTTTCGACGAGCATCCGATTCCACCGAACTACTGGCGGCTCAACGGTGACGGGCATGATTCCGTCGATCCGCTCGTCGCGTTGGCCGCCGCCTCGGCGTGTACCACGGCCCTGCGGCTCTTCGTGTATGCGGCGATCCTCCCGTTGCGCAACCCGTTCTTGCTCGCCAAGGCGGTGGCCACACTCGATCTCCTCTCCGAAGGGCGGGTCGAGCTCGGCCTGGCCAGTGGCTACCTGCCGGAAGAGTTTGCGGCATGTGGTGTGGATTTTCAGACGCGTGGCCAGGTGTTCGACCGGTATGTCGAGCTCATGCGCATGGCGTGGAGCGGGGAAGCGGTCGACTACGAGGATTCTGCGATCAGCGCAGTCGACGTCTGCGCGCGGCCTCGACCGGTTCAGGATCCGCACCCGCCGCTGTGGATCGGCGGGAACAGCCGGAAGGCCATGGAGCGGGTCATCCGTCACGGAGCCGGCTGGATGCCGTCGATCAACCCGCCGGGTCGGTCGGTCAGCAGGCGGACTGCGCCGCTGTCGTCGCCTCAGGACCTGGCAGCGAAGGTCGACATGCTGCGGGCCGAGGCGACCCGCGTCGGCAGGCGGGATCCGATCCGCATCGCGCTGGCGCTGAATCTCGAGGGCACTGACACGTCGGCCGCCGCGAAGTTCGTGGACGACTGCGCCGAGTACGCCGCCTGCGGCGTGGACTGGATCGTCGTCAACTCTCGTTCCGAGAACATCGACGATGCGGTCTCCCTGCTCTCACTCGTCCCGAAGTACCTAAGAGGTGTTTCTGCCTGATGTCTGCTCTGCCGCACGGTTTCGACTCTGCCTGTCCTGTCCGCAACATGGACGACGACGTGTCTCTGTCCATGATTCGGCTGTGGTGTGAAGTACTGGAAGACGCCAACCCGATCTACTACGACGCCGACGCGGCCAGGGCACTGGGCTACGACGGGATCGTCGCTCCGCCTCCGATGGTGATGGCGTGGACCAATGAAGCGGAGTGGTCACCACTGAAGGGGGCCGGGGAGAGCTTCTCCGGATCACTCGCACTCGAGAGTCCCGACTTCCCGTATGGGGTCGGCTTGAGCAGTGTTCAAGCCCATTCGAGGCCGCTCCGACTCGGCGAGCGCCTCGCTGTCCACGAGTTCCACTCCAGCTTGTCGAGCCCCTTCGAGAGCCACCGCGGTTACGGATGCGAGCAGCGCCGACTGTTGTCCTTGCGGGACCACGCGTCCCGTGAGGCGCAGAGCATCGAGTTTCGTACGTTGCGCATGCCTGCACCGTCTGCTCCAGGTGCGCGACAGGAGCCGGCCCTCGCGCCGTACGTCCCCTACACGGGCCCCGGCGGCGCCTTCTCGGTGGGCACGGCCGAGATCGGGAACGTACTTCCCGAGTTCGGGACCTCGATCTCGCTCAAGCGCTGCATCAAATGGGTCGCCGCGTCGCGGGACTACAACGAGGTCCACCTCGATTCGGACTTCGCCCGCCGCACCGGAGCTGCCGGGCTCTACATGGGCGTTCACTTCTTCCAGGGGTTGGTCTACCGCTACGTGACCGACTGGACGGGTCCGTCGGCGTTCCTGAGCCGAATGGAGTTCACACAGTTCGGCCGCGTGTATCCCGGCGAAGAGGTCGTCCTCAGCGGCACAGTGGCAGGTGTGGGAACTCTCGAGGGCAGGCCCTCGATCGACGTTCAGGTCCGCGCCGGTTGCGACCGGGGCCAGCTGTACTCGGCTGACCTGCGTTTGGTCGTCTACTCGGCCTGACACGAGGCCGGGAGAGGTGGCGCCGGCCGTACCGCGGCCGGTCACCACCGGACAGCCGGTGGGCCGCCGCCGGCATGGGAAAAGGCGGTGGCGTGCTCGAGCACGCCACCGCCACACCAGTCTGCCCGCGATGGACGACAACGACAGGGACCGAGCCGGCGCCGATCCCGCACTCCCGGGTGCGTCCGTCGGCCGCCCGGCTCAGCTCAGCGCCGCGCGCCGCCTGGGCGGATCAGAGATACCCGCCTGCCAGTCTGGCTTTGCCCTCCTCGGCGGTGCCTTCCCACTCGACGACCCCACGCTGCATCAACACGACGCGGTCCGCCATGGCAAGGGCACGATCGATGTACTGCTCCACGAGGAGGATGGTCACCCCCTGCTCACGCGCGACCCGGAGCGACTCGTAGATGCTGTCGATGATGAAGGGTGCCAACCCCAACGAGAGCTCGTCGATCACCAGCAGCCGTGGCTCGGTCACGAGGGCCCGGCCCATGGCAAGCATCTGCTGCTCGCCTCCGGACAGGGTTCCCGCCACCTGGCCACGCCGCGACGCCAGGGCGGGAAACTGACCGAACAGTCGCTGCTCCGCGGACTCGCGCTTCGCCGGACTGATCAGTCCCAGTCCCAGCCTGACATTCTCCGCCACCGTGAGGGACGGAAAGATGCCCCGACCTTCGGGCAGATACCCGATGCCGGCGCGGGCGATCAGATGTGGAGCGAGACCGACGACGTCCTGCCCGCCGACCTCGATAGAACCCCTGGTCGGACGCACGACACCGACGATCGACTTCGCGATGCTCGACTTGCCGGCAGCGTTCGCCCCCAAGATCGCAAGACACTGGCCGGAGTCGATGGAGAAGCTGACGTTGTCCACAGCTCGCGCATCGCCATACCGCACGTCGAGTGAGTCCACTCGAAGACCGCTGCCGTTCATTCGAGCCCGCTTCCGGTGTAGGCGTCCTGCACAAGCTTGCTCGACCGAATCTGGTCCGGTGAGCCCGAGTCCACGAATTTACCGAAATCGATCACGACGATATGGGAGCTCAGCCGCAGGACGAGCTCCAGGTCGTGCTCGACGAGCAGGATCGCCATTTTTTCCGAGGTGCAGAGATCTGCGATGGCCTGAGCGAAGTCTCCCGTCTCAGATTCGTCGAGGCCCGCCGACGGCTCGTCGAGCAGGAGCACGGACGGACGCAGCGACACCGCCTGGGCGACCTCGACGAGCCTCCGCAGACCCATGGGGAGCGAGTCGACCATCGAATCGCCGATGGCGAGCAGCCCCATCCGGTCCAGGACCTCGTCCGCGGCGGCCGACGCTCCACCCGCTCCGGCGGCCCGCCCCAGCCCACACAGGTCCCGCCACAGTCGGTTGCCGCTGCCTGCGGCGCGCTGCGCCATCACGACGTGTTCACGGACGGACAGTCCCGACACCAGCTGCGGCGCCTGGAACGTCCGAACCACGTTCTTCCGGAAGATCTCTTGTGGCCGTCGACCGGTGATGTCGACGCCGTCGACGAAAACCCGTCCGGCCACCGGCTTGGTCAAGCCGGAGATCGCGGCCAGCATCGTGGACTTTCCCGCACCGTTCGGTCCGATCAGCGCGGTCACCTGACCCGCTTGCGCCGTCAGCGACACGTCGTCCAGGGCGGCAACGCCGCCGTAGCGCACCGACATGTTCTCGACGACGAGCCTCGCGCCCTCAGTCATCGCACACCACCCTGCCCCGCGTGTTCCTGATCGCGCCGCACCTCGGGGGTGAAGGTGCGGTTCGGCGGCTTGCGCCACAGCTGCTCGATCTTGATGGCGAGACGCCTCATCCCGGTGCGCTGGCCGATGACCACTCCATCAGGGTTGTGCACCATGAGAATCGCGGCCAGTCCGAACAACACCGCAGGCACATCTCCGAGCCGTTGCGGCACGTAGGACGAGAACAACTGCGGAAGGACGGTGATCGAGAGACCGGCCAGCACGGCTCCGCCGAGACTGCTCGCTCCCTGTGCGATGGAGACGGCGAACCAGACGAGTCCGGCCATCGCCGCGAACTGCGGGGGAAATGCCACCAGCTGGAAGCTCGCGATGAGCCCGCCTGCGAGTGCTGCGATGCCCGCCGCCCCGATGAAAGCCGCCATTCTCATCCAGCCCAGTTCGAAGCCGAGCGTCTCCGCTCGCGCACTTCCCGACCGGATGGCCGCGTACGCCAGACCGCTTGCCGAGCGACGGAGCCTGACCAGTATGAATGCGACCAGGACGAACGCGACGACGACCAATCCATAGAAGGACACATTGTCGTCCAGGTACAACCCGAACACCGTCGGCCGGTCCACGATCACGCCGGAATCGTAGTTCGAGAATCCGGGATACGCGAAGAGCGTCTGATCGGCGAGCAAGGCCACGGCGAAAGTGGCGATCGCGGCGAACAGCTGACCGAGGGGAACGCAGATTGCGGCCACGATGGCACCGAACACACCCCCGGCGACAGCGCCGAGCAGAACAGCGAGAATCACCGGCATTCCGAGTTCAGACGCGAACTGTCCGGTTGCGACGGCTCCGACGCCCGCGAACGTGATCTGGCAGAGGCTGACCACGCCGGCCTCGCCCGTGATGAGACGCTGTGAGGCGAACACGATCGCGATCGCGAGGCCCGCCACGATCGTCCCGAGCCAGAACTCGGACAGCGCGAGGGGAACCACGATGACGATCACCGCGACAGCGATCCAGCCCACCCAGCGATCCCACGAGCCAGGGCGTTCCCGCAGGAGCGCCAAGCCTTGGATGAGTCGCTGCCGAGCCGCTTCGGCGGTGGCGGCGACCTCCCTCGTCTGGGCTGCATCACGCCCGTAGCCGGAGCGGATGTGCCACAAGATCGCGAGGACCATGAAGATGAACGGGATGCTGGGCCTCGTCGCGCTGGCGACCAGACCGTCTGCAGGCAGCAGCGGAAGAACCATGCTCTGGGCGACACCGATGAGCAGCGAGCCCGCCATGGCCCACCACACACTGGTCAGCCGAGCGATCACGACGCCCGCCAGCGACGTCGCCGTCAATTGCGCGAAACTCGTCTGGTTGAGCCCGATCTGGGGCAGCACGAGAATGCCGGCGAGACCGGCGAGTGCGGTGCCCGCCATCCAGGTGTAGGCGGCTACCGCTCGCGGGTTCGTCCCCGACAGAACCGTCATCAGGGGAGAGTCGACAGCACCCCGAGCGATCAGGCCGGCCCTCGTCCGGAACAGCACGAACGCCCCGGCCAGCCCCACCAGCACCGTCACTCCGATGATGAGGAGCTGCTCGTCGCTGATCGCGACACCGCTGGCACGGAAGACGATCTGCGGCTCAGGGATGAGACCACTCACCCGCACGACCTCGCGGTGTCCGAAGACCGCGAGGACGGCTCCGCCGAGGGCGACCTGCAGCCCGATCGTCGCGCCGAGCTTGACCACCAACGGTTGGGAACTCAGCCTGCCGAGCAGCACGGCCCAGAGGATGAAGCCGACTGCGGGCGCCACCACGAACACGGCCAGTGCGCCTGCGAGGAGGGCAGGCACGCCCAGATCGTGCGAGATGAAGTAGAAGATGTAGGCGATGAAGAAGGCGACGGCGCCCTGTGCGAAGTTCAGGACCCGGGATGCGTTGTAGGTGATGACCAGGGCCATCGCTGAAATCGCATAGACGCCTCCAGTGGCGATTCCGGCGATCAGATACTGAAGCATGATCGTCCTTCTCAGGTTCAGGACACAGCCACTGGCTACGCCTTGTAGCGGGTCACAGCTGCCGACGGGACGAGCTGCGACGAGATCGCGGGCCGCTGCCGTGAAGCAGCCTGGTCTACCGGCCGCTGGAAAGAACCGCGGTGGTGCGGCCCCGCGCTGTGCCCGGGACGGCCCGGCGAGCCGCACGAATCGAGGGTCGACCCCCCTGGCTCCGCCGGTGACGAACTCCCCGCGGCCGACCGATGCGGCCTACACCGCAGGGCGGTCGGCCGTGCAGCCTCTCCTGCGCGACGGTGAGAGAGGCTGCACGACACTGCGCGAAGGCGCGACGGGTCAGCCGGTCTTGACGAGCTGCCCACAGGTAGCCTGCGGCTCCGGGGTGAAAGAGCCACCCTTGACCTGGACGAACCAGTTGCAGGACGGCGGGTTGCCGTTGTCCGTGAGACCGGGCTTGAACTGGACCTTCTCGTAGAGAAGTCCGTTTCCGTCATAGCCGTCGCTCTCGCGCAGGGTGTTGACGTAGTTCTCACGCGTCAGGCAGTCGCCCGCGAGCTGGAGACCGTGGATGAACAGGTCGGCCGCGACGTACCCGTATCCGGCATGCGGAGAGCTGACCCAGCCGGCCGCCCGCTCGTTCATGACCTTCACGTACTGCTTCACAGCCGGGTCATCCAGCTCGAGGGGCTTCATGGGGGTCGTGAATCCCCAGGCTCCCTCCAGCGCCGAACCGGTCTGCGCCAAGACCTTCGGGTCGTAGATCCCGGTCAGCAGCTTGGCCTTCAGGTTCACGCTCTGGGCGTTGAGTGCGGAGGACAGCGAGACCGCAGACGACGCGAGGAGGGGCGAGTAGAGGCCGTCGTCGCCGTCCTCCCGGATCCTGAGCGCCGTGGCGGTCGCATCGAAGCTTCCGACCGGAATGTCGGTGGGCGAGTAGCCGACCGGAAGATTCACCGCCTGCGCCGCGACGGCGGCCTGCTTCGCGCCACCCGTCGATCCGGGGGTGTTGTGCGCGGTGAGCGCCAGCCGGGTGACTCCCTTCGCCTTCATGAAGTCGGCGATGGCCGTACTGGTCGCGTTCGGGGCGAACGCGCCGCTGATCCCGAAGGCGTTGCGATCGGTCCCGAACGCGGGAACGCTGGGCGACGCGAAGATGGGCACGTTGTTCTGCTTCAGGAACGGGAACATCGTGTCGTTCCGGACCGTCGCGACGATGGCGAAGACCTGCTGGTCCTGGATCAGCGAGCGAGCGGTCGTGACCTGCCTCGCCCCGTCACCCTGGTCGTCTCCCGACACGACGACGATCTTCCGACCGTTGACCCCGCCCTGGGCGTTCTGTTCGTCGATCCGAGCCTTGACGGCGTCCTGGAATCCCAGGAAGTGCTCGGCCGCAGGCCCCGTCATCGGACTCATCGCACCGATCTTGATCTCGGACGCCGTGACGCCCGGGGTCTCGCCGGAGCAGTTGGCAGCGGTCGAGCTGGTCGTGCCGGTCGACCCTCCGCCACAGGCGGCGAGGGTGAGACAGAGGGAGGCTGCGGCGGTGGTCGCAACCGCACGCCATGTTGGCTTAGCGATCATCATTGATCTGGACACAGTCGGCCTTCCACTGCGTAGGTGATCTCGTGCTGGACGGGACTAACCGAATGGACCCCCTGCGGGAGCCTAACACGGTGTCACGTTCTCATCAATGTGTTGATACGTCCGCGACCGTCCTGTGACCTGGGGAGAAGCCGGCGTCTGCGGCGCCTGCGTCGAGATCGACCATCCGCCGGGGCGAGGACGCCTCGGTTCAGGTGATGACGCCGCCGGCCTTCAGCTCGCCGATCCGTTCCCAGTCGTAGCCACGCTCGAGGAGGATCTCCTCGGTGTGCTGACCGACCTCCGGCATCCTCTGCACCGGCCCGACCGGCTGCCCCCCGAACTGCACCGGCGCCGTCATGGACCGGAACGCCGTGCCGTCCGGCGCCGTGACGACCGTGCCCTCGCCGTCCACGACCTCCGGGAAGTACCCGTTCTCCGCGACCTGCGGGTCGTCGACGATCTCCCGGGCGCTGAGCGCCGGGTCCCAGACCCCCTTCAGCGTGGCGAACGCCGCGCGCCAGTCGGCCAGGGTGCGTCCGGCGAAGATCTCCGTCAGGATCTGCACGAGCTCATCGGCATGATCGTCCCGGACGTCGATGGACGCGAAGCGGGGGTCCTCGATCAGATCCTCGCGGTCGATGTGTGTGCAGAAGTCCGCCCAGTAGGGATCGGGCTGGATCATGCACAGCGTGAGCCACCGGTCATCGGCGGTTCGGTAGGAGTTGACGAGCGGGTTGCGCAGTCCGGCAGGCCCCGACGTGTCGTGGTCCAGGCCGATGTTGGCCGCGCCGAGGCCCTGCGCGCTGATGTACATGCCGACCCCGTACAGGGAGACGTCGACCTGCTCCCCCGTTCCGGTGCGCTCCCGCTTGAAGAGGGCGGCCGACACACCGAGTGCCACGGACAGGCCGCCGGTGAGGTCGCCGACGGATCCCGGCTGGTTGGTGGGTCGTTCGGCGTTCGGCGGGGTCATCCGCCACATCAGCCCGCCCCTGGCCCAGCACGCGGCGGAGTCGAAGCCGGGTTTGTCGGCGTCGGGGCCCGTGGGGCCGTACCCGCTCCCCCGCGCGTACACGATGCGTGGGTTCACCCGCCGAACGCTCTCGTAGTCCAGCTGGAGCCGCTGCAGCGGCTCGCGCATGAAGCTGGTGAGGAAGACGTCCGCGTCGGCCAGGAGCTCGTACATGAGCTCGCGCCCTTCGTCACTGGCCAGGTCCACGCCGAGACTGCGCTTCCCGTGGTTGGGAAGCTCCAACATCGGGTTGGGCATCCCCGGCTTGACGTAGTCGTTCCTGAGCCCTCGATAGGGATCGCCGGTCCGGGGGTGCTCGATCTTGATCACCTCGGCGCCCCAGTCGGCGAGGATCGCCCCGGCGACCGGCACGAAGAGGTAACCCGCTGCTTCGACGACCTTGACGCCGTCCAACACCTGGTACACGACTGCTCCAGTTCTCCGCCACTCACTCGGACTCGGTCGCGTCCGGCACCGGGAGTGACGCGGGAGCCGCCTCGGCCTCTCCGGTCGCGCCCTGCCAGGCGCTCGACCCAGACCGGACCAGACCGTAACGCGGCGTCATCTTCTGTGTGTGGACGACATCCTAGCGCAGCGCCCCACCGGGCACGAGAAGGTTTCGCCGTCGCGCGAGGTCGAGCCCCGCAGGGTCACCGGTCTGCGCGGTCACGGCATTCGACGGTTCCCGCACGCCGTCGGTCGACGTCGTCCCCGACCGACCGCTCGGACGTCGTGTCCCGCCGGTGGACCGGTCACGGGGAAGGCGCCCCGCGTCGTGTGGGAGCCGAGGCGCGTCCGTTCTCGGGCGTCGACAGGGTGACACGTCCGTCCTCGAGCGCCGCGCGGTACCCGCACAGGAGCGGACGCAGAGCGCGCTCCACCCAGTCGGCGAGGGGATCCCCGACCTCGCTGACCGCCCAGCAGCGACTGGCCGCCACCGACGCGGAGAGCGCGGCGTGCGCCACGACCTGAGGAAGGAAGGCGCTTGTGCTCTCCCCCCGGCGCGCGGCGATGAACTGCGCGAGCAGCTCGGCGTACTTCGCGGCCCGCTCGGCGGTGGCGATGCGCAGATCGGGAGTCTTGTCGATGAGCTCCCAGCGACGGGCCACGACGGCGCGTCGTTCGGGGCCCAGGATCTGCACCTCGACGAGGCAGGCGAGGACGGAGGTCGCGATCTCCTCGTCGAGCGGCCTGCGCTCGAGTGCCCGGGGCAAGGCCTCGAGGTTCAGGTCGTAGTCCCGCCACATCAGGTCGCTCTTCGCGCCGAAGTAGCTGAACAGGGTGGTACGGCTGACCCCCGCCGCCTCGGCGATCTGGGACATGGAGGTCTCGGCGTAGCCGCGGGAGCTGAACAGCTCCTGCGCGATCTCGAGGATCCTCTCGGGCGTGGTGGCCCGGGGGCGCCCAGGTCCTGGCGGCATCGGTCAAGCCCACTTCGGTCGTCGCGGCTACAGGGCCAGCCTACGGCGAGTGGTCGACCCCCACGGCAGGACCCACTCCTCGCGCTCCCGGCCACCCGACGGGTGGGCGTGCTCGCCGGGACACGAGGCAGGAGGACACGATCGGAGGGTTGTTTTCTGAACTGAGTACGGATAACCTTGGAGACAGTTCTGCACCGACGCAGACCCCAGTCCGGGCCCGGCGCCCGCGAGGGCCTCCTCCCAGCGGAGAGGAAGGAGCGCATCCCGTGGACGAGCCGATGCGCAGCCTCGCGAAAGCCCGGATGGACGACGGGTCGACGCTCGGTCGCGGGTTGCACCGCAGTGCCGGGGTCGGGCACTGCTCGCGAGTAGGGCCGAGCGGGCCACCGGCCTCTCGGCGCTCGTCGTTCGAGGAAGGTGATGATGCAATGCCGCTGAAAGTGGGTTCTCGCTGGCGCAGCAGCGCGGGCGTCGAGCTCGTGGTCGTCCGGCCGCCCACGGCGGAGGTCGGACTCGAGTGCGGTGGCGAGCCCATGGAGCCGCTGCAGGCCTCGACTCCCCCGGCGTCGCCCCCGGTCTCGGCCGCCGGCGATCTCGACATCCGGCTCGGCAAGCGGTACGTCAACCAGACCTTCGGCATCGAGGTCCTCTGCACCAAGGCGGGCACCGGCCCGCTCTCCGTCTCGGGGGAGCCGATGGTGATCAAGGACGCCGCGCCGCTGCCGTCCTCAGACTGACCGGAGCGTGGGCGAGGGTGCGCCCGCCACGGCCAGGCCGACATCCACCCCTATCGCCCGCCGACACGATCCTGAACCCGCGAGAGACGAGGTTGACAATGCCGTTACCAGACGACGCACAGATCATTTCCGTTGACGATCATGTCATCGAGCACCCCCGGGTGTGGCTGGACCGGGTCCCCTCGAAGTTCGGGGACGCGATCCCGCGCATCGAGCGCATGGAGGACGGCAACGACTGGTGGATCTACGAGGGCAAGCAGGCCGGTAACTTCGCGCTGAACGCCGTCGCGGGCAAGCCGCGCGAGGAGTTCGGCCTCGAGCCGCGGACCTACGACGACATGCGGCCCGGCTGTCACGACATCCACGAGCGTGTCAAGGACATGGACATCGAGGGTGTCTGGGCCGAGGTCGCCTTCCCGAACATGCCCGGTTTCGCCGGTCGCGTGTTCGAGGAGTCCACCGACATGGAGCTGGCCTTGGCCTGCACCCGGGCCTACAACGACTGGATCCTGGACGAATGGTGCGCCGCCGTGCCCGGCCGCCAGATCCCCGTGGTGATCCTGCCGTACTGGGACATCGACGCGTCGGTCAAGGAGCTGCAGCGGACCGCCGAGAAGGGCGCCCGGACCTACTCCTTCCTCGAGCTCCCGCATATGCGCGGTTTCCCCTCGTACCACACCGACCACTGGGACCCGCTGCTCGCCGCCACCCAGGAGGCGAACATGGCGATCTCGGTCCACTTCGGTAGCACGGGCGCGTCCGACATGATCCCGCCGGAGGGTGGGCACGGCGGGGGCGTCAACATCAACCGCATCACCGTGATGGGCCTGAACTCCGCGTTCGCCATGACGCAGATGCTGACCTCGAAGATGTTCCTCAAGTTCCCGAAGCTGCGGTTCGCGCTCTCCGAGGGCGGAATCGGGTGGATGCCCTACCTGCTGGAGCGCATCGACTACGTGTGGGACCGGCACCGCTGGTACAACGACATCAACCGAGAGATCCCGCCGTCGGAGCTGTTCAAGGACCACATCTTCGGCTGCTTCATCTACGACGACGCCGGCATCGAGGCTCGCCACCGGATCGGCGTGGACCAGATCATGTTCGAGAGCGACTACCCGCACTCGGACAGCAACTGGCCGCACACCCGCAAGATGCTGGCGGCGTCCCTCGCCGACGTGCCGGACGACGAGGCCCGCAAGATCGTGGAGCTGAACGCACGGAGGGTCTACAACTGGCCGCGGACCACCGGTAGCTGAGCTCCGGACCGACGGCCGGGTGGCGGCACCCGGAGTTCGCGCACTGCCGCCACCCGCGTCCGCTTCCGCCCCCAGCCCTGGTCGATCGACCGGGGCTGGGGGCGGACGTCGTTCCGCCGGGTCGGCTCCCCGACTCATCTGCTGTGCGGCAGCGGAGCGACAGGCCTGGTGATGGCCACCTCGGTTCGGATACTCTCGAATGTGACGCCGCGTTATTCGTCTGGGAACGCGGCCGGAGCGACTCGAGAGGCGGCCGGGCCGCCCGGATGGGGACTCGATGCCGAGTGGACTGGATGCCGCCTTCGTCCGACGCGCCGTGGGCAAGGGTGATCTGAACGCCGTCCGGCTCGCGCTGTGCCAGATCACGCGTGATCCCGAACTGCTGGACCTGCCCCCCGTGCCCGCCCTCGACGAGGCAGGCCGAGCACTCATCGTCGAGAAGGCCGTCACCTGGCTGGTGGAGAACGCCGGTCCACGGAAGCTTCCCGAACCGCCACCCGGCGAACTACGACGGTTGATGGAGCTGGCCGCCGGCGAGACGGTGAGCGATGTCGAGTTCGACTTCCGCCGCGAGATCCCCGCGTTCAACGACCATCCGTGGGCGACCCTGTGGGACGGGCAGCGGCCCAGCATTCCGCCGGGCTTCACCGTCGCCGTCGTCGGAGCCGGGTTCAGTGGTGTGGCGATGGCGATCCAGCTCGAACTGCTGCAGATCCCGTACGTCGTCCTGGAGAAGCAGAGCGAGATCGGCGGCACCTGGAGCCGCAACCGGTACCCCGACGTGCGCGTGGACACCGTCTCGCTCGGCTACGAGTTCAGCTTCGAGAAGGACTACCGCTGGAGTGAGTACTTCGCCCGCGGCGAGGAGGTGCGCCGCTACCTCCAGCTCGTCGCCGACAAGTACGGCGTGACGGAGAACGTCCGATTCGACACCGAGGTCGAAGCGGCCGAGTTCGACGACCAGAGCAGCACCTGGCGCCTCGCCATCCGGTCCCCGCAGGGCCGGGACACGGTGACGGCGAACGTGCTCGTCACCGGCATGGGCACCTTCGCCAACGCGAAGCTCCCCGACTTCGAGTCGCAGGAGGATTTTCGCGGAGAGATCGTCGTCCCGTCCCGGTGGCCGGACGAGCTCGACCTCGAGGGCTCACGGGTCGCGGTCGTCGGGAACGGCTCGACGGGCGTGCAGCTGCTGGCCCCGATCGCCGCGAAAGCCGAGCACGTCACCGTGTTCCAGAGGACGCCACAATGGATCGCACCCCGGCCCCTGTACGGGACGCCGATCGATTCTGAGGTGCACTGGTTGTCCGACAACCTCCCCGGGTACTGGAACTGGCAACGGTACATCCACAACTCCGCCTTGTTCGGTGCCTACGACCTCATGCTCAATGACGAGGAATGGGTCGCGGGCGGAGGCCTGGTCAACCCGAAGAACGACAAGTTGCGGGACGACCTCCTGGCCTACATCCGCCACCAGACCGGGGGCCGAGAAGATCTCATCGAGAAGCTCGTACCCGACTACGCGCCTTTCGCCCGGCGTCCGGTGGTCGACAACGGGTGGTACGAGGCTCTGACCCGACCACACGTCTCGCTGGTCACGGACTCGATCACCGGGTTGCACCGCGACGGCATCAGAACGGCGGACGGTCGCCTGCACGACATCGACGTCATCGTGGCCGCCCTCGGTTTCGAGGTGGTGAAGTACCTCGAACCCGCCGTCTTCACAGGGCGGGGCGGGAAGGATCTGCACGAGGTCTGGGAACGCGACGGGCCACGCGCCTATCTGGGCATGATGGTTCCCGACTTCCCCAACATGTTCATGCTCTACGGACCCAACGCGCAGAGCCTGCCCAGTGGCCACCAGCTGCCGGCGATGTTCGTCATCTGGGCGTCCTACATCGGGCAGTGCATCACCACGATGCTGACCGAACAGAAGTCCCGGGTCGAGGTGACGGAGGAGGCGTTCGGGGCCTACAACCAGCGGCTGGACGCCCAAGCGGCGAAGCTGATCTTCATGGACAAGCGCGGGGCCCCCGACAAGAACTACTACGTCAACCAGCAGCACGGCCGACTGCAGGTCAACGCTCCCTGGTGGGGGCCGGACTTCCACCGGATGTGCAGCCGCGTGGACTGGGACGACCTGCACCTGGCCTGAGTGCCACCTGGCCGTCGCGCTCCCTGCGGCGCGACGGGAACCGAGTTGCATGGAGGTGATTCGCCATGTCGGACGTCCATGAGTCGCTCGCGTCGCCGAGCACGAGTCGGTGGACGCTTCCGGAGTTGCGTCCCGGACGGCCGGCGTCGAGCGAGATCGAGGCCGCCAGACTGCAACGGGTACCCGAGTCGCCGGTGAGCCCGGGCGTACGCGTCCAGACCGAGACCATCGCCGGGATCCCCTGTGCGACATGCACTCCACCGACCGCGCACGGCGTGATGCTGTATCTGCACGGTGGCGCCTTCTGGCGTGGTGCGCCGTCGATGTGGGTCCCGTACGCCTCGCGACTGGCCGCCGCCTCGTCGCTGCGTGTCGTCGTGCCGCAGTACGGCCTCGCTCCCGAACGGCCGTTCCCGGCCGCCATCCATGACGCTCTCGCGGTCCACGGATCCCTGGCCCACTCGGACGAGCCGCTGTTCGTAGGCGGCGACTCGGCGGGCGGTGGAGTGGCAGCCGCCCTCGTCCTCGCGCTGGTGCGAATGGCGGGGCGCCTGCCGGACGGTCTGGTGCTGGTCTCACCGTGGCTCGACCTGACCCTCGAGGCGGGCGCGTTCGAGCGCAACGCGGTGCGGGACAAGGTCTTCGGCCGCGACGCCGCTGTCATGTCGGCCGAGCGGTATCTCCAGGGCATGGATCCGCGGCAGGAGTTGGCCTCACCCGCACTGGCTTCCCTGCACGGCTTTCCGCCCACGCTGACGCTGGTGGGCTCCGAGGAGGTCCTGCTGGACGACTCGATCCGATTCGTGGAGAACGCGACGCGTTCCGGGGTCACGTGCGAGTTCCACGCCGTCGGGGGCATGCAGCACGTCTGGCCGCTCCTCCAGCCAGAACTTCACCAGTCGAGTCTCGCCCTCCAGGTCATGGGCGCCTTCGTACAGCGAACACGGGAGTAGGGGGCCGTGCATCCAAGCAGACCCGTCACATCCCCCGCCTCACCCGGCGGGCGGGATGTCGGCGAGCACGGACTCCGCCCGCGCACGGGCCATGGCGGCGGTGTCTCCGCCGACGATGGCGTGCACACGGCCCTCCTCGATCGCCGCGATCGCACTCTCGGCCACCTCGGTGGGGCTGAGCACACTGCCGTACTGCGTCGTGTCCACCTCAGCGCCGTCCTCGCCGATCGGAGTGGCCGCCGCCCCCGCAGGCTTCAGCGCGGCGGAGTTCGCGGCGAGCGGGGTCGCGACCAGGCCCGGGCACAGCACGGTGGCACCGAGCGCCGGCGCGGCCTGCTTCAGCTCCAGGTCGAGAGTCTCGGTCATGCCCACCACCGCGTGCATGGTCCCGTTGTAGGGGGTCATCATCGGCAGCGGCATCAACCCACCGGCCGATGCCGTGTTCAGGATGTGCCCCGAGCCCTGGGCGATGAGCAGCGGGGCGAAGGCGCGCACACCGTGGACGACCCCCATGTACTTGATCCCGACCAGCCAGGACCAGGTGGCCGGTTCCTGCTCCCACATGGGCGCCTGCTCGCAGGCCACGCCGGCGTTGTTGCAGACCAGGTCCACCCGCCCGAAATGCGCCATGGTGCGGTCGGCGAGCCCCTGCACTGCGACCTGGTCGCTCACGTCGGTGCGTACGGTGAGCACCTCGTGGCCGGCGCTACCCAGCGTCTGCGCCGCCTCCGCGAGGCCGTCCTCCCGGACATCGGCCAGGACCAGTCGCACGCCACGGGCCCCCAGCTGCTGGGCGAGCCCGTAGCCGATGCCGCTCGCCCCGCCGGTGATGACGGCGACCTGTCCACTCTCGATCTTCACAGGTGTCTGCTCCTCCCGGCCATCCCGGACGGGACGGCTCGAAACCGCACGGTATCTGTTCCGCGGGAAGGGGTTGGCACGAGCTGTGATTCCGCCCCGGGTGCGACTCGGTACCGCGGCGACGCGCACGACTCATCGGGCCTGGTCTTCATGGGTGGACGGCCCGGGCGTCGGTATCTCCCGCTGGACCTCGACGGTCCACCGAGCTATCCGGGAGACGATCTTCCGCCGGCGCCTCAGGCAGCGGGCACGCTGACCGTGTATCCCAGATGCTTCAGCAACGAAGCGGTATCGGCGTAGAACTCCTCGATCCGCACGATCTTGCCGTCGGCGATCCAGTACTTCTCGATCAGCCCCATCGAGAGCGGCTCCGTGCCGTAGGGCGTCGGCGGGACGTCGATACGCAGCTCGCGCAGCACGATCCCGCCCTCGCCCTCGAAGTACGCGACGTCGGTCATGACAGGGAAGATCCCCAGTGCCGCCGTCGCCCCGATCGACTCGTCGCGCATGTGCTTCCAGCCCGGCGCTCCGATGAGGGTGCCGCCCCACGGAACTCCGGCCGGCTCGATGAGCACGGTCTCCGGAGTGATCCACTCCATGAGGTCGTGGGCCTCGGGGTCCGCCATCCAGCCGTTCAGCCAGTCGTTGTACCTCTTGACGAACTCGATCTCCGTGCTCATACAGGCCGTGCCCTTCTCTGTGAGCGAGACCCGGCATTTCGGGCCCACCATCACGCTAGGCGGCGCGCTGACCACCCTGTTTCGGAGGCGTGAACGGTCGCGAACAGTTCTCGGACAGTGCGAGCGGCGAAGAACGCGCGGGCCATACCCCTACTCGCAGACTGGTTCGTCGATCACGCGGTCGTCGCCACACACCACTCGACCGGACTGGACCGTCGCGGGTCAAAGCCCGGTTCTCTCCGCGATGAGCATGGACAACAGTGTGAGTGCCTCTTCGCTGCGTGACCCCGGCTCCGCCTGACAGACGACGAGGTGTCGCCCCTCGGCGCCTGCGATCCCGAACGCGTGGAACGTCAGCGTGAGCTCACCGACCTGCGGGTGGCACAACCGCTTCGCCTCGCGCTCCTTGCCTGCCACGGTGTGCGCCCGCCAGAGGCGG